>Ga0207689_10006121_pt1 | contig 10645 bp, 5 predicted proteins | sample KBSMisM52_FD_184312 | JGI IMG/M metagenome (GOLD analysis project Ga0207689, IMG submission 184312) | Miscanthus rhizosphere microbial communities from Kellogg Biological Station, Michigan, USA - KBS Miscanthus M5-2 (SPAdes) (version 2) | ecosystem: Host-associated > Plants > Roots > Rhizosphere... | reverse complement strand
GCACGTAGTGTTCGCCGGGGCGGTCCCAGTGGCGAAACTCGATGCCGAGCTTGAACGTGGCTTGCGTCTCGCGCATGAACTGCGCCTCGTCGATCCGCAGCAGCGTGTTGAAGTCGCGCAAGGCGGGCAACGTGGCTTCGCCCACACCCACCGTGCCGATGTCATCGGATTCGATGAGCGTGAGGCGATAGCGATCCGGATGCAGCACCTGCGCGCAGGCGGCAGCGCACATCCAGCCTGCGGAACCACCGCCGACAATCACGATGTGCAGGGGCGAGTGCGCCACGAGTTCTCCTGAAAATCGTGGGCGCCGTGGGGGGCACGGCGCCCACGAACGCGGTCAGTATTTGAAGCGCACGCCGAGCTGATAACGGCGGTCGTTCCTGACCCAACCCGAATCCAGCTTCACGGGATTCGCGTCCGGCGTCAGCGTCGAATCGCCGAATACCTGCTGCTGCGTGACCGCAGTGGTATTCAGGATGTTCGACACATCGAGCGACAGCTCGAAGTTGTCGCTGACGCCGTAACGGACCGACCCATCCAGATAGCCGCTCGCCTTCTGCCAGACCGGAAGTCCGATGCAACAGTCGAGATTTGCGGTGAGGAACTCCGAGCGCCAGCTGTAGGCCAGTCGTGCGCCGAACTTCCCGAACTCGTACAGGCCCACCACGTTGAACGAATCATCCGAGATGCCCGCGAGGCGATGCGAATCGATGACGTTGCTGGTGAACGAGAGTGGATTGCCGGCGCTGCCCTGGCCGCCCGTGGACGTGTTGTTGCCGCCACCGAAGGCTGTCGTGCTGCCCGGCAGATACCCCGCCTGCACCGCGAGATTGCTGTTGTTGATGTTGTCCTGATCGGTGAACGTGTAATTCGCCTGCACGCCCAGGCCCGACCACGCACCCGGCAGATTGTCGAAGAACGTCTGAAAGGCGATTTCGAAACCCTGCAACGTGCCGCCACTGCTGGGGTCGTTGGAGGGTCCGCGGATCGTCACGCTCTGCGTCGAGCCGTTGTTGGTGATATCACGCACCGCGCGACCATAGGCGATCGTGTTTTCGAGTTTCTTGTAGAACAGGCCCAGGGTGAACGAGGTGCTCGGCGATAGATAGGCTTCGTACGACAGGTCGAAGTTGTCCGCTTCGACCGGCTCGAGGCCGGCGTATCCGGCTTCCGCGGCGAACACGAAGTTGTAGCCCGTGACGTTGCCCTGAGCATCCTTGATCAGGTACGGCGAACTGTTGCTGGTGTCGATCGGCGGCCCGTTGATGGCCACCGAGTTGCGCAGCAGGCCGAAATCCGGGCGCGACATGCCTTTCGAATATCCGAAGCGCATGAACTGCTTGTCCGTGAAGCCGAGGCGCACGTTCAAGCTGGGCAACACGTTGGTGTAGTCCCCATCGAGCGTGTTGGCTTCACCCGTACCGGTGCTGAAGGCCTGCAGCGCAGGCGTGAGCCAGCATTGGATGTCAGTCGCCTGATTGGTGCCGTTGTCGGCGGCATTGCAGGCACCCTGGCCCGACGCAAGCGCGTCGTTGTACCACTGCGCCGTCGGATAGCCGACATTGCCGTGGCTCTCGATGGTTGTCTTGACGAAGCGGACACCGACATTGCCCTGCACATTGACGTTGCCGAGCTTCGTCTCTTCTCCACCGAAGCGGAGCATCAGGTAGGCCGCCTGGCTCTTCTCGCGAACATCGAGAATTTCAGGAGCCGTGAAGCACTCTTCGACGTTGGAGGTGCGATCGCACAGCGGGTTCCAGCCCTGCGGCGCGTTCACATTGCGATCGGCGAGACCTTCGGTGTGCAGGTCGTAGTCGCGCAGCGTCGCGCGGTTGAGGAACACCATGGGCGAGTTCGGGAACACGCTGCCGTCGTAGTGGCCTGACATGTCAGTGGCTTCCCAGATCCCCGCCGGGTAACCATTGAACGGGTTCGGATTGCCGCAGGCCGCCGGATAGGGAGCGGGCGTCGTGTTGTCGACATTGAAGCCTGGTCCGTTGCAATTCCAGGCCGGCGCGATCGGCGCCCAGTTGTACGACGAGTAGCGAACTTTCTGCTCGCGATCAGCGAAGCGAACGCCAGCCTTCAGCGAGTTCAGCCAACCACCGCTGCCCAGGTCGTATTCCACATCGGCGCGTGCTGCCTTTTCGTCGGCGTCGTTGTGTTCCCAGTGATCCTGGATGAACTGCATCCAGTAGTTGTGCGGATTGGCGAGGAAGCCCGCGGCGTAGTTCACGTTCGGAGCTTCGGACAATGCCACCTTCGGCGTGCCATTGCTGTCGGTGGTGTAGTCGACTCGCGCGAAGCTGTTGGCCGCGACCAGGATGTCGTAGTTCTTGGTCTCCGCCTTGATGTACTGAAAGTCGAAGCTCGTGTGCAGGTTTTCGGTGACGTCCCATCGGACGTTGAATGACAGATCCCGCGTCTCTTCTTCGTGATCGAAGATGCGAGCCTCGTCGCTCACGTTCGAACCGGTCAGGCACGGTCCGCCGCAGGCTTCCGCGCCGTTGACGAACGGCAGTCCCGGAACTGCGGAGCCGTGATTGATGTTCGCCGCGTTCGTTCCTTCGTAGAAGCCCGCGACATCGGCTGGCTGTCCGATGCTGCCGGACTGGAACATGCCATTCGGTGCGAAGCTGAAATTGCCGTCGATCGGCCGCCACGCGGGAGCGCCGAACGGCGCCCACACGGGTGTGCCGAAGCCTGCGCCCGTGGGCCAGCTGATGTTCGCGCTGCGTTCCAGCCACGGATTTTCGTAGCGCGAATCGATGCCGGTGAACGTCAGCTGCAGATTCTTGGCGTCGTTCTCATATTGAAGTGCGAGCGCGGCGCCGTAGCGCGTGCGGTCGTAGTCCACCTGCGAGAAATTCACCTGGCCCGGCGCGTAACGCCAGCCCGTTCCGCCATACGGATTCGCATTGCACTGGACGTCGCCATCGGCGTTCACCACAGCATTGGGAAATGCGCCGCCTACCTGCGGGTAGTCAGAGCAGAACGTGGTGATGCGCGTCATGTTGACGGCTTCGGTGCGCGTCACGATGTTCGAGTACGCGGCATTTGCGAGAAGGCCGAACCGGCCCGAGTTCGTGTCCCAGGTTTTGCTGAAAACACCCGAGGCTTCGTAAGTGGGCTCTTCCGATAGCGAGCCGTAGTTCATGCGACCGGTCAGCGCGAGCGTCTCGGTGGCTCCATCGAAGGGCATGCGCGTGCGCAGGTTCACCGTACCCGCGATGCCGCCCTCGATCATCTCCGCGGTCTGGTTCTTGTAAGAGTCGACGCCGGCCATGAGTTCGGGCGACACGTCGTTGAAGTTGAGACCGCGGTAGCCGTCGGCCGAGAAGCTGTCGCGGCCATTGAACTGCGTTCTCACGTAGGTGAGGCCGCGAATCAGGACCGTCGCCGGCTCTGCCGAGAAGTGATTGCTGTCGTCGTTCGACTGCAGGCGAGACACCGTGATGCCGGGTACACGCTGCAGCGCTTCGGCGACCGACTTGTCGGGAAACGCACCGATGTCCTGCGCGGTGATCGAATCGACAAAAGTATCGGCTTGCAGCTTGATGCTCTGTGCCGATTCGAGCGATGCGCGCATGCCGGTGACGATCACCTCGGGCACTTCGTCCGCCGCCTGCTCCTGCGCGAACGCGGGATTGATGAGTACGCTGCCACCCACGAGGGTGAACAAGGCACGAGTGCCGAGCTTTGCCAGGTTGATGTTCGGGAACGCGAGCACGTCCCGGGCGTGGTTGAGCCGTCTGCGCGGCAGATTCTCTGGAATTTTCATGAGCCCCCTACTGCAGTTTGCGTATATTTGCGTTCGCTGATACTGCGGATTCAGCGACGCGGTGCACACAAACTACGCGCGTTGCAGAAAGTTGCGCAATAGCTTGTAGCCATTTTGCGTAAATTTGCGTGAAGCGGTATGGTGATGCGGTGCGACTTGAAGGGGCTTATGTCGCCGTTAACGCTAACAATCAGTGAGTGAAGGATTTCATCGAATGCGTCCGACAAAAGAAGAAGGCAACGGATCGGTCACTCTCGAGAAGCTTGCGCGCCTGGCAAAGGTCTCGATCTCCACCGTCTCGCGTGCACTCAACGATCATCCGTCGATCAGCAGTTCGACGAAAAAGCAGCTGTGGGCACTGGCGCGCAAACACGGCTACGAATTCCGTCGTCACATGCCGGCGAGCCCGATTGGCGCTGAAGGCGCGATCACCATCGTGACACCGCGCGTGCGCGGACGACCGCTACCGTTGTCGCATCCGTTCTTCCTCGAATTGCTCGCCAGCATCGGTGAGGCGGCGCGCGATCGCGGCTGTGATTTCACCGTCAGCCATCTGACGCCGGCTAACTACGAAGACCTGGTGCACGCCACCACCACTGGCCGTGCGAACGGCGTGATCTTCCTGGGCCAAGGCACCCTGCACGAGGAATTCAATCGACTGGCGAGAACCGAAAGCCGCTTCGTCGTCTGGGGAGCGCAGATTCCCGGCCAGAAGTACTGCACGATCGGTACGGACAACATGCTGGGCGGCAAGCGCGCCACTCAACATTTGCTGAAGCTCGGCCGCCGGCGACTTCTGTTCCTGGGCGGCAGCGATCCGGAAGCGACGCAGCGTTATCGTGGCTATGCCGAAGCTTTGCAGGAATCGGGAATTTCCATCGACGACACGTTGATTGGTCGCGTGGAGTTCGAAGCCGAGTCCGCAGAAGCTGCGGTCGACACGCTCGTCCGCCGCAAGGTTCGCTTCGACGGAATCGTGGCAGCCAGCGATCTGATTGCCCTCGGGGCAATACGCGCGCTGCATCGCTCGTCGATTGCCGTGCCCCAGGATGTGTCAGTGGTGGGCTACGACAACAACCTGCTGAGCCGACTGAGCACACCAACATTGAGCACCGTGCAACAGGACATTCCCAAGGCCGGCCGCATGCTGGTGTCCAAGCTACTCGAATGGACGGGCGACCCGCGTCCGGAGTTGCTGTCGACCGAGCTCATCATTCGCGAGTCCTGTGGGGCGTGAATTAGCCGCACTTCCCCCATTTCCCATCACATGCCAAAGTGGCCCCCGTAGCGGTTTCACCGCGCAATTGAAGCCCTCATCGCATGCGCTCGCGATACGGCGCACTGGCCATCTACTCATTGCTGCTCGCGTGCGTAGCAGGCGGCACGCTTTTGCTGGCGTTGCGCGGCGTCGCTTTTCCAGCGTGGTGGGTGATCCTGCTCTGCATCGGAGCTTGCCTGTTCGTGTGGCAGTTCGGTCTGCGCGCTCCGCGGCTCGGCCTGATTTCGATGGAGCGTCTGCCGCAGATCGGACTGTTGCTGGTATTCGACCCTGCCGTCGCCGCGAGTATCTGCGCGGCGGCATCGCTGACCTGGCCGCTGGTCAGCCGCCGCTACAGCCAGGGCTCGGTCAAGGTGGGCGTGATACGTGGTATTCACAACGCCTCGATGACCGCGCTCATGCTCATGCTCGCGGGCTATGTCTACCTGGCCTGTGGCGGCCGTCACCCGCTCACCGGATTGATCGCGACGGACCTTGCGCCGCTCATCGCGATGGCGTTGACCGCGCAGGCCGTCAACATCGTTCTGATGACGCTGTTCTTCCGCTTCGATGGACGTGAAGTCAGGCGCATCGTCACGCCGAGTTACGCGCTCTCGGATCTGATCTTCGTGCCGGCCGGCATTCTCGCGGCGGTGCTCTACAACACCGGCAACATGGCGGTGTTCTGGCTGTTCGCGGGCCTGATGTTGCTGTTCGTGTTGAGCTTCAACAGCATTGGTTGGCATCGTGATCCCGTGCAAGCCGAGCCCGGGCCCCTCTCGAGCGTATTCCAGGCCGGCCTCAAGTTTCAGGGTGCGCGACGCGTGGACGATCTCGCCGAGCGCATCCTCGCGGAGACGCGTGCGTTGTTCCGTTTCGATGAGCTGTATCTCGTGCTCGTCGATCGCGAGCGTGGCCTACTGGATTTCCGCTTGCACGAACGCCAGCAAGTACGCATGCCCCCGCGGTTGAAGTCTATCGATGCCGGCCTGTTCGGCTGGCTGATCGCTCGCGCCGAACCGCTACTCGTCGAGGATTGCCAGCACCTGCCGCCCGAGTTGCTGCATCGAGCGGAGCCAAAGGAGAAATACACCGGCTCATTGTTAGTCATGCCACTCGTCAACGACGGCATCGTGCTCGGGCTGTTGAGCGTGCAGCACACGCAACCGGGCATTTATGCGCCGGCCGATTTGCATCTGATGCGGCAGCTGGGCGAGCAAGTGGCGGGCGCGCTCGCTGACGCGCGTGTGTTCGAGGACCTGCAGAGCTACCGCCGGCATCTCGAGGAGCGCGTCGCAGAGCGCACTGAAGAGCTCGAGAAGGCGAACACCGAGAAGGAGCGACTGATATCGGTGCTGCGAGAGCGTAGCCATGTGCTGGAGCGGGAGACCCAGGAGGATGCGCTGACCGGTGTCGCCAACCGCCGTTGCTTCATGCAGCGGCTCGCGGCCGAGATTGATGTCGCGCTCGCCATCGGCCGCCCGCTTTGCATCGCGATCGCCGATCTCGATCACTTCAAGGTCGTGAACGACGAACTCGGTCACCCGGTGGGCGACCTGGCTCTGCGGCAGTGCGCGGCATTGATGCGTCGCGGCTGTCGGCAAAGCGATCTGGTGGCGCGTATCGGAGGCGAAGAGTTCGCGTTGATCCTGCCTGGCATGAGGCAGGCCGACGCAATCGAATTCTGCGAGACGCTTCGAGCTACCGTTGCGGAGCACGACTGGCAGGCGACCCATCGCGAGCTCAGCATCTCCATCAGCATTGGAGTCGCGCAATGGGACGGATCCGCCGAGCTCGAGGAACTGATGCATACGGCCGATGCCCGGCTGTACACGGCCAAACGCGCGGGCCGGAATCAGGTGGCGTAGTTAGGTCGTTCGCGCGTGAGCGTTTCGTTGACCGCCATTCATGCTCGGGGATTGGCGCGGTCGTTTCCGAGCAGTACCTCCAGCAGATTGATATCTCCGGGCTTGACCAGATGAATATCGAAACCAGCTTCGAGGCACGAGTCGCGGATGTCCGCATCGGCATATCCTGTGAACGCGATCAGATAGAGCTGCGCGGGAGAGAACCGCTCACGCAGACGACGAGCGAGCTCAATGCCGTTCATCCCCGGCAGTGAGAGATCCACGACAGCGCAATCTGGCTTGAATTCGTCCGCTAACAAGAGCGCGGTCGGGCTGTCGTTGGCGACGGCGACCTCGTGGCCCCAGCTGCGGACCAGGCGTGCGACCGAATCCCTGACCTGTTTGTGATCGTCGACGATCATCACCCGTCGCAGTCGATCCGTCACGAGTGGTACCTGCGAAGTAGCTCGATTCCCTGATCCCGGATCGTCCCGCGCGGCAGCCGACGCCACCGGCAGCGAGACGACGAATTTGATTCCCGCTCCGACACCGCCGCTTGGTGGCCATGATGTGCCCACCGAGCAGTTACGCGCGAACTGCGAATCTACAAGAGTCTCAAACGTCGAGGTTCGACACCGCCAACGCGTTCTTCTCGATGAACTCCCGCCGTGGCTCCACCTGATCGCCCATGAGCGTGGTGAAGATCTCATCCGACGCGAGGATGTCCTCGATGCGCACCTGCATGAGCCGGCGTGTCGCCGGATTGATCGTGGTGTCCCAGAGCTGCTCTGGGTTCATCTCGCCCAGACCCTTGTAACGCTGGATGGACTGGCCCTTGCGCGCCTGGTCGAGCAGCCACGTCATGACCTGCTTGAATGAGCCGATGTCTTCACGCACATCGCCGCGCTGGATGTACGCGCCCTCGCCGATCAAGCCGGCCAAAGTCTTGCCGAGATCGACGATGCGTTTGTATTCGGCCGACTCGAAGAATTCCTTCGGAAGTGCCTTTTCTGTAACAGAACCGTGTTCTGTCTTGCTTACTGTTACACGGGCGGGATGACCATCCACAAGTTTGAACTCGACGCGATAGCTGCGCGGGCTGTCGGCGAGACCGTTCAGATGGCGCGCCAGGTCGGCCGTCCAGTCCTTCATCCAGTCCGCGCGGTCGAACTCGGCGGCGCTGACGGACGGCATGTAGATGAGCTGATCGAGCAGACGCTCGTCATAGCGACGTGCCCAACGTTTGATGATGGCCTGCACTTCCATGTACTGCCGCGCGAGCGCCTGGAGGCCAGGACCTGAAAGCGGCGGCGCGGCGCTGTTGACGTGCAGCTCCGCGTCGTCGAGAGCTGAAGCCAGCAACATCGTGTTGAGCTCGAGGTCGTCTTTGACGTAGACCTCCTGCTTGCCGCGCTTCACTTTGTAAAGCGGCGGCTGTGCGATGTAGATGTGGCCGCGCTCGATGAGCAACGGAATCTGGCGATAGAAGAACGTGAGCAGCAGCGTGCGGATGTGCGAACCGTCGACGTCCGCGTCCGTCATGATGATGATGCGGTGGTAACGCAGCTTGTCGATGTCGAAGTCGTCGCGACCGATGCCGCAGCCAAGCGCGGTGATCAGCGTGCCGACTTCCGCCGACTGCAGCATCTTGTCGAAGCGCGCCTTCTCGACGTTCAGGATCTTGCCCTTGAGCGGAAGAATGGCCTGGGTCCGGCGATCGCGGCCCTGCTTCGCGGATCCACCGGCCGAGTCACCCTCGACGATGAAGATTTCGCAGAGCGCCGGATCTTTCTCCTGGCAGTCCGCGAGTTTTCCAGGCAATCCCGCGATGTCGAGCGCGCCTTTGCGGCGTGTCATTTCGCGCGCCTTTCGTGCGGCTTCGCGCGCACGCGCGGCGTCGATGATCTTGCCAACGATCGCCTTCGCCTCGTTCGGGTGCTCTAACAAGAATTCGGAAAGCTTCGCCGCGACCGCGGATTCGACCACGCCCTTCACTTCCGACGAGACCAGCTTTTCCTTGGTCTGCGAGGAGAATTTGGGATCGGGTAGTTTGACGGAGAGAATGGCGGTGAGACCTTCGCGCGAATCGTCGCCCGTGGTCGGCACCTTCTCCTTCTTCGCCGCCATCTCCTTTTCGATGTAGTCGTTCAGCGTGCGCGTGAGCGCAGCACGGAAACCCGACAGATGGGTGCCGCCGTCTTTCTGCGGAATGTTGTTCGTGTAACAGAACATCGACTCGGTGTACGAGTCGTTCCACTGCATGGCGACTTCGACGCCGATGGGGCCTTCCTGGGTGCGGAACCAGAACACCGAAGGATGAATGCCCGCGCGCGAGCGGTTCAGGTGTTTGACGAACTCCTGCAGACCGCCTTCATGTTGGAAAACGTCGCCCTTGGCTTCGCGCTCGTCGATGAGCTCGATGCGTACGCCGGAGTTGAGGAATGAGAGTTCGCGAAGCCGCTTGGCGAGGATTTCGTAGTCGAAGGTGATGTTGGTGAAGATCGTCGGGCTGGCCTTGAAGCGCACGACGGTGCCCTTTTCGGTCGTGTCCCCGGCGATCGCGAGCGGCGCCACGGGGTCGCCCAGGCGAAATTCCATCTTGTGGGCTTTGCCGTCCCGATTGACGGTCAGCCACAGGTGGTCCGACAGCGCATTGACGACCGACACGCCGACGCCGTGTAAACCGCCCGAGACCTTGTACGAGCTGTCATCGAACTTACCGCCTGCGTGCAGGACGGTCATGATGACCTCGGCTGCTGAGCGCCCTTCTTCGGGATGGATATCGGTCGGAATGCCGCGGCCGTTGTCCGAAACGGTCACTGATTCATCGGCGTGAATGGTGACGACAATGCGGTCGCAATGGCCCGCCAACGCCTCGTCGATGGCGTTATCCACAACCTCGAAAACCATGTGGTGAAGGCCCGTGCCGTCATCGGTGTCACCGATGTACATGCCGGGTCTTTTGCGCACTGCATCAAGACCCTTTAAGACCTTGATTTTGCTGGAATCGTAGACGTCGTCGTTGGCCATGACGTACTCGAGAAAACGGGCGCGAATTATAGCCGTTTTACGGTGCCATGTTCCACGTGAAACGTCGCTTTAGGTGCTTGAAAAAGCGCGGTTTCTTGGGTGAGCGAAGTGGCGATCATTTGGCATCGAAGCGCCGACAATTCATCGAAAAGTCGCTGCAGGTTTTTGGCATCGAGTTCCGCTGCCGGATCGTCCAGAAGCAGTACGGCGCGCAGCTTTCGCTCGTCTTGAAGAAGCCGCAGTTGCGACACGATCATTGCCACGGCCGTGAGCTTTTGCTGCCCGCGGGATAACGTCTCTCGGGCAACGCGATGGTTCCTGCGAAGCGTGACGTCCGCTCGATGTGGCCCTGCGGTGGTCGTGCCTCGGGTTCGGTCGCGCTCTGCATGTGTTCGCAGCGCTTCCTCGAAGGACGTGCCCGCCAACCAGCCGGTCGTGAACCCAACCGTGACGTCCAGGCCCCCGAAGCGTTCAAAGGTTTGTCCCAGGCATGGAACGAGGCGCTCCAACGTGCGCTGGCGAGCTTCGGTTATCGCCACCCCGTTCTGGACGAGCTCGCCGTCCCACGCCGAAATCTCACGGTCGCCAATACGCAGCGCGGCGTTTCGTTGTTTCAGGGCTCGGTTGTACCGAGCCCAGTGCAAACCAAACGTTGGTTCCACGTGGAACACCAACCAGTCGAGCCAGCGTCGTCGCCGTTCAGGACCTTGGTCAACGAGCTTGTGA
>Ga0207689_10006118_pt1 | contig 10647 bp, 9 predicted proteins | sample KBSMisM52_FD_184312 | JGI IMG/M metagenome (GOLD analysis project Ga0207689, IMG submission 184312) | Miscanthus rhizosphere microbial communities from Kellogg Biological Station, Michigan, USA - KBS Miscanthus M5-2 (SPAdes) (version 2) | ecosystem: Host-associated > Plants > Roots > Rhizosphere... | reverse complement strand
AACGGCGTCAAGTTAAGATAGAAATCCCGAAAATTACCCGTTTTATAGTTTACAATGAATCAGAGTGAACCCAGCTGGGGCGGATACGATCGGAGCTATACGTTGCCGAACGATGAAGTCCATGTTTGGCAAACGAATTTGAATATACCACCACCCGATTTTCCCCAATTGCGGCAAGTCCTTTCCCCGGACGAGCGCGCACGCGCGGATCGTTTTCACTTTGAAGTCGATCGAAGGAGGAGCGTTATTGGGCGGGGTTATTTGAGGCTGCTGCTCGGTCAAATTTTGGATTTGCCGGCGAACGATTTGCAGTTTGAATATGATGAATTTGGAAAGCCTGGCCTGATCCCGGGGCAGGGCCGGCCGCTGGATTTTAACGTATCTCACTCAGGGGAATTGATACTGATCGCGATTACGGCAGGACGCGCGGTTGGCGTCGATGTTGAAAGAATTAGGACCGATCTGGACCCGGTCAGTATTGCGATGCGGTTTTTTTCAGCCAGCGAACGCGAAATCCTTGCTTCGCTTCCCCGGCCGGCTCGATACAGGGCCTTCTTTGCGTGTTGGACGCGTAAAGAGGCGTATTTGAAAGCAAAGGGCGTGGGACTGTCTCTGCCGCTAGATCAGTTTGACGTGTCTTTTCTCCCGGATGAAGAGCCCCAGCTTCTGGCAACTCGGCCCGATCCCGCGGAGGCGCGAAACTGGAGGCTTTTGGCATTAGACCTGCCGTCAGACTACGCAGGCGCCTTGGCGGTCGCAGGTTCCGCGTGGAAGCTCAAACGTTGGGAATGGGACCCCGGCTTGGTCTTGGGAAGCGGGGGCGAGAAGGGAACTTATCCCAAAAATTAAGGATTTTTTTCCTGATGCATCCCGGAAAACGAGACTTCGTCGCGCGCGATTTTTTGTATGTGGCCTAACTGATACAGCTTTGGGCGAATATAGGCGGTAAAGTGGCTGCTTCGGACATGGGCTGGGACATGATCTCAGGCCGGTAGATCTCTGTAGCTAGAGAGTGCTGACTCGATGACGGCTAGATACTTGAAGTTGGCGATCGCCGTGCTGGCCGGGCTTCAGCTGGCTGGCTGTTTCACGGATTATGGTCCGATTGAGGTTCAAACCAGGCCCGTTTCCCTGTCGGGGACGGGTGTTGCCACCCATTTGCGCGCTGGTGACAGGATCAAGATCAACGTGTACGGCGAAGACGCGCTCACGGGCGACTATGACATCAGTCCGAGCGGTTATGTGACGATGCCGCTGATCGGAGCAATCAGGGCGGCCGGACGCACGCAAGCGGAGCTTGGACGGGACATCGCCAACAAATATCGTAGCGGTGGCTTGCTGCAGGATCCCAAAGTAACAGTTGCGGTTGTTCAATTTCGGCCGTTCTACGTATTGGGCGAAGCAGCTAGTCCCGGTGAATACCCATTCAGGAGTGGCCTTACCGTGCACGCTGCTGTCGCAATGGCGGGCGGGTTCACCTACCGTGCGAGCAAGTCTTTTGTTCTCATACGGCACGCTGAGGACGAAGTGTGGAAGGAATATCCTTTAACAGAACCCGTTGTGATCGCGCCTGGAGATTTGATTCGAGTACCCGAACGATACTTCTAGGAGGTACGTAGGGGTCGGTCCTCCCTCAATTTCGAGGCATGATGAGTGGGTTTCAATTTTTTCATGCGCGACAGAGGGTCGATCCGATCAATAAAGTTTGGCGTGCGCCTGGTTTTCAGCGCGCTCCTTTTGGTCGCCTGGATTCCGCTGTGCTTTGCCCAGGAACCACCTTTAGACGTCCCGATGAACAAGCTGCCTGCGAGGGACCCCACCGCAATCGCGGCTGGAGGATGGTTGCTTTATCCGACGTTGCGAGTCTATTCGCTTTTTTCAGACAATTACTTCCTTAGCCCCACAACTCCGATTTCCGGGCCCGCATTCGGGGTGACGCCGAGTTTGACGGCTGAATGGTCCAACGGCATACATACGACGACCCTCTACGGGAATATCGATCGGCAAGCTTACCCCACCCACAACGAGGTGAACACGCTCGACTCGCGGGCCGGCTTTACGCAAAAATATGAGGCCATGCGGGACCTGATCTTCAGGGTGAATGGCGACTACGTCCATCAAACCTTGACCAGCAGCCTGCAGAGTTCAATTCAAACTGCGGCAGTAGCGCCGGCGACGATCGTGTTGCCAAATGGCAATACGCAATTGCCGAACGGGACAATCATTTCGCCGTCAGGACAAGTCGTCGGACAGGCTGCTCCCGCAGCTGGGAGCAACGTCCCGCTGTTGGTGAATCCAAGCGATCGATTCACAGGCACGGTTTCGGTCGACAAGATTTTCAACCGCGGAATTCTGAGCTTGAGTAGCTCGGTTAACCGCACCGACTATGAAAATCAACAAGTTCAACCAAACACCACGAGCAGAACGTTTACGGAAAATGCCGCGGTTTGGCTTGGTCCGTTGTTCTATGCATATTCCAATGGCTTGCTCGGAACCGTTGTTACAGAGGCGACATCCTCCTCGACTACCTCATATCGAGTCATAGGTGGGCTGGGTACTCGCCAGTTCGGCCTATTTCGCGGCTCAGCTTATTTCGGCCATCAGGGGTCGCAAACCAGCGCGCCAGCCGGAAGTTTCCAAGGAAACGGTGCGGCCGAAGGCGACGTCTATGGCGCCGCACTTTTCTACTATCCAACTCCCGCGTGGACACTTACCGGAACGGTCGATCGAACAAATAACATAGCGTCGCAAGCATCGGTGACGAATCTGGCCCTGACCTTGCCGGGGCTTAACGCGGTGCAAATTCCTGTGGGTACTTCAACACATATTACATCTGCTACGCTGAGATCCGACTATCAGATCGCGCAGCAATGGTTCGCAATTGCTCAATTGGGGTATACCCGTATTGAATATATCGGCAGTCCGAGACTGGATGATACCTGGATATTTAACGCGACACTCAGATACGATATCTGGCGCGATATGTCGCTGACGTGGGAGTATCGCTACAGAAGCATCTTGTCCAACGCTCCCTTGACAAGTGCAACCAGCAACATCGGCATGATGGGCGCGACATACAGATTCTAATGCAGTTCCGATGCTGCTGAGTCCTCCGTTATGAAGCTGATCTGAGGGCTGCCTGGATGTTGATGGCTGCGATGCGATCAGGATAAGGGGCAGAGATATCCCAGCCAGGATGCGGTGGAAGTTGTGGCCCACGGCTGAGAGGGCGACGTTGGCGGCATCGCCGACGCGGCCTTTGAGGTAGCAGCGGCGTAGCGGCCCGCCATCGTCGCGGCGGCCCTGGCATGCGAGGATAGAATTGCCGCAGCCTAACGCCATGCCTTCTCGCCACGTCGACCGTGACCCGGTTGAGGGTCTTGGCCGCGCAAGCGCCGGCCTCGTGCGCCACCCGCAGGCTCTCGGCCAGCAGCAACTCCAGCCTGTTGCGCCAATGGCTCAGGTCCGAGCGCTCGTGCGGGAAGACGTGCTGGAAAAACCACTCGCCGGTGAAGAACTGGAAATACGGGTCATGGACCCAGCGCTCGCACTCACCCTCATCGGACAGCCCGCAAAATGTCTTGAGCAACAACAGCCCGATCATGGAGCGGGTCTCGATCCGCGGCGGCCGTCCTCGCTTTAGGGGGCGGTGCGGTCTCGCTGTCGATTCAGTCCCAATCGAGCCTGCCGGCAAGCAGAACCAGTTCGTGCTTCATGAAACTGCAAAGACCCTGTGCAATTATCCGACGGGCACTGACGGTTTTCTCGCGGGCGTGCTCCGCGGCATGTTGCCGCGACGTTGAGCGTAGGTAACCAGGTACGCAAGTTCATGTGGCGAACGTCCGGTATATAGCCTAAACTACTGCATCGCTTAGATCGATTTCAAAAGATGCCTCCGATTTTTTAGTGGGGGATGCGTGCGTGTCAGTTCACCAAGAGTTCCGCATTTGGCAGATTCAGGTTTGTTCCAGGCTGCTCGCTCGCCTCGAGATATCGCCTTCGACGAGGCTTTTGTCAGAAAGACTGGGACGAATCCCGGGCGTATCGCAAACCCTCACTGGATACTGCCGCCCGTTTGCAACTCTCGCGCATGCCAAGCATGCCCTGGGCGCCGCTGAGAACCGTGGGCACCTCAGCCCGGAGAGTATCAGCGTTCACCAAAACCTTTCAGAGCAACCGCGGGCGAGCGACTACGCTGCATTCTATTATCTGGCTCCCCTTGTACCTCACATGAGGCGACTGTTTGATGTTGGTGGCAACGTCGGTAACCTTTATTATTACTATACCAAGTACTTACCGTTCCATCCCGATGCCGAGTGGCTGACGATGGACTTGCCCGCGGTGGTAGAGGTGGGCCGGCGCATCGCGGAACAACGCAACGCGTCGCGATTGAGGTTCACAACCGATTTCAGCGATGCCGAAGACAGCGACCTGATAATCGCATCCGGTTCATTGCATTATTTCTCTGAACCACTACCCGCAATGATTGGCCGCCTTCGCAGGCGGCCGCGTCACGTGCTCGTAAATCGAACTCCGATGACTGCTCGCCCTGACTTCGCGACGACCCAAGATGCCGGGCCGTATCGCGTTGCCTGCGTGGTCTACAACCGCGCGCACTTCATCAAGCTGTTCGAAGACATCGGCTACAGCCTTGTCGGCCAATGGGAGGCGCCGGAACTATCAATGCGCATTCCCTTGCATCCAGAGCATTCGGTCAAAACCTACACCGGAATGTTCTTCACCGCTGATTGAACCGCTCCGCCCATACTTTGGAAACCGCCGGAACGGCCACAACTCATCCTCGGGCCAAGACAGCAACTTGCAAGGCGGGCATAACGCCAAGCGCGGCTGTTGCAACGAAGGCGGCTCCGACCAGCGCTGCGACAAGCACGCCGGCACCGCTTATTCCGGGATCATGGGCTATCGACGCAAGCGGAGCATGGCGTTCTGGCGGCGGCCTGATCGTCGAAGTAGGATCTTAATTCACAAGCCGCCTCGATCCGCGGCCGGCCGTTCTCGCTGTAGAGCGGCGCGATCTCTCCGTCGATCCACTCCCAGTCGATCCTGCCTCAATCGCTTGGAGGCTTGTTCACGGGCGGCAACTGCTGAGGGAGATCTCGAGTGGAATGTTAGGTGTTCGATCTAGCAGCTGGTATCTCAGTAATAACTGTACCCTTTGGTAAGCGCGGACTCCGGCACCTTGTTCAGGACAAACCGAACCACCTCCGTCGCCTGCAGATACCTGTTGCACTCCTCAATTTCCGCAATTGTCGAAGTGCCTACAGCCGCCACGAGCAATACACAATCCACCTGCGGCAGAATGGAAATGGCATCGTGGCCCATCAGCAGGGGGGGTAAGTCGAGAATTGTGATCTGGGATTGCCCACGTCCCGTAACAGCTTTCAGCGCCATCCTCATTGCTGTGGAGGCGACCAGATCGGACGAATTTGAAGTTGCCGCAGTCGGCAGAACGTCCAATCGGCTCCCGCCAGCGCGCGCATGGATAATTGCACTGCCCAGGTCAAGACGTTCTTCAACTACTCCCAGTAAGCCGTCGCGACATTTCACGCCAAGATAACCCGCGACCTGAGGCTTTCGCAGATCCAGATCTGCCAAAAACACTTGCCGCTCAGGTTGCCGCGCCAAGCTAAGAGCCAGATTGACTGCCGTCAGCGTTTTCCCGCAACCCGGTGTTGGAGACGTAACTGCCAGAGTCTTCCAACCTTTCAGGTCCATGGTCCGCGAGACCTCGGTCCGCAAAACATCAAACGGCCGTGCGCGCAGGTCCTTCCCGTCATAGGCGACTATTCGTTGCGATTGAAGGTGCGCAAAATCAAGTTCAATTTCCTGAACGCGATTGTCTCTCTCAACGGCATCCCCGAAGTGCGTGGCATGTCCCTGCGATTGTCCGAAGCTGATGCCGCTCCGCTGCTTCGGCTGCCCCTTTGCGCGCTCGATTGCTTGTAGGATGTTTTCCATTCAGTTTCCTTCACGCCGCGGACGATTTTTGATGCACGATCAACGGCTATTGACCGGCCGCGCGAAAACCAATCCCGGCTTTATCAAGCAAAGAGGAATCAAGCGGCAACCCAAGGACAATGACTGTCACCAATCCGCCGACTAGCGCCAGAAGTACAACGACACCAAGAGCGCCAGATATGACCCTAAACCTCGCTCGCATGGTATCCGCGCGCGTCGTGATGTATGGAATACAGACGATCAGATTACTGGCGACCACTCCTGACAGCTGGTGACGGCCGCGTATCGACCCATTCAACAACTCGGCCGCGACGACAGAGCCAATGCCGAGCATCATGGCTGCAGCAAAGGCTATTCCCACGACCTTGAGCCTGTTCGACTTGAGCGGCTTTTGCGGTAGCGGCGGCGATTCAAGTACCTGCAGGCGCTCGGATTGCTGTTCTCGATCAAGTTTTTCGCTGAGGCGGGCAGTCGCCAGTTTGCTGTTGGCGTCAGCAAGTCGCTTTTCAAGAGCTTCTCTTTGTCGCTTGAGCGCCTCTATGTCGTCCGCTTGTGTCGATTGAGCCTTTACCGGGGTCTCAGCCGTGTGCGTTAAGGTCTTTTCCATCGCGGCTATTCTTTTTTTCAACGCTGTCACGACGGGATGCGCGTCCGAATATACCGACAACTTCTGAATGAGTTCCGCTTTAAGTGCAGTAAGCGCAATCAATTGCGACTTCTGCTGATCTGGAACCTCAGGAATCACATCTCGCGGGCGTCGCGCAATTTCAGATATCTGGTTTTGCGTGGCCTCCAGCTTATCTTCGATGTCCTTTGCTTCGCTTGTCAGTATCTTGACAGCTTCCGTGGCTCGGCTGGTCCGCGAGCGCGCATCCTCGTTGACGATCAACGTGACGAACTCGTTTGCCACTCTCATGGCAAGTTGGCGGTCCTCGTACTCAAAGCCGACGGTAAACGCGATAGAGGGAGTGCTCTGACGCGGCTGACCCTCCATGTCTACAGGCTTGATCTGCGTACTTTGACGCATCAAGTCGAGGATTCCCGTCCGTTGCTGAAATAACCCGAACTTGTCAGCGATCGAGAGAAGATTGTCCCTGGTCATGATACGCTGCTGAATGAGCTGAATACGCTCATTGGAAGTAGCTGTGACGACCGGCCTGACGAAATCAGGAGCGATTACCTGAGATTCGACCAGAATCTTTCCCTCAGAAAGATATTTTGGTTTTTGAGTTGCCGCGACACACAGGCCAAGAACCGAAATTACGCCGAACGGCACCAGGAAATAAAAGAAACGTCTTTTAAGAATATCTATGTAGTGGCCAAAGTTCAGGCTCTGACCACGGTCCTCGCCAAGGGCGGGTTCACTGGAGCGATAGGATTCGTTTGCATCTAGTGTCTGAAGCACCGCCGTCACCTCGGTCGAATTAAATTGCTTCCCTCTTTGAGAGCGGCCGCTCATTTAAACTACGAGTGGCAAGGAAATCCAATATCTCTCTAAGATTATATAGATATTTGGTTCGAGTACAAGAAGATCGCCATTAATGATTAATGCCACATGCCGTCTTATAGAGATATACGGCCGCCGCGTGGGGCGCATCGCGTCAAAAGGTAGCGACCAAGTGCTGTACGGGTTGAATTGGAACCGAAAGGTTATCAGGTATTTTTGACTGTGACATTTGTACTTTCAGTACTTTAGTCGCATGAAGTTTCTTGATATGTATCCGATCATCCATCAAGGATGCCTCCGTCTATTTTGTTATTTGTCTTGCTGCACAATATCGCATCCTACAAGGTCTCCCAATGTACGAGGCGTTTTATGGACTACGTGAGAAGCCGTTCTCGATCTTGCCGGATCCGGATTTAATCTACTGGTGCCAAAATCACCGATTGGCATTCGCCATGCTCGAGTTTGGCGTAATGAACAGCGCCGGCTTTACCGTGATCACCGGGGAAATTGGCTGCGGGAAAACGACGCTCGTGCGCTATCTCCTGCGCAGGCTGGATGACCACGTTACGACATGCGTGATTTCCAACACACCGCGCACGCAGGATGGGTTGCTATCATGGCTCCTTATGTCCTTAAACCAGCCATTCGAGGGTTCCCATCCAGCTTTGTTCAAACAATTCCAGCGATTTTTGCATGATCAATTTGCAAGGGGACGCCGAACGATCTTGATCGTCGACGAGGCGCAGAACCTGGGTATCGAGGCGCTCGAAGAGCTTCGAATGCTATCCAACGTCAACACGGATAAGCAGCAGTTCTTGCAAATCATACTCGTTGGCCAGCCGCAGTTGAAGGATTTGCTTCGGGCGCCTCAACTTCTGCAGTTCGCGCAGCGGGTTTCGTCGGATTTCCATCTCAGGCCATTGAATGCCAATGAGGTCGGCGAATACATCGATTTTCGTCTGCGAGCAGTGGACTCTCATTCGGACCTCTTTACCGACGATGCATGCAGGATCATTGCCAATACCAGCAACGGGATTCCACGTACGATCAATATTCTTTGCGATACTGCACTGGTCTACGGATTCGCTGCGGGGGCAGAGAAGATCACGGCGGAAATCGTCGATAAGGTCATTGAGAACAAGACGCAGTTCGGTGTACTTCCCTTCGGCTTGCAACCCGTTTAGGGTTACCAGGCAACCTGGATCTGCAATTGGAACGGCGCACGCATTGATCCGGCGTAATGCAAGCAGACGCCTTCCCGCGCTTTAGTGATCCCATGATAGCGCGCGCGCTCATCTTCGACGCGCAGTGCTGGGCTGATGGCCGGCCTGATCGCTCAAATGAGCGAGGTTCGTTAAGCCGCCGGTCGCACAAGAAAAAGAGGGCGGGCGCTCATCGACGACCCCTGTGCGATTTAAAAGAGCCGTTCAACCGCAATGCCAAGCGGACGCGCACGGGCGACGTTAACTGTGGGTAGGCTGCTCACCACTGGTAGCGAACAGCGCCCTTACCGGCATAGCTTTGGGTGACGTTGGAGAACCCGCCTTCAAAGGTGGCGGAGAGCGAGAAGCCGCTCAGCCATTTCATTTCGGCGGAGGCGGTGACAAGTGCCGCGTCATTGGCTGGCGTGGCGCCATTGACGACAAAGGACGCGTCCGACAACGTCAGGAAACTGGCAGTGACGTTGCGATTGGTGTTGTAGTCTCGGGCCCAAGCCGCACGTCCGCGCAGCGTTAGGATTCCATCCTGCATCGCAAACGACTTGTCGACGCGAAGCCCGAGTTCGCTGCGGCTAGCGATGACATTCTTCGACGCATAACCCAGCGCGAAAGCGTTCGTGCCTACGGTCGCCTGTTCGGCATAGGTCGGCAGATCGAAGGTGGTGAACTGGCCGGCTGCGTAGGGAGTGAGCCCTATCCACGGCGTGACAAATCGGTAGCCACCTTCGACGCGTCCGGAGAAGGCGTTGGCATTAAATTTCGCACTGAGCTGGTCGATGCCGGCAACGGTCACGATGCGTTCGGTGGTTGCGTCCTGCCAGCCGTAGGCGAGCGCAGCTGAAATGTAGGCCGGGCCGACGACGTGACGAACAAAGGCGCCCGCTTGGAACAGGTCCGAGCGACCGCTTCCCAAACCGTTGGCGAGGCTGAAATTCGTACCGCCCCCCGCTAACGCAAATCCGGCAAGGGTATTTGGGGAGAAACGATAGTCGGCGCCGATGGCGACACCGCCAACGCGGTAGGTCGTCTCATTGGATCCCAAGGTCAAGTTCCCGTCGGTGGTCTGAGAGCCGCCGAAACCTGCCGCCCATATGCTCCAACTTTGGTCGAAGCCAGCAGGGCGCCGCGGCGCTCCGTTGGAAACAGCGGCATATGCGTCGCGCTCGGCGCCCGTCGACTTGCGGCCATTGGACGCATACGCACTTGCAGTGTCGGTCGTTTCGGCAAACGGCATCGCTGCCGACCCTGATGTCGCGGCAGAGCCGCGCCCGGCGATGAATGGATCCGTTAAGACACCCAAAAACAAGCTCATCGCATCGACGGTGCTTTGCTGCCAGCCGGTGGCAGCCTCGCCGGAGAGTTGGGTGAGCGCATTAGCCAGACCGTTACCGCTGAGCCGAAACAGCGGTGAGAAACCAGGCGGCAGGGCGCCGCCCCCGTTGAAGAAATTGTTGACCGCGTTGGCGACATTCGCCTGGTTGACGTTCAGGCCGCCGCCAGCACCCAATCCTGCCGTAAGGCTCAGGAAGACGTCGGTAGGCGTATAATCCAAGTTCGCGACAAAGCCCGGTGCAGACGAGGTGGCAGTGGCAAAAGTACCGTTCAATCCACCCGCAGCATGAAGGATGTGGTACTGTTTTTGAACGTAATCACCTGGCGCGATGGCGGCCAGAACATTGCCGCCAGAAAGCGTGGCTGTGCCGCTGACGTTCGCCAGGCTGGCAGCTTGAGGATTGATCTGCGCGACGTAGATCGCGCCGGACTGAAAGGCAAGATTGCCTAAGACCGCCATCGATGTACCGGGCGTGCCGGGCGCAAAAGTGCCACCGCTGTTGATGGTCAAGTCGGATACGGTGCCGGTACCTCCGAGGATAGCGCCCGAACGGACCGTGACACCGCTTGCTGCTGAGAGATCGCCGTCGACCAAGAGGGTGCCGATCTGCACGTCCCATGGGTCAGATTGAGAGTAGGTGCCGATCACCGTCCAAGTGGAAGGACCTA
>Ga0207689_10006101_pt1 | contig 10658 bp, 13 predicted proteins | sample KBSMisM52_FD_184312 | JGI IMG/M metagenome (GOLD analysis project Ga0207689, IMG submission 184312) | Miscanthus rhizosphere microbial communities from Kellogg Biological Station, Michigan, USA - KBS Miscanthus M5-2 (SPAdes) (version 2) | ecosystem: Host-associated > Plants > Roots >... | reverse complement strand
GACCTTCGTGGTGAGACTATGGGTGTGGTTCGTGGTGAGACTATGGGTGTGGTGAGCGCGTGTATTGAGAGATGTCGAGGTTCGATGTGACGTTAGCGCTGGCGCGGAAATGGCGCCCCAAAAATTTCAGCGAAGTGGTCGGCCAGGACCACGTGGTGCGCGCTATCAGCAATGCGCTTACGCAGAATCGCCTGCATCACGCGTATCTGTTGACCGGCACCCGCGGTGTGGGCAAGACCACGCTCGCCCGCATCATCGCCAAGGCGCTCAATTGCGAGACCGGCATCACCGCCGCGCCGTGCGGCAAGTGTGCTGCGTGCGTGGAGATCGACGCCGGCCGCTTCATCGACCTGATCGAGCTCGATGCCGCGTCGAATACGCAGGTCGACAACATGCGCGAATTGCTGGAAAGTGCGATGTATGCGCCGACCGTCGGACGTTTCAAGGTCTACATCATCGACGAAGTGCACATGCTGTCGAAAAGCGCCTTTAATGCGATGCTCAAGACGCTGGAGGAGCCGCCGGCCCACGTGAAGTTCATTCTGGCGACGACCGATCCGCAGAAAATTCCGGTCACCGTCCTGTCGCGCTGCCTGCAATTCAACCTGAAGCAAATTCCACCGGCGCAGATTCGCGGCCAGCTCGAATACGTGCTCGGCAAGGAGGAGGTCGGTTTCGACGTTCCGGCGCTCAACCTGATTGCGCGCGCCGCCGAAGGCAGCATGCGCGACGCCTTGTCGCTGCTCGACCAGGCGATCGCGCACGGCGCCGGCAAGGTCGGGGAGAGTTCGGTGCGGGAAATGCTGGGCACGGTGGATCGAAGTTATCTTTTCTCGATCCTCGAGGCTTTGACCCGCCGCGACGGGCCGGCACTGCTGGCTGAAGCCGAGCGCATGGCGGTGCGCAGCCTGTCGCTCGAATTGGCATTGCAGGAACTGGGCACGCTGCTGCACAGGATCGCCCTGGCGCAGACCGTTCCGGCGGCCTTGGGCGAGGACGAACCCGAGCGCGAGAAACTCTTTGCGCTGGGCAACGCATTCAGCCCGGAGGACGTGCAATTGCTTTATCAGATCGCGATCCACGGGCGGCGCGATCTCTCTCTCGCGCCGGACGAATTCGCCGGCTTTACCATGGCGCTGATGCGCATGCTTGCCTTTGTGCCAGTGGAACCGGAAGGGACGCTCGCCGCTTCGACGCCATCCACCCAACCGGCGACATCGTCGTCTCCCCGCGCCAAACCTCCTACCGGCGAACGGAGCAACGCTGCTGCGTACGAACGGGCCAAAGTTTCCACGTCCGAATGGACAAATGTTTCGGCGTCAGAGGGGACCAATGTGTCTGCGTCCAATCGGACTGTCGCCCGCGAGCCGATGACGCGCGCGGTGGAAGCGCCGCGAGCCACGGAGAGCCGGCCGCAAGTCACTCAAATTCCGGATGCGCCGGTCGCTGGATCTCAGCCCATCGAAACGGAGCTGCAGGACTGGAGAAATCTGGTCGGGCGCATCAAGGTCGGCGGGATGGCGCGCATGCTGGGAGACAATTGCGAATTCCAGACACTGCAAAACGACAATGTCGAGCTGGTCGTGCCGGAGGCGCACAAGCATTTGCTGGAAAAGGCCTACACCGAAAAATTGCAGGCTGCGCTCAGCGACTATTTCGGCCGCAAGCTGCGGCTGCGCATCTCGACCGGCGGCAGCGGAAAGACGCCTTCGGAAATGGAAAACCAGGAACGGCAGGCGAAACTCGCCAAAGCGATCGAGTCCATCGATGCGGACCCCTTCGTGCGCGAACTGGTCGAGAATTTCGATGCCCGAATAAAGGATACTTCGATCAAACCGCTCCAGTAAGGAAAACGCATATGATGAAAGGTCAGCTTGCGGGCCTGATGAAACAGGCCCAGCAGATGCAGGAAAACATGAAGAAGGCGCAGGAAGAAATCGCCGCGCTGGAAGTCGAAGGCCAGGCCGGCGCCGGCATGGTCAAGGTCATCATGACGGGCCGGCACGACGTCAAGCGCGTCAGCATCGATCCCAGCCTCATGGGTGACGACAAGGACATGCTCGAGGATCTCATCGCCGCCGCGATCAACGATGCCGTGCGCCGCGTCGAGACGGTCACGCAGGAGAAAATGGGCGGACTCACGTCGGGGTTCGGCTTGCCGCCGGGAATGAAGCTGCCGTTCTAGTGGTGAGTGGAGAGTGGTTAGTAAAAGCAGACGCCCGTGCTGTTACCAGCCACCAGCCACTCACCACTCGCCACTCATCACTCACCACTAGCCACTCGCCACTGCACCTCCTGTGAAACCCCCATCGACCCTCGAAGAACTGATCGAAGCCCTGCGCTGCCTGCCGGGTGTGGGGCCGAAATCGGCGCAGCGCATGGCTTTCCACCTGCTGCAGCGGGACCATGCCGGAGCGCAGCGTCTGGGCCGGGCGTTGCGAACGCTGCAACAATTTCACGGAGCAACCGGTGTGCGAACTCTGCAGTTCGCCGCGGCGCGATCAAAGCTCGCTGTGCGTCGTCGAAACGCCGGCGGATTTGCTGATGATGGAGCAGGCCCAGGTTTATGATGGCATGTACTTCGTGCTGATGGGACGGTTGTCTCCGCTGGATGGCGTGGGGCCGAAAGATATTCATCTCGATCGCCTGGTCAAGCGAGCCCTCGACGGCATCGTCAAGGAAACCATTCTTGCAACGAATTTCACTGTGGAAGGCGAAGCAACTGCGCATTACGTTGGCGAATTGCTCGGTGCGCGCGGCATGAAGGTGTCGCGCATTGCCCGCGGATTGCCCGTGGGCGGCGAGTTGGAGCACGTCGACAGCGGCACCCTTGCGCAGGCGATGATCGAGCGGAGACCGGTCTGATGGCAACCAGCCCCAGTCCGGAAGCGGCGAAACGCCGCCCTTCGCCGCGGCGCACGCCCAAAAGCGCACCCCCGGTCGCCAAGGGATCGCGCAAACCCCGGCCGCAACCCAAACGCGGTCCGCCCTCGCCACCAGATTCACCGCCGGCCGCGCCCGTACTGCGCTCGCAGAAACTGCAGAAGGTTCTTGCCCAGTCGGGCCTGGGCTCCCGGCGCGCGATGGAAGAAGTCATCAAAGCCGGCAAGGTCAAGGTCAATGGCGAACCCGCCACGCTCGGCATGCGCGTCACCACCGAAGACCTGATCCAGGTCGGACGGCGCCAGATCAAATTCAAGGTGACTTCGCGCTTGCCGCGCGTCATCGTCTATCACAAGGTCGACGGCGAGATCGTCAGCCGCGACGATCCGCAGGGCAGGCGCAGCGTGTTCGAGAAACTGCCGGTGATCCGCAGCGCGAAATGGCTGGCGGTGGGGCGGCTGGATTTCAACACCGGCGGCCTGCTGATGTTTACCACGTCCGGAGATCTTGCCAACCGGCTGATGCATCCCCGCTTCGAAGTCGAACGCGAATACGCGGTGCGGCTGTTCGGCGCGTTGACTCCCGCGCAGATACAGGAGTTGAAGACCGGCGTGCGGCTGTCGGATGGCGATGCCAAATTCGACGCACTGGACGACCAGGGCGGAGAGGGGCGCAATCGCTGGTATCGCGTGGTGCTCAAGGAAGGCCGCAACCGTGTCGTGAGACGCATGTTCGAGGCGCTGGGATTGCAGGTCAGCCGCCTGATGCGCGTGCGGTTTGGCATCGTCACGTTGCCGCCGAGGCTCAAGCGCGGCAACTGGATCGAACTCAAGGAAGCCGAAATCAGCGAATTGCTGGAATGGGCCGGGAGCGCGCCCGAGTTGCCCGACGACGAACCCGGCGAGGCAGATCCGCCGCCCTCAGCAGGAAGACAAACCCGTCACCGCCCGAGGTCTCGAGCCAGGTAAACGGTAATTTCGGAAACGCCTTTTCCAGTTCGTCGCGATTGTGGCCGATCTCGACGATCAAAAGGCCGCGATCGTTCAAATGCGTGCCGGCTTGCGCAAGCAGGCGGCGGACGATCTCGAGCCCGTCTTCGCCGCCGGCCAGCGCCATGCGCGGCTCTGCGCGATACTCCTGCGGCAACCGCTCCATGGACTGCTGGTTTACATACGGCGGATTGGCAACGATGACGTCGTAACGCCCGCTTAGCCCGGCAAACAGATCACCACGGGTAAGGTGCACTCGCTTGTCCAATTCGTAGTCGGTCACGTTATGCGCTGCCACCTCGAGCGCATCGGCCGACAGATCAGTCGCATCGACCTGGGCATCGGGGAAAGCCAGCGCGAGCAGAATGGCCAGGCAGCCCGAACCGGTGCAAAGATCCAGTGCCTTGTTTACGGCTTGGCCCTCGACGACCCAGGGATACAGTTCATCGCGCAACAGTTCCGCTATGTAAGAGCGCGGTACGATCACGCGCTCGTCGACGTAAAAACGAAATTCTCCCAGCCAGGCTTCGCGGGTCAGATAGGCTGCCGGGATGCGCTCCTCGATGCGCCTCTGAATGATGGCTTCGAGCGCTTCGATTTCTGCGGGTGTCAGTCGCTGGTCGAGCACGCCATCGAGGTCGTCCAGCGGCAGTTTCAGGGTATGTAGCAGCAGGTAGGCCGCTTCGTCGCGCGCATTGCTGCTGCCGTGGCCGAAATGAAGCCCGGCCTGGTCGAAACGCCGGACGGTCGCAGCCAGCCAGTCGCGGGCGGACTGGGGACGGTGGTTGGCCCTAGCGGCCATTCAATACGTTGGCGAGTGCCAGGCGATATATACGGGAAAGCGCGTCGAGGTCTTCCACCGCGATATGTTCGTCCAGTCTGTGGATCGACGCGTTGATGGGACCCATTTCGACCACCTCGCGGCAGATGTCGGCAATGAAGCGGCCGTCCGACGTGCCGCCGCTGGTGGACAGCTCAGGTGTGCGCCCGGTAACGGCATTCACCGCGCGCGAGAGGCTGTCCACGAGTTTGCCTTTCGGCGTCAGAAAAGGGCGACCGGACAGCGACCAGGTCAGCGAGTAGTCCAGTTTGTGGCGGTCGAGCACCTCGTGAACACGCGCCTTCAGGGATTCCGGCGTGCTGGCCGTCGAGAAGCGGAAGTTGAAGGAAACACGCAGTTCGCCGGGAATCACATTGCCGGCGCCGGTGCCGGCTGCGATGTTCGAGACTTGCCAGGTCGTGGGCGGAAAATATTCGTTGCCTTCATCCCATTTCGCCGCAGTCAGTTCGGCCAGTGCCGGCGCAAATTCATGGATGGGATTGCGCGACAGGTGCGGGTAGGCGATATGTCCCTGCACGCCGCGCACCAGCAATTCGCCGGACAGGGAGCCGCGGCGGCCGTTCTTCATGGTATCGCCCAGCAACGAGACGGAGGACGGCTCGCCGATGATGCAGTAATCCATCGTCTCGCCGCGCGCGCGCAGGGCCTCGACCACCTTGACGGTGCCGTTGACGGCGATGCCTTCCTCGTCCGAGGTGATCAGCAGCGCAATCGATCCGGGATGCGCGGGATGATCCGCAAGAAATCCTTCGACCGCCGTGATGAACGCCGCGATCGAGGACTTCATGTCGGCCGCGCCGCGTCCATACAGCACCCCGTCGCGCACCGTGGGCAGGAAAGGGTCCGAGCGCCACTGGCTCAACGGCCCGGTGGGAACGACGTCGGTGTGGCCCGCGAAACACACCAGGGGCTGGGTGCTTCCGCGGCGGGCCCACAGGTTATCGACCTCGCCGAAGCGCAGCCGCTCGATCGTGAAGCCGAGCCGGGCCAGGCGTTGCGCCAGCACTTCCTGGCAGCCGCCGTCATTCGGCGTAATGGAAACGCGCGAAATCAGTTCGCGCGCGAGTTCGAAGGTTGCAGAGCTCATCGCAGGCAAATCGTGCAGCAATATCTGTTCGTCGTTCGGCTATTTATCCTCGTCCACGTTCAACTTGATTTCGTTGAACGAATAGCCGGCAGCTTTGGACATGATACGGCTGGTCGGGCTGTCGCCCAGTTTGCCGGCCGCCTTCTGTTCGAAGTTGTTGATCAGCCACGACAGGTTGGTCGCGGAATCCGAATTCTTGAGCGCTTCGTCCTTCGACACCGTGCCGGCCATGTACAGCTCGAACAAGGCGTGCTCAAAGGTCTTCGAGCCGGGCGAGAGGCTCTGCTCCATGGCCTCGCGGATCTGGTCGATTTCGCCTTTCTTGATGAGTTCGGCGATGTGCTTGGTATTGAGCATGACCTCCACGGCCGCGACCAGCGTACCGTCGTTGGCCTTGACCAGGCGCTGCGAAATGATGGCGCGCAGGCTGATCGACAAATCGGACAGCAGCGAAGTGCGCGCATCGTAGGGGAAGAAGTTGATGATGCGGTTCAGGGCGTGGTAGCTGTTGTTCGCGTGCAGCGTGGAGATGCAAAGGTGGCCGGTCTGCGCGTAGAGCAGCGCGTGTCCCAGCGTTTCGCGGTCGCGGATTTCGCCGATCATCATCAGGTCGGGCGCTTCGCGCATGGCATTGATCAGCGCGTTCTCGTAGGAACGCGTGTCCGTATGGACTTCGCGCTGGTTGATCACGCACTTGTCGTTGCGGAACACGAACTCCATCGGATCTTCGATAGTCAGGATGTGGCCTGGCTTGAGCGCATTGCGGTGCTCGATCATGGCAGCGAGCGTGGTCGATTTGCCCGAGCCGGTGGAACCCACCACCAGCACAAAGCCGCGCTTTTCCATGATCAGTTCTTTCAGGATCGGCGGCAGCTTGAGCTTGTCGATGCCCACCGTGCCGCTTTTCAGGAAGCGGATGACCATGGCCACGTTTCCGCGCTGCCGGAATACGTTGACCCGGAATCGCCCGATGTCCGGGATCACCTGGGCGAAATTCATCTCCATGGTCTCTTCGAATTCCTTGATCTGCTTGTCGCTCATGACTTCATAAGCGATCTTGCGCGAGGTCTCCGGATCGATGATCTGCTGGTTGACCGGCATGATGATGCCGAGGATCTTGATCGATACCGGTGCTCCCGCGGAAATGAACAGGTCTGATGCCTGTTTCTCCGCCATCAGTTTGAACAAAGGGGTCAGGAACATGTTGGCCTCGACGTTTCGTTATGGAGCGATAGTTATGTTATGGAACGATAGTTATGGAACGACAGTTATGGGCGACAGCCCGGTATCCCGCAACGCGGGGCACGATAGTTACGGCATTCTTAGCAGTTCGTTGATGCTGGTCTTGGCGCGGGTCTTGGCATCGACCTGTTTGACGATCACCGCGCAGTACAGACTGTATTTCCCGTCGGGGGAGGGCAGGTTTCCCGACACGACCACCGAACCCGCCGGGATCCTGCCGTAAAGCACTTCGCCGGTTTCACGATTGTAGATACGCGTGCTCTGCCCGATGTAGACACCCATCGAGATGACCGAACCTTCGCCGACCACCACGCCTTCGACGACTTCCGAGCGCGCGCCGATGAAGCAATTATCCTCGATGATGGTCGGATTCGCTTGCACCGGCTCCAGCACGCCGCCGATGCCGACCCCGCCCGACAAATGCACGTTCTTTCCGATCTGCGCGCACGAGCCCACAGTTGCCCAGGTATCCACCATCGTGCTTTCATCAACGTACGCCCCGATGTTCACGAAGGAGGGCATCAGCACCACGTTCTTGGCAATGAAAGAGCCGCGGCGCACGACCGCGTTCGGCACCACGCGAAAGCCCCCGTCCTGGAAATCCGCGCTGCCGTAGTCCGCAAACTTCGCCGGCACCTTGTCGAAATAGTTGGTATAGCCATCGCGCACCACCGCGTTGTCTTCCAGCCGAAACGACAACAGCACGGCTTTCTTGAGCCACTGGTGCGTAACCCATTCTCCGCCCCTTTTCTCCGCCACGCGCAGTTTCCCGGAATCGAGCTGCGCGATGGCCTCGGCGACTGCCTCCTTCAGCGCTGGTTCGGCCGTCTTCGGATAGATCCCGGCACGGTTTTCAAAGGCCTTGTCGATGACTGACTGCAGTTGCTCCATTGGATTAGGTTTCCGTTCTAGTTATGTGAATTTAGGAGAATTTCTAAGCCAGAGATACTCTACCATGATAGCGGCTGGCTGGCACTACTGCGTTCAAACGCCTCTGCCCGGGGTGGCCGGCCGCGGGTCACTCTTGCCTGGCCAGTGGCCGTGACTGCGCAGGTGGAATGATTGCATACGCGCCAATACAATTCTCAAGCCTCGCCGACATCCTCCCTTTCCTTCAAGGGGAGGTCGGATTTGCTCCCTCCCTTTCAAGGGGAGGGCTGGGGTGGGGATGGGTGACTCGCAGCAATAGTCAATTTTCCTCCAGAAGCAGTGACCCATCCCGATCCCAACCTTCCCCTTGAAGGGGAAGGAGCACCTTTCACTCAGCCGAAGCCTATACTGGACGGCTTCACAACGCTTTCGGGAGAAGGCAATGACTAGGAAATCGGTGCTGATCCTGATAGTGCTATTCGGAATGTTCTGTAATTTCGCGGTAGCCGCGGAGCCGGCGCGCGATGCATCCCGCGGCGAGCTCTTGTACTCGACGCATTGCATCGCCTGCCACACCTCCCAGGTTCACTGGCGGGACAAGAAACTCGCCACCGACTGGAAGAGCCTGAAGGCTCAAGTCCGTCGCTGGCAGAACACGGCGGGGCAGAAGTGGGGCGAGCCGGACATTTCTGAAGTGGCGAGCTATCTGAACACGCTCCATTACCACTACCCCATCACCGACTGACGTCGATCAGCGAATTGCCCCCGACCCGCGAGATTTTGGCTTGCGGGAAAGCTGCGCCCGAAATCTTCTCCGCGCGGTCTATGGATAAGGCGGCGATTTGCTCCCTCCCTTCGAAGCTGGAGGGGAAGGAGTCAACCCGTCACCGCCTTCTTGGCTTGCTGGAAAGCAAAGCCCGAAACCTTCGCGTGCTCACCGCGCGGTCTATGCGTGAAGCGGCAATATCCAGAATCAGTTTTTCCCACTCGTCGATGCGCTTGCCCGGCAAGCCTGGGTCAGGCAAACGTTCATTTGCCTCCAGGAACACGAGCGAGGTCGCCAGTGCAGTGCGCTTGTTGCCGTCGCTGAACGGATGATTGCGGCAAAGATAGAACAGGTAAGCCGCCGCAATGTCGATGACATCCTCGATGAGCGCCTCACCCCCGTAGGTTGCCTGCGGAGCCGCGACGGCAGCTTCGAGCAACGCTCGGTCGCGCAAGCCCGGCAAGCCGCCATGCGCAGAAATGACCTCCTGATGAATCGCTTCCACCGCCTCGACGGTGAGAAACCGGAAATTCTTCTCAGGCAAGGCGTTTGAAGAGCGCGCTGTTGCGCTTGATCAATTTCTTGCCTCGTGCGCGAGCCTCCTCCGCATCCACCACTGGGCGCATGGGTGTAATAACGATCGTGCCGCCCTCGTGCACCGTTACATTGACCGGGTCCCCGACGTTCAGCCCCGTCAGTTCCCTGAGCGCTGTATCGAATACCAATCCCTGGGAATTGCCAACTTTCGAGATTTTCTTGAGCATTGCCGCATCCATAAAACAATGTATTACGTCAGTATAATAGAGTCCGAGCCAGAAAGTCGGCAAGACCGCCTCTTGTCTCCCTGGTGAAGCCGCTCAGGATGCACCTGTGAGGAGTCCCTACGGATTCTCATGCGTCGCACCGCCATCCGCCCTCCCTTTCAAGGGGAGGGCTGGGGCGGGATGGGGCACGCATTAACCGTCGATGTCGATACGGAAGCGGAGCGACCCATCCCCATCCCAACCTTCCCCTTGAAGGGGAAGGAGCGTTTGTCGAGGGCGGTCACGACAGGCTATGGCGCCTTGACCTAACCAACTGCAGCCAGCCAAAAGCGGACTAGCGATGTCAGCAAGATCCGAGATTCAGGGTATGTAGGGGATCGCGCAGGCAGCGCGTTAGGTCAGCACAGAGCGGCCGGCAAGCAAACCCGTGACGCTTTTCCGTGTCCTTGACGTGCTATAACGAGCGGCGTTACAGTACAGAATGATCCTCGGTTTTCGCGATCGCGAAACTGAACAAGTTTGGCGCGGAAAGCTTTCGCGTAAATTGCCGCGTGAAATACAGCAAGTCGCGCGCCGAAAACTACGTATGCTCAACAACGCCAAGACGCTACAGGATCTACGTATTCCGCCAGCGAATCGCCTTGAAGCTTTGAAGGGCGAACGCAAAGGCCAATGGAGCATTCGGGTCAATGATCAATGGCGAATCTGCTTTGTATGGAACAACGGCAATGCAAGCGAAGTCGAGATTGTCGATTACCACTGATTTGAGAGAGACATGGCCAAATTGAAGAATATTCATCCAGGTGAAATCCTGCTCGAAGAATTCCTCGAGCCGATGGAAATAAGCCAGAACGCGCTGGCCCGGGGAATTGCTGTCCCGCCGCGCCGGATCAACGAGATCGTACTGGGCAAGCGCGCAGTCACAGCCGATACCGCGTTGCGTCTTGCCCGATATTTCGGTACTTCGGAGCAGTTCTGGATGGGACTGCAGTCCGATTACGACCTGGAAGAAGCCCGCAAACAACTGGGGCGAAAAATTGACGCCATCGAACGAGCGGCCGCGTGACTGCGCCTAGAAAAATGAGACAAATTTATCTTCTTAAGGCCGAAGTCTTAGAGGTCCTTGAAGGGGAAGGGGGGGTCTGCTTGATCACCAACCCTCTCGTACTTAGACCTCGCAAGAATTCGGCTAAAGTAAGGATCCTATTTTCCCCTC
>Ga0207689_10006093_pt1 | contig 10665 bp, 10 predicted proteins | sample KBSMisM52_FD_184312 | JGI IMG/M metagenome (GOLD analysis project Ga0207689, IMG submission 184312) | Miscanthus rhizosphere microbial communities from Kellogg Biological Station, Michigan, USA - KBS Miscanthus M5-2 (SPAdes) (version 2) | ecosystem: Host-associated > Plants > Roots >... | reverse complement strand
ACTTTTCATCCGGTATAACGATCTCGATACCGAATTCTCCTGCATGAGCCCGTATCCGGTCAACCAGGAATGAATTGAATGCACCTCCACCGGTAATGAGCATACGTAAAACAGGTGTCTGAATACCGTGGCCGTCGGGTTGAAAAACATGTCCTGCCGCCATTATTGCTTTTTTTATCTGCATGGCGATATGCTCCACATAGGTCCTTAATGCGTTGTTCGTTGCAATCTTCTCTTTTTTTATAAGAGGGTAAATTGTATGCGTGCCAAAATCATTAGCCAGTGATTTAGGATAAGGTAGATGGTAATATTCCAGGGCGTTCAGATTGTCGAGCAATTGCCTGTTTACTTCACCCGTAGACGCTATCTGACCATATTCATCAAATTCCTGTCCGGCGTCATTGGCAAGCATATTCAATACTCTGTTCGCCGGGCATACATCAAACGCCCACCTATCCGCACCATCGCCTGACGAGCCGGAAATATTGGCGATGCCACCGATATTGAGAAAATAATCATGTTCTCCGGCTAGTAGTTTTTCTCCAATGGGTACTATCGGTGCACCCTGTCCGCCTAACGCCACATCCAGCGCACGAAGATCAGTTACCACGGGCAAATTCGTCTCCGCTGCAATGGCGGCACCATCGCCCAGCTGAGCCGTCATTCTTTTGGCCGGCGAATGAAACACCGTGTGCCCGTGAGAAGCAATTAATGCTACTTTATAATGAAGCGAATGTTTGTCGATAAAATGATTGATTTGGTTTCCGATATAATGACCATAGTCGGCATGCAACAGTTGATAGTCGAACGCCTGAAGTGAAACCGCATTGCGAAGTTTTTCCATCCAGTCGTCCGTATAAGGATGACAATCGGCGTTTACAATTTCGTAACTCCATTTACCGCCATTTTCCTGTAATTCAACAAAGGCGATGTCCAACCCGTCAAGTGAACTTCCACTCATGCAACCAATGACCCGGTAAACCATAAATTTTATATTGCTGATTTCAGCTTTTAGATTTTAGATTTGCTAAAATTAGGAATTTACATTGGCTGTATTGAAAAGCGATCCACCAGCACTTTAGCCGAAATTGCCAAATTGTAATTTAAAATCACTACTATGGTTGTCAACCTGAGCGAAAAACATTCATTGGTAACTAACTGGATAGCGGAACTACGCAGTGAAGAAATGCAAAAAGACAGGATGCGTTTCAGGCGTAATCTTGAACGCATCGGCGAGGTGATTGCTTACGAGATTAGTAAGATGATGGAATTTGAAGAACAGGAAATCGAGACCCCGTTAGGGACGGCGGTTTCAAAAATGCTTCGAGAGCAGCCTATCGTGGCGACAATATTGAGAGCCGGTCTTCCCATGCACCAGGGAATTCTAAATTATTTTGACAAAGCGGATAATGCATTTATATCCGCTTACCGGAAGCATAGAAAAGACGGCACTTTTGAAATTAACCTGGAGTACATGTCCTGCCCCGAACTGGACGACCGGATCATAATCATTTCTGACCCCATGATTGCCACCGGATCTTCCATGGTCAAGACGATTCAATACCTGAAAAATGAGGGGGACCCCAGGGAAATCCATATCGTCTGTGCAATCGCATGCACCGTTGGTATTGAATATGTTAAGAGGGAAGAACCCTCAGTAATAATATGGTGTGGCGACATCGATGACGAACTAACCGCCAAAGGCTTTATTGTTCCCGGCCTCGGGGACGCCGGCGACCTGGCTTATGGCTCAAAAATACAGGCTTAAGCAGCTATAAGATTAATTTAGGAGTCTTTGGATTTTATTGTATTTTGTACGTCACTCTATTAAGATGAAGAAACTAATCTGTGCAATGAGCTTTTGTCTGCTTACCGGAGCTGTAGTGATAGCGCAGGATCCTAATTTCTCACAGTTCTTTGCTTCTCCATTGACACTTAACCCGGCATTAACGGGCAAATTCGATGGCGTATACCGTGTGGCTGGCAACTATCGAAATCAATGGCCAACCATCAATAATGCGTTCACAACCTACACCGCTTCTTTTGATGCAGGTATTTTAAAGAGCCGTATACCCGAATATGATCAGTTCGGAATCGGAGTGTTGGGTTTTGCAGATGATGCCGGAAATGGGGTACTTAAAAATAATGCATTGGGACTTTCACTGGCTTATCATAAAGCGCTGGATGAAAATGGTTTTCACCAATTGGGTGTCGGCTTCCAGGGTGCCTATGTCGGCAAAAGGCTCGATGTAACCAAGGTAACGTTCGAAGATCAACTGACGCCGAGCGGCTTTACGGGAGCCACGAGCGAAATATTTCCGGGCCAGCGGGTAAGCGTTTCGTATTTTGATATGAATGCGGGTATCCTGTATAACGGCTCCACCGATGGAAATAATAATTTTTATCTTGGCGCCTCCATGTATCATATCAACAGGCCCAAAGAAAGTTTCCAGGGTGATCAGTTCTTTAATTTAAGTGGACGGGTAACTTTCCAGGGTGGCGGCAAAATACCGGTCGGCCAATACAATTACATTCATTTCAGCGCCAACCACAGTCGCCAGGCAAATGCCACTAATACGGTTATCGGCGGAGCATATGCCTTAAATGCCAACGCCGACCTGGATAATCCCACCAACATTTATATCGGGAGCTGGTACAGGTTTGGGGATGCCATTATTCCCTATGTAGGCCTTGAATTCGGCGAATTTCACATCGGGGCCACTTACGATATAAATATATCTAGCCTGAAGCCAGGTTCAAATATGAGAGGGGGTGCTGAAATATCCCTGATCTACATAAAGAAACCGATAGATCCGAATGCGAAAAAATTAAATTGCCCGAAATTCTGATTGCTTGCTACATAAACAAAAGAGCGTCTCAATACGGGGCGCTTTTTCTTTGGAATGATATTATAGAGTTAAACTCGATTTTATGCTGAAAAAAAAACGGCTGCTATCTCTGGTGCTTTTGATGTATGTCGGTCTACTTCATTTGAATGCCCAGGAAATTGGATATACTACAACCGACATCGGTATTGAAGGCCAATGGTATTCAGCCGGCGGTTATATAGCAGCGTTACATCTTGCTTTTAATGGCGCCGTGCATAGCGGCTTACAGATCCGTGCCGGATATAACAAGGTGGATCGAAAGGATTGGGGCGTCCATAACGATGAGAATGGAGGTGGCCCCGGCGGCGGTATTGGTTACCGTTATTATTTTCCATTTCGGCCTCACCAGTTTTTTCTGGGTGTCCGTTCTGATATATGGAGGTTAAAAATTGACTGGAAAGATGCATCGTCATCCGGCTCTACCAGGACCTGGACTCTTCATCCGGCTGCTGAAGCGGGATATATGTTCCTTATTAACGACATGGCATTTATCACACCTGCCGTTTCTGCTGGCTATATTTCCAATCTGGCAACGGATGGGGCCAACGTCGGTGAGGGATTTACAATTGCCGCTGGTATCAGTATCGGTGTCAAGTTCTGACCGGCGATTATCCGTTATTGTTTGTGTATTTTGCGCCTTTCCGGTTTTATTTGATACATGAAAAAATTACTCACGAATCTCACCTTTTGGGTATTACTCGCTATCACAGCCGGAGTGCTGATTGGCCATTTTATGCCTGAAGTTGCCCTGCGAAGAGTACTCGAGAACCCGTTTAAAACAAGATTGCTCGGACAGGAATTAGTAATTGGCGTAACACTTAGTGAATTACTTTCGGGGACTTTTATCAGCGCCGTTAAATTGTTTATCAATCCCATCATTTTCCTCACTATTACGCTGGGAATTATCAGCATGGGTGATCTCAGGAAAGTAGGTCGCGTAGGTGCGAAAGCATTGCTGTATTTTGAAGTAGTGACAACCTTTGCACTCATCGCTGGTGTTGCTGTTGCATTAATCATTCAGCCGGGTAACGGCGTGGATACAACGACTGCTACCAAAGCTGATATTTCAAAGTTCACTCAAAACAAGTCTTTTGACTGGTGGCACTTCTTCGTGCAAAATTCGACGTTACAGGTTTTGCTTATCGCGCTGGTATTGGGAATCGTTCTAAGTAATTACCGACATCATGAAAAAATCAGTTCCCTTTTAAAAAGGGCATCTCACTACATATTTAAACTGCTGCACAAAATAATGTTACTGGCGCCAGTTGGCGCATTAGGAGGTATGGCATATACCATCAGCAAATACGGTATCGCGACCTTATTACCCTTGGCGAAATTGATGGGCACCGTATATACCACCATGGCGGTATTTATCTTTTTTGTGCTGTGGCTTATTCTTCGCATGTACCAAATCAGTATTCTGAAATTCTTAAAGTACATACGGGAAGAATTGCTGATCGTCCTGGGAACCTCTTCTTCCGAACCTGCACTACCATCGCTGATGGAAAAACTGGAACGGATGGGATGTTCCAAATCTGTTGTTGGTCTGGTGGTGCCTACAGGTTATTCCTTTAATCTCGATGGAACGACCATTTATCTGTCGATGAGTATGATTTTCCTGGCACAGGTCTTTCATGTACATCTCACATTTGCCCAGATATTTGTTATCATTGGTATTCTGATGTTAACATCAAAGGGAGCTGCAGGCGTTACGGGCAGTGGCTTTGCTGTCCTGGTGTCAACACTGACAGCTATAAAAATAATACCCATCGAGGGTATTACCTTGTTGTTAGGCATCGATCGCTTTATGTCAGAAGCGAGGGCAATCACCAATGTGATCGGCAATGGAGTGGCTACCGTGTGGATAGCCAACAATGAAAAAGAGTTTGACAGACGCAAAATGGAAAAGGCATTTAATCTGCCCGAAAAGAAACCGGACCCTATGAGTTATGAGCTCCAGGATCGCGAGAGCTAAGCTGTACTTTTGAAACACATAGGCACATAGAAATAACACATAGGGCAGGAAACCGGGGCAAACAATCTATTTTCTCCATTACCAGAAGAATAAAAAAACGATTGTGATAGCCCATGTAACTAATTGCCTATTATGGTTTAATTTTTCAATGGCTCACGGATCCTTTTCCTGACCCGATGCTTTTTTCCCACTTACATACGGGCTACCCTTTACATAAAGCCGGTAAGGCAGACTGGCGTCTTCTCCCGCATAATCAACACCGATACGAGGGGCCGCTACGATTTCCTTCCTGCCATATTTTTTTCCGTCGTCAGCGATAAAAATATTTTCACCCGAAAGTAGAATGCCGTTGTGTCTGGTATAGATTCCCAATGCCTTTGACAGGTTACCGGGCCCCCGGGTGAGTGTATGATCAAGCTTTTTTTTACCGGTTCTTCGTAACATCTCTTCAATGCCTTCCACTGGTTCCACTGCACGGATCAATATAGCATGCGGTGTGTCCTGGATATTCGTGACAACATTGAATAAATGATGAATGCCATAACACAGATACACATATGAAAAACCGCCGGTTCCATATAGAATTTCATTTCTTGCTGTTCTCCGGCCGCTGGCTGCATGAGACGCCTTGTCGGAAATTCCATTGTAGGCCTCACATTCAACGATACGACCCGACGTAATAATGCCATCCCAATTGGTGACGAGGACCTTTCCCAATAGCTCACGGGCAATGCGCAATACGTTTTTTCGCTGATAAAATTCAACTGGCAGAATTTTCCTCATCTACTGAACCTGTTTGCATTTAATTCCTGATCTTTATATTTAACCACTAAAATTATGACTTGCTGAAGGAAATCGTAATAGCAATTCAGTCCTTTTCTGAAGCACACCGGTTCATCTTAAAAAATAAACTGTGGAAATGGATTATTATACCGGGTCTTGTTTATTCCATACTTTTTGTCGTAAGCATGTATTTTTTTGGGAAATCGGCTACAGCCGTTATTGAATATCTCACCCACACCACCGGGCTGGATGGCTGGATCCAGAAATTCCGGAATGGCTTTCTCGGTTTTCTATTTGCTTTCGCCGGCATCATCCTTTGGCTTGTTTTAATCCTCCTTTATTTTTCATTATTCAAATACATCTGGCTTATCGTCGGCTCACCGATCTTCTCCTACCTAAGTGAAAAAACACAGTCGATCATTGAAGGAAAAGAATTCTCGACCGGGTTTAAACAATTGCTTAAAGATGCTGCAAGGGGTACCCAATTATCGTTGCGAAATATGGTTTGGCAAACTGTATATAGTATATCCCTGTTACTATTATCTCTTTTCCCTGTCATTGGTTGGGTTACGCCGCTTATCGCCCTGGCAGTCGAATGCTACTATTACGGTTTCTCCATGATGGACTATAGCTGTGAGAGACAAAAGCTTTCTGCCTCACAAAGCGTTGAATTTATCACAAAACATAAAGGGCTTGCCATCGGCAACGGCCTGGTGTTTTACATGATGCACGCTGCCATACTGGTTGGCTGGGTGCTTGCCCCTGCCTATGCCGTCATTGCGGCTACCCTCAGCCTTTATAAAGTGAAGGATTAATGCCTGAATTAACTATTGGATTTGGAATTTAAGAATTTAGATTTGCAGGCCATTAGCTCCATTACTGCAATCTAAAATCTGCTGCCAGGATGCCAGACAAACCGAAAGTGTATCTGATTCCCAGTTTCATCAATGAAGAAGCGATCCACACCATTCCTTCTTATATCGCCGATGCGGTAAAGGACTGCCAGTGCTTTTTTGTCGAAAATGAAAGAACGGCGAGACGTTTTCTGAAACAGCTATGGAAGTCCTGTCTGCCGGGACAGGAATTGATTATCGATGATTATGAGTGGTATACCATTCATAAAGCAGAAAACGAGGTTCTGCAGGTATTTAAACAAAAATTAAAAGAGGGAAAAAAAATTGGAATTATCAGTGAAGCTGGTTGTCCAGGCATAGCTGACCCTGGACAGTTGCTGGTAAAAACCGCTCAGGAAATGCAGGTGCCGGTGAGGCCGTTAGTGGGACCGAGTTCGATTCTGTTGGCATTGATGGCGAGCGGCATGAACGGGCAACAATTTCGATTTGCAGGTTATCTGCCTATTGACAACCCCGAAAGGATACGAGTTGCCAAAGACCTGGAGGCAGAATCAAAAAAAATGAATTGCACGCAACTATTTATTGAAACGCCGTATCGTAATAACCAACTTATCGAAACATTGATCGGTTGCTGTCATCCGGACACGCGTTTATGTATAGCTGTTGACATCACCGGGAAAGACGAATCGATCATAACCAGGACGATTGCCGAATGGGCAAAAAATAAACCAGACATCCATAAACGCCCGGCTATATTCTTACTGCTGGCTTCCCGTTAGGGAATCGGGTTGGACGAATCTATCAGCCTGTGAATAGAAATGATGCTGTCAACTATATATTTGCTCATTCCCCGCCAGGGTGGAGCGCCCAGGTATTCCTTGTAGTGTAATTCAAGCATCGCCCCGCTATTCGACATCAGCTTATTGGCCACTTTTTCATCTACCACAGAAAAATCAAACTCATTTGACTGGATGCCGCCGGGTATGTTAGATTTATAACCGGTTTGAATAATTCTGCCTTCATACGTTTTAAAAAGATATCCTTTTCTAACTATAAAATTCAATTGTCCGGCCTTAGTGCCTTCGCCAAATACAAAATAATATTTGCCGAAAAAAAATCCGGCTGATATAACCAGGAGCACTAAAATAAAGATCCGGAGGAATCGTTTAAAACCGGATCGTTGTTTTGTTTGTGTTTTTAAGCTTTCCATAGTCACCGGTTTATAACAAAAAATTTAATAAACAGTATAAATTATTATATACATTTGTACGGCAAAATAAGAAACGCTTTCAAAGTTGAACAATATTCTGACACATACAAAACAAATTGCATTCCATGCACCGAATACATGTGGTGTATATGCGGTTGGTTATGATACCTTTACTTTTTCACGTCCACGACGCCGCCCTGTATTCTGACAGGTCAAACCCCTCACCCTGGTCCCTGTCAGTGAAGCAACCCCCGGAAATAAAATTCATGGACTGGTGGTCCCATTAAAGTATAATTTTTTGGAAAAGTGGATAATCAACAAATTATTATAAGAGTAGCTAACCCGGAAGATAAAAAATACGCGAAAACGATCACGGATGAAATGGAATCCTCGGCAATGGCCCGGGGAACCGGAATAGCTAAACGCAGCCCCGAATACATAGAGAAGAAAATCGACGAAGGTAAAACCGTGATCGCCGTTACAAACGATGGTACGTGGGTGGGCTTTTGTTATATTGAAACCTGGAGTCATGGTGAATATGTCGCTAATTCAGGATTGATCGTTTCTCCCGCCTTCAGAAAAAGTGGCGTTGCCAAATCGATTAAAAAAAGAATTTTTGAGTTGAGCCGGGAAATGTATCCCGAAGCGAAATTGTTTGGATTAACGACCGGTCTGGCAGTTATGAAGATTAACAGCGAACTGGGTTATGAACCGGTTACTTACTCAGAGCTTACACAGGACGAAACATTTTGGGCCGGGTGTAAGAGCTGTGTCAATTATGAGATATTGATGAGTAAGGAAAGAAAGAATTGCATGTGTACCGCCATGCTGTATGATCCAAAAGATCACTATAAACCGGAAGAGACCAAGGAATACTTTGAAGAAAATAAAAAGGGATTTGAACGATTGCTAAAGTTCAAACAATGGAAATTCCTGCGGCCGTTCCTGAAAAAGGACAAAGAAAACAAAACTGACGAAAAAGGACCGGCCAGCATCAAATCGATCTTCCATCATTTCTTCAATCTTTAAAAATCGACCCCCGCATGGCAAAAAAAATTGTACTGGGATTCAGCGGAGGCCTTGACACCTCTTATTGCGTGAAGTACCTGGCGGAAGAAAAAGGATATGAGATCCATAGCATCATCGTGAACACCGGTGGCTTTACTGACGACGAACTGAAGCAGATAGAAGCACATGCTTATAAACTGGGCGTAACCACTCATACAACGGTAGATGCGGTTAAAGGCTACTATGACCGCATTATCAAATATCTCGTATTTGGTAATGTTTTAAAAAATAATACCTATCCACTAAGTGTAAGCGCAGAAAGGCTTAGCCAGGCACTGCATATTGCTGAACATGTAAAGAAACTCAATGCGGATGCTGTCGCTCATGGCAGTACCGGGGCCGGTAATGACCAGGTACGATTTGATATGATATTTCATATCATGATCCCCGGCGTTGAGATTATAACCCCTATACGGGATTTGAAATTGAGCAGAGAGCAGGAAATTGCTTACCTGAAAGGTAAAAATGTGGAAATGAGGTTTGATAAAGCACTCTATTCAATTAATAAAGGGTTGTGGGGAACAAGCGTTGGCGGCAGGGAAACTCTCTCCTCCAATGGCATGTTGCCGGAAGAAGCCTGGCCGACACCCGTATCTCGATCAGGAAGCCAGGACCTGCAATTACATTTTGAAAAAGGTGAGTTGACCGGCGTTGATGACAAAAAGTTCAGTCATCCTTCAGAAGCCATCCAATATTTACAAACAATCGCCGGCCCTTTTGGTATCGGCCGCGATATTCATGTAGGCGATACGATTATCGGCATTAAGGGAAGAGTAGGATTTGAAGCAGCAGCTCCCATGGTGATATTAAAAGCACACCATGCGCTGGAAAAACATGTATTGACCAAATGGCAACTGCAGTGGAAAGATACGCTGGCCCAGTTTTATGGTAATTGGCTGCATGAAGGACAGATCCTGGACCCGGTAATGAGAAATATCGAAGCATATCTCGAAAATTCCCAACAAAATGTGACAGGAAAAGTCTTTGTAACTATCCAACCCTATCGATTTCAGGTGACAGGTATCGAAAGCACATACGACCTGATGAGCAGCCGATTTGGTAAATATGGTGAAATGAACACGGGTTTTACGGGTGAGGATGTACGAGGGTTTAGTAAAATTTTCGGTAACCAGACTTCAATATATTATTCCGTGAATTACGACGCAAAGAATAAATAACCGTTCCTTTTCTTTTATCTGAAAGGAACATGTATGTACAGCAAAATTTATGAACCGGGCAATTGTTAAAACAGGTATTATTGGAGGAGCGGGATACACCGGTGGTGAATTGATTCGCTTATTAATCCATCATCCCGGTGTAGCTATTTCCTTCGTTCATAGCCGTAGTAATGCGGGTAAGCCTTTGTATATGGTTCACCCGGATTTATTGGGTGAAACAGACCTGCAGTTCTCGGGTGAAATAAGCCAGGATATTGATGTCCTCTTTTTATGTTTGGGCCATGGAGAATCAAAAAAATTCCTTACAGACAATACGATCGACAATAAAATAAAGATCATTGATCTCGCGAATGATTTTCGTTTGTCACATAGTGCACAGCATGCAGGACGCAGTTTCGTGTATGGCCTGCCAGAGTTAAATAAGGAACAAATCAAGTCTGCAAATAACATTGCAAATCCGGGATGTTTTGCCACAGCAATACAATTAGGATTATTGCCATTAGCGAAAGCGGGAATAGTGCGGGATATTTATACAACGGGTATCACGGGTTCTACCGGTGCCGGACAGGCTCTTTCCTCCACGTCTCATTTTAGCTGGAGAGCGAACAATATCCAGGCGTATAAAACGCTAACACATCAACACCTCGGTGAAATTTATCAGTCGCTTAACCAATTGCAACAAAGCTTTACCTATATTCCTCTGGGCGAG
>Ga0207689_10006092_pt1 | contig 10666 bp, 10 predicted proteins | sample KBSMisM52_FD_184312 | JGI IMG/M metagenome (GOLD analysis project Ga0207689, IMG submission 184312) | Miscanthus rhizosphere microbial communities from Kellogg Biological Station, Michigan, USA - KBS Miscanthus M5-2 (SPAdes) (version 2) | ecosystem: Host-associated > Plants > Roots >... | reverse complement strand
GCCGCCTGCCGAGAAGCCGGCGGCTATCGTTTTAAGTTCACTCAAGGATACCGCGGTCGGAACGCCGGTCGAGGAGATCAAGCGCGCTTCCGATGCTTTCGGTCTGGATTTCAATTTCATGAAGGCGGTTGCCAAGATCGAGTCCGGTTTCGACCCCAAGCAACGCACGGGGTCGTATATCGGCCTGTTCCAACTGAGCGAATACGAGTTCAACAAATTCGGCTCCGGGCAGATTCGTGATCCCCGCGACAATGCCGTTGCGGCGGCCTACAAGGTCATTACCGAAGGCATTTTGTTCGAGTGGGTGACGCACAAGAAGCCGACCTTGAGCGATCTTTACCTAATCCATCAACAAGGCTGGGAAGGCGCAGCCGAGCACATCAGCCAACCTGATCGCATCGCTTGGAAATCCATGTGTGCCACCAGCGAAGGCAGGGAGAAAGGCGAAAAATGGTGCAAACGCGCGATCTGGCGGAATACCCTTCCGGCTGTCAAACACGCGTGGAAATCGGTCGATAAGCTGACATCGGGGGCATTCGTCGGAATGTGGCGCGACCGGGTTGCTGATTTCTATTCGAAATACATGGCCACCGCGGCCGCACGGGCGACCCAGTAAATTTCCGTTGAGTGGTTGGCAGGAGTTGCCGCCAATACTCATTCAACAATGTGATAGAGTGTAGCACTCACGACCGCGGAAGTGCCATGTTGATCTCCGGTCGCTGCCATTGCGGCAATATCTTTTTCGCGCTCGACTGGCGGCCGGAGCCGTCAGAAATCCCGGCTCGGGCCTGCACCTGCTCGTTCTGCGCGAAGCATGGCGGTGTTTGGACCTCGTGCCCGACCGGATCGCTCACGGTGAGCGTCAAGGATCGCACGCGCGCGTCAAAATACGCGTTCGGCACCAAGATTTCCGAGTTTCACGTGTGCGCCGGGTGTGGCGTGGTGCCGGTGGTCACCAGCCGAATCGACGGCTGCCTCTACGCCGTCGTCAGTGTGAACGCATTTGAGAATGTAGAACCTGCGCTGCTTCGACGCGCGCCGGCAACCTTCGAGGGCGAGAGTGAACAAGCCCGCCTGAGCCGGCGCAAGCGCAATTGGATTGCCGATGTCCGGTTTGAAGCCACGAGCTAGGCGCTCGGGCTCACCATCTCGGAATCGGTCTTGCTGCTCGCCGACGAGTTGATCGAATACAGAGCTATCTGTTGCGGTGCGTGAGTCCGCAGTTGGCACTTTTCGGACCTGCTGTGATGGCCCGAGGATGTCTGCTCCTGAGGATGGCACGGACATTCCTGTCCCGAGGGGCAACTTCCGAAAATGGACCCGCAACGGACATTGAACCGCGCTTCTGATGCCGATTGTCTGCCATTTCACACTCGCGTGGTTTGCTCGCGTTTGGAGGCACAGGTTCAGGGTCGATTTGGTCGATTTGCTTGAAAGTGTTTCAAGCGTCGTGCGTATTTTCTGATTATGCCGCAGCCATAAGGTCTCTCGAGGTGCCGTAACGGCATCTGATCGCAGAATGACGAGGTCTGCAATGAAGACGCGGCAATTGGGAACCAACGGTCTCAAAGTCTCTGAAATAGGTTTCGGCTGCATGGGCCTGAACTCCACTTACAGCCATTCGCTCGCCAATGAAGAGAGCATCGCGTTGATCCGATCGGCAGTCGATCTGGGCGTCACCTTCTTCGATACCGCCGAAATCTATGGTCCTTTTACCAACGAGAAGATTATCGGCGAGGCTTTGCGCAACGTACGCGACCAGGTCACTATTGCGACCAAGTTCGGCTTTGCAATCGATCCAGCGACCAAGGCGAACACCGGCCTGAGCAGCCATCCGGATACCATCCGCAAGGCCGCCGAGGGATCGCTGAAGCGACTGGGTATTGAGGTCATCGATCTGTTGTACCAGCATCGCGTCGATCCCAACGTGCCGATCGAAGATGTCGCCGGCACCGTCCGCGACCTGATCGCCGAAGGCAAGATCAAGCATTTCGGCATGTCCGAGCCGAGCGTCGAGACGCTGCGCCGTGCCCATGCAATCCAGCCTGTCACCGTGCTCCAGAACGAATATTCACTGTGGACGCGTGGCCCTGAGACCAACGGCATCCTCGGCGCCTGCGAAGAGCTTGGCATCGGCTTCGTGCCGTACAGCCCGCTGGGCCGGGGGTTCCTGACTGGCGCCATGTCATCGGAAACCAAGATTGCGGAGGGTGATTATCGAAAGCTTCTGCCCCGCTTTACACCTGAAGCGATGCGGAAGAACCAGGCGCTGGTCGACCTGCTGAATCAGATCGCGCGCGAAAAGAACGCCGCCTCGGCTCAGCTCGCGCTCGCCTGGCTGCTGGCGCAACGCCCGTGGATCGTCCCGATCCCAGGCACTACGAAGCTCCATCGCCTGCAGGAGAATATCGACGCATCGACCGTCGAGCTGACCGCTGCCGATCTCGCCGAGATCGAACGCGCAGCCGCTGCGATCGAGGTCGAGGGCGACCGCTATCCCCCGCAGCTCCAGGCGATGATTGGTCGCTGATTGAGCTGCACTCAGCGGCCCTTGGTCGCCATGTCAGATGATATCCAGCGAAGGATTGCCACGCTTACACGATGCGCGCCTCATCGGATGCCGTTGCGAGCTCCGCCTCGACTTGCCGAACCTGCTCCCAGATGAAATCGATCACAAGACGCGTGCGTGGCGCGAGATGCCGTCGCGATGGATAGACCAGGCTGAACGGAACACCGGGAGCGGGAAAGTCCCTTAGTACGCGAACCAGCCTGCCATTGCGGAGGTCATCGGCCACTTCGAACAGGGAGAGATAGGCGATGCCGTATCCGGTCCGAGCGGCCAGGTGCACCGCACGTACGTCGTTGGCGAGAAATCCGCCCGACGCCCGAAAATCCTTGGGGCCGTCCGGCGTAACAAAGGTCCAGACGTCCGAATTCGGCCCGACGTCGTGCACAATGCAGGTGTGGTTTGCGAGATCGGCGGGACTGGATGGTTCGCCGTGCCGCTTGATGTAGCTTGGCGCTGCCGCGGCAACGCGCACGCTGGTCCCGCTACGGCGCGCCACCAGTGACGCATCCGTGATCTCGCCGACGCGCATGGCAAGGTCGAGCCGCTCTTCGATCATGTCGCCGAGCCGGTCACCTACCACAAGTTCGACCTTTAAACCCGGATGATCGGCGAGCAAGATCGGCAGACGTTGCGCGACAAGGCGGCTCGCCGCCACCGTGACACCCACTCGCACGAGCCCGACAGGTGAGCCGCGCTGCCGCCCAAGCGCTGCTTCCAGCCCGTCAACACCGTGCAGCACGGGCCGGGCCAGACCCAGCAGCATCTCGCCATCGTCGGTCAGGCTGAGCTTTCGCGTCGTGCGGTGAAAGAGGCGGACCCCGAAATGTTCCTCCAGCTGCGAGACCTGGCGGGCGACCGCAGCCTGGCTGAGCTCGCGCTCACGGGCGACGGCCGAAAACGAGCCCGTCTCCACCACGCGGACCAGGATTCCGAGCGCGCCGAGAAGGTCCATCGATTTCCTCGAAAAACGCAAAGGTCATGCAAAGCAAAGCGGGATTATAGCGCCAAGACAAGGGGCGTATCTTAACAAGAGCGCAAACCGGTGTTGCGGCCCAAGCATTAACCGAGCCGTCCGCCGTTCGAATCGAGCCCGAAAGGCAGCGAGGTGTCCGATGTCAAAGCTTCTCGCAATATTAGCCAGTCTGAAGGCCATTCTCATCGCGGCCAGCGTCGCCCTTGCACGCGGCGACATGCTCCCGGTCATCCTGATCTCGATCTTGCTCAATCTCGCCGAGTTGGGGGCGAAGCCGGCCGGTCACGCTGAGCCGCCAGACACCATTGTGGTGCCGCGCAGCCTTGATGATCGTCGCTGATTTCGAATGCACGCAACCAAGTCTCTGGTGATGGTTATGGAACGACCGGAGTCCTACATTTGGCTGACACACACATGGATGGCACCGTAGTTCACAGGAAGCTGAGGTTCGGCCCTTTTGAGCTTTCGATTGGCGAGAGGGAGCTCCGGCGCGACGGTCGAGTGCTTCCCCTCGGGGATCGGGCGTTGGATATTTTGACCTATCTTGCCGACCGCCCAGGTGAGGTCATCGCGAAGCAGGATCTGATGGATCATGTCTGGTCGGACATAACCGTTGAGGAAGGGAGCCTCCGGGTCCACGTGGCCGCAATCCGCAAGGCGCTTGGTGACGGCCAATTTGGCAATCGATACATCGCAAACATCAAGGGACGGGGCTATTCGTTCGTCGGCACCGTTGTCCGACTTGAAGATGGCAACGGCCGCGGGAGCAATAGTCCCAATTTCCGAGGAAGACTCGCTGCGCAACCCCCAATGCTGATTGGCCGCGAGGTGATGGAGTCCGAGGTTCGTAACTGGATTCGACAGGGACGGTTCGTCACGCTGCTTCGTCCAGGGGGCATCGGCGAGACGACGGTCGCCGTGTCTGACGGTCATGACGCGGATGTGAGACTGATTGCAGCCTTGGTTCATGCGCTGCAGGCCCGGCGTTGACCCCTCGGGCACCGTCTGGGCGATGGTGTCAACTATTCCCGTGGGCTCGACGTCTTCCGACACTACTTGCCCGTACCGACGAGTTGATTGAATGAAGTAAAAGCCACTTCCGTTTTTGGGCACTTTTCGGACCTCACGCGAAGTCCGGCTTGAATCCGGAATGCGCACCGAAGCGGACATCGGCCGCCTCCGGTGGTCGATTACCCACATCTGCCCTTCGCGGCTGTCGCCTTCTCCGCTTTGTCTCGTTGATGCCAAGCTTTTTTACTGTTCAACGCCGCGAAGGACCTCGTCGAATTGCTCTCGATCGGCCGAGCGCGCCGGCAGCTCTGGCTGACGAGTGTCGCTACGACGGCGCCACCGCATTTCTCATCATCATGGCCATCACCTTTGGGCTGATTCTCCCGCGCATGCTGTTCGAGCGCGTACTGCCCTCCCCCCCGCATGATGAGGCACGATCGTTCAACGCACCGCAGCGCCGTCCAAGATTAACCCGACGCCCCGATGCTAATCGGACGGCTGGCCCCAGAGACCGTCGGACATCCATGACTACAGTTCTGACCAAATCGTTCCCGCAAGAAAAGCCACCTGTAAGAAAGGCGGTCCCGGACAGAAAACGCGTCTTGATCGTCGGCGGTGGCTTTGCCGGTATTGCGGCAGCGCGGGCACTAAAACGAGCCGATGTCGAAATCACGCTAATCGACCGGCGTAATCACCATATCTTTCAGCCTCTCCTGTATCAGGTCGCCACCGCTGTTTTGTCGCCTTCCGAGATAGCGGCGCCGATCCGGCAGCTCGAGGCAAAACAGAAGAACCTCAGCGTGTTGCTGGCTGAGGTTAAGGGCATTAACCTGGGGGCGCGCACCGTCGAGGCCATTTGCCCGGGGATTGGCACTCGAAAACTCGAGTACGACTTCCTGGTGATCGCCACTGGAATGCGTCCGAGCTATTTCGGTCATGACGAGTTCGCGCGGTTCGCACCAGGCCTCAAGAGCCTCAACGACGCTGAAACGATCCGAACCAAGATCCTAAGTGCGTTTGAATTGGCAGAGTCGACCGATGACCCGAAAGAACGCGCTCGCCAAATGACCTTCGTGTTGGTGGGCGGTGGCCCAACCGGCGTCGAGCTCGCCGCTTCGATCGCTCAACTGGTCTCGGTTACCCTGCGCAACAATTTCCGCAAGATCGACCCTGCCAAGAGCCGAATCTTGTTACTGGACGGCGGCGCTCGTATTCTTCCGACCTTTGCAGAGTCGCTGTCAGGAAAGGCAGCCAAGCGACTAGCCAAGCTCGGCGTTGAGGTTTCGACGGGCGTAAAGGTCGAGAAGGTTGACGACCAGGGCGTGATCGCGGCTGGCGAGCGGATACCCAGCGCCACCGTGCTTTGGACAGCAGGCGTCAGCGCCTCGCCTGTCGTTAAAATGCTCGGTTCGAAGACCGACCGCGCCGGGCGCGCCTTCGTTGGCGCTTTCATGGATATTCCCGAGGCGCCCAACGTGTTTGTGGCGGGCGACGCCGCCACGATGACCCAGGATGGTCACCCCGTCCCTGGAGTGGCGCAGGCAGCCATTCAACAGGGAAACTTTGTCGGCCATGTCATCGCCAACCGTGTCAGGGGACGCAAGGATGGTCGACCGTTTCGGTACCGCAACAAAGGCAATATGGCGGTGGTCGGCAAGAACTTCGCGATTCTCGAGTCCGGCCATTTGCGCAGCAGCGGCTTTGTGACCTGGCTGGTGTGGGCCGCGCTACACGTGCTCGCGCTGCCGCAGCTTCAGAACCGGTTCCGCGTTCAAACGCAATGGTTCTGGTCTTATCTGTCGGGGCAACGAAGCTCACGGCTGATTTCCGAAGGGCCGCGGTCGTCTGGGTCATAGTAATAGTTAGGCTGGGTAATTATCACTGCTGGATTCTGCACCTGGTTGGGGACTGCACCTGTGGACGCCTCCATCATCTCCGCCCTCTCCGCCCTCACCGGGGCGGCTGTCGGTGGCTTGACGAGCGGAATTGCGAATTTGCTGAACCACCGAAGTCAGCTCCGCGCCCAATGGCTGCTTCACGAGAAGAGCCGCCGGCAGATCCTCTACGCGGATTTCATCGACGAAGCCTCCAAGTGTTACATTGATGCGCTCCAGCACGGTGAAGGCGACATTCCGGGTCTGATCGGTCTTTACGCCAAGCTGAGCAGGATGCGGGCCCTGTCTTCAGCGCCGGTGGTCCAGCGTGCCGACGAAGTCGCCCGAAAAATCCTCGATACCTATTTGGAGCCGGACAGGAGCTTCGTCGAGCTGCGCGAAATGGCCATCGACGGCACGATCGATCTGTTGCAAGGCTTCAGCGCCGCGTGCCGCCACGAATTCGACGAGATGTGGGCTGGACAATTTTGACCCTGTCGGCCCAGAGCGGATCACTTCGCCGCCAGTAGCGATCGAGCGAATGGCAACTCCAGTCTCAGCCAGACGTCGACCAGCGCATCGATGAGTTGGTTTATCAACGCCTCACCATGGAAGGGCGTCGGCGTGATCCGAAGCCGCTCGGTTCCCTTCGGCACCGTCGGATAGTTGATCGGCTGGATATAGATTCCATGATCGCGCAGCAGCAGGTCACTGGCCTGCTTGCAGAGGCCGGCGTCGCGGACCATCAGCGGCACGATATGTGTGCTTGTCTGCATGACCGGCAGCCTCGCTGCGCTCATGACCTGCTTTAGGCGTGCCGCGCTCGCCTGCTGCAGCCGTCGTTCCTTGTCGGACCTCTTGAGCTGCCGGATTGCTGCAGTCGCGGCAGAGCAAATCGGAGGGGGAAGAGCGGTCGTAAAGATGAAGCCTGGCGCGTAACAACGAACCGCGTCGATCAGATTGTGGGTCCCCGCGATATAACCACCAAGACATCCGAACGCCTTGGCAAGAGTTCCCTCGATCACATCGATCCGATGCATCGCGCCGTCGCGCGCCGCAATACCGGCTCCGCGCGCACCGTACATCCCGACCGCGTGGACCTCGTCGCAGTAGGTCATAGCGCCGTAGCGGGTGGCCAAGTCGCAGATCTGCCCGATCGGCGCAAGGTCGCCATCCATGGAATACAGGCTTTCGAAGACAATCAGCTTGGGCCTTGCGGGTTCTGCCGCAAGCAGGCGCTCGAGATCGGTAAGGTCGTTGTGCCGCCAGACCTTCCTGTCAACGCCCGACTGCCTGATACCCTCAATGATTGAGTTGTGGTTCAACTCGTCTGAAAGAATGAGACAGTCGCGAATGAGCCTTGCGATCGTCGAAATTCCAGCCTGGTTCGACACATAGCCGGAGGTGAACACCAAAGCCGCCGCCTTGCCGTGCAGGTCGGCAAGCTCGCGCTCAAGCTCGACCAGCGGTGAATTGGTGCCTGCGATGTTGCGCGTGCCCCCGGCACCGGTTCCGGTGCGCGACGCGGTCTCGGACATGGCGCTGATCACATCGGGATGCTGGCTCATGCCTAAATAATCGTTCGAACACCAGATCACAATCTCTCGCGGACCGCGCGGAGAATTCCAGACCGCGTACGGACAGCGCCCCGCGGTGCGTTCGATTTCGATGAAGATGCGGTAGCGCTGCTCGTCGCGCAACCGCGTCAAGGCATTGGCGAAAACATCGTCATAGATCATGTTGGGCGGTCTGCGCTGCGCGGCCCATTCCTTTACTTTCGGAATTGCGCCGTTGACTTTGAGATCGGATTGTCTCGACCCAATTCGCGAACGCCTGCATGAACGCCTGCAGGAATTTTCCGGTGCCGTCGCTGACGAGCTTGCCATGTTCATCGAAGAGCTTGTCGACATGGCTAACGTAGGCTTCGGGCTGCTGCATGGTCGGCACGTTCAGAAACACGAGCGACTGCCTGAGGTGATGGTTGGCGCCGAAGGCCCCGATCGCGCCCGGCGAACCGCTGACGATCGCACCAGGCTTGCGGTCCCAGATGCTTGCTCCATATGGCCTGGAGCCGACATCCAGTGCATTCTTGAGGACGGCAGGCACCGACCGGTTATATTCCGGCGTGACGAATAGAACTGCATCAGCGGCCTTGACGCGCTGGCGGAACGCGGTCCATTGCGCCGGCGGAGCGTTGGTCTCAAGATCCTCATCGTAAAAAGGCAATTGCCCGATCTCGACGATGTCGAGTTTCAGCGAAGATGGCGCGAGCGAGATCAGCGCATTCGCCAGCATCCCGTTTAACGAAGCCTTCCGCAGGCTTCCAACCAATACGCAAACATTCATCGGCTTATCCATGGTCATTTTACGGTCGCTGGAGATTTGACGCTCCTCGTGAAGTCAGGCTTGCGCTTTTCCAGAAAGGCCGTAAGCGCCTCTTTTGCGTCTTCAGAGCGGACTTGTGCACTGAACTCTTGGTTCTCGGCCCTCATCGCCGCCTTGATCTGCTCGCGGAATGGTTGCTTCATGAGCCTCTTGCTGGCTTGCAGCGCTGCGGCCGGCTTCGCTGCCAATTTCCGTGCCGTTTCGGTCGCTCTCGCCAGGACATCCTTGTCGGACACGACTTCGGTAACCAGACCCAACTCCACGGCGCGCCTGGCATCGAAGGGAGCTCCCAACAAGATCAGCTCCGCCGCACGGAGGTGACCGATCCGCGCCGGCACGGAGCAGCTCGATCCGAATTCCGGTACGACCGCAAGATTGATGAAGGGCATCTGGAATTTCGTGCTCTCGGCCGCGTAGATGAAGTCGCAGTGCGTCAGCATGGTGGTGCCGCCGCCAATCGCGGCGCCGTGGACGGCCACGACGATCGGTTTGTCGAAGTTGACCAGCGCCTCCATCAGTCGGGCTTGCGGAGATTCTCCAGGCCCGGGAGGATTCTTGAGAAAATCCTCGATATCATTGCCCGCGCAGAACGAATCTCCAGCGCCGTGCCAGAGAACGACACGCGTGTTCTCGTCCTGCGCCGCCTCGTTGAAGATGCCTGCGAGAGCCACGTACATGGCTGACGTCATCGCATTTCGCTTTGTCGGGCGGTTGAACTGGACCCGCAAGATGCTGCCGGCGTGTTCGGTGACAATATCATCCATTGTCGAACTCCTGGTGTCTTTGGTGAATTTCACCGCAAGTCGAAGCTTGGGGGCGGCTCCCGCCGCCCCCGCCGGTCGGTCACACTAAGCCGCATGCTCCTTTGCTTTCGGAACGGCACCGCTTTCATGCAGACCATCGATTTCTGCCGCGCTAAATCCGAGCTGCCGGAGAACTTCGTCGTTGTGTTCTCCGATCTTTGGGGCGCGCTTCGCGGGCACCTTGGTGACGCCATGTACCTGTAGCGGGCTGCTGATGGTGGATGTCAACTTGCCGCCGGCCCCATTGAGCGGAACGATGATATCGTTGGCCTGAAGCTGGGGATCCTTGATCACCTCTTGCGGCCCACGCACCGCTCCGAACGTCACGTGAACGCCATTGAACACCTCGTACCAATGTGCCATCGGCTCGGCACAGAAGATCTCGTCGAGGATCGCCGTGAGCTGCGGCATATTCGCCATCAGCTTCGCCGGATCGGAGAATCGCGGATCGGTGAGAAGATCGGGGCGGCCGATGGCCTTGGCGACGGCTGCCAGCTTGTCGGGCGTGATGATGAGAACGAACCAGGTGTCATCCTTGGCGCGCCAGACGTTCATTGCCGCATTTGCAGGATTCTTGCGATCGTGCAGCCCGAAGAATTTTGCGTCGCACAGCGCTGCCTGGATCGAGACGCTGGCGGACCACACACCTTCGGCAAGCAGCGAGGTCGTGACATGCGCCCCCTCCCCCGTGCGCTCGCGACGATAAAGGGCAGTGACGATCGCCGAATAGAGCCCGACGGCGGTAGCATTGTCGCCGCTGCCAGCCACCGGCCAGGTCGGCGGCGCGCCGGCATCGCGCGTCATCGACAACAGGCCGCTACGCGCCCAGTATGAAGTGATGTCGAAGCCGGGAAGATTCGCATCCGGCCCCTTGTCGCCGAAGCCTGAGATGTCCGCGTAGATCAGTCGCGGATTCCACCGCACCACATCCTGATATTCGAGCTTCAATCGTGCGCGCGCGGGATGCGGCGTATTGACGATGAGAACGTCGGCCCATTTGACGAGCTTTTCGAGAACTTGCTGCGCGCCCGGGGATTTCAGATCAAGCGCG
>Ga0207689_10006089_pt1 | contig 10667 bp, 7 predicted proteins | sample KBSMisM52_FD_184312 | JGI IMG/M metagenome (GOLD analysis project Ga0207689, IMG submission 184312) | Miscanthus rhizosphere microbial communities from Kellogg Biological Station, Michigan, USA - KBS Miscanthus M5-2 (SPAdes) (version 2) | ecosystem: Host-associated > Plants > Roots > Rhizosphere... | reverse complement strand
GCGACGGTGCGAGCGAGCACCGTGTCTTCGGCCTCGTACACGACACCCATCGTGCCGCGACCCAGCTCGCGCCGGATGTTGTAGCGGCCGTCCCCCAGCGTCTGCTCGCGGCCTTCCAAGACGGCGACAAGTGTACCCGAGGGGCTGGGCGCGGATGATCCGGGGCGGACCTTGCGCTACCATCCTCGCGGTGCGGACGAGGTTCGTCGGGTCCCGATGGCGAGCCTGCGTCCTCATGGCCGCCGCGCTGCTCCTTCCCACGAGAAACCTCCTCGCGGACGACACTCCCGAGGAAGCTCGCCAGAAGGCGGTCAAGAAGGCCCAGGAAGCGCTGCTCGCGGCCGCGAAACAGGGCGACGTCGGCCAGGTCCGGGCGCAGCTCAAGGCGGGCGCGGACGTCAACGCGCGTGACAGCATCCAGCGCACGCCTCTCCTGCTGGCCGTTCGCGCCGGACAGCGCCCCGTCGTCCGTGCCCTGATCGATGCCGGAGCGGGTCTCGACGCCCGCGATCAGGACGGCCGGACGGCCCTGATGGAGGCGGCGAGACGGAAGGAGGCGATCTTCGCGCTGGACCTCGTCGCGGCGGGCGCGGACGTGAACGTCGCGGACAACGGCGGCTGGACGGCCCTCATGTTCGCGGCTCGGGAGGGCACGCTGGCCTCGGCGCGCGCCATCGTCCGGGCGCCGAAGCAGTCGACCCTGGACGCGCTCGCGAAGGAAGCGAGCGCGCTCAGCCTCGCCGGGGAGCGGGGCCGCCAGGCCCTCGTGCGCACGCTGATCGAGGCGGGCGCCAATGTCCGCAAGCCCGAGATCGGCGGGCGGGCGCTGCAGCTCGCCGCGCAGGCCGGGCACGTCGACGTCGTGCGCACGTTGATGGAGGCGAAGGCACCCCTCGGGTTCTCCGTATGGGAGAACGAGGCCCCCCTGCACGCCGCCGCCGCCCGGGGCCAGTGGCTGGTGGTGGAGGCCTTGCTCGAGGCAGGCCTGGAACCGGACCAGGTCGACCGCAATGGCCAGACGGCTCTCATGAAGGCGGCGGCGGGCGGCCACGACCGGACGGTGGCCTCCCTGCTGCGGCTCGGGGCTTCGCCCGAGATCATGGACCGCGACGGCTGGACGGCGCTCATGCATGCGGCCGCCCATCCCTCCTCGGGATCGGTGCCGGCCATCCGCGACCTCGTGCGCACCGGCGCCGCCGTGAACCGCCGCGCGGGGTCGAACGGGAAGACGCCTTTGATGATCGCCGCCGAGAAGGGCAACGAGCTCGCGACCGACGAGCTGTTGCGCGCGGGCGCGCAGGCCGATCTCAAGTCCGGCGGCAAGACCGCGCTCGACTTCGCCCTGGCCGAAGGCAACAAGCGCTGCGCGGAGAGGCTGGGCTACGTCGAGAAGCCCCGGTAGAACCGTCTCCCCCGCCGCGTGAACCTCCTCTGGGCCGCGACCGTCTTCCTCGGGTCGGGTCTGCTCTTCGTCATCCAGCCGATGATCGCGAAGATGCTCCTGCCGCGCGTCGGCGGTGCGCCATCCACCTGGATCACCTGCGTCCTCTTCTCCCAGGCCGTCCTCCTCGCCGGGTACGTCTACGCGCATTGGGTGGGCCGGCGACGCGCGCGCACGCCGCTCGCGGTCCACGCCGTCCTCCTGATCCTGCCCCTGGGCATGCTTCCGTTCTCGATCGTCTCCGGCGCGCCTGGCACCGGACCCGTCGCGCCCACGCTCTGGCTCCTGCGCGCGCTGGCCCTGGCCATCGGCCCTCCGTTCTTCGTGCTGGCCGCGGGGGCCCCGCTCCTCCAGAAATGGCTGGCCGGATCCCGGCTGCCAGGGTCGGAGGATCCCTACGTCCTCTACGCGGCGAGCAACGCGGGAAGCCTCCTGGGCCTCGCCGCGTATCCCGTCCTGATCGAGCCCACTCTCGGGCTCGCGCGGCAGGCGGCGTATTGGACCGGCGGCTACGCGCTCTACGTGGTCCTCGCCCTGACTTGCGCCGGGCGCGCATGGCGCGCGCCGGGACCGCTCGAACGCGAAGGCCCAGGGGCCGGCCACCCGGCGGAATCGCTGGCGCGCCAACGCTGGCCATGGATCGCGCTCGCGGCCGTGCCCTCCAGCTTGATGCTCGGCGTCACGTCGCTCCTCACCGCCGACGCCGCCGGCCTGCCCTTCCTCTGGGTCCTTCCCCTCGCCGTCTACCTGCTCAGCTTCGTGATCGCGTTCGCGCCAGGAGCGGCGCCGTCGCCTCGATGGGCACGACTGCTCCCCATCGGCGCCGTCGTGTTCATGCTGCTCTGGATGATCAAGGCCACCGAGCCTCTCGCTTTCGTCGTCGGGGCCTACCTGGCGGCGCTCTTCGTCGCCGCGACCGCCTGCCACACGGAGCTGGCCCGGCGGCGGCCGTCTCCCCGCCATCTCACCGCGTACTACGCCTACGTCGGCGCCGGCGGCGTCATCGGTGGCGCTTTCAACGCCCTGATCGCTCCGGCCGTATTCCGCGACTGGGTGGAGATACCGCTCGCTTTCACGCTCGTGTGCCTGCTCGTTCCCGTACGCGACGATTCCAGCGGTGGCTTCCGAGGCCGCGATCTCGCGCTCGCGGCCGGCGCCTTCCTGGTGACCCTCGCGCTCGCGAGAGTCGGCGACGCCGCCGGCTCGACGGGCCGGACGCGCGAGGTCCTGACCCTGGCTCTTCCGGTGCTGCTGACCTTCCTCCTGTCGCAGCGGCGATACCGCTTCGGCCTCACCGTCGGCGCCGTCCTCCTGGCCGGCAGCCTCGACACGTCACTGCGCGGACAGGTGGAGCTGACCGCGCGCAGCGCCTTCGGCGTGCATCGCGTCACCCGCGACGATCCCGGAGACGGCGAGACTACGACGTACCGCAAGCTCTATCACGGGACCACGATCCATGGCGTGCAGCGCGTCGACGCGGCGACGGGGATGCCGGTGCGCCCCCGTGAGGCTCTCGGCTATTACCTGCAGGACAGCCCCATCGGCCGGCTCTTCCGCTCGTTCCCGCCCGCCGCCCGTCCGAAGCGCGTCGGCATCGTCGGCCTGGGCGCGGGATCGCTCTTCGCCTACGCCGAGCCCGGCGAACATTGGACGGTCTTCGAGATCGACCCGCTGGTGAAGCGGATCGCGGAGGACAGCCGATTGTTCAGCTACCTGCCCGAGGCGCGGAGGCGAGGGGTGGCGGCGGAGGTCGTGCTCGGAGACGCCCGGCTCACCCTGGCCGCCGCGGGCGGGGCGCTCGACGTCCTCGTCCTCGACGCGTTCACCGGCGACACCATCCCCGTCCACCTGCTGACCCGCGAGGCTCTGGAGCTGTACAGGGAGAAGCTCAGCCCCGGGGGCGTGGTGGCGTGCCATGTCTCGAACCGCCACCTGGATCTCGGCCCGGTGGTGCGTGACACCGCGGAGGACCTCGGCCTCGCCTCGACCGTCGACGCGGAGATGGAGCCTCCGCCCGGAGGGCCGGCGTACGTCATGGGGTCCCGCTGGGTGTTCCTGGCGCGATCCGAAAGCGCGTTGCGCGCGCGCTCTCTTCCCTCGATCGTGTGGCTCTCGCCCCGCAAGCGCGGGCGCACGTGGACCGACGACCGCTCCGACCTCTGGAGCCTGTTCCGCTGGTGACGACGGCCGGCTGGCTCGGCTTCACGTCGCGCTCCTGGAGCCGTGAGCGGCCTCGCCGCCCGTATGGGACGTTGGTCCCATATGTGCTGAGGTCCTTGGCCGGCTCGCCGCCTCGGCGTACGCTGACGGCGTGAATCGCGCCGAGATGCTCGGTCGCGCCCTCGCCCGGGCCGATCCCTGGGACATGGTGATCGTCGGCGGCGGCGCCACCGGAGTAGGCGTGGCCGTGGATGCGGCCGCGCGCGGCTACGACGTGCTGCTGCTCGAGCAGCACGACTTCGGCAAGGGGACGTCGAGCCGCTCCACCAAGCTCGTGCACGGCGGGGTGCGCTACCTCGAGCAGGGGAACATCTCGCTGGTCATGGAGGCGCTCAAGGAGCGGGGCCTCCTGCGCCAGAACGCGCCCCACCTCGTGAGCGACCTCGGCTTCGTCGTCCCGAACTACGAGTGGTGGGAAGCCCCGTTCTACGGGGTGGGCCTCAAGGTCTACAACCTCCTGGCCGGCCGGTACGGCTTCGGCGCCTCCGAGATCCTCTCCCGGGAAGAGACGCTCGAGCGCCTGCCCACGATCAAGACGGAGGGGCTGCGCGGCGGCGTCGTGTATTACGACGGCCAGTTCGACGACGCGCGTCTCCTCGTGAACCTCGTGGTCACCGCGGCCGAGCAGGGCGCGGCTCTCCTCAATTACTCGCCCGTGACCGCCTTCACCCGTGACACCGAGGGCTTCGTGGACGGCGTCGTCGCCCGCGACCTCGAAAGCGGCGGCGAGATCCGGGCCCAGGCGAAGGTGGTGATCAACGCGGCGGGGCCCTTCAGTGACGCAGTGAGGCGGCTGGCCCAGCCCGGCGCCGCGCCCCTGATCGCCCCCAGCCAGGGAATCCACCTCGTGTTCGACGGCTCCTTCCTTCCCGCGAGCCACGCGATCATGGTCCCGCACACGAGCGACGGCCGGGTCATGTTCGCGATCCCCTGGCACGGCCACACGCTCGTGGGCACGACGGACACCCCGATCGAAGACGCGACGCTGGAGCCCCGCCCCCTCGAAGAAGAGATCGAGTTCGTGCTGGAGACGGCGAGCCGATACCTGCGCAAGCCGATGGGTCGCGCGGACGTGCTGAGCGTGTTCGTAGGCATCCGGCCCCTCGTCCGGTCCGGCGGCCCCTCGAACACGTCCGCTCTCTCGCGCGACCACACGATCCACATCGATGCCTCCGGCCTCCTCACCATCACCGGGGGGAAGTGGACCACCTACCGGAACATGGCCGAGGACTGCGTGAACCAGGCGTCGACCCTCGCCCGGCTTCCCGAGAAGCCCTGCCCCACCCGGCACCTGAACATCCACGGCTTCCATCGCGAAGCCGGCAAGTTCGGTCCCTTGTCCGTCTACGGCTCGGACGCGCTCCTCATCCAGGACCTGGTGCGCGCCGAGCCCGCCCTCGGCGCCGCGCTCCATCCGGCCCTCCCCTGCTCCGGGGCCGAGGTCGTCTGGGCGGCTCGTTTCGAGATGGCGCGCACGGTGGAAGACGTCCTCGCCCGCCGCACGCGCGCGCTCTTCCTGAACGCCCGCGCCGCCATCGCGATGGCGCCGCGAGTGGCCGACCTGCTGGCGCGGGAGCTCGGCCGCGACCAGGCCTGGAAGGATGCCCAGGTCGAGGCCTTCGACGAAGTGGCGAGGGGCTATCTGATCGCTCCCGCGGCGACGCCTTGACGAACTCGTACCTCGTGGGCGGACGCCGCCGTCAGAAGGCTCCGGAGACGATGAGCTGGCCCCCGCGAAAACGGATGCGGCCGCCCAGCTCCCGCGAGAGGATGTCGCGGTCGTAGCGGAACTTCTGCCCCGTGTACTGCAGGCCGATCCCGATGTTCCGCCACGGATGGTAGAGAACGGCGGCGCGGGCGTCGGTGACCGAAGCCTCCGAGTTGCCGGGCTTGACCAGGATGTAGCGGAAGTCGCCACGGACGAGGAGCCGGCGCAGGGGCCACCAGTAGAGATAAGCTCCGAGGTCGCCCGTCGGCTGCCCGATGTCCGCCGAGAGGTCGAATGGGCGTGACGCCGTCCCTGCCGCGCCGGTGACACTGCCTTCCCCTTCGATTCCGGCGTCAGTCGAGAGATACCCGATACCGACCGACGGCCCGATCTCGAATCGGTCGTTCTTGTACGCCGCGAACCGGTAGACGCCGGACAGGTAGCTGGCCTTCACGCGAGCGTTTATCGAGGCACCCGCGTTGATGACGCGGTCCCCCCACGTGAAGTCGCGCTGAACGGTCGTGCCCTCGCCGGTGCGGGCGTTCCGGTACCAGCTCAGGCTGAACTCGTGCCGCCGCCAGGGACGCCAGAACCCCTCGACGTAGACCCGGGTCGCGTTGTCGGGCAGGTTCAGTGACTCGAAGTTCACGGGCGGTCGGGGGCCGCCCGTCGAGTTGAACGTGAGCTCGGTGTCGGCTCCGATGCGGAAGCCGCCCAGCTCCAGGCGGAAGCGGTCGGGAACGTCGGAAAAGTTGGCGGGCTGGGCCCAGGCGCTGCTCGCAACGAGCGATGCGGCCGCCACCAGGAGTGCAAGATTCTGTCGGCGCAAGAGGTCCCTCCTCGTCTGTCGAAAATGCCGCGCGTCCAGCGCGATGATCGATCGTGGGGTCTCGCCGGGGCAATTGGACCTAAGGACTACTTCCGCCTGTGGCGTAGGACCAAGGTCCAATATCCGGATGCGTTCCACTCACCGAGCATTTGCGGACGGACGAAGACGGACTGGAGGACAATCTTCCCGTTCGAGGAGAAGTCGCTCCGCTCGCTCAGCCTGGGTCACGGGCAACCTTAGATGAGGCATCCCATGCAGGCTTTTGGACTTCCGTTACAGAGCATCGGGGAACTGGCGTGGAACGTCTTCCAGTCCGTGAACACGCGGCTGCCGGAGAGCAAGGCCGCCACTCCGGGATGGGCGCCCGGTCCTCTCCCGAAGTCGCGTGAACGCTCCCATCCGCCTCTCGGCTACCCGCGCGAGACAGATTCCCTCTGTCCGCGCTGCGTGAAGGAGACCCGCCAGCAGATCCTCGACGGCAAGCGCGACGTGTCCGCGCTGATCGACGGCCATGCCGGCGAGATCAAGGCCCTCTTCTACGAAGACGACCGCGGCCACATCCGGGTCAAGAAGACCTGCGCCGACCACGGCACCTTCGAGGACCTCATCTCGATCGACTCCGCGTTCAGCCGGAAGATCGAGAGCCGCTTCCCCGGGCGCGACTACCGGACCTTCGGGGACCAGCTCCTCCACAACCACGGGACATCGTCCATCAAATACGGGCGGGGGGCGGTCCTCACCATCGACCTCACCAACCGCTGCAACATGATGTGCAACCCCTGCTTCATGGACGCGAACCAGGTCGGGTACGTCCACGAGCTCACCATGGACGAGATCAAGAAGCTCCTCGACGACTCGATGTCTTTCAAGCCCCGGCGCCAGATGTCGGTGCAGTTCTCGGGGGGCGAGCCCACCCTCTCCCCGCATTTCCTCGAGGCCACCGCCTACGCCAAGAAGATGGGCTACTGCATGGTGCAGGCGGCCACCAACGGCCTGCGCTTCGCGCTCGAGCCGGACTTCGCGGAGAAGGCGAAGGAGGCCGGCTTCGACATGGCCTACCTGCAGTTCGACGGCATCACGAACGAGGCCAACTCCCACCGCCACATCTCGAACCTGTTCGACGCGCGGATGATCGCGATCGAGAACATGCACCGCGCGGGAATCCGGATCACGCCCGTGGTCACGATCATCAACGGGATCAACAACCACATGGTGGGCGACATCGTGGACTTCACCATGAAGCACCACGACAAGATGGGCGGCCCCGCCTTCCAGCCCGTGTCCTTCACCGGGCGCGACGAGGACATCTCGGACGAGGAGCGCCTGCGCCGCCGCTACACGACGTCACACCTCGCCCACGACCTGGCCCGGCACTACGAGGGGCGGATCGACCCCTTGCGCGACTGGTTCCCGCTCGGCTCGGGCGTGGCGCTGGCCTCGCTGGCCGACCACCTGCGTGGCCCCGATACGAGCATGGGGCAGCTCTCGTGCTCGTGCCATCCCAATTGCGGCGCGTCGGTCCTGCTGGCGCGGAACAAGGTCACGCAGGCGTGGGCTCCCGTCTCCGCCTTCTTCGACATCGACAACTTCATGAAGGACATCGACGTCATCGTGGACACGGGCCGGAGCCGCGAGCTGTCCCTCGTGCAGGTCGGGCTGTCGTTCCTGCGCAACTTCGACGAGAAGAAGGCCCCCTCCGGGCTCACGATCCCGCGCATGATCGATCTCTTCCGCCGGCGCATGGGCAGCGGCAAGCACAACGGCATTTCCACCACGGAACGGCCGGTCGAGCCGGGCGACGGCCCGGACGACTGGGAGTTCATGTGGTTCGCGAGCATGTGGTTCCAGGACCTGTGGACCTACGACTTCCGCCGCACCGAGATGTGCGTCATCCCGTACGCCACCCAGCGGGGTGAGATCTCGTTCTGCGCCTACAACACGGGCGTGGGCTGGCGGCAGGTGGTGGAGAAGATGCACATGGTGGCCACCACCAAGGACTGGTTCGCGACGCGCGGCCGTCATGAGATCTATGCGGGCGACCGGCCGATCAAGCTACCCGAGACGTTGAAGCGCCACCTCCCCATCGTCTCGGTCGAGCAGGGCGATGGGAAGACGCCCGTCGCCGCCGGCGGGGGCTGCGGAAGCGGCGGCGGAGGCGGGTGCGGATGCCACTAGAGCCGGCTTCGAGCCCGCTCAGGGAAAGCAGCGCGACAGGATGATCCGGCCCGTCACGCGGTCGCCCGGCTCGTAGGCGCGGTTCGCCGGCTCGCAGGTCTGCTGCATGGACGAGCAGCACCAGCAGGGCGCCTCGTTGTCGGCGCTCGCCCCGCGCCGCACCAGCGAGTGGGACACCTGCCCGTCCTCGCGGTAGCCGCGGCAGGCGCCGCCGTCGAGGTAGGCCGCGGTATGCAGCCGGACCGCGGAGCCGGTCGCGTTGACGTACACCGGCACCTTCTCGCTGCCGGGGAAGCCGATCGCGGTGACGGCACGGTCCCCGCCCCCCAGCTCGCGGTAGATGGTCCACAGGCGATCGCCCGTCTTGAACCTCGACAGCTGCTCGATCACCGAGCGGTCCAGCCTCCACGCCATCTGCCGTCCTTCGTCGGTGCGGAGGATCATCGCGCTCAGCTTCTTGTCCACCGTGACTAGCGTTCCGCTCACGCTGCCCGTGACGAGCGACCCCGTTCCGGGCGCCTGGGCGGCCAGCGGGTCCGGAAGGTGGGCCGCCAGCGCGGCGCACAGCAGGGCGAGCCGGGTGATCTTCATCGCCTCCTCGTTGTAGTCGATCTCGGCCGCCCCCGCCACTTTGCCTGCGAGGTCACTGCTGTCTGCGGTAGCGCGCCGTCGCCGTGGACGTCGCGCCCCCCACCTTCCGCGTGGTCTCCACGACCAGCTCCCGCGAGCCGTCGATCGAGAACACCTGCCTGACCTCCGCGGCGAGGGGCGTGCCCTCCGCGTAGCGGCTGACGATCACGAGCGTGTCACCGTCGAGCGTGGCCCGGGCCACCTGCTCCTGGGGGCCGAGCCCCATATTGACGACGTTGCGGCTCTCGGCTCCCCCGAGCGCGTACACGTAGCGCATGGGCGGCTGCATGTCGTTCGCGACGAACTGGTGGCGCTCGATCGTGATCCGCGTCGACTCCTGCGTGATCGTGATCTCGCGGCCCCAGCCGCCGCCCGTGGTAGCGGGAATTCGCGGGCGCGCCGTCCCCTCGCTGGAAGCCGGGCTCTCGACGACCAGCGTCCAGCGGCCACCGAGGTCGAGGGTCTGCGCACCGGCGGTGGCGGCTACGAAGGCGGCCGCGAGCACGAAGAGGGCGTTCATGGGCCGGACGGCGTGTAGGGATCCGGCGCCCCCACCGGAATGAGCGGATATCTCTCGACGCTCTTCCAGAACTCCCCCACCACGGCGTCGACCGCCGCGAGGACGCCGGGATTGAAGTCCTTGACGTCGGTCTCTTCCTTGGGATCGCTCCGCAGGTTGAAGAGCCTCATCTCGTTCTCGACGGGGCCGGTGGGCTCCTCCTGCCAGACGTAGTGCAGCTTCCAGTCCCGCCACTTGACCGCCCGCACCTCCCCCGGCGGCGCGAAGTAGATGAAGCTGTCGCGAGCCGATTTCTCCCCCTTGCCTTCGAAGAACGAGAGCTGGTTCACGCCGTCGATGGCGCGGTCGGTCGGGACCACCGCGCCCACGGCCGCGCACAGGCTCGGGAGCACGTCCGTGCCGTGGACGATCTCGTTCGACACGCGGCCCGCGGGGATTCGTCCCGGCCAACGGATCAGGAAAGGCGTTCGGATGCCTCCTTCCAGGGCGGTGCGGTAGAACCCGCGCCAGGGTCCGGCGGTGCCCCGCCATGGGCGGCGGGCCTCGGGGCCGCCGTCACTGGCCCAGATGACGATCGTGTCCCGCTCGATGCCGAGCTGCGTGATCGCGTCCAGGATCACGCCCACGTTCCGGTCCATCTCCGCCATGGCGTCGCCGATGTCGCCCGCCCCGGTCGTTCCCGCGAACTCGGGGTGGGGCAGCGTCGGGAAATGGATGAGCGTGAACGGCACGTAGGCGAAGAACGGGCGGCCGGCACGCCGGTTGCGCTTCATGAACTCGACGGTGCGCTCGGTGGCCTCGCGGTCCAGGGTGGCGCGCGTCCGGAGGTCGAAGGGCTTGACCGGACGCGAAGGCTCGCCGGCGCGGCCCTCCCAGATCTGCGGGATGTCGCCGAACGTGCTCTGCTGCGCCTCGTTGCTCGAGTCACGGATCCCGTACCACTCGTCGAAGCCCTGGTGGGTGGGCGCGCGGCCGCCGGCATCTCCGACGTGCCACTTGCCGTACATGGCCGTCGCGTAGCCCAGCGGCTGGAGCAGCTCGGCGATCGTGACCTCCCACAAGGTCATGCCGGTCACCGGCGCGCGGTACAACAGGGTCCCGGACCGGATGCCGTAGCGCCCGGTCAGGAGCGCCGTGCGCGAGG
>Ga0207689_10006086_pt1 | contig 10670 bp, 8 predicted proteins | sample KBSMisM52_FD_184312 | JGI IMG/M metagenome (GOLD analysis project Ga0207689, IMG submission 184312) | Miscanthus rhizosphere microbial communities from Kellogg Biological Station, Michigan, USA - KBS Miscanthus M5-2 (SPAdes) (version 2) | ecosystem: Host-associated > Plants > Roots > Rhizosphere... | reverse complement strand
TTTGGCCGCTTTGCCGTTGACAGTAACCTGGCCCTCCATTCGCTTGATCTGTGCCGCGCGCGCGCCCCCCGGCAGGAGCAAACTGGTGCCCAGAGCCGCCGATGCCAGCAAGAAGTTGCGACGGCCATGAGCGCGTGATTCGGGCGGGTTAGGACGCATCCTGTTATTTCCTCCGTTGCTTGACTGAAGTGCGGACTTGGGACGTGGCTTGGCAGCGCACAGCTTACCCGTGTATCGGCCGTCGTAGAGGGGTCTGAAGGTGTGCCGTTTTGAATTCGCCCGGAAAGCGCGGTAGACTGCGCCGCTGGATCCTTTGGCCAGATGGCATGAACGCGCGTCGCATAGTCGGCTACCTACTGCTGTCCCTTGCTCTGTTGATTACGCAACAGGCAGTGGCGGCGCACGCGCTGACACATCCGACCAGCTCGGCTCCCTCCAAGCACGATCCGGGGTCGGCGCCGCATACAGGCGCTTGTGCGCTTTGTATTGCCGCAACCCATTCCGGCAGCGCCCTGGTAAGCGTACCGCTCCTCCTCCCGGCGAATACCTCGACAACCCACTTGGTTGTCCCCATTGCCTGGACGTACCGTCCCACCCTAACACTCGCCTTTTCTTCCAGGGCACCCCCCGCGCTTCTCTGATTGATTCGCAGTCCGCGCATTCCGTAGGTAATCGGGACGCGTGTGCATTGACAACGAACACAGAGGAGCACCCATGTTCAAGCAGATCGCGTTGGCGGTCGCCATTGTGCTGGCAATGGCGCTACCTGCCGTCGTGTGGGCACAGACCAGCCCGCAATTGGAAGAGATTCGTAAGCAGATCCAGGAACTGAAAGACACTTACGACGCCCGCATTCAGGCGCTCGAAAAGCAACTCAAAGATGCGGAAGCGGCCTCGGCGAAAGCACAGGCCGCTGCGATCGAAGCTCAAAGCGCAGCTACACAAGCAAAGCAAACCGCAGAATCCGGACAAGCGCCGCCGCCCGCTCAGCCGACGTCATCGAACGCCTTCAACCCAGCGCTTTCGCTGATCCTGCAGGGCGGCTATTACAACTCCAGTCAGAATCCCAACACCCGCAGTATCACGGGGTTCTTACCGCCAGGTGAGCTGGGCCTGCCAGAGCGCGGCTTCTACCTCGGTGAAACTGAAATCACGCTATCGGCGAACGTGGACCACCTATTTTACGGTCAAGCGACGCTCTCGATAGACCACGGCAACATCGACGCGGAGGAGGCCTTCTTTCAGACCACCTCGCTCGGCCACGGCCTTACGGGTAAGGGCGGCCGCTTTTTCTCCGGCATCGGGTACGAGAACTCGCAGCATCAACACAACTGGGACTTTGTCGACGACGCACTGGTGCAGCAATCCTTCCTCGGTCCAAACCTGACCGTGGACGGACTGCAGGTGAGCTGGATCGCACCCACACCGCTGTACCTCGAACTCGGTGCCGAGGCTGGCAAGCCGGTCGAGTTTCCCTTTCCAGTCACTGAACACAACGCCAACGGAATCCAGATCGCAACGGTGTTCGCTCGACTGGGCGGTGACATCGGCGTCAGCAACAGCTATCTGGTCGGTGCCTGGGCGCTGCAAGCGAAGAATTCAACGGACGATCAGCCGGTGGGGTTTCTGGACGGGCTGACGGGGGTCTCAAACATTGCCAACGGTGGCAACACCAAACTCTGGGGACTGGACTTCGTCTACAAATGGGCGCCCGAAGGAGACAGAGTCGATCGGAACTTCAAGCTAATCGCCGAATGGATGCACCGTAGTTTCGATAGCACGCTCACCTACGCTCCGGGTACTCCGGGCACACAGATCGGTGATTTCACGGCGAACCAATCCGGCTGGTTTGTGCAGGGGATCTATCAATTCGAGCCCGCGTGGCGGGTGGGACTTCGCTATGGTCAGTTGGACGAGGGATCTTATGACCTCGCTGCTGGTCTCGTTGGCGCACCCGGCCTTGCGCCGGCGGATTTCACACCCAGGCGCATATCCGCCATGGTCGATTGGAGTCCGTCTGAATTCAGCCGCTTTCGACTCCAATTCAACCAGGACAAATCGCAGATCGGCATCACCGACAACCAAGTCTACCTTCAATACATTCTCAGCCTAGGTACTCACGGCGCGCACAAATTCTAGGCCGACAAGGATATCCACATGAAAACGACATACATGAGATCTTGTTTCAAATTGATGTTCGGTCTGCTGGCCGTGCTCGGCAGTTTGTCGGCGAACGCCGCGTTGGAGATTTTCGCTTGCGAGCCGGAGTGGGCTGCGCTGTCCAAGGAGTTGGGCGGAGACAAGATTTCGGTCTACGCGGCCACCACGGCCAAGCAGGATCCTCATCGCATCGAGGCGCGTCCGAGTCTCATCGCGCGCACGCGCGCGGCCGACCTGTTGGTCTGCAGCGGTTCGGAACTGGAAGTCGGCTGGCTTCCGGTACTGCTCCAGACTTCAGGTAACGAGAAAGTACAAGTGGGCAAACCCGGGTACTTCATGGCTTCGGACTTCGTGCGCAAACTCGAACTTCCCACCGCAGTGGACCGAGCGCACGGCGACGTACATCCGTACGGGAATCCACATATCCAGCTCGATCCGCGCAATATTGCGCGAGTGGCCAAACCGCTGTCTGAACGCCTCGCCCAGCTCGATCCTTCGAGTGCTGCTTACTACCAGAGTCGCTACAAGGACTTCGAATCCCGCTGGGCGAAGGCAATCGCAGAATGGGAGCAGCGCGCAGCCCCTCTAAAAGGGCTGCGGCTCGTCCCCTATCACAAGGATTCTGTCTACCTCATCGATTGGCTCGGTATGGTGGAGGTCATGAACATCGAGCCCAAGCCAGGCATCCCGCCCAGCGCAGGGCATCTCACCGACCTTCTCAGCAAGCTCCAGCAGCAGCCCGCCGATGTCATCCTGTACTCGGCTTATCAAGATCCGAAGGCTGCGGAGTGGCTGGGGGAACGGACCAAACTACCCGTCGTCATGCTGCCATATACGGTGGGCGGAACACCGGAGGCAAAGGACCTGTACTCGCTATTCGACGATTCGATCAACCGGCTCCTCAAGGCGAAGAAGTAACCGTGAATGAAATCGGACTGACTATCATCCTCCCGGCGCTTGCCGCCGGCCTGCTCGTAGCAGCGACACACATTCCTCTGGGGATGCAAGTGCTCGCGCGCGGCATCGTCTTCATCGACATTGCCATCGCCCAGATTGCGGGTGTCGGCGTAATGACAGCCGACTTCCTCGGCTTCGAACCGCAGGGAATCGCGGTGCAGGTATCCGCCCTATCCGCGGCGCTCCTCGGCGCACTCCTTTTGACGTGGACGGAACGGAAATGGCCAGACGTTCAGGAGGCAATCATAGGCGTGGTGTTCGTCCTCGCGGCAACCGCCGAAATCCTGCTATTGGCCGGCAATCCACAGGGCGGCGAGCATCTGAAAGACATGTTGGTAGGTCAGATTCTCTGGGTAGGAGCGACCCAGATCATCACGGTAGCGATTCTCACGGCCTTGGTGCTCGTTGCCTGGTTCGGCTGGTCGGCCAAGATCGGTCGCATCGGGTTCTATCTCTTGTTCGGGCTGAGCGTGACGGCATCGGTCCAACTCGTCGGGGTGTATCTGGTATTCGCCACTCTCATCATCCCGGCACTCGCAACGCGTCACGCCAGCCGCCTTCGCTTGCTCAAATCCTATGTCGTGGGTGCCCTTGGCTACACTATCGGCCTGTTCGTTTCGGCATGGTTCGACTTGCCTTCCGGAGCGGTAGTGGTCTGGGCGCTGGCCTTGGTAGGCGTCGCCATGTTCGCCATCGAGAGTCGGGGGGACGCACACTCGCAGTGATCCGCACAAACGACTGTCATCCGACCCGGCGCGGATCTTGCGGTAAACTCACAGTTCAACTTTTGAGCGGCCGTGATTTGCGCCGAAGTCCTTCGAGGCTTCAGTTGCAATGGCCGCGTTGCCGGGCAGCATCTTCCATGAAACCCCCACGCAGCATCGCTCCCACCATCGTCTCCCATAGTCTGCCGCCTCAACAGGAGGCTGCGCTGCTGTATGCCCATGGACGCAGCGTAGAAGCGGCGGATCTTTTGCAGCAAACATTGCAGGCGGGCGGCGCCGAGCCGACGGGTATCGAGGTTTGGGCCATGCTATTCGATCTTTTCCGGGCCGAAGGCGACTGGCAGGGATTCGAAGCGCTCACTGGACGCTTCCAGCAGGCGTTCGGCCGCCCCGCCCCGCAGTGGATCAGCGATGAGGAAATCGCCGGCCTGCCCCCTGATTTGCGCCCCGGCGGGAGTGCCTATTTCGAGCTCTCTGGCGTGCTTGACGCTCGATTGGCGCCCGCGTTGGCGGCATTGCGAGCCCGTGCCAACCAGCACGCGACATTGCATCTGGATCTGAGCAAAGTAACGGCAATCGAGGCAGAGGGCTGTCAACAACTTTCGAGGGCGCTGCGCCACCTTACTGCAAGCCATAGCGGCGTCCTGCTCACGGGGACACGGCGCCTGACACGACGGCTACGCGAAGCCACCGAGGGAAACGGTGGCACGTCCGGTTATTGGCAGTTACTGCTCGACATATTTCAACTGCTCGGTTTGCGGAGCGACTTCGAGAGCACCGCGTTCGCGTTTGCCTTGGCTGCCGGTGTCAGTCCGCCACAGTGGCAAGCCGTCCTCATGCCAGTGGTCCCGCCGCAGGACATGGAAGAGAAGCGGGATGAGCCACGCTATGAGGCCGGCCCGGAACTCATTCAGCTGCATGGAACGTTGGCGGGAACTGCTGACCCTCAACTGACCCGGCTACGCGAGGTCGCGCAGGATAGGAAATACATCAACGTGAATATGGCAGGCGTTATTCGCGTCGACTTTCGATGCGCCTCGGCGTTAGCCTCCCTGGCCAATGAGTTGGCAAGAGCGGGCAAGATAGTTCGGCTTATCCGGCCCAACGCGCTGATCGCGGCGCTGCTGTCCACCTTCGACTTGAGTGCGGAAGTCCGCGTGAACCGAGCCGATATCGGCTGATTCATCACCAGCCGCCCGGTGCAAAAGCCATCGGTTGAAAAATTCACCGATTGAACGGCCACGGATTGAAAAGCCGCGATTGAAAAGCAGCTGGCGCGCCCAAACATCCAACATGGAAATGCGCGCTAGAATGACTTAACCGCAAGCCGGGCGCGCCGGAACAGCTCGCGAGACCGCCAACTTTCTGCATCACCATGGACACTTACCACGGCACCACCATTCTCTCGGCTCGCCGCGGCAGCTCCGTCGCCCTCGGCGGCGACGGGCAAGTCACGCTGGGCAATATCGTCGTCAAGGCCACTGCACGCAAAGTACGGCGCCTCTACCATGAGCGCATTCTGGCCGGATTCGCAGGGGGGACATCGGACGCGTTCACGCTGTTCGAGCGATTCGAGGCAAAACTAGAGAAGCATCAAGGGCATCTGCTGCGCTCAGCCGTCGAACTGGCAAAGGACTGGCGCACAGATCGCATCCTACGTCGTCTCGAAGCAATGCTTGCTGTGGCCGACCGCGAGAGCTCGCTGATCATCACCGGAATCGGCGACGTACTGGAGCCTGAACACGGCCTTGTCGCGATCGGTAGCGGCGGAGCCTATGCGCAGGCCGCCGCCAAAGCGTTGCTCGACAATACCGAGTACACCCCGGCACAGATCGTCAAGAAGGCCCTGACCATAGCTGGCGACCTATGCATTTACACTAATCAGCAGCACGTCATCGAAGTGCTTGAGTGAACACGTAGTCGAGTGAAAAGGTGAAGAAGTGAAGAGGTGAAAGGTCGGCAACGCAGGCCGCTCCGATACGTCTAATCTTTACTTATTCACCTCTTCACCTTTTCACCTCTTCACCTTTCCTCGCCTATGAGCTCCATGACCCCGCAAGAAATCGTCCACGAGCTGGACAAACACATTATTGGACAGCACGCTGCGAAGCGATCGGTTGCAATTGCGCTGCGCAATCGCTGGCGTCGTCAGCAAGTACCCGAGCCTCTGCGCCAGGAAATTACGCCGAAGAACATTCTGATGATCGGTCCGACCGGTGTGGGCAAAACTGAAATCGCGCGGCGTCTTGCCAAGCTGGCGGACGCGCCTTTCATCAAGGTCGAAGCCACCAAATTCACCGAGGTCGGTTATGTGGGACGCGACGTAGACACTATCATTCGTGATCTGATCGAGACTGCCATCAAGCAGACGCGTGAACAGGAGACCCGCAAGGTGCTCACGCGCGCGCAAGATCTCGCCGAGGATCGCGTGCTCGACGTCCTGCTGCCGTCAGCGCGAGAATTCGGTGTCGCCGGTCAATCTCAGGATGCCGACACCGCGACCCGGCAGAAATTCCGCAAGAAGTTGCGAGAGGGCGAACTGGATGACAAGGAAATCGAAATCGAGATGCAGGCCATGCAGGCCCAGATGGAGATTCTCGCACCGCCCGGAATGGAAGACCTGACCTCGCAGATCCAGTCGATGTTTCAGAACCTGGGTGGCGCTCGCCGCAAACTGCGCAAGATGAAAGTGAAGGAAGCCCTCAAAGTCCTCACCGAAGAGGAGGCGGGGAAGCTGGTCAACGACGAGGATCTGAAGACACGCGCGCTGCGTAACGTGGAACAGAACGGCATCGTCTTCCTCGATGAAATCGACAAGATCGCCAGCCGTTCGGAAACCGCGGGAGCCGACGTTTCGCGGCAGGGGGTACAGCGCGACTTGCTGCCGTTGGTCGAGGGAACTGCGGTATCGACCAAATACGGAATGATCAAGACCGATCACATCCTGTTCATCGGAAGCGGCGCGTTTCACTTCGCCAAACCTTCCGATCTCATTCCCGAATTGCAGGGGCGCTTCCCGATCCGAGTCGAGCTCGAATCGTTGTCCGTTTCCGATTTCGAGCAGATCCTCACCAGCACTGATGCGTGCCTCACGAGGCAGTATCAAGCGCTGCTGGAAACCGAAGGTTTGCACATCGAGTTTGACCAGAGCGCGATCAAACGATTGGCCGAAACGGCATGGCAGGTAAATGAGAAGACCGAAAACATCGGCGCGCGACGTCTCTACACGGTGATGGAGAAACTGCTGGAAGAGATGTCCTTCGATGCCGCACGAATGGCCAGTAAGACTATCCTGATCGACGCCGAGTACGTGGACAGCAAGCTGAAGGAGCTAGCTAGCAGCGAGGACCTCTCGCGCTATGTGTTGTAACCACGCAATATGTCCTGACGGCGTGTAGCGCCGGTTTCATGCACCGCCGCGGGGAGCACGGCACTTTCCTGCAAGGGCCGCATTTGTTGTGAGAGCCCGCATCTATTGTTGCAAGGGTCCGCTTCTACTGTTGCAAGGGTCCGCTTCTACTGTTGCAAGGGTTTGGCTCGGCTGCATACAATCTGGACCTGCCTTCATGTTCGGCTAATTCCGCTCTCGCAATCACTCTGAACGCTCTATGCAGCCGCGCACCGCCTATCAGATCGAAGTCAACCCGAGGATTCCTCCGCGCATAGCACGTCTGGAGGAGATCGCCGCCAACCTCTGGTACAGCTGGGATCGGCCAGCGCGCACGCTCTACTCGCGCCTGCATACTGGCCTGTGGGACGCAGTGGGTCACAACCCGAAAGCGTTCCTGCGCCGCGTGGATGAGCAACTCCTACAAGACGCCGCCGACGATCCGGTCTTCCTAGGCAACTACAACCGCGTATTGTCAGCCTACGATAGCTACCACAACGAGCCTTTGAGGCGTAACGGTTCGGAGTGGCTGCGCTCCACCGATCTGGTGGCGTATTTTTGCGCCGAGTTCGGTTTCCACGAGAGTTTTCCGATCTACTCAGGCGGACTTGGCATTCTCGCGGGTGACCATTGCAAGGCGGCGAGCGACATGCGCCTGCCCTTTATCGGAGTGGGCCTGCTGTACCGCCAAGGCTATTTTTCCCAGACCATCGACGTCGAGGGTAACCAACACGCCCTCTATACCGACTCGGAGTTCGAGAGCCTGCCGGTAACTCCCGTGCAGCGCGCGGATGGCAGCGAAGTCAAAGTGTACGTGGACCTTCCCGGTCGGCGCGTGGCATGCCGGGTATGGCATGCGCGCTGCGGCCATGTCGGCTTGTATCTACTCGATACCGACATCGAGGAGAACGACGAGCATGCCCGCAACATCACCCATAAGCTGTACGGCGGCGACGTAACGACACGCATCGAGCAAGAGATCGTGCTCGGCGTTGGCGGAGGTCGCGCACTGGCCGAACTGCGTCTCAAGCCTACCGTGTGGCACATGAACGAAGGCCACGCTGCGTTCGTAGTGATCGAACGCGCCCGCGCCCTGGTAAGCCAAGGCCTGGATTTCCCGACCGCTTTGGAGTGCGTCGCCGCGAGTACGGTGTTCACCACACATACACCCGTCCCCGCGGGGCACGACCATTTCTCCGAAGACATGACGTGGAACTACTTCAAGGATTTCTGCGGCGAGTTGAAAATCGGCCGGGAGCAATTTCTGGCGCTCGGGCGCGCGGGTATGGGCGGTGATTTCAATATGACCACGCTGGCAATTCGTGGATCGCGTTTTCAGAACGGCGTCAGCCGCATTCACGGCGGCGTCTCTGCGCAAATCTGCGCGCCGTTGTGGCCGCAGATCGATCCGGAAGAGAATCCGCTGAGCTACATCACCAACGGCGTGCATGTGCCCAGCTTCCTGGCGCAGGAGTGGGCCGAGGTGTTCGAGAAGTACCTGGGCTTCGACTGGAGCCAGCGCATCACCGATCAGGGGTTCTGGCAGCGGGTCGACGAAATACCCGATCATCTGTTCTGGAGCGTGCGTCAGTCGCTCAAGTCGCAGATGCTGCATCTACTGCGTTTTCGTGTCGCACGCCGGCACTTTCGCAACCGGGGCTCGGAGGCGCACTTGGACCGGCTGCTCAAGTATGCAGACCCGGTTAATCCCAATGTCCTTACGATCGGATTCGCACGTCGTTTCGCAACCTACAAGCGAGCCGGCCTGTTATTCGAGGACCTCGATTGGCTGCGGCAGATCTTGTGCGACGATCGGCGCCCAGTGCTGTTCATCTTCGCAGGGAAAGCCCATCCGGCCGATCAACCCGGCCAGGATTTGATCCGCCGCGTCACCCAGATCGCGGCAATGCCGGAGTTCGAGGGGCGCATCTTGCTCGTGGAAGGCTACGACATGCGACTGGCGCGCCGCCTGGTCTCGGGCGTGGACGTGTGGCTCAATAACCCGGTCTACCCGCTCGAGGCGAGCGGAACTTCAGGGATGAAGGCAGGGATCAATGGAGTGGTGAACCTGTCGGTGCTGGACGGCTGGTGGGACGAAGGCTACGACGGCAAAAACGGGTGGGCCATCAAGCCGGTCGCCGAGAGTTTCGATGACGCACGTCGCAACCGCGAAGAGGCCAAAGCGCTCTACGAGCTGTTGCAGGATCACGTTATCCCCACTTATTACCAACGCGGGGACATGGGTTACTCGCCGCAGTGGATCCATCTGGCCAAGCGCTCCATCGCGACACTCCTGCCTCGCTTTAGCTCCAGGAGAATGGTGAGCGAGTATCTCGCCAAGTTCTACCTGCCCGCGAGCCGGCAAGGCCGACGCCTGATGGAAGGAGCGTTCGAGGCCGGCCATAAGCTCGCCGGCTGGAAGGAACGGGTGCGCAAGAGCTGGGACAAGTTGCAACTGCAGCGCTTGGATACACACCGGCGCAATCTCATGTACGGCGACAGTCTGCGCTTCGAGGTTGGCGTTTCTCTCAACGGCCTGAAACCGGAAGACGTAGTCGTCGAACTGTTGCTGACGCGTCAGACTGAGCACGAAAAGCTCAAGGAACCGCGTCGTTATCGCTTCGAATGGGAAGGCGTAATGACCGATGGCGGCGAGCATCGTTTCGTCCTGCAGGTCACCCCGGAGATTTGCGGCAAGCTGGAGTATCGCGTGCGCGTCTACCCCTGGCACGAGCTGCTCACTCACCCCTTCGAGATGGGCATGATGCGATGGCTCTAGTATCTGGCACCATTATTGGTCCCACCACCTGAAGCGGTGTCTGAACCGGCACAACACGTAGTCGCCGAACTGAGTGAGCATGGCTGGTGCGCCTACGACAATTTCATATCCGACACGCTGACGGAAACGCTGAGGGAGGAGGCGTGTAACCAGTGGAACGGAGGGGGGTTCCGCGCAGGTGGAGTAGGGTCGGGCGCGCTGCATCGACACGACCGAGACCTGCGCGGGGATGACGTGTCCTGGCTGGAGGAAAAGGGTTCCACTAATGCCCAGCGGGATTGCCTGGCGCGTTTCGAAGAGTTGCGATTGGCGATAAATCGCGATCTACAGCTGGGCCTGTTCGAGTTCGAGTGCCACTTTGCCCGTTATCCCGCCGGTGGCGCATACGGTCGGCACCTGGACCAGTTCGCAAAGAATGGCAGCCGCCTACTGTCTTGCGTGCTCTACCTGAATGAGGCCTGGCTGCCGGCCGATGAGGGCGAGTTGCGCCTGCACTTCCTAGACCACCACTTCGATATCGCACCGGTCGGCGGCAGGTTGGTCTGCTTTTTCAGCGCCCGCTTCGAACATGAAGTGCTTCCTCCCCGACGTCAGCGGCTCAGCCTCACTGGGTGGTTTCATCGGCGTCCATAGCGTCATTCAGGGTACGGCGAGGCGTTTG
>Ga0207689_10006082_pt1 | contig 10674 bp, 12 predicted proteins | sample KBSMisM52_FD_184312 | JGI IMG/M metagenome (GOLD analysis project Ga0207689, IMG submission 184312) | Miscanthus rhizosphere microbial communities from Kellogg Biological Station, Michigan, USA - KBS Miscanthus M5-2 (SPAdes) (version 2) | ecosystem: Host-associated > Plants > Roots >... | reverse complement strand
CTTTTCCAATCATGGCTATCCGTCAAATCACCATCATCGGCACCGGCCTGATCGGCGGGTCTCTCGGCCTGGCGCTGAAGAAGCATAAATTCCTCGGAAAGATCGTGGGCTGCGATAGCGCCGGGATTATGGATCGCGCCCGCAATCGTGCAGCGATCGACGAAGCCATCGCTCGTCCGGTCGACGCAGTGCGTGGCAGTGACGTCGTTGTTTTGGCTTCGCCCGTTGGAGCAATCATCGACCTGATCGGAAACCTAGGCCCACTGCTTCCGTCGAAAACTCTACTTACCGATGTCGGCAGCACAAAAACCGAAGTCCTCGCCAAAGCCAAATCGGTTTTTGGCAAAACTGTAGGCAAGCGGTTTCTGGCTGGCCATCCGATGGCAGGTAAAGAGCAATCCGGAGTCGATTTCGCCGATCCCGATCTGTTCCAGGGTGCAGCGTGGTTCTTCACCCCAGTCCACGGCCAAAACATCTACAGCGGCCTGGGCGGAGAGTTTCTCGAATGGATTGCCAGAATCGGCGCCCGCATTGGCAGCATTGACGCGGATGAACACGATAAGCTCTGCGCCTGGATCAGCCATGTGCCGCAAATGATTTCAACCGCATTGGCAGCGACATTGGTGGATGAATACGGCGATGAAGCGCCCTTGCTCGAAGCCGGTGGACGCGCCCTGCGCGAGATGACGCGTATCTCCTCCAGCCCATATTCAATGTGGCGTGATATCGCCATCACCAACAAACGCAATATTCAGGAAGCGTTGCACAAGCTGGAACAACGGCTCGCCCACATCCGCGAAAACCTGAGCACGAAGGAACTGGCGATCGAATTTGAACGCGCCCACCACCTGCGCAAGATTCCACCTGCTAAAAAGAAGTAGTAGGATTGTGTGGCTATGAACAAAGTCGTTGCCAACGCCGATGAAGCGATCGAAGACGTCTTCGACGGCGCTGTCATCCTGGTCGGCGGCTTTGGGTTGTGCGGCAATCCAGAAAATCTAATCCGCGCACTCGTCCGCAAAGGAACAAAGAATCTCACGACAATCAGCAACAACGCCGGAGTAGACGGCCTGGGCATCGGCCTGCTGCTCGCCGCCGGACAACTTCGCAAACATATCGGAACTTACGTCGGCGAGAACAAGTTGCTGGAAGAAATGATTCTGAATAAGAAAATCGAGTTGGAGTTGGTCCCGCAGGGAACATTCTCGGAGCGTATTCGAGCCGGTGGCGCAGGAATTCCAGCGTTTTACACACCGACTGGCTACGGTACCGTAGTCGCAGAAGGCAAAGAAACCCGCGAGTTTGAAGGTCGCCAATATGTCATGGAACGCGCCATCAAAGCCGACTTCGCCTTCGTCAAAGCATGGAAGGGCGACAAGTGGGGCAATCTTGTCTATCGCAAAACCGCCAGAAACTTCAATCCGATGATGGCTACCGCTGCCAAAATAACAATCGCCGAAGTCGAGAATTTGGTCGAACCAGGAGAACTGGAACCTGACATGATCCATACTCCCAGCGTCTATGTGAAGCGCATCTTCAAAGGCGAGCTGTTCGAAAAAAGAATCGAAAAGCGAACCGTAAGAAAAGTGTAGGGATAGCCGCCCATCATGACACCTCCAACCAAACCCGGCAAAGATGTAGAAAAACGCGAGCGCATAGTAAAACGCATCGCGCAAGAACTCCGCGACGGCTACTACGTCAACCTAGGCATCGGCATGCCCACACTGGTAGCCAACCACGTCCCCGCAGGCATGGAAGTAGTCCTGCAAAGCGAAAACGGAATGCTGGGCATCGGCCCCTATCCGATCGAAGGCAGCGAAGATGCCGACCTGATCAACGCAGGCAAAGAAACGATCAGTGAACTCCCGGGTACCGCGTACTTCTCCAGCGCCGACTCCTTCGCCATGATCCGCGGCGGCCACATTGATTTGAGCGTGCTCGGAGCCATGGAAGTCGACGAAGAAGGCAACCTTGCCAACTGGATGATCCCCGGCAAAATGGTAAAAGGCATGGGCGGCGCGATGGATCTAGTCGCCGGTGCGCGCCGCGTAGTCGTGGCCATGGAGCACACCAACAAAGATGGTCAGTCAAAAATCCTGAACAAATGCACACTCCCGCTGACAGGGACCAGGGTCGTGAACACGATCGTGACCGAGATGGCGGTAATACAAGTCTCGCCAACGGGATTGGTGTTAGAAGAAATCGCACCTGGGCTGACCGCTGATGACGTGCAAAAAGCAACCGAACCCACGCTTATCATCAGCCCAAAATTGAAAGTGATGTCAGCTTAATTCTCCAGGCTCTTCAACCGCGCCGCTTCGAACTCATCACCCTTTTGCCAACCGACCACTTTTGCCAAACTCGCCGCCTGCCACCCTAGCGCAAATCCAAAACGTGCCATCACGGCGTCGGCGGTGAAATCCGCTTTGGGATCGAACTCATCGCTCGGCTGATGGTAGTGCTTTTCGGTGTACTGTTCTGCCTGCTTCAATCCCCAAGCCTCATCATGCCCCTTGTATTTTGCGCCCGGTGAGACCGAGAACGCAGGAATGCCGACACGCGCCAGACTGAAGTGATCCGAACGGTAGTAGTAACCGGCTTCGGGATGTGCGTCGGGACGTATATTTAAACGGAATTCCATCGACAGCGCATGCACGATGGGAAAGAACGTCGTCCGCTCCGAGCCGGAGACTTCAACTTCCTGGGGCGCACCGAGCGGCGGAATATCATCAAAGTTCAAATCCAAAGAGATTTTCCCGGCTGGAATCGGGGGATGCTTCCCTAAATATTCTGAACCAAGTAACCCCTGTTCTTCCGCAGTAACGGCAGCGAATAAGAGAGAGCGGCGAGGTTTCTGCACCGATTGTGTAAACGCATTGGCGATTTCCAGAAGAATTCCGCAGCCGGTCGCATTATCGTTAGCCCCATTGTAGATGTTGTCTCCCGGTTGATCCGGGCGAATTCCCAGGTGGTCGTAGTGCGCCGTGTACAAAATCGCTTCGCCTTTCAACCCGGCGTCTGCACCCGGAAGCATCCCAATCACGTTGTTCGATTCAAACGGGCGAATCTTGCTCACCATCTCCGCCTTCAACTTCACCGGCAAAGCCACAGGCTTAAAATTGCTGGAGCGGGCATCGACCATCAGCTTGTCTAAGTCCATCCCCGCGCCCGCCACGAGTTTTTTCGCTATGTCGAGTTGGACCCAGGACGCGACCTTCAACTTCGGCGTACCATCCAACTTCAAATACGATTTCTCACCCGAGTTCGAGTTCCTCACCACCTCCCACGGGTAGCTTGCCATGTCAGTCTTGTGGACCAGAATCACGCCCACCGCGCCCTTGCGCGCGGCTTCTTCGTACTTGTAAGTCCAGCGACCGTAGTAAGTGAGAGCGCGGCCTTTGAAAAATTTGGCATCGTTCGAATCCGGCTCATTCACCAGCATCAATAAAACTTTGCCCCGGACATCCATGCCCTTATAGTCGTCCCACTGATATTCCGGAGCCTCGATCCCATAGCCAACGTAAACAATGTCAGCATCAACGCTCGACTTCGGCTGCTGCGTCTGATCGATGCCCACGTACTCATCGAGAAATTTGAGTTGCCGCGCATCGCCACGCTGGGGAACCAGAGCAAAAGTGGTTTCGGAAAGAGTAGTAACCCCCACCATCGGCACCTTCTGCATGTATGTGCCGTTCTCTCCCGCAGGCTTCAAACCCATCAGAGCAAACTGCGTCGCCATATACTCTGCCGCAATGTCTCCACCGCGCTGGCCAGTCCCACGACCTTCGAGCAGATCGTGCGACAGAAAACGCACATGCTCACGAATGCGCAGTGGATCAATTTTCTGCATGGCATTGATCGCCGTACCCGGAAGGTGGGCATTCGCCGACTCGGTTGGAGTTTTCTGGGCTGCTAAAAAATTGGAGAGGGACAGAGTCAACAAAACCGCAAGAATACTCTTCTGCATCCGAAAAGCTCCTCGACTACAGCGATTTGATCGGAACTGTAATTGTATTGCGTGGTCTAGATTGTCCTGCGCCAGCCGAACCGGACTGGTCAATAACCCGCAACCTGCGGGTCAATTTTTCGAGCCTCAACCAGGACGGTATGCCGGAATCGACTCATCCGGCCGAAACACCGGCTGTTGGCTGCTCTTTCCCGCCTCGGCAAATTTCTGATTGATCTCCTCAATTTCCTTCTGCACCCATCCAACGCTGGAAACTTCGATTGTCCCGTCCGAATCAATCCAGAAAACCGTCGGCACATTGGTAAGACCGTACGCATTCGACACCGGATATGAATTGGTATCGTCTAGCAATACCGGAAACGTCACGCCATACTCTTTGATGAAAAGACCAGTGTCTTTCGCCTTGTTCTGCGATACGCCAACGATGGTCACGGTCTTTGACCCGTAGGCCTTGTAAATCCGCTCAAGAAATGGAAAGGCATACTGGCACACCGGACAGGAAATCTTGAAAAATGCAACAACGACCGGACCGCGGACCAATGCATCCCGCAACGAAAACGACTTTCCATCCATCGTGGATAACGTGAAATCTGGAGCGTTGTGGCCTACTGCAAGTGCTGGCATCGTGCTTTCTCTCCTGATTCCATTTTATAGCCAACTGAGAACCGACAACTGATTACATGACCTCGGCCGCGCGAAGGATCTTTCGAGCCAGCCCCGTCAAAGGCAACTTGCCTAGGCGGCTTTCAACCACCCAACTGCCTGCAATATTTTCGGGGATCTCCCCCTCGACGACCCGCACCGTGTAATCCGTCACCGTAATGGAATGCCGTAGGGTAAGGCAGGTTCCGTTCGTCCCGTGGTTCACTTGTCCTTCTGGCAACTCCCACATCCCGGCCATCAGAGATGCGTCCGTTGGCCGTTGGACTAAGAACACGCTGCTGTCTTGTCTGGCCAATACATAGCTGATTTCCCGCTTTTGTTGGGGACTGGAGGCACGACCAAGGTCGATCTCTCCGCGTGCCTGGCAAAGCTGGACTACAGGACAAACCATGCACAACGGGGAGCGCGGCAGACAGATGGTCGCACCCAACTCCATCATGGCTTGATTGAAGTCACCGGGGTGTTTTGGATCTAAAACACCATTCGCCGCTTCCCAGAGCTGTTCTCCGCCAACCGCCTTTCCTGATAAACGCTGAAGCACGCGCTCAACGTTTCCATCCACCACCGCGGTTGGCAGGCTGAACGTGATACTGGCAATCGCGGCTGCTGTGTATCGGCCGATTCCCGGCAACTCGCGCAACCCAGCTTCGGTAGTGGGGAATTTGCCGCCATAATCTTTGACAACTTTTTTCGCCGCCGCGTGCATCATGCGGGCGCGGCGGTAATAACCCAATCCGCTCCACGCGGCCAACACGGAAGTCTCACGCGCACTCGCTAAGATCTCAACCTTTGGGAAGCGTTTCAAAAACAAACGATAGTGTTCCAGCACCGCATTCACACGGGTCTGCTGCAACATGATTTCTGAAATCCAAATGCGATAGGGATCATGTTCTCGCCGCCAGGGCAAATCGCGCTTGTTGGCGTCATACCAGCGAAGCAGCAGACGTTGAAACTTTCTTTTCTCCGATGGAGCATCAATTCCTTGATCTGGCAGCTTCGTACTCACGGGAAGGATTCTAACCCAGCAGCGAGATATGAATTTTCGGCCCTTCTGAGTGGCCAACAGGTGCAAACTCCGATGCCCTTCGATTGACCCGGCGCATGCTCCACGAAATAATAAAAGTTCCAGCAGAAGCAGGAGTTCCTATGAACGACTTCAACCGTAAGGTGGAGCAAGCCACTGAGCATTTGGAAAAAGAAGCTGCAGAGTTGATTAAATATCTCAACGATGAGGTTGTCCCCGCCGTGCGCCAGCACTCAACCAAGGCGCTGCGGATCGCATCAGAAAAACTGGCCCATTTGGCCGATTACATGGACGAGAACAAGGCCCAGGGCAAGTGAGTCATTCCGTAACTACAACCGTTTCGAGCAGGCGACACGCAGCATTTTTTGCTGTCACGGTTGCGCTGACCCTTTTGTTATCTGCCTGCGGCGGCGGCCATAAGAAGGTCGCGGTCAAAACCCCACCGCCTCCGCCGGTCCAGCAGCCACAACCTGAGGTCAAAGCCAAACCGCTGCCACCCGCTGCTGAGCCCAAAACTGAAACCAAAACCGTCGAGCCGCCCCGCAAGCCAACTCTCTCCGAGGAAGAAGAAGAAAAGGCCGAGGAAGAAAAAGAAGCCGCCGCAGTCCCTCCTGATGCCAAACCTCTGCTTGAAGAGACGGGTCTGGCGAGCTGGTATGGAGCGCCGTTCCACAATCTAAAAACTTCGAATGGCGAAACCTACAACATGCACGCCTTCACCGCGGCGCATCGCACTTTGCCACTCGGCACGGTTATCCGCGTCACCAATGTGAAGACAGGGAATTCCGCAATCGTGCGCATCACCGATCGTGGGCCATTCATCAAAGGGAGAATTCTCGACCTCTCTTACGCCGCAGCCAAGAAAGTTGACGTGTGGCGTGCCGGGGTCAGCAAAGTCCGGCTCGAAGTTTTGAAAGCGCCTGCGCCACTCGACTCCGGCGGACGGTGGGCCGTACAGATTGGCGGTTTTGGAGAGCACGAGCCCGCGATCGAAGTCGCTGATCATCTGACCAAGCGTTACCACACCGCCAAAGTTCTCTGCTACAACAGCCCGGCCGGGGACTGGTGGGTACGCATTCGTGTCAAAGACGACGATCGCAAACGCGCCGAAGAAGTCGCCCGTGACACGCAGATCTCCGAGGGCGCGATTTTTCTGGTCCGCCTCGATTAGCCCGTCCTACCTGATATCCTGAAAGCCTCATGAAATATTGCCGCTTCCAACTCAACTCCCAGGCTCAATACGGGTTAATCGAGTCTGTTGGCGGAAAAGACCAAATCACCCGCACACTTTCCACCGCGCCTCACCTTGCAGACGATGATCTGGAAGATTTGCCCAGCAAAAAAATTGCGCCGATCGAGTTGAACGCAGGCGATCTCATGGTCCCGGTGCAGCCGTCGAAAATTGTTTGCATCGGACGGAATTACCGCGCGCATGCGACTGAGCTTGGCAATGAAGTCCCGCAAGAGCCGTTAATATTCTTGAAGCCCCCCTCTTCCCTGTTGTCGCCGAAACAAACCGTCCTGCGCCCCAAACTTTCCGAACGCGTGGATTACGAGGGTGAGTTGGGAGTAATCATTGGGAAAAAATGCCGTCATTTGCGGCCAGATGAAGACGTGCGTCCTTATATTCTCGGTTATACCTGCGTCAACGATGTCACAGCCCGCGACCTGCAAAAGAAAGACGGACAGTGGTCACGCGGGAAGGGTTTCGATACTTTCTGCCCGGTCGGTCCGATTGTTACAACCGACCTCGATCCCTGGGCCGGAGTCGGAGTAGAAACCAAGGTAAACGGTACGGTCCAACAGCACGGCAACACTACGGACCTGATCTTCCCCTTGGACGTCGTCATCCGCCACATCGCGCAGGCCATGACCCTTTACCCCGGAGACCTGATCGCTACCGGGACGCCAGAAGGCGTGGGGCCAGTCGTTGCCGGTGACGTCATGGAAGTCACCGTTGAAGGAATTGGCACCCTCGCCAACCCAGTAGCTGACGAGGTTTTGTAGTCTGGTAATTTAGAGAGGACTATAAAGCTCTCTGCACAAACGATGACTTCACTGCATCTCTACACCCTGATTGCCATTGCGTCCGCCATCCTGCTGATCGCGTATTTCTTGCTGCGCACTAAACCCAAAACTGCGGATGACCTTGAGCGCGAACGGCGGGCATGGCTGGAAAAGGTAGGCCGGATTACCGACGGCACAGTGATTGATGTACAGGAAACCCAGCAATCGCCCGAACATCGATCAGCGATCCTGTTGGTCTATCAGTACGACATTTCAGGCGTAGCTTACGAATGTTCTCAGGACGTGACCTATCTGCGGCCGATGATCAACCTACACTCCTGCCGGTTAGGTCTACCAACATCGGTGCGGTACGACCCGCAAAATCCGGGGAATTCAATGGTGGTTTCAGAAAACTGGATGGGCCTGAGACAGTAAGAGTGGCTATTGATTGGTACCTGGTGGCCATTAGGAACTAGCCACTCATCACCGGCCACTGACTCTTTGATTCTTTAGCTTCCCGCCGAGAATCCGCCAGCATGGGCCATTGTCAGCCGCAGATATTTGTGAGGATTGACTGGCGTGTCGTTGATACGAACTTCATAGTGAAGGTGCGGTCCAGTCGAGCGTCCGCTCAAGCCCACGTAGCCGATGGTGTCGCCTCGGTGGACCTGCTGCCCGACGGCTACAGCAAAATTGGATAAGTGCCCGTAGCGGGTGCTGATCGAGTGCCCGTGATCAAGCACGATCGCGCGCCCGTATCCACCCATGAAATCAGCGAAAACCACAATCCCATCCGCAGGCGCAACCACAGCCTGACCGTAGGTAGATCCAATATCAACACCACTATGAAAAGCGCCTTCTCCATTAAATGGATCGATACGTTCGCCGAAGGAGCCGGTAATTTGGCCTTCCACCGGCCATAAATTAGGCGACGCGTTAGCGCGAATCCAGTCCGCGGTAGTGACGTTGCGTACCAGTCCAAGCGAAATTCCGGTAGTCGCTGCACCGCTCAATGCTGTGGTCTTCAGCGCATAGAGCTGGCTTAGAGAGTTTGAAACCTGAACATCGCGCTCGTCCCGTCCCTCATCCACCAAAATAGGGTCAGACTTCAATCCGTATAGGGACGATACTTCCTTCGCTAGTGATCCCAGCGAAGCCACCTGAAGGTCCTTTTCCTTGGCTACCTGTTCCAGGTGGGTATAGCGGTTCTTCAGGTCTTCCCGTTCGGTACGGAGCTGATTAAATGTAGAAACTTTGGACAACATCCGCGTATAAGAGCTGGCAATTCCGGTAAGGCTCAAAAGCCCAATCCCTGCAGCTACAACCAAAACGTACAAATAATGAATGGGAATAGGAATCTTGCGCAGATGGCCATCTTCGCCGCGCGCCACGAAAAGTATGTAATAACGTTTTTGCAATTAATCCTTCCGTAGTAATCAGTCGAACCAATTTGGAACGGCTCGCGGTTACGAGGGTCCTAAATTTTCAACTGAAGTCGGGCTATGACAATCTGCGTCAATCTTTCGAACTAGCCCGCGTTCTACCGGAACCAGGTTAGGCCTGATACTGATCGGCCGCAATTACTACTGTTTGCAGCACTTAGCTTCGGCCAAGGCATTAAAATCGATGCCCAACGGTAACAAACTAGGTTCCTGCTGTCAACGCTTACAGCAGGGATCATACCGATTACGGAGGTGGGTGACAGGTGTCTGGCCACAAGGACACTCCCAGAATGCCAAAAGGGGAGGGTCTTCGGCGGGGCCCATTTTGACCTTTTTTTAGATTTTGCGGGCGGCTGCGACCCTCGAAATCCGCTGTAAATCCTTCTTAACCGAAACCTCCCCCCACCCGTCCAGTTCAGCTTCCACAAGCTTCACAATCGTGCCGCTGATCTCCACCACCAACCATCCCCCGGGCTTCAGTACAGTCCACGCCTGCGGGACTAATTGGGCGATGATTTCGATGCCCGTCTCCCCGGCAAAGACTGCTTGAGGAGGCTCAAATTTACGAACTTCGAGCTGGACTTGGTCCTGTTCGGAACGGCCGACATAGGGCGGGTTGGAGACTACAAAATCGATGGACGTGGGTTCGAAACCGTTCAGCAAATCAGCCTGCTGAAATTGCACTCGGTCTTGCAGCTGCAGCCGGAAGGCGTTGGATTGGGCAACCTCCAAAGCCGCAGGAGAGATGTCGGTGGCATGAATCTGGGCGTTTCTGAGTTCCTTGGCCAGAGCAAGCGCAATGCATCCCGAGCCCGTGCCCACGTCGACGATTCGTGGTCCGGCCAGCTGTCGTGCCAACGGTAGAACTGTTTCGATTAAGTGTTCAGTTTCCGGGCGGGGAATCAGAACCGCAGGAGTGACAATGAAATCCATCCCCCAGAATTCCTGATGGCCGGTGATGTATTGTGCGGGAATTCCAGTGGCGCGCTGGGTTAGTGCTTGTTCATAGCGGGTGCTTTCATCAGCGGTTAGCTCGCGCTCGGGATGCGCGTGCAGATAGGCTCGGTCGCGACCGAGTACAAACATCAGCAGCGTCTCCGCATTCAATCGCGGAGAGCCTACGTTGGCTGCGGTCAGCGTTTCGACTGCCTGTTTTAGAGAATCCCCGAGAAGCACTTCCGTATTTGACCACAAACAGGAACAGCAAATGCTAGGCAGCCAACAACCGACGCTCAGGGGGATTCAGCCGTACGATTTCTTTGTTCAACTTCCTCGCGAACGTGACCCATCCGAGACAAGGCACAAACGCCGCGGCCGCCGTACCATCCACCTGATAGGCAGAGTCCATGTATGCAATCATCAAGGCCCGCATCACATCCACATCAACTAGGGCAAGATCAGGCCGCTGCTGGCCGAAAAATAGCTTTGACCAGGCAGCATTTGTTCCCAACTGCGCCGCCCACAAAGCTAGCGCGCGGCTTCGCTCCGGAGACGACTCCCGACGCCACACTCTGTACCCGGACCACGCCATCAACGCATATAAGACCGGCCAAACGATCGGAAAGACAACT
>Ga0207689_10006077_pt1 | contig 10676 bp, 8 predicted proteins | sample KBSMisM52_FD_184312 | JGI IMG/M metagenome (GOLD analysis project Ga0207689, IMG submission 184312) | Miscanthus rhizosphere microbial communities from Kellogg Biological Station, Michigan, USA - KBS Miscanthus M5-2 (SPAdes) (version 2) | ecosystem: Host-associated > Plants > Roots > Rhizosphere... | reverse complement strand
CTGCCGACACCAACCCGTGGCTGCAGGCCTTCAGGCCTGCCGACGCCAAACCGTGGCTGCAGGCCTTCAGGCCTGCCGACGCCAACCCGTGGTTGCAGGCCTTCAGGCCTGCCGCGGCGGCGCGCGCATTGCGTTTCCCCACGCATGTGGCCAAGCCGTCCACCCCGAGTTGCCTCGTTCTCCTATCGAGGTCTTCATCGATATCTGATTACTGCCGTTACGCGGAATCGATCACCTTCCTTTGCGAACGCCAACTTCGCGACCGATGTGATGTTCCAGATTCCGCCGTTCTTCGCGAGCCGCGAATTTGCCGTACCTGCGTACTGCCTTATGCCGGACCACGTGCATCTGTTCCTCGAAGGGACGAGCAATGAGGCAGACCTTTGCGAAGCGGTTCGTGTATGGAAGCAGATAGTGGGGCACGCGTGGAGGCGCCACATGAACGTTCCACTGTGGCAGACCGGATTCCACGACCGTGTGCTGCGTGAGGGCGACGACACGCGGGCAGTTGTGCGCTACCTGCTGAACAACCCGGTTCGCGCCGGTCTCGTTCTGGACGCAGCAGACTACCGATGGTCCGGCTCGTCGCATTTCACTTTCGAGGAACTGGCCCAACATGCGGGCGATTGGACGCCTGGCTGGTAGGCGAGGGCCTACGCTCCGGTGCAGGCCTGAAGGCCTGCAGCCACGAACCCGGGCAGGCCTAAAGGCCTGCAGCTACGACTACTGCGCGGGGGCGAAGTAGCCGCCGGGGCTGCGGACCTTCAGGGCCGGGTCGCTGGTCTTGATGCCGACGGCGCGCCAGCCGCCGTTGCGATCCGAGTTGGTGGACGTATACGCCAGGACGTAGCGCCGGTGCAGGTCGTCCACGATGCGCTGGTAGTGCTCGGGCAGCTCGCTGATGTCGTTGGTGAAGTAGGCCTCGCCGCCGGTGAGCGTCGTCAGCTCCACGAGCCGTGCGACGTCCACGTTGGTCCCGAATCCGATCGCATACACCGTGGCGCCCGTCTGGCGCGCGGTTGCCAGCACGTCCTCCCATGATCGCGTGCTGCCGGGCCCGCTGGACGTGGCGTTCTCGTCTCGACCGTCGGTCATCACCACCACGACCCGGCGGCCGGGTACCGTGCCGAGACGCACCATGCTGTCCACCAGCCCGTCGTAGAGCGCGGTGCCGCCGCGGGCGACGTAACGCTGGATGTGACGGTGGGACACCCAGCGCGCCGGGCTGAGGTCGTGCGAGATCTCGGCGCTGTCGGCGAAGAGCTCGATGCCGAGCGGATCTTCGGGCTTGAGCGAGCTCACGAACGCGTGCGCCGCTTCCATCACCGCGGGCGACACCTTCGTCATGCTGCCGCTCGCGTCGAGTGCCAGCATCACCGACACCGGCGCCACCGACTCGTGGAACGACTCCACCTTCTGCGGCACGCCGTCTTCCACGACCACCAGATTGTCGCGGTCGATCTCGACGTACTGGCTCGAGTGGTTGACCACCGTGAATTCGAACGAGGCCTTGACCGGCGCCGGCTCGGGCGAGAGATACCCGTCGCGGGCCACCACACGGAACTGCGGGTCGATGGTCTCCAGGCGGATCGCGCGCCAGGCGCCGTCGTGCCGCTGGTTGCTCGGCGTGTAGGTGACGACGTAGCGATGCTGAGCGTCCTCGGCGATGGTGGCGCAGGCCTCGGCCACTTCCTTCGCGTTCCATGGAAAGAAGGCGCGGCCCCCGGTCTGCTCGGCGATGAAGCGGAGCATGTGCTCGCCCTTGATCGACACGCCCGAGATGCCGCCGATGGCCATGCTGTAGACGATGACGTTGGCCGCCTTCAGCTCGGCGATCACCTTGTCGACCGGAATCTGGCTGTGCTCGTCGTAGGCGTCGGTCACGAGCACGACGGCGCGGCGGCGCCCGGGCTCGCCGCCAAAGCGGGCCGCGACCGCCGAGAGCGATTCGAGGATGGCCGTGCCGCCGCCGGACTTGATCGCGGTCACCGCGTCGCCGAGCGTGGCCGCGTCACGCGTCGGACCGGTCACGGTCGTGATGGTGTCGCGGAACGGCGCCACGATGGCCAGATCCTCCTGGCGCAGCAGGGCCGGAAACCGCAGCACCGACTGGCGCACGAAGTCCATGTTGCGCGCCATGCTCTGGCTGCTGTCGATGAGCAGCGCGAAGGTGGTCGGGATCGCTTCGGATCGCACCGCGTCCACCCGCTGGGCGGTGTCGTTCTCGTAGAGCTGGAAGTCGGCGGCGGTCAGCTGGGCGGGGTAGCGCCCTTTCGCGTCCCGGACCGACGCGTCGACATTGATGCTGAGCACCTCGGTCGCTTCCACGACTTCGAACGGCTTCAGATCGACGTGATCCTCGATGACGCCTTCGCCTTCGCTCATCTCCACGCGGATGCGGCGCGCCTCGAACGGGTTCTCGTCAGTCCATTCCACGGCGTACGGCGGGCCATCGGCGTCCGTGGCCAGCAGCTGGTCGTTGACGTAGAAGCGAACGGCCGGCACGACGCCGGTGGCGCTGTTGACGCGCGCGACGATGCGGACGCGTCCCGGCAGGCCGCTGCGCCCGGTGGGCGAGGTGATGTGGATCGACGACACCCGCTCCTGCGCCGCCGCGGGGCCGCCCGCGATCAGCCACACCAGCGCGAACGCGACGAGCAAGGCAGGCCTGAAGGCCTGCAGCCACGTCATGGCTACGCGCGTTCCGTGTCGTCCACGAAGTACGCGGCGCACGCGGCCTCCAGCAGCTCCGGCGTCAGCTCACGCGGTTCGCCGAGATACTCGGCGTGCGCCAGCGCCTGGTCGATGAGGTCGCGGGGATGGCAGCCGCGGAAGCGGATGCTCCGCGCGTCGAGTGTCCCGAGCAGGCCCTCGGCGAGCGCGGGATCGAACGCCAGGCCACGCCCGCGGCAGACACCCTCGAAGATCTCCATGAACTCGGCCCGCGTCGGGTTCTCCGCGAACACCTTGTAGTGGATGCGGCGCAGAAACGCCTCGTCCACGAGCTCGGCGGGCTTGATGTTGGTGGCAAACACCACCATCACGCAGAACGGCAGATCGAATTTCTGGCCGGTGTCGAGCGTCAGATAGTCCACCCGGCTCTCGAGCGGCACGATCCAGCGGTTGAGCAGATCGCGCGGCGCCACCCGCTGGCGCCCGAAGTCGTCGATCACGAGCACGCCGCCGTTCGCCTTGGTCTGGACCGGCGCGCCGTAGAACCCCATCTGCTTGGAATACGAGAGGTCCAGCGCCTCGAGCGTCAGCTCGCCGCCCACCATCACCATCGGCCGGCGGCAGCGGACCCAGCGTCCGTCGGTGGACGCGCGCGGGCGGAGCAGCCCCGGCGCCGGAGCGTTCTCCGCGACGCGTTCGTGGCTCACCGGGTCGAAGATGCGGACGATGTGCCCTTCCACCTCGATGGCGTGCGGCACGGCGATGTCGCCCTCGAGCAGGTTGCGGATGGCCTGGGCGATGACCGTCTTGCCGTTTCCGGGCGGCCCGTAGACGAACATCGAGTGGCCGGCGGCCACCGCCGGCCCCACCTGATCGAGCACCTTGCCGCTCAGTACCAGGTGCGAGAACGCCTCGCGCACACGCGCCCGCGACAGCGCCGTCGTCGCGCGGCCATGAGCGTTCAGATAGTCGCGATACTGTTCGAGCGGCACCGGCGCGGCGCCGACGTACTGGCTTTGTTCGAGAAAGAGCAGCGCGCGGCGGCGGCCCTCGTCGGTGATCCGATAGCGGAACGACGGGCCGCCCACGACGGAGCCGCCGGCCACCTCGCACAGGTGCGTGAAGCGCAGTGTTTCGAGCACCGGTTCGATGACCGTGAACTCGAGGCCGAGCCGGCGGGCCAGATCGTGGCCGGTGAAGTCGGCGCCGAAGTGCAGGTGCTTCAGGAGCAGCTGCAATACCAGGTCGTGCGACAGGCCGGCCTGGGCCAGCGTTGCCGGGGCCGGCGGGCACACCGGGGTCGTGGTCATCGTGGCGGTCGCGGTGCTCACTGCGCTCCTCCGTTCTTCATGCTCCACGCCTGGCGTGCGCGCATGGCCGCGGAGCGCAGGCCCGGATCGGCCGCCAGCGCATCCAGGAAGTTCTTCGACGCCTCGTCCCACTGCCGGGTGGCGAGGTTCACGACGCCGCTGTTGTAGGCGGCCGCCGCGCGGCCCGCATGCGCGAACGATTCGCGCGCCGCCGTCATGTCGCCTGCCAGCGCGTAGGCCAGCCCGGCGTTGTTGTGCGCCATCGGCGACTCGGGATCGAGCGACAGGGCGCGGCGGCACGCCTGCACCGCCCGCGCCGCGTCACCGTCCAGAATCCAGCCGTAGCAAAGATTGTTGTGGGCGTATCCCGCCACCGGATCGAGGCGGGCGGCCAGCTCGTACTGCGTGCGCGCCTCGGCGCGCCGGCCCATGGCCTGGAACAGCGTGCCGAGCGTGTTGCGTGCGGCGGCAGACCCCGGCGCGTAGTAGATCGCGCGGGAGGCGTCGCCCACGCCGAGATGTGCGAAACCGGCATCCCGCCAGGTCCGCGCCATCGCGTCGTGCGTCATGGCGTCTTTCGGGTCGAGCTTGAGGGCGCGCGTCAGATAGTCGAGCGCCTTGTCGTACACGCGCACGCGCCGGTACTGCTCGGCCGCGTTCCGATAAGTCTCGGGAGAGGGTGCCGCCGTTGCCGCCAGCAGGGCGGCGGCCAGTGCGGGATCCGATGCTTCGACGGTTCGTGGCGCGGGACGGTCCTCCGGCCGGGCGTTGGCCGCCATCTCTCGGAACTTCGCCATGTAGGCCGACAGCGAATCGGCGGGCGCGCCAGCGGACGACGCCGCCGTCCGATCCGGCGACGGCCGATCGGGCGTGACGTTGATGAACCGCCGCTGCGCGCAACCCGCCATCGCGACGAGCGCAACCGAGAGAATGAGAATTCGCACCGTGGTCTCCAGCGCTCCTGAGTGGACGGAACTACTCCTGCGAATCCAGGCGGGCGCGACGGCGCTGGATGTAGAGAATCAGCGAAACGAGGGCGAGAATCCCAGCGATGATCTGTGACGTGCTCATGGCAGATTTCCTCCTGCAGCAAAGCCTCCGCTTCCGAAGGCGTGAACGAACTTGATGATGGCCGGACCGATGGTGACGACGAAGAACGCGGGGAACAGGCAGAACACCAGGGGGAACACCAGCTTGACGCCGATCTTGGCGGCGCGCTCCTCGGCGCGCTGCCGCCGCTTGGTGCGCGACACCTCGGCGTGCGTGCGGAGCGCCTGCGCCACGCTGGTGCCGAAGCGGTCGGTCTGCACCAGCATGGCCACGAGGGCCCGCACGTCATCGACCTTGGTGCGCGCGGCAAAGTTCTTGAGCGCTTCGATACGCGGCTTGCCGGCGCGCGACTCGATGTTGATCAGGCGCATCTCCTCCGCCAGCTCGGGATGCGCGATGACGAGCTCTTCCGCCGACTTCAAGATCGCCTGATCCAGGCCGAGACCGGCCTCGAGGCTGACGATCAGCATGTCCAGCGCGTCCGGCAGGCCGTTCTCGATCAGCCGCTTGCGCTTGGCAATCTTCCGGTCGAGCACCAGCCCGGGGGCCATGTAGGCGAGGACCGCGAGGATGAGCGCGGGGAACAGCCCACGCGACCGGCCGATGAGGAGCAGCGGCAGCCCGCCGAGGACGACGACCAGCACCAGCTGCGACAGCACGTAGAGCTCGACCGCGCGAGGGTGCAGGAAGCCGGCCGTCGTCAGCCGGCGCTGCAGCAGGCCCATGCTTTTCGGCGACATCGGCACGAACGTCGCCTTCCGTGCCGGACCCGCGAACAGCCCCGAGTTGGCGACGATGTCCGCCGTCGTGGTGTCGGTGGAGCGGGACAGGGCGGCGAGGCGGCGCCGCGTCGGCGACGAGCCCGCGACGATCGACTGGCCGATCGTCCACGCCACCAGGGCAACGGTGGCGAAGACCGCGGTGAGTGTGACGGCGAGATTGATGTCCATCGTCCTGCTCTCAGTACGGAACGTTGACGATCTTGCGGATGATCAAGGCGCCGATGCCCTGCAGAATCGCGGCGCCGATCATCATCTGGATGCCCAGGGTCTCGCCGAACATCAGCTCGCGGTGCTCCCGGTTGATCGCGGTCAGCGCGATGCCGAGCGCCGGCGGCAGGCCGGCGAGAATCCAGCCGGTGATGCGGCCGTGGGCCGACACCACGCGCATCTGACGCTTGACGCGGAAGCGCTCGCGGATGACGCTCGCCAGGTTGTCGAGCACCTCGGCCAGGTTGCCGCCCGATTCACGCTGGATGAGGATGGCGGTCACGAAGAAGCGCGCGTCGATGATGGGCACGCGCTCGGCGAACACTTTGAGCGCGTCCGGGAACGCCATGCCGTAGTTCTGCTGGTCGTAGAGCAGCCGGAACTCCTCGGCGACCGGTGCCGGCATTTCGGTGGCGACCATCTCCAGGCCGGTCGTGAACGCGTGGCCGGCTCGCAGCGCGCGCGTGATCAGGTCGAGCGCTTCCGGGAACTGTTCCTCGAACTTCCGGATCCGCAGCGTGCGCATGCGGTTGAGGATGACGAAGGGCAGCCAGATCGCCGCGAGCGCCGCCGGGACGCCCAGGATCATCCAGCCGGTCAGCTTCCACACGAGGGTGAACGCGATCAGCCCGAGCACGCCGGCGCCGGCCAGCACGGTGCCGACCGTCACCTTGGCCCCGGCCTGCTCGATCAGCCCCTTGAGCGCCTTGGTGTCCTGGCTCTTGAGCAGGCGGTCGAACACGCCGATCGAGCTCAAGTGCTGCTGCTGCTTCAGGAGCTCGCGGTGCACCGAGGTCTTCAGGGACTGCTTCGGGGTCAAGCGTCCGCGCACGATCCCGCGCGCGCGCTCCTCGGGCCGCACCACGAAGGCCCAGTAGGCGCCCAGGATGGCGAGGAAGAAGACGACGAAAACGCCGAGCGCGATGATCACGCGGTCCTCCATCCGATCGGGTCGCCGCCAACCTGCTGGCGGTGCTCGAACATTTCCATCGGCAGCTGGCAGCCGGTCGTCGCCAGCGCCTCGGAGCACTTCGGCCGGACGCCGGTGGCGCGGAAGTGGCCGATCACGCGGCCGTCGGGCGCGACGCCGGTCTTGTTGAAGGCGAAGATCTCCTGCATGGTGATGACGTCCTGCTCCATGCCGGTGATTTCGGAGATCGAGGTCACCTTGCGGGTGCCGTCCGCCATGCGCGTCACCTGGACGACGAGGTTGATGGCCGACGCGACCTGCTGGCGCACGGCGCGCTCGGGCAGGTTCAGGTTGGTCATCGCGATCATCGTGTCGAGGCGATACAGCGCGTCGCGCGGGCTGTTGGCGTGAATCGTCGTGAGCGAGCCGTCGTGGCCCGTGTTCATCGCCTGCAGCATGTCCAGCGCTTCTTCGCCGCGGACCTCGCCGACGATGATGCGGTCGGGGCGCATGCGGAGGGCGTTGACCACGAGATGGCGCTGCTTCACGTGGCCGCGGCCCTCGATGTTCGCCGGGCGTGTCTCGAGCCGCACGACGTGGCGCTGGCGCAGCGTCAGCTCGGCGGCGTCCTCGATGGTGATGACGCGCTCGCCGTGGCCGATGAAGCTCGAAAGGATGTTGAGGAGCGTGGTCTTGCCGGCGCCGGTGCCTCCCGACACGATGATGTTCATCCGCGCCGCCACCGTGGCGCGCAGGAACTGCAGCATCGGCGCGGTGAGCGACTCACGGGTCACCAGGTCGTCGGCGGCCAGGCGATCGGTGCGGAAGCGGCGAATCGAGAGCGCCGGCCCGTCGAGCGCCAGCGGCGGGATGATCGCGTTCACGCGCGAGCCGTCCTGCAGGCGGGCGTCCACCATCGGCGTCGATTCGTCGATCCGGCGGCCGACCGCGCTGACGATGCGCTCGATGATCTGCATCAGGTGCTGGTCGTCGCGGAAGACGACGCCGGTGTCCTCGATGCGGCCGTTGCGCTCGATGAAGACCTGCGAGGCGTTGTTGACGAGGATGTCCGAGATCTCCGGATCCTTCAGCAGCGCCTCGAGCGGGCCCAGGCCGAACAGCTCGTTGAGGACGTCCCCGATGAGCGACTCGCGTTCGGCGAAGCTGAGAGGCACCCGCTGGCTCTCGCGGTCCAGCATGTCGCGGATGACGGCACGCACCTCGGGTTCGGCTTCCGCGCGGGTCACGCGCGTCAGGCGGTCGAGGTTCAGCCGGTTCAGCAGATCCTGGTGGATCCGCCCCTTCAGCGACTGGTAGGCGGCTGAGTTCGTCTCGGTCAGAGTGTCAACGGGTGTCATGCTCGGTATCCTCGACGCTTACGCGCGCCGCCACGCGAGACGGCCCAGCATCGTGCTGGGCTGCTCGGTCTTCGTGCCCACGTTCACGAGTTCGGCGGCCGCGGCGCGCAGCGCCCGCGCCAGCCGCCCGTCCTCCGACACGATCGGGCGGCCGACGTTGATGGCTTCGGCGGCCACGCGGTAGTCGCTCGGAATCTGGCAGGCCACCGGCTCGCCGACGACCTTGGCGATGTCCTTGGCCGAGACCGGGCCGTTCTTGTCGTAGCGATTGATCACGACGCGCAGGCGCTGCGAGCCATAGCGCTGCCGCAGCGTGGCGACCGTGGCGGCCGCGCCGCGCACCGCCGACAGTTCCTGGCTCGTCACCACCGCGATCACCGTCGCCGGATCGAGCGCCTCGAGCATGGCGGGGTCGGTGCGCGGAACGTCGAGCACCGTCACCTTGTATCGCCGGGCCGCGAGCTCCAGCAGCGTCCGGGTGGCGGTCGGGCTCGTCGCCACGTTCACCGGCCGCGCGGTCGACGCCAGCACATGCGACCCGCACTGAGTCTTTTCGACCAGGCCGCTGAGAAACGTCTCGTCCACCTTGTGCAGGTTTTCGAAGGCGTCGAGCACCGAGAAGCGCGGCTCGGCTCCCATCAGGAGCGCCGCGTCGCCGCGCGCCACGTGCAGATCGATCAGCAGCGGCGGCGAGCCGGCCGTCTTGGCCAGCGCCGCGGCCGTGTTCACCGCCAGGGTCGTCGTGCCGACGCCGCCCTTGGCGCCGACGAATGCCACCACCTGACCGGCGCGCTCGCGCTGGTCGCCGACGACCAGCCGCCGCACCGCCTCGTCGAGCGCCTGGGGCGTGATCGGCTCCGCCAGACACTCCTTGATGCCGGCGCGCATCGCCTCGAGGATGAACCGGGCGTCGAGCGTCGAGACGATCACGACGATCGCGAGCCCCGGCTGCTTCTTCTGGACGTCGTTGACCCAGGGGGCGAGCTGGTGGTGCGGACGCACGTCCAGCACCAGCACGGCGGGCGCGTCGGAGGTCTTGCCCAGCGTCTTCGCCTCGGCCTCGGTCAGCTTGGTGGCCTTGAGGCCGCCGGCCTTGAAAGTGTCCGCCAGCCGTTCGTCGTTCGATACGTAGGAGACCTGACTCACCACTGTTCTCACCTCACCAGGCGGATCGCTTTGATGAACGAGCCGTTCTGCGCCACGCCGCCACCGTTGCTCACCAGCAGATCCGGCATCGTCATCAGGTAGCCTTCGACGTCGTTGCCCTGCATCTTGTCGACGAAGAACCCGAGGATGTTCACGATCAGGACGGTGCCGTTCCCAGGGCCGCCTGTCTTCATGTAGAGATCGAGGTCGAACACCGGCACCGGCACGATGCGCGGGCTCTGCGTGAGCCCTTTGACCTTGCAGGAGTTGTTCTCGGCGCAGCTGCCCTCGACCTTCTTCGTCAAGGGGTTCCACGTCGCCTTGGGGTCGAGGTCGATGAGATCGTCGACGCCCTGCCTGGTCGGGCCGACCATGTTGCCGTTCTCCTTCGGCACCATGTCGCCGATCTTCCAGATCTTCTGGGAGCAGCCGCCGATGTTCTGGCGATAGCAGTTGCCGCCGGCGCCGCCGCCGCCGGGGCAGCTCAAGTCGACCGCCTGGAACCAGCCCGGATTGATGGCGTCCATCGGGTCGCCCGCCTTGAGCAGCAGCTTGCGGCCGTAGTCGTTGTTCGGACCCGAGACGGTGAAGCTCGTGCCCATCGACGACCGGTCCACCGCCGGGCGGATGTAGACATCAGGCGTCGCGCCGGTCGGGTCGTAGGTCTCGGACGGATCCCACGGCGCCACCTTCGGGTTGTGCTCTTCCCACTTGTCGGCAATCGCCCACGGCTTCATGCAGTCGCTGGCGTTGGCGGACGCGGCCTGCCCGATCGCCATCGCCCGCACGCCCTGGTTGGTCAGCCCGACGAGATAGCCCAGGAACATCGGCAGCGGGTTCCCGCGTGCCTGGGTGCGATGCACGTCGACGCGGATGCAATCGTTGCCGGCGCACTCGGCCGGAAACGCCGCTGGAGCGTCCGGGTAGAAGCGCACGTCGGCGTCCATCTGCACGTCGGGATGCGAGTCCCACACGTAGTTGACGCTGGCGAAACTCTGCGCCGCCAGCTTGGCCGGCCCGGTGGCCGTGCGATCGTTGAAGTCGTCGAGCGCGAGCGACGTGGCTCCCGCGAGCGCGCCGGCGTCGGCCGAGTTCTGCGCCTGCTGGCGGCTGACCCAGAGCAACCCGTAGTCGACGATGAACATCGCGAACGCCGTCAGCACCAGGATGGCGACGCCGACCTGGATGATCACGGCGCCACGCTCGTCAGCGGCGCGGATACGAAGGGTGCGGGTGTCAG
>Ga0207689_10006076_pt1 | contig 10679 bp, 9 predicted proteins | sample KBSMisM52_FD_184312 | JGI IMG/M metagenome (GOLD analysis project Ga0207689, IMG submission 184312) | Miscanthus rhizosphere microbial communities from Kellogg Biological Station, Michigan, USA - KBS Miscanthus M5-2 (SPAdes) (version 2) | ecosystem: Host-associated > Plants > Roots > Rhizosphere... | reverse complement strand
GTGTCGGAACCTCCCGCATTCGTGTCTCCCATGGAAGTGCCGAAGCCCGCCGCCGAGGCGCCCGCCGGCAGCGCCAGCGACATCGTCAAACCCGCCGAGGCTCAGCCCTCACCGCCACCCGGCTCCTGATGCGACGTGCATGGAAGCTGGATCGCCTCAGCTTCCACGTCGAGATTCACCGCGGTCAGTGCGCCGCCCCACACGCAGCCGGTATCCAGTGACAGCAGGTCGCGACGTCGCTTCAGGCCGAGCGTCGACCAATGGCCGCAGATCACACGTACCTCGGCGCTCTTGCGTCCTGGAACATCGAACCAAGGAAAGAGATCTTCGTGCTGTTCACCTGGCGCGCCCTTGGCCTTCAGATCCATCGTGCCATCGCGCCGGCAGAACCGCATGCGCGTGAACGCATTGATGACGAAGCGCAGCCGGTCCATGCCGCGCAGGTTGTCGTTCCATTGATCGGGCTTGTTGCCGTACATGGCATCGAACAGCGTGCGGGCATCGTCGCGCAGCACGGCCTCGACCTCGCGCGCCAGTTTCGCCGCTGCGCGCGGCGTCCATTCGGGCACCAGGCCGGCGTGTACCAGGAAATCGCCGCGAGGCTGGTCGAAGACCGCCAGCGGCCGTCCTAACAACCACTCCAGCAACTGATCGCGATCGGACGCCTCGAGGACCGCAGCGAGCGTGTCGCTGTCCTTGGGCTTGCGCTTGGAGCCAAACGCCAGCGCGAGCAGGTGCAGGTCGTGATTGCCCAGCACTACGGTGGCGTTGGCACCGAGGGCGCGCACGAAACGCAGTGTCTCGAGTGACTGGGGCCCGCGATTGACCAGATCGCCGACGAACCACAACTCATCGCGATCGGCCGAAAAGCTGGCCTTCGCGAGCAGCGCCTTCAGTTCGTCGCAGCAGCCCTGGACATCGCCAATGGCGTAACGGGCCATGCAGGGTGCCGGTCAGCCGGCCATCAGTGAAGCAGACCCGGCATCGCCAGCCGGAACGCTGCGATGGGAGCGTCGAACTGCTCGCCGTCATCGGCGACCATCTGGTAGCTGCCCTCCATGGCGCCAACCGGCGTTTCGAGCACGGCGCCGCTGGAATAGCGGAAACCCTGCCCGGGTTTGAGATAAGGCTGCTCGCCCACCACGCCTTCGCCGCGCACTTCCTGCACCTTGCCGTTGGAGTCGGTGATGATCCAGTGCCGGGTGAGCAGGCGCGCCGGCACGCTGCCTTCGTTGCGGATGGTGATGGTGTAAGAAAAAACGTAGCGCCGCTCTTTCGGATCGGACTGATCTTCGAGATAGCTGGTGTCCACGTCGACGCGAATCTTGTGCTGGGTTTGCTCCATTGCGACCTAATAATACCGAACGCGCGCGCCTCTAATTCGAAGAATCGTCCGGCACCTGAGCCGCCAGTTTCGCGAACTCCGCAGGCGACAGAGTTTCGGGTCGCAACGACGGATCGATGCCCGCGGCGACGATGGCGTCGACATCAACCAGTGATCGCAACGCATTGCGCAGCGTCTTACGACGTGCCGAGAAGGCCGCCGATACGGTTCGCGCGAACGCTGGTGGTACGGCAAACGCCGGTTCGCGTCGTACCGTCAGGCGCGCCACCGCGGACCACACGCGTGGGGGCGGGCTGAAGGCTCCCGGACCGACATCGAACAGATGTCGCGTTTCGAACCAGGGCGCCAGCATCACGGTGAGCCGTCCGTACGAACCGCTGCCGGGTGCGGCGGCGATGCGTTCGACGACTTCCTTTTGCAACATCACGTGCAGATCGTCGATGTGCTCATGGGCGGCGGCGATGTGAAACAGCAGCGGCGTCGAAATGTTGTAGGGCAGATTGCCGATCACTCGCAGGCGGCTGCCGCGCATACGCGAGAGTGCGGCAAGATCGAAATCCAGCGCATCGGCCACATGCAACTCGAACGCCTGCGGTGCGCCCCAGCGCGCGCGTAGCTGGGCGGCGAGATCGCGGTCGATCTCGATGGCGTCCAGCGTGCGGGACTGGCCGATCAGGCGCTCGGTGAGCGCGCCGCGTCCCGGGCCGATCTCCAGCAGCGCCTGCTCGGGCTTCGGCGCGATTTCGCGCACGATGCGATCGAGCACGCTGCGGTCATGCAGAAAATGCTGGCCGAACCGCTTGCGCGCGAAGATCACAGGGTGCCGGGCCGGGAAACCGGGATAACTCGAACGATGCGCGCGCCGTCACTCATGCGTCGCGAGTTATCCCGGTTTCCCGGCCCGGCACCCTGTTAGCGAACTCCACGGCAAGCCGGGTGGCGGCGATGAGGCTGCCGGCGTCGGCGCGGCCGGTGCCGGCGAGATCGAGCGCCGTGCCATGGTCCACGGACGTGCGAATGATCGGCAGGCCCAGCGTCACGTTGACAGCATGGCCGAAGCCGGCGTGCTTGAGCACCGGCAGGCCCTGGTCGTGGTACATGGCCAGCACCACGTCGTAGTTAGACAGCGCCCGCGGCACGAACACCGTGTCCGCCGGTATCGGCCCGTCCACCAGCATGCCCGCAACCCGTGCGCGCTCCACTGCCGGCGCGATCACATCACGATCTTCGAAGCCCAAGTGGCCGCTTTCACCGGCATGCGGATTGAGCCCGCACACAGCAATGCGCGGCCGCGAGATGCCCCAGAGCCGGCGCACGTCGTCGGCCAGAATCCGCAAGGTGGTATCCAGCAGCTCAGGGGAAATGGCATCGCTGACCGCGCGCAGCGGCAGGTGCGTGGTCGCGAGTGCCACGCGCAAAGAATCGGCGGCGAGCAGCATGACTGGATGTGCGGCGCCGGTGTGCGCGGCGAGGTACTCGGTGTGTCCGGTGAATGGCACGCCGGCATCGTTGATCACGCTCTTCTGTACGGGCGCCGTGACCATGGCAGCGAACTCGCCGCCAACGCAGCCGGCGATGGCGCGATCGAGCAGGGCGAGCACGTGGCGCGCGTTGGCCGGATCGAGCCGGCCAGCCACGCAGGGCGCCGCGAGCGGCACGTCGATCACGTCGATGCCGCCGGCTACCTGCCGGGACTGCTGGCCGCGCGATAGATAGGGATGCAGTATGACGTCTAGCCCGAGCTGGCGCGCACGCTCCTCGAGCAGCACACGGCTGCCGATGATCACGAGCGGACTTGGGAGATCGAGACTGGCGAGAGCGAGACAGAGATCCGGGCCGATGCCCGCGGGCTCACCCGCGGTGACGGCTATCAATCCATGAGCGGGCTTTCGATCCTGGCTCAGAGCTTGTACTCGACGTACGCCTCGTCGCGCAGCCGCCGCAGCCAGAGCTCCGTTTCCTCATCGGCCTTCGCTTCGCGCAGTGCCGTGAAGGCGCGCTGGCGAATGACATCCTGCGTCGTGTCGAACTGGCGACGGCCTAACAACTGGATGATGTGCCAGCCAAACTGCGTGCGGAACGGCTGACTGATTTCATCGGGCTGCAGCAGCGCAAGCTGCTTTTCGAACTCGGGCACGAAAGTGCCGGGGCCGGCCCAGCCGAGATCGCCGCCTTCGGCCGAGGAGCCCGGATCTTCCGAGACCACCGAGGCAACAGCGGTGAAGTTTTCACCCTTGTTGACGATGCGGTCACGGATCGCCACCAGCTTCTGCTCCACGGTGGCGTCGTCCTGCAGCTCGTTGGGCTTGATCAGGATGTGGCGCGCGTGCACCTGGTTCACGATGACCTGCGCATTGCCGCGCATTTCGTTGAGCTTGATGATGTGGAAGCCCGACGGTGTGCGGATGGGCTTGGTGACATCGCCGGTCTTCATGCCGGCAATGACTTCGCCGAGGAAGGTGGGCAGCTCGGGCCCCTTGCGCCAGCCGAGCGAGCCGCCTTCGAGAGCGGTCGTCGCGTTGGAGTACGAAACCGCCAGGCGTCCGAAGTCTTCGCCCGAGGTGGCCTTTTGATAAACCTCTTCGGCCTTCTTGCCGGCTTCGTCGAGCTGGTCCGGCGTGGCCGCCTGGGGCACCGCAATCAGGATGTGCGAGACGTTGTACTCGTTCGACTCCGACGGCATCTTTTTCTGCCGCTCGAGGAACTGGTCGATCTCACGCGGGCTCACGTTGATTCGCCCGATCACGTCGCGCTGGCGCAGGATCTGCATCGCGAGCTCTTTGCGCAGGCCATCGCGATAGGTGGCGTAGTCGATGCCCTGTGATGCGAGCGCCGCCGGCAGGTCCGCGAGCGGGATCTTGTTCTGCTCGGCCACATCGCGCAGCGCGTTGTTCAGGGTTTCATCCGACACCTTGATGCCGGCACGATTCGCACGCTGCATCTGAAGTTCCTGCAGTACCAGGCGGTCGAGCACCTGCTGGCGAAGGACGTTCTGCGGCGGCAGATCGAGTTTCTGTGAGCGCAGGCGCTCGGAGATGGCGAACATCTGTTCGTCGAGCTCGCTCGAGAGGACCACGCCCTCGTTGACGGTGGCGGCCACCCGATCGAGCAGCACACCGGAGCTCGAGGCTTCACGGGTCTGGGCGAAGGCGGCCGAGGCGCCGACGAGCAGCAGCAGAAAAAGAGAGGCGCGCGAAAATGCTTTGAAAATCATGGAGTTGTTTTTCACCGAACCGTAGTTTCCGGCGAGTATCCTCGAATTGCGTGTTCCAGGAAAGCGTCTGCGTTTCCGACACTGGAGAGCCCCGTCAGTTCCATCTGCACATAGAAGCTGGTTTCCTGCGTGCCCTCGCGATTGGAGATCGCGCGTCGCGCCACTGCACGCAGGCGCCAGCAGCAGGCCTTGTATTCAAAGCCTGCAAAACGTTCCAGCAATTCATCGTCCCGCAGGCTGTAGACGGCGCGGGCGTAGGCATTCCAGTTCTTGCCCAACGGCCAGGCACCCGAGATCTCGGTCTGTTCGAGCACATCGCGTTGTGCGCGATAGGCCAGGTTCAGAACCCGCTGGCCGTCGAGGCGATATTGAACCCGAAACTGCGAGCGCTCGGTGCGGCTGTCTTCGGGATTCCATTGCAGCCCGGCTTCGACATTCCAGTTCTTGTACGCCGACAGGGACACCTGCGCGATGAAGTCGGAAGTGTCGCGCGTCGCCACTGGCTCGTCTGGCAATACCACTCGCGGTGGATCGAAGTAGTAGACCTGGCCGATGCTCGCCGCGAGGTACTGGGCGCCGCTGTCAGAGTTGAACAGTCGCGAGGTGAGTCCGAACGCCACCTGGTTGGCATCGTTGACCCGGTCGGCGCCCACGTAGCGATTGGCGCGGAACAGCTGCACCAGATTCAGGTCGGGCAGGCCGGTGTCGAACAGCGGTAGTTCGCTCTGATCGCGGTACGGGGTGTATAGATAGAGCGCGCGTGGCTCCAGCGTCATGCGGCGCTGGCCGTGTGAGCCGGCGGCGCGTTCGAATACCAGGCCCGCATCGAGCGACGCAACTGGCAGGGAACGGGTGGGAGAGTCATCGGTGCCCGGCGCCTGGTTTTTCAGCCCGTACTGCGTGTAACGATAGCCTGCGGAGGGACGCACGAAATATCCCGGCGCCGACCAGTCGAGGCCCACGCGGGGCGCCACGTCCATGCGCCAGCCGGTGACGCCGAGATTGCGGTCGAAGTTCACGAACTCGGCATCAAATCCGTAGTCGATCGCGCCCTGGCCCAGGTCCCAGTCACCCGAGGCGAGCACGCGAGGCGTGCGCGCATACGGCCGGTCCTCGGCGGGCAGATCTTCGTCTATGGTCTGAAAGTCCTGCACCTGCCCGCGCACATTCCAATGTTCATCGCGGTACGAGGCTTCCGCGAGCCGCTCGGTGAACGGCACGCTGGTGCCTTCGGGCCCATGCGCGAAATCCTCGAAGTAGCGGCTGTCGCCGACATCCGTGGCGTCGATGCGGAGGCGCCAGTCGCCGGGCAGGTCGGCGATGTGCACGAGGTGTATGTGTGTGCGGTCGATGCCCTCGATGTCGTCGCTCGGCAGGTAGTTGAAGTCGAGCGTGCCGTGCTGGCGCTGTGTGAGATAACGCAGCTCGCCGGCGAAATCCACGCCGCGCTTGCCGTAGTAGGTGGGCTCGGCCATGAAGTCCATGTTCGGCCGGATGTTCCAGTAGTAAGGCACCATGACTTCCGCGCCGTTGCGCGAAGACCCGCCAATGCTCGGAAAAAAGAAGCCGCTCTTGCGCTGCGGGCCGACGGGGAAGGTCATCCAGGGCAGGTAGATGATGGGTACGCCCTTGATCTCTACACTGGTGCCACGACCCGTGCCATCGCGTCTGCTCGAGTCGATCACGATGTTCCGCGAATTCAACTTCCAGTCCTCACCTGTGACCGGACAGGTGGTGAGCGACACGTCATCCAGCGTCACCGTGCCGTTGGCGTCCACCTGCATGTTGCGCGCCGCGCCGCGTACGTTGTGCTGGGGTAGCTCGAACTGCGCTCCTTCGAATTGCGCGCCGAGCGCCGGCGAATACTCGCCGCTGCTGCCGCGCACCTTGAGCACGGGACTCGAGAACTCGACGGCGCCGGTGAGCTTCGCCTGGCCGGTCTTCGCGTTGTACTCGAGACGATCGGCGCGAATGACCTTGTCACCCTGGCGCATGACGACATGGCCAGATAACACGGCGTTGCCATTGGCGTCGAAGGTGAAATCTTTGTCGTCGGCTTCGATGGTGACCGGCGTTGCCGGATCATCGGCTGCCGGTTTTGGCGAAGCCACTGCGGCCACCGCGGGTTGGGGGCAGCCCTCATCGCAGGTCTGGGCCCATGCTGGCGACTGGACGGTAAGCGCCATAAACAGCAGCAGTGTTGCGGTCGAAGTCTCTCTCGCCATTTGCGCACTATACTTATACGAATGCTCAAGAACGACGCGCGACTGACCCTCATCCGTTCCTGGCTGACGCGCGACCTCGGGTGGCGCGTAGGCCGAATCAGTGTGGCATCCGCTGACGCCAGCTTCCGCCGCTATTTCCGGGTGTCGCGTGGCGATGTGGATCCGGCGGCCTGGGCGCCCAAGGCCGACACGCTCATCATCATGGATGCGCCGCCCGGCAAGGAAGACGTGGCCCCCTATCTCAAGGTCACGTCACTGCTGGAGCAGGCCGGGGCACATGTGCCGCACGTCCATGCGTCGGACAGCAAGCGCGGCTTCATCGTCATGGAAGACCTGGGCGACATCCAGTATCTCTCGCGCCTGCAAACCGGCCGAGGCGTCGACAAACTCTATGGCGAGGCGCTCACCACGCTGGCAAATATCCAGGTGCGTGGCCTGCAGGCCGCGTCGACGCTGCCGCCGTACGATCGCGCGCCGCTCGAGCGCGAGCTCAATCTCATGCCCGAGTGGTTCCTCCGCAAACATCTTGGGCTGGAGCTCTCGCCTGAAGAACGCGCGTTGCTGACCGTCTCGTTCGAATTCCTCATCAACGAAGCGCTGCTGCAGCCGCAGGTCTTCGTCCATCGCGATTTTCATTCGCGCAATCTCATGGTGCTGCCCAACGACAACAAGGGCGGGCCGGGAGTCATCGACTTCCAGGATGCGCTGCGCGGTCCGATTGGCTATGACCTCGTCTCGCTGCTCAAGGACTGTTACATCAGCTGGTCGCGCGAGCGCGTCGAACGGTGGGTGCGCGGTTACCGGCGTGTGCTCGGAAATCTTGGCGCCAACGTGGGCGACAGCGAATACCAGTTCATGCGCTGGTTCGATCTGATCGGCGTCCAGCGCCACCTCAAGGTGCTGGGCATATTCGCGCGGCTCTGGCATCGCGACGGAAAGATAGGCTATCTCGCCGACCTGCCGCTCACGCTCGAATACGTGCGCGATGCCTGCCGCCGATATCCCGAGCTCGTGGAGTTCGAGCGATGGCTGTCGTGGCGCGTGGAGCCGCAGCTCGCGCCGGCCACAGCGCGTCAGAAGGAGAAGCCGCCGCGCGTTGCGTCCCGGCGCAAGCCCAAGCCCAAATCCACGCCGAAGCGCAAGAGCGGCGGACTCAAGAAGAAAAAAGTCGCGGCGAAGAAGAAATTGACGCGTGTGCTGCGGAAGGTTCGCAAGGCGCGGAAGACCCGCACGGCGAAGCGCCAGACGAAGCGCGTGATCAAGCGTTCAGTCAAACGCGTCCGCAAGCGTGCGAAACGTGTGGGCCGGAAGCTGACCACGCGTCGTCGCCGGACTCGCCGGCTACACAAATGAGGGCGATGGTTCTCGCCGCGGGACGCGGCGAACGCATGCGTCCGCTGACGGATGAGCAGCCCAAACCGCTGTTGCAGGTCGGGGGTAAGCGCCTCATCGAATATCACCTCGAGCGGTTGTCAGCCGCGGGCTTCCGCGAAGTGGTGATCAATACGGGGTGGTTAGGCGACAAGATCGAGACGACGCTCGGCACCGGCGGGCAATTCGGGCTTGCCATAACCTATAGCCATGAGCGCCCTGAGGCCCTGGAAACGGGCGGGGGCATTTTCAAGGCGCTGCCGCTGCTAGGATCCGCACCGTTCCTGCTGGTGAATGGCGATGTATGGACGGATATCGACTTTGGCGCTTTGCGCCGCGATCCGCCCGAAGGATCGCTCGCGCACCTGGTCCTCGTGCCGAACCCGCCGCAGCACGCCCGTGGTGATTTTCTGCTCGAGAACGGTCTCGTGTCAGAAGGCGAGGGATCGAGACAGACTTATTCGGGCGTCGGCATTTTCCGGTCGCAGTTGTTTGCAGGCTGCGAGCCCGGGAAATTTCCGCTGCTGCCACTGCTGCGCCGGGCGATTGCCGAGCGCGCACTCAGCGGCGAGCTGCACACAGGCCGTTGGTATGACATCGGCACGACCGAAAGGCTCGCTGCGCTCGATGCGCAGCTGACGAGAGCGCCGAAGGTTTCTTAGGGAGGCGAGATGAAAAAGATAGTCGTAGTGGTGGCAGTCCTGGTGCTGGCGCTCGTCGTCGCACCGTGGGGCGTCGGCAAAGTCGCTGAGAAGCGCCTCAACGCAGGCCTCGACAAGCTGGTCGAGCAGGCCCCGTACCTCAAGGTGGTCGATCGCAAATGGACTGGCGGTTGGTTCAAGTCCGAACAGGTCGTCACTTTCGAGGCATTCAGTTCGTGGATCAACGCCATGAACCCCAAGGCCATCGAAGAGGCCATGAAGAAAGAGGCTGCCGGGACAGGTGCCGCGGTGGAGCCCAGTGGCGAGCCGGCCGTGGCAGCTGCGCCCGATGCGGTTCCAACTACCGCCGATCCGCCTGCCGACAATGCGCCAGCGCCGGTGACACCCGAAATGCTGCGCTTCACGATTCGCAATGAAGTCTGGCATGGACCGGTGCTCGGTTTGTCCGGACTGGGCATCGCGCGCGTGAAGACGCATCTCGTGCTGAGCGAAGAGACGCAGAAGAAGATCGCCGAAATCTTCGGGCCCAAGGACCCGTTCGAGATCGTTACGCGCGTGGGCTTCACGGGCGGCGGCACCACCACGCTCACGTCGGAAGGCCGCACGATCAAGCCGGACAGCAAGTCGGAGATTTCCTGGGAGACCTTCAAGCTCGCGATCGGGTATTCGCGTGATGCTGACAAGTACGACCTGGATGGCAAGTGGCCGAAAGTCACGGTGACCAGTCACGAAGACAAGACGCAATTCGTCCTGACGGACATGAAGGTCGACGGCTACGGCAAGCGCATCAGCGGCGATCTCTACGACACCGATTTCAATTTCGGGATCGACAAGCTCGGCATCCTGACCGGTAACGGCGAGCGCGTCGAAGTTGCGGACTTGAGTTACATCGTGGAGACCGACGCCAAGGATGAGTTCCTGGAGTTTGGCGCCAAGATGGGTACGGGAGAGGTCAAGAGCAAGGATCTCTCGTCCGTCGGCGTCGAGCTCAAGGAGATCCACTACGATTTCTCGGTGCGCCGCCTGCACATCGAGACGCTGGCGAAGATGTTGGCCGGCATGAAAGCGGCGTATGCGAAGCCGCTCACCAACGCGCTGGAAATCAACAAGGTCGTCCTCGCGCCGATGAAGGAACAAGGTCTGGAACTGCTGAAGTACGACCCGGAGTTCAGCTTCGATCGCGTCGGAATCGTGACGCCTGAAGGCGACGGCTATCTCAAGGGCGTGATTACGCTCAAAGGCGCGACGGCGGAAGATTTCGCTGGAGACAGCACGGCACTCATCGGGAAGGTCCACGCCGACCTGACCATCGACGTGTCCGAGAAGATGGTGCAGAAATTTCCGAATGGCTCGACGGCCGCGGGCGCGGCTGTGGACTCGGGTTACGTCCAGCGCAAGGGCGACCGGCTGGTGTGCAAGATCCTGTTTGCCAACGGCGCGCTCACGGTGAACGGGAAACCCCAGGCATTTCCGGGGCTTGGCGGCCCACCCGCTGCAAGCACGGGAGAAGCAATCCGGCCGACGGAGTAGAATTCGCGCCAGCAATGGCATCACTCAAGGACATATCCGTCGTCGTAGAGGGCGCAGTCACCGAATCGCGCGCGATTCGCAGTGGCGAGAAGTACGTGACACCGCAAGGCTTCACCGCCATCAAGGACGGTCAGAAGCAGCGTGCAGGGACAGTTCCGGCCCCGGCCACCGGCCGCAAGCCCGCGTGGATTCGCGCGCAACTGCCGGTGGGCGCCGGCTTCGGCGCGGTCAAGGGCATCGTGCACGAGCATCGGCTCGCGACGGTATGCGAGGAAGCCAAGTGCCCGAACATCGGCGAGTGCTGGAACGCCGGCACCGCCACCATCATGCTC
>Ga0207689_10006071_pt1 | contig 10684 bp, 9 predicted proteins | sample KBSMisM52_FD_184312 | JGI IMG/M metagenome (GOLD analysis project Ga0207689, IMG submission 184312) | Miscanthus rhizosphere microbial communities from Kellogg Biological Station, Michigan, USA - KBS Miscanthus M5-2 (SPAdes) (version 2) | ecosystem: Host-associated > Plants > Roots > Rhizosphere... | reverse complement strand
CATGCTCGGCAACTATCTGGAGCAGAGCGCCAAGCTGTTCATGGACATGCAGCAGCGGATGCAGGACCAGACACGCGGGCTGTTTACCGCGTTCCCCTTTCCCAATTTCGGCGCGACGCATCCATCGGGCGACGACGAGAAAAAGCGCTGATGCCGCGAAGCGCCGCAACATCCGCATTGCAGCGCGTCATATTTGCGCGCCGCACGATGGCCCGATGACGCCAAAGCCCGCCTCCGCGCGCCCTCGCCCCCGCCCCCGCCCCGCGCCGGGGCCGCGCGTCGGCTTTGTCTCGCTCGGCTGTCCGAAGGCGCTGGTCGACTCCGAGCAGATCCTGACGCGGCTTTCCGCCGAGGGCTATGCGATCGCCCCGACCTACGATGGCGCCGATCTGGTGGTCGTCAACACCTGCGGGTTCATCGACGCCGCGGTCGACGAGTCGCTGTCGGCGATCGGTGAGGCGCTGGCCGAAAACGGCAGGGTCATAGTCACCGGCTGCCTCGGCGCCAAGCAAGGCGGCGCATTCGTGCGCGCCGCGCATCCGAAGGTGCTTGCGGTCACCGGGCCGCACGCCGCATCGGAAGTGATGGCGGCGGTGCGCGAGCATCTGCCGAGGCCGCACGATCCGTTCGTCGATCTGCTGCCACCCCCGAACAGCAAGATCGGCATCAAGCTGACGCCGAAGCACTATGCGTATTTGAAGATCAGCGAGGGCTGCAACCACCGCTGCACGTTCTGCATCATTCCCTCGCTGCGCGGCGATCTGGTCAGCCGGCCGATCGGCGAGGTGATGATCGAGGCGGAAAACCTGCTGAAGGCCGGCGTGCGCGAGATCCTCGTCGTGTCGCAGGACACCAGCGCGTACGGTGTCGACGTCCGCTATCGCACCGGATTCTGGCGCGGCAGGCCGCTGAAGACGCGGATGACCGAGCTCTCGGCGGCGCTCGCGACGCTAGCCGCCGAATACGGCGCCTGGGTGCGCCTGCACTACGTCTATCCGTACCCGCATGTCGACGAGACCATCGCGCTGATGGCCAGCGACGGCGGCCCCGGCCTGCTGCCGTATCTCGACGTGCCGTTCCAGCATGCGAGCCCGCGCATCCTCAAGCTGATGAAGCGCCCGGCGAACGTCGAGAACAATCTGCAGCGGATCCGAGCCTGGCGCGCCGCATGTCCGGAGCTGACGATACGCTCGACGTTCATCGTCGGATTTCCCGGCGAGACCGAGGCCGAATTCGAAGCACTGCTCGAATTCCTGAGCGAGGCCGAACTCGACCGGGTCGGCTGCTTCGCGTATTCCCCGGTCGATGGCGCGGCTGCCAACGCGCTGCCCGATCCGGTTCCGGACGCGCTGCGCGAAGAGCGGCGCGCTCGGTTCATGTCAACGCAGGAAGCCATCAGCACTCGCCGGTTGAAGCGACGGATCGGCGCGACGCTGCGGGTGCTGGTCGACTCGCACGATGGCGCACGGGCGTTGGCGCGCAGCGCCGCCGATGCGCCGGAGATCGACGGCACTGTAGCCGTGGCCGATGGCGCGGCGCTCGCCGTCGGCGAGTTCGCCCGCGTGCGCATCACCGGCGCGAGCGCGCACGATCTCTCCGGCGTTCGAGCCTGACGCGGGCGCGCGCCTATTTCTGCGGCAGATTGCGTAGCACCGCGGCGAGCTGATCGAGGACGTTGCTCAAGGCGGTGTTGAACCCGCGCACCAGCGCATCGGCCGAGCGTGAAGCCACGTCGATGCGCGAGCCGAGCTCGCCGTTCCAAACGAAGGTCCCCGACGCGGCGGCGCTGCTGCTGAGAAAGAACTTTATCTTAAGCACCGAGGCCGGATGCGCGGGGTCGCGCAAGTCGGCATAAAGATCGGTGACGAATGCTTCGAGGGCGAAGTCGCCCTCGAGCGACGTGGATGGCGGCAGCACGGCCCGGTAGATGCCGGTCGCCGCAAGCCAACTCGCGGTCGCTTCGCCGATCATCGTCGCCGGCGAGACCAGGAATTCCTCGTAGAAGTCGGCCTCGTACTTGAGATCGCTTTCGCGATAGACCAGCGTCCTGCCGCGAAACGGCGCGGCCACGGCGACCGCTTCGACCTTGAGCGTCGCCGCCCCCGGCGTCGCGCTCTTGTTCGACGGTGCCGGCGGCTCGAGCAGGTAGGTCGACTTGACAGGCGATGGCCGGGAGAGCGCGCCGCACGCGGCGATGGTGAGCGCCAGTGCGGACGCGAGCGCCCGCCGGCGCGACAGGGAGACTGCTGGGTTCATGGCTGGAGGCCTTTCGCCGGCGGCGGGGGAGCGCCGAGCAGCAGCTGCGACGGGTACCGCTTGGCGTTCTCGGACAGGTCGCGCAGGTTTTCGGTGAGCTGCCGCAGGTTGTCGAATGCCTTTTTCAGGTCGGCCTCGCCGCTGCCGGTGAGCCGGTCGAGATGCGTCAGCGTGCTCTGCAGGTGCGCAATCGACTTCGCCAGATTCGGATCATCCAGCGTTTTCTTCAGCTGCACCAGCGCGGCGTCCGCATCGGACGGCAGGCGCTTGAGCGCAGGATCGTCGAGCACCACGCCGAGCCGCTGATTGGTCGTGCGCAATTCGGCGAGCAGCGCGACCGTGTCGCTGCTGATCTTGTCGATCGCCAGCTGGTCCAGCTTGCGGTCGACCTTGTCCATGAGGCGTGTCGCGCTCTGCGTCAGCTTCGCGGTGTCGAGCGCGTCGATGCGGCTGTTGGTCGTCACCAGCAGCTTGTTGACATTGGCCAGCAGGCCTTCGAGGTCGAGCTTCTGCAGGCGTGCCATGATGTCCGACGCGGCGCCGATGAAAGCGGTAACCGTCGACTGCGCGCTCGGAATATAGAGATTGTTAGGCGTCCAGGTGATCGGCAGTGGAGGGTTTGCCTTCGGATCGACGTAGTCGATTTCGAGATAACTGGTCCCGGTAATGCCCTGCGGCGCGAGCCGAACGCGCAAGCCGCGATCGATCTCGACCCTGGCCGTCTCAAGGCGCGTGATGTCGCCGCCTGCACGACCGCCTATCAGCCTGGGCAGGATAGTCGCCTCGACCATCACGTAGCGCAGACGCGCCGCCATCGGTTGATCCTGCTCGTAGGTGTTGTAGGTGAATCCGATGCGCCTCACTTCGCCGACCACTACGCCGCGGTATCTGACCTTCGAGCCGACCTCGAGGCCCTGGACCGACTCGTTCAGATAGGTCTCCATCGTGATCTTCGACTGGAACAGCTGGCCGGAGCCGAGGATCAGCAGCAGCAGCACCAGCGCCACCGTCCCGCCGATGACGAACAGGCCGATCTTGAAGAAGTTGGCTTGTGCGCTCATCGCCGTTACGCCGGTTCGGCGGCCACTTCGCGCCGGAAGAATCGCCGCACCCACGGATTGTCGCTGGTGTCGCGGAGCACCTTCGGATCGCCTTCGGCGATGATGCCTTTGGTGCGTTTGTCGAGCATGATCACCCGATCGGCGATCGTGTAAATCGAGGCGAGCTCGTGCGTGACGACGACGAAGGTGATGCGCAGGCTCTTCGCCAGTCGCAGGATCAGCTGGTCGAGCTCGGCCGAGGTGATCGGGTCGAGGCCGGCCGATGGCTCGTCGAGGAACAGGATCATCGGGTCGAGCGCCATCGCGCGCGCGATCGCGGCGCGCTTTTGCATGCCTCCGCTGATCTCGGCCGGCATGTGACCGCAGAAGGCATCGAGCCCGACCAGCTGCAGTTTCATTCTCGCGATCAGGTCCATCGCCGCACCGTCCAGCGCCGTATATTCCTCCAGCGGCAGCCGTACGTTTTCGAGCAGCGTCATCGAGCCGAACAGCGCGCCGCTCTGGTACATCACTCCGATCTTGTTCAGGATCGCGCGCCGAGCCGCACCCTCGGCTGTGACGATATCGTCGCCCTCGATCCGGATGCTTCCCCCCATCGGCTGGTAGAGCCCGATCATGTGCTTGAGCAGCGTGCTCTTGCCGCTGCCCGAGCCGCCCAGGATGATGAAGACCTCGCCGCGATGGACGCTGAAGTTGAGGTCTTGCATCAGCACGTTGCCTTCGTACCCGGCAGTCAGGTGCTCCACGGTGATGATCGGATCGGCGGGCATAGGGTGTGCGTCAAATGTCGAGCAGATAGTAGACGAACGCGTAGATGCCGTCGACGACAACCAGCAGGACGATGCTCGAAACGACCGCACGCGTTGCGGATATGCCGACGGCGCTCGCCCCGGTCTGCGTCTGCAGGCCGCGCAGGCAGCCGACACCGGCAATAAGGACGGCGAACACCGGCGCTTTCGCCATTCCGGCAAGCAAGTCTTTCACATCGACCAGGCTGTCGACCTCATGCAGGAAGCTGGCAATCGGGATGTTGAAGGTGAGCATCGTCAGCGCTCCCCCGAGGATGCCTATCAGGTCGGAGAACAGCGTAAGCAGCGGCATCATCAGCAGCGCCGCGATGATCCGGGTCACGACCAGAAAGCGGACCGGATCGAGCCCCATCGTGGTCAGCGCGTTCAGCTCCTCGTTCACTTTCATCGTGCCGATCTCGGCGGCGAACGCGGCGCCCGACCGCCCGGCCAGCAGGATTGCCGTCATCAAGGGTCCGAGCTCGCGCAGGATCGACAAGCCGACCAGGTCGGCGACAAAGAGCTCGGCGCCGAACTGGCGCATCGGCACCGCGGCCTGGAAGGCCAGGATGATGCCGAGCAGAAAAGAGATCAGAGCGACGATCGGCAGCGCATTGACGCCGACCTGCTCGCACGTATACCAGACATCCTTCCAGCGGATGCGCGCCGGATGCTTGGCCGCGTACCAGAGCGCGGTCGCCGTTTCGCCGATGAACGCGATCTGCGCCTTTATGTCACGGCCGGTGATGGCCGCGGCGCGCCCGATCTCCGCGATGACGTTGATCCGGGTGACATGCGCCTCGACCGGCACCTGCATCGCCGCCGGGTCGAACTGGTCGAGCAGGGCCTCGAATTCCGGCCGCAGTCCCGAGATCGACGTCGGGGCATTGGCCGCGCGGGGCTGCCGCAGCAGATCGATCAGCATCGCGATGCCGGCACCGTCGCAATAGTCCACGCGCGACGCGTCGATGACGATGGCGCGCTCGGGGGCCGCAGCCAGCGCGGCCAGCGCGTCATGCCAGACGGCGGCGATCGAATACGCGTCCAGCCGCCCGGAGAACCTGAGCTCGCGGCGGTCGCCGGCATCGGCGACCGCCAGCGCCGCTGCAGGCGCCTCGGCGGGACGCGGTGCCGTGGCGGTGCTCATCGCGACAGCTCGCTCGGCGGCACGGGAACGCGAGCGCGGACGGGCGCGGCAGGCATCAGTGATAACCCTCGCCGGCGCGCACCTTGCCGCGAAACACCCAATACGACCAGCCGGTATACGTGACGATGATAGGCAGCAGGAACAACGTGCCGATCATCAGGAAAGCCTGCGACTTCGGGGACGACGCCGCGGCCCAGAGTGTGACCGAATAGGGCACGATCATCGGCAGGATGCTGATGCCCAGCCCGAGGTAGCACATCGCGAATAGCCCCAGCGCGAGCAGAAACGGCGCCGCCTCGCGGCCCGATTTGAGTGCGCGCAACAGCCAGACGAACAGCGCCAGAGTGATCACGGGTACTGGCGAGAGCAGCAGCAGGTTGGGCCAGGCGAACCAGCGCTCTCGGATCTGCGGCTGTATCAGCGGCGTCCAGATGCTGACCATTGCGATGAACGCGGCGACACCGAAAGTGAGGAAGATCGCCTTGCTCCGCGCCCAACGCTGCAGCTCCCCCTCGGTTTTCATCACCAGCCAGCAAGCGCCGATCAGCGCGTAGCCGACGATCAGTCCCAGGCCGGTCAGCAGCGCAAAAGGTGTCGCCCAGTCGAAACTGCCGCCGCTGTAATGCCGGCCTTCGACCGGAATGCCTTGCACGTAGGTGCCGAGGACAACGCCTTGCGCAAACGTCGCGACCACCGAGCCCAGATGGAACGAGCGGTTCCATAAGTGCCGCCGCGTGGACATGTGCCGAAACTCGAAGGCGACGCCGCGAAACAACAGCCCGATCAGCATGAACAGCATCGGAAAATACACCGCCGGAATGATGATCGCGAAGGCGAGCGGAAAGGCGGCGAGCAGCGCGATCCCGCCCATCACCAGCCAGGTCTCGTTGCCGTCCCAGATCGGGGCGACCGAATCCATCATCGTGTCGCGGCTCGCCTCGTCTGCCGCAAATCGCGACAGGATGCCGATGCCGAGATCGAAGCCGTCGAGCAGCACGTACATGAACACCGACAGCGCAAGAATGCCGGCCCACAGTGGAACGAGGTCGAGCGACATCAGTCGACTTCCATGGCCGACATTGGCCGCGCCGCCGTGGCCGCGACCCGATGCCTGGTCCCGGGGCTCCGGTCGACCGGCCCCGCGCGCAGGAAGCGCACCATGAAATATCCGCCGACGCCGAAGATGACGACATAGGCGACGACGTAGACGATCAGCGAGGTCAGGACGTCGCTTCCGGTGAGCGAAGGCGTGACCGAATCCTTCGTCCGCAGCAATCCGTAGACGGTCCACGGTTGCCGCCCGACTTCGGTCGTCACCCAGCCGGCGATCACGGCGACGAATCCCAGCGGCGATGCCGCTTCGCACAGCCGGTGGAACCAGCGCGTGCGATCGAGCGCTCCGTGCGCCCACACCCACCAGCTGCAGAAGGTGAGCGCCAGCATGGCGAGGCCGATGCCGACCATCAACCGGAACGAAAAGAACGGTATCGCCACCGGCGGCCGGTCTTCCGGCTTCCATTCCTTCAAGCCGCGGACGACCCCGTCCGCCTCGTGCGTCAGGATGACCGAGCCCAGCGCGGGTATCGCGATCTCGTAGCGATTGGCTTCGGCTTGCTCGTCCGGCCAGGCGAACAGCAACAGCGGCATGCGGCTTCGCGTTTCCCAGTTGGCTTCCATCGCCGCAAGCTTCGCCGGCTGGTGCTCGCGGGTATTGAGGCCGTGCAGGTCGCCCAGCACCATCTGCAGCGGCACCAGCAGCGTCAACAGGCCAAAGGCCATCTTGAGCATCGTCGTGCCTTCCTCGCGAAACCGCCCTGCCCGCAGGTGATACGCGGCGACGCCCGCGACGACCAGTGCAGTCGTGATGAAAAATGCGACCGCCGTGTGCGTCAATCGGTATGGAAACGATGGACTGAATATCACCGCCACCCAATCCTCGGGCAGGAAGCGGCCGTCGACGACGGAATACCCGGTCGGCGTCTGCATCCAGCTGTTGAGAGCCAGAATCCAGAACGTCGAGAACAGCGTTCCCGCCGCGACCATCAGGGCGGCGAAGAAATGAACCCACGGCGGCACGCGCGCTCGCCCGAACAGCAGCACGCCGAGAAAGCCGGCCTCGAGGAAAAACGCCGTCAGGCCCTCGTACGCCATCAGCGGGCCGGAGATGTCGGCGGTGGCGTCGGAAAAGCGGCTCCAGTTGGTGCCGAACTGGAACGGCATGACGATGCCCGAGACGACACCCATGCCGAACGACACTGCGAAGACCTTGAGCCAGAACTTGGAAAGGCGGAGATAGATCGGCCGCCCGGTCGTCAGATGCAGGCCTTCGAGCACAGCGATGTACGCGGCCAGCCCGACGGTGAATGCCGGCAGCAGGATGTGCAGCGCGATGACCCAGAAGAATTGCAGCCGCGAGAGCAGCACCGCGTCGAGCGACATCGCCCCTCAAGCCGTGACGGGTTGCGAGGCGCCACTATAGCATTCGGACGCCAATCCCATGCCAGGGTGCGGCGGAATATAATGCCGGAGCAGGCCCAATGAACCGCATCGCATCCCCAGGGAGGAAGCCATGTCGAAGTACAAGCTATCGATGATCGCAGTCCATGCCTTCGCATCGATCTTGTTGGCCGCCGGGAGCACCGCGGCAATCGCGCAATCGGATCAGACCGGCAAGGGCCCGGCGACGAACACTCCGGCCAAGCCCACGCCGCAGGCACTGGTCGACGCGGCCGACCGGACGTTCGGCGATTTCATGCGCGACCCGCAAATGACCTGGCTGCACGACAATATTCGTCGCGCCAAGGCGATATTGATTGCGCCGGAAGTCGCCAAGGTCGGATTCATTTTCGGCGGCTCGGGCGGACGCGCAGTGCTCCTGGTGCGCAATGCCAAGACCGGCCGGTGGAGCGGCCCCGTGTTCTATACGCTGGCAACCGCGAGCGTCGGCTTCCAGGCCGGCGTATCGGTCTCGCAGATGATGACGCTGGTCATGACCGACAAGGGGCTCAATTCCCTGATGTCCAACTCGTTCAAGATGGGTCCCGACGCGAGCGTCGCGGCGGGGCCGGTCGGCGCCGGCGCCAAGGCCGACATCATCACCGACCTGGTCACCTACAGCCGCGCGAAAGGCCTGTACGGCGGCATCAATCTTGACGGTACCGTCGTCGCCATTTCCGAGGACTGGAACGAAGCGTATTACGGCAAGAAGGGGGCGCGCGCGGCGGACATCCTGCGCGGCGCCGCACGCAGCAAGGGCGCGGACCGGCTGAACGCCGACATCGCGCGCGCTGCCGGCAAGCGGTGAACCACCGGCGGCGCCCGGCCTTCGCGCTCGAGCGCCGCCGCACGCGGTGCGCGGATCATCCGCGCGCCACGACGGTCAACCGGCGCCGCTGACGCAATGGAAGCGGCGCCGGTACCACGCCTTACGCTTTCCGGCATCACCAAGCGTTTTCCCGCGGTCGTCGCCAACGACGGCATCGATCTGACCGTGCTGCCCGGCGAGATACACGCGGTTCTGGGTGAGAACGGCGCGGGCAAGTCGACACTGGTCAAGATCGTCTACGGCATCGTCCGGCCCGACGCCGGTACCGTATGCTGGAATGGCGAAGCCGTCGTCATCGACAGCCCGGCGAAGGCACGCGCACTCGGCATCGGCATGGTGTTCCAGCAGTTCTCACTGTTCGAGACGCTCACCGTTGCCGAAAACATCGCATTGGCGCTGGACAAGAGCCACGGCGGACGCGAGCTCGACACGCAGATCCGCGAAACCTCCGCGCGATACGGCCTCGCGCTCGATCCACGCCGCCACGTTCACACGCTGTCGGTCGGTGAGCGCCAGCGCGTCGAGATCGTGCGCTGCCTCCTGCAGAGGCCCGATCTGCTGATCATGGACGAGCCGACGTCGGTGCTGACGCCGGCGGCGATCGACAGGCTGTTCGGAACGCTCCGGCGCCTGGCCGGCGAGGGTTGCTCGATCCTCTACATCAGCCACAAGCTCGATGAGATTCGCGCGCTGTGCGATCGCGCAACGGTCCTCCGCGCGGGAAAAGTCACCGGCAATTGCGATCCGCGCAGGCAAAGCAGTGCGGATCTCGCGCGCCTGATGATCGGACACGACCTGCCGCATCCGCAGCACCGCACCGCGACCACGCGCGGCGATGGACTGCTCGACGTGCATCGCCTGTCGCTCGCCGCAGACGATCCGTTCGGCACCGATCTTCGCGACATCGACTTGCATGTCGGCGGCGGTGAGATCGTCGGGATCGCCGGCATTTCCGGCAACGGCCAGAGAGAGCTGGTGGCAGCGCTCGCGGGCGAGCGTCCGGTCGAGGAAGCGGACGCGATCGTCATCAACGGGATTCCCGCGGGCCGGCTCGACGCGGCCGCGCGCCGCGCGCTGGGGCTTTGCTATGTCCCGGAAGAGCGCGACGGCCACGGTGCCGTGCCTGAAATGTCGCTCGACGAAAACGCGCTGCTGACCGCCTATGGCCAGCAACTGGTCACCCGCCAGGGCCTGATCAGGCGGCGCGCGGTGCGCGCGTTCGCCAAGGCGACGATGTCGCGTTTCGATGTCATGGCCGCCGGGCCGCAGGCGGCGGCGCGGAGCCTCTCCGGCGGCAATCTGCAGAAATTCATCGTCGGGCGCGAAATCCTGCAGCATCCGCGCGTGATGATCGCCGCGCAGCCGACCTGGGGCGTCGACATCGGCGCCTCGGCCGAGATCCGGCAGGCTTTGATCGACCTGCGCGATGCGGGCGTGGCGGTGCTGCTTGTGTCCGAGGAGCTCGACGAGCTGTTCGAGGTCTGCGACAAGGTCGCGGTCATGACGCGGGGCTGCCTGTCGCCGGTCAAGGCGATATCGGATACCGACGCCGAGGAGCTGGGCTTGCTGATGGGCGCGTCGTTCGTCGCGCCCGAGGGTCCGCCCGCGTACGCGCCGCCCGATCGACGATGAGGATCGCACTGGAGGCGCGTCCCGAGCCGTCGCGCCTGATGGCCTGGGCTTCGCCGCTGCTGGCCGCGGCGGCAACGGTCATCGCCGGCTTCGTCCTCTTTTCGCTGCTCGGCAAGAATCCAGTCGACGCGCTGCTCGTCTTTTTCGTCGACCCTGTCGCCACCCGCTACGGCGTCGGTGAGCTGCTGCTCAAGGCGTCGCCGTTGATGCTGTGCGCGCTCGGTCTTGCGATCGGCTACCGCGCCAACGTCTGGAACATCGGCGCCGAGGGCCAGCTGACGATAGGCGCGATATGCGGCGGCGGCATGGCGCTGTGGCTGCCGCAGCTGAACGGCGCGCTGCTGCTGCCGCTGATGATCACCGCAGGCGCCGCCGGCGGGATGGCGTGGGCCGCGATCCCGGCTTGGCTGCGCACCCGCTGCAACGCGAACGAGATTCTCACCAGCCTGATGCTCGTCTACATCGCCACGCTGGC
>Ga0207689_10006065_pt1 | contig 10689 bp, 7 predicted proteins | sample KBSMisM52_FD_184312 | JGI IMG/M metagenome (GOLD analysis project Ga0207689, IMG submission 184312) | Miscanthus rhizosphere microbial communities from Kellogg Biological Station, Michigan, USA - KBS Miscanthus M5-2 (SPAdes) (version 2) | ecosystem: Host-associated > Plants > Roots > Rhizosphere... | reverse complement strand
TCACCGTGCTGACCGGCGTCTTCGGCGAGGGCGAACTCGGCCCGGTGCGCCAGCCGCGTCACCCGCACGCACTGGCCCTGGCCCGCCTGCTGCTCGAAGCGGGCGCCAACCCCAACGATGGCCAGGCGCTGTACAACCGGATGTTCGAGCCGGGTAACGACCACCTGGAGCTGCTGTTCGAGTTCGGCCTCGGCGCCGGCGACGGTGGTCCGTGGCAGGCTCGGATGGGCGGTGCCCTGGACACGCCGGAGAAGATGGTGCGCGGTCAGCTCGGCTGGGCCGTCACCCATGGGATGGCCGAACGGGTCCGGCTGCTCGTGGATCACGGCGCCGACATCGCCTCGCCCTTCGAGGACGGCAGCACGCCCCCGGAGCGCGCCGTCACCACCGGGCACCCCGAGCTCGCCCGCTACCTGGTCGAGCACGGCGCACCAGCGCCCGAACTCGATCCAGGGCAGCGGTTCGTGGCCGCCGCCCTGGTCTCGGACCGGGCCGCCGTGGAGGAGTTGCGGGCCGTTCACCCGGGGCTGGCCGAGGCCGTCCGCCGGGACCACCCGGCGCTGATCGTCTGGGCCGCGGCGCGGGGGCGGCCCGGCTCGGCCGAACTGCTCGCCGCGCTCGGCTTCGACGTGAACGCCAGGGGCAGGTCCGACGTGCCGGCCGCCGACCCGTGGCAGACCGCGCTGCACGTCGCGGCGATGGACGGCCGGCTGGACCTGGCCAGGAGCCTGCTCAGGCTCGGCGCTGATCCCGGTATCCGCGATCAGCGCTTCGATTCCACCCCGCTCGGCTGGGCCCGGTATTTCGGGCAGGAGCAGCTGGTCGCGCTGCTTGAGCCGCTGACCGCGCCGGAGGGACGCTGATCAGCTCGCGACCGGATGGCTGACCTGGCCGAGGAACAGCGGCAGGCCGGTCGTGCTGTCGACGATCGCGAACAGGAACGGCCGGTCCACCACCATCGTGACCGCTGGCGGCGGCCGCATGGCGGCCGCCGCCCTGATGACCACGGCGGTGGCCGCCGCCGCCTCGGTGCCGTGCTCGTCGACGTCGACGTAGGCCTTGTGCGCGACCGCGCCGATCCGAAGGGGCGCGGCCTCGCTGATCTCGCCGAAGTCCGCGTTGTCACCGAATGCCGCGGCGACGCCGAGCCGTCGCAGCGCCGGGATGAGGTTGAACGCCGCTTCCAGCCGGAACCTGGGCAGCGACAGCGTGACCCGGTGCCGGGCCGCCCCGGCGAGCAGGCCGCCCAGGCCGGCCGCGGCGAGCTTCGGCCGCAGGGCCGCCAGCGGCCCGTCGGGCAGCAGCACGGCCATGGCCAGGTTGATGTCGCGGTAGGGGAGCAGCACGGCCTGGTAGCCGTCGCCGCGCAGGTAGGCGCGCGATGCGGTGCCGTGCATCATCGGCACGGTCAGCGCCGGCTGGTCACGGCCGTCAGGGTAGAACGGCGCGTCGGCCGTGGCGCGCTCCGGGAAGGGGTTCGTCCAGGCCGCCTTGAGATACACCGCGCTGGCCAGCACCAGCCTGGTCAGCGCGGTGATGGTGCCGGACGGCAGCAAGCCGCTGATCTTGCCCTCGGTCTGGCTGGCGATCACCCGGTTGATCTCGGTCCGCGCCGCCTCGGGCGCAGCGCGGAAGTCGGTGGCGGCCAAGGTCACCGCGTCGTGCAGCCGGGCCTCGAACGCAGCGCTCACCGGGAGCCCGGACTGGATCCACACGGTGTTCGGCGCCCGGAACGTCGCGGACCCGCCGGATGTCAGCGTTAGCCGTAGCCCGGTCGCCGCGGCGTCCTGCGGATTCGGGTCCTGGTCCAGGTTCAGCACCCGGGCCAGTTCGGCCGCCGTCTGGCCGCGCGCCCCGCACAGCGCGATGCGCAGCGCGCTGGCCACGCTGGCCGGGGAGAAGACCGTGTCCGTGGCGTCCTCGGTCAGAATCTGGAACAGATCCGCGCCGAGCGCCGCGTCGGCCGCCGCTGGTACGTTTCGCACCGTCCGTACCTACCCGCCCAGGATGAAAGCATGGCCCGATGAGCTGGTTCATGACCGCGGATACCAGACGGTTCCTGAACGCGGCGGGGGAGTTCCTGCGCGCCGACCCGGCCAGGAACACGGTGATCCTGACCGTGACCGAGGATCTCAGGGTCAAGGCGGCCGCCTCGGCCCGGGCGCTGTTCGGCTGGTGGCAACCTGACGGAGAGCCGGTCGGGGCCGCGTTCATGCAGACGTCGGACTACCCCCTCCTGCTCTCCCAGGTGAGCGTCCCGGCCGCCGCCCGGCTGGCCGGGGATCTCACCGAGGCCCGCCGCCGGGTCCCCGGCGTCAACGCCGGCCAGGAGGCGGCCGACGCGTTCGCGGCGGCCTGGCGGGACCGCACCGGCGACACGGTCGCGGTGTACCGCCGGATACGCCTGTTCCGGCTCGGTGAGCTCATCCCGCCCGGGCGATGGCCCGACGGCATGGCCAGGCTCGCCGCCCTGACCGACCGCGACCTGCTGGCCCGGTGGTTCGGCGCGTTCGCCCGCGAGGTCGGCGACCCGCCCGGACAGGACCACCGCGGCGCGGTAGCCGAGCGGCTCGACTACGGCGGCATCACCGTCTGGGAGACCGGCGGTGTCCCGGTCTCGGTGGCCGGCCGGACTCGGGCGGTGGCCGGGATGGTGCGAGTGGGACCCGTCTACACGCCTCCGGAAGTGCGCGGGCACGGCTACGCGAGTGCCGCGACCGTGGCCGTCAGCCAGGCCGCGCAGGAGGCCGGCCTGCGGGAGGTGGTGCTCTACACCGACCTGGCCAACCCCACGAGCAACGCCTTGTACCAGCGTCTGGGCTACCGCCCGGTGGAGGACCGCGTGGTGCTCTCCTTCGCGCCAGTGCGGCGCAGGTTAGGCTTCATCCGTGAGCGGACTCGAGGACTTCGCCCGGCTGGTCGACGGTGATCACGGCCTGTGCGTGGTGTCCACGCTGCGGCCGGACGGCACGATCCAGTCGTCGGTGGTGAACGCGGGCGTGCTCCCGCATCCGGTGACCGGGGCTCAGGTCGTCGGTCTGGTCAGCCGCGGTGACGCGTACCGTGTGGCGAACCTGCGGGCCCGGCCGCGGGCCAGTGTGGTCATCCGGGCCGGCTGGGAGTGGGCCGGTGTCGAAGGGCCGGTGGAACTGGCCGGGCCGGACGATCCGATGCCCGGCGTCGACGCCGAGCGGCTGCGCCTGCTGCTGCGCGAGATCTTCACCGCCGCGGGCGGGACGCACGACGACTTCGGCGCCTACGACCGGGTGATGGCCGAGGAACGCCGGGTCGCCGTGCTGGTCACCCCGGCCCGGATTTCGCCGCGCGGCTGAGCGGCCGTGGCCTGGAGCGCAGCTTGAACAGGCCGTAAGCGACCGGCCCGGCGAGCAGCGGCAGCCAGTACGAGGCGATCCGGTACGTGAGCGTGGCCAGCACGGCCTGGCTGGAGTTCACCTCGGCCAGCACCAGCAGCCCGGTCAGGCTCGCTTCCACCAGCCCGAGACCGCCGGGGGTGAGCGGGATCATCCCGATGATGCCGGCCACCGCGTACGCCACCAGGATCAGCGAGGGGCGCGGGTGGCTGCCGGTCGCCCGCAGCGCGAACAGCAGGCACAGGTAGTCGAACGCCAGGCGGCCCGCGGAGAGCAGGAGCGCCTGCCACCACTGCCGGCCAAGCGTCGCCCGGATCTCGTCGCGCTTCTCCAGCAGGGTGTCGTCCAGGCCGTGCAGCGGAGGACGTTTCCGCAAGACCAGGTTCCTCAGCCACTGCGCGGCCCGGCCCGCCCAGCGCAGCGGGGGGTCGTAGATCAGGACGACCGCCCCGAACGCGGCGAAGGCCACAAATCCCGCCGCCCCCAGGAACGCCGCATGCTCCAGCCCGCGGTCGACGGGCGCGCCAATCAAGATGACGGGCAGGGCGAAGAACGGCAGCGCGAGCAAGCCGCCCACACCGAGGAGAGAGAACGCCGCCAGCCCGCCGACGGTCTCGCTGGTCTCCATCCCGCTGGCCGCCAGCATCCGGAACTGGACCGCGGCCCCCACTGCCGCCCCTCCCGGCATGACGAGGGTGATCGCGTTGCCGGCCAGCTGGGAGGTAATGACCGGGAACCATGCCTTGGTTCGCAGGGCGAGACGCTGCAAGGCGAACGTGCAGATGAAGTGCGCGATCTCGGCGCCGATCGCCGCGAAGAGCCACCAGGGGTTCAGGGTCGACAGGCGCGGCCAGGATGCGAGCACTTCGGTGATGGCCGGGAACACGAGGTAGATGGCGAGGCCGGCCACGACGACCAGCGCGGCGCGCTTGGCTACCGTCTTCCAGGCCAGCGGATGCGACTTCTCGCGGTCGATCCTCGCGGTCAGGGACGGCTTGCCCGGGACCACTGATTGATCACTCATAGCGCTAGACCCCGGTTACACGCCAGTCCGGGCAGCCAGCCGCCCTGAATCGACGGCGGCGGCGAACGCGGCGTAGTCCCGTTCGTTCTGGTCCGCGTAGGCCGCGGAGAAGTCCGCCATGGCACGGTCGAATGTCTCCCCCTTGCCGAGGTAGGAGGCGATGGCGATCCGGTCCCCCCACCGGGCGTGCGCGCGGGCCAGGGTCGCGCCGCAGATGCGCGCGTAGAGGGTGGCCCCCGGCACGAGGAGGGTCTCGACGTCCGCGCTGCCCTTCCAGTCATGGAACTGGCGTACGTAGTAGTCGCGGGTTACGCCGTCGAGGCCCTTGATCCGCTGCCAGCCCAGGAAGATGTCCGTCGCCGCCTGCATCAGCCGCTGTCCCGCGACCACGCGCTCGCCGTGGTGCGAGTAGGTGCTCGAGCCGAGGAAACGTTCGAGCACCGAGGGCTGCGCCTCCTTGACCTGCAGGAACAGCGGGTCGTTCTGGTCGCGGCCGATCAGCAGCATGATGTAGCAGCGGGTCCCGACGCTGCCCACGCCCACCATCTTGTAGGCCGAGTGGACGTAGCGGTACTCCTCCAGGGGGTGGTGCTGCCGTCCGAGCGTGCGCCGGTACGAGCTGAGCAGCTTCTTGATGATCGGGGTCGGGTTCTCCCATTCCGACCCAGCCGGGATGATGTCCTCGATCGGGACGATGACCGGCGGGTCGGCGACGATGCGCAGTTCACCCTCGACCTCTTCGGCCCGCTTGGCGAACACCCGGGTGCTGTCGCGGGATCTCGCCTTGGCTGTCATCTCCTCGATTGCCCGGGCTTCGCTCTTGCCCACGCGCCTGACGCGGACCTCCCTGCGAACCATCTTGAGCAGCATCCCGACCTCAAAATGCTCGTACCACGCGTCGAGGCTTCTCATCCCGGCGGCCCGGCGCATCCGGCTCCGGTACTCCTGGACCCCGGCCATGACCACGGAGCGGCGGTCGTCCGGGGAGAAGCCGCGGTCACGGCCCATGATCTCGAAGCTGGCCGCCAGCCGTTTCACGTCCCACTCCCACGGGCCCGGGAGGGTCTCGTCGAAATCGTTGATGTCGAACAGCATCTGCCGCTCCGGCGTGCCGAACAGGCCGAAATTTGACAGGTGGGCGTCGCCGCACACCTGCACGGTAACCCCGCTTACCGGGGTCGCCGCCAGGTCGGCCGCCATGATCAGCGCGGCGCCACGGTAGAAGGTGAACGGAGAGGCCAGCATCCTGCCGTGGCGGATCGGGACCAGGTCGGGTACCCGGCTCGCCGCCTGCTGTTCCAGCAGCGTGACCGGATCGGGGCGGTCCGGGGCGGGCTCCCATCGTCCGTGACTCGACCGTGGTGCCTCCTGGCGCGCGGCTAGGCCCCGGGCGTTTCGCTCGTCAACGGTGAGGTGCCTGCGCCGCCACGAAGACGCGAACGGTCCTGCCGATTCGGGCGGCGGGCTCGTGCCCGGGCGCGAACGTTCCACCATGGCGCCTCCTCTTTCACAGGTACTCTCTCCGCCGCATCCAGACGAGGGTGATCCAGCCCCAGATGGGCGGCAGGTACGAGGTGAACAGGCGCTGGATGAAGACCGCGGCGGTAGCGTCGGCCTCGGCGACCCCGGCCGCGGTCAGGCCGAGGATCATGCCGGCCTCGACCACGCCCATGCCGCCGGGCGACGGGGCGATCCCGCCGATGAGCGCGGCCAGGGTGATGACCACGATCAGGATCGGCAGCCGGAGATGGTCGCCGAACGCGCGCAGCGATACCGACAGGGCCATGGCCACCAGCAGGTCCCGGCCGAACGCGCCGCCCAGCAGTTGCACCAGCTTGCCCGGGGAGCTGGCCACGACCTTGAGGTTGCCCCAGATATCACGCAGCTTGGGGCGCATCTTCTCGGCGGCCAGCCTGCGGAGCCTGGGCACGGCCAGGGCCAGGCCGACGACTAGGCCGATCAGGACGACGAGGGCCAGGATGATCCAGACCAGCTTCGAATCTCCCCCGGCCTGAGGGGTGGCCTCGAGGTCCAGTGATCCCCAGGCGAACGGCAGCGAGACGACGAACAGCACCGCGGTCGAGATCCAGCTGGCGGTGGTCATGATGGCGCCCGAGCTCAGTGCCACCGGCGTGTCGTAGCCCTGCTTCTGGTAATAGCGCACCCGGGTCGCGAAGATCGCGGGCGCGCCGCCGGCCAGCCCGCTGAAGGCCTTGGCCACTTCGACGGCCACCGTCCGGCCGAGCGGCAATGGCCCGGCCACGCTGCCCAGGCTCTCAACGGCCGACGCCACGTAGGCCAGCTGGGCCAGGACGAACGCGATGATGACCCACAGCCAGTCGGCCCCGATCACGGTGTCGAAGGAGCCGGCCACGTCGATGAGCACCCCGATCAGGGCCCAGCCGCCGATCAGGCTGCCGATGATCATGATCAGCGTGGGCCAGCTCACCCGGCGCGGCTCGGCCAGGGTCGGCAGCTCGATCGCGGCCGCCGCCGCGGCACGCTCCCGGACCTCGGGCAGCAGGCTACGGCGGCCGCGCAGGCTCCGGACGAGCAGCGGGTCGAGGGCCGGCTTCTGCAGCTGCCTGAGCGCTCCTTCCAGCAGTTGCGGCTCCAGGCCGCGTGCCGCGGCATCGGCGGCTCGTTCGGCGCCGATGACCACCGCGGTGGCCGCAATGGCGCCGGCCAGGTCGCGATCGAGCTGATCCGGCGACGCCCGCTCCGAGGCGTTGCGGAAGTCCGCCAGGACAACGGTCCCCGCCACCGGGTCGACCAGCACCGCGTCACCGTTGATCGCGCCGTGAGCGATGCGGGCCCGCCGCAGGGTCAGCAACTCGCGGTACAGGTCGTCGAGCGTGGCGTCGCTGATCTCGGCGGCGTCCGTGTCCGACAGCGCTGTCCCCGGCGGCGTCCGGTAGACCAGCAGCGCGTCACGGGACGGTCCCGCCGTTCCCGCCTCGACGATCTCGGGTACGGCGGCATCCGCCAAGCCCGCCCGCATGGTGATGTAGGCCTCGTGCTCGACCTGCTGAAGCCGGGTAATCGTCAGGCTCGGCCCGGAGTCCCGGTACAGCAGGAACCGGCCCGCCTTGGTCAGCAGCCTGGCGTCGGCCGCGTCCCGGCCGTAGACCGCGATACCGAGGCGCCCGGGCCTATCCCCCCGGCATAGCTCGGTCGCCTCAAACCTCGCCACCCCCCAGACCTGCCGGGTCGCCGGGTGCACATCCCTGGACCGGATGCCGAACTCCTCGAGCAGCAGCCTGACGTCCTCGGCCGAGGGCAGGCCGAGCGGTGAGCCGAAAACGAGCCGGACCACCGCCGTCACCCCCCACCCGATGACCAGGCTCCCCAGGACGTTGAGCGGCAGCCCGTGGCCTCCGACGGCTGAAGCCAGGGCCACCAGGGCGATGAAGATCTCGATGAGGCGCTGCACACCGCGCGCCAGATACGGCAGCCCCGCGGTGGCGACCGCCATGAACAGCGCGATCTGCAGGACGGGAAAGCTCATGTAGTAGCCGTGGATCACGATCCCGCCGGGCCGTCCGCCGCGGCTTCCGAGCAAGGCGATCAGGATCCCGCATACCGCCGCCGTCCCGGCCGCGCTCAGCCCGATGTCGCGCGCGACCTCCCAGCGGCGCGCGAGCAGGGCCAGTCCCACCAGGACGACCGCAACGCCAATCGAACCCGCCTCGTACACCACCGTCACCAGCCAGGTGATGCTCCACGGCGGCGGGTGGATCACCTGGGTGATGGCCCGGTCGATCCGGGAGTCATACCGGATGATCAGCAGGCAGCACACCAGGACGAGGACGGCAACGGCCAGGCGTACGCCATCGCTTCCGCGACGGCGCCGCTGGCCGCTGCCGACCGGGGCGAAAATGACCGAGCGCCAGCCGCTCAGGAGATGTTGCTCCGGAGGTGAGCTGGCGCTCTGGATCACGACATCAGTCATACCCGGCCGACTGGTGCTCAGGCTAGGATCTTGGCCTTCTCACGCTCGAACTCATCGGCCGTGATGACTCCGCGGTCACGCAGGTCGGCCAGCTTGGCGAGCTGGTCGGCCGTGCTCGGCGCGCCTGCGGCGTCCTGGATGTACTGACGGGCCTCCCGGTCCGCCTGCTGCGCCTGCTGCTGGGCCCGTTCCTGCATGCTGCCGCCCCGGGCGATCAGGTAGACCAGGACGCCGATCAGCGGGATGAACAGCACGAATATGAACCACAGGGCCTTCGCCCAGCCGGACAGGTCGTGGCTGCGGAAGATGTCGATGAAGACATAGATCAGGACCCAGATCCAGAGCACCCAGAGGAAGATCTCGAGGATCGTCCAGAAGGCCCCGAGCAACGGATAGGAATAGGAACTAGCGAGCGGCATGGCGACCCCATCAGTGGGAATGGCGCTTTCAGGCGCTACGTCAATGGACCGTTCATCATAGCCATCGTCATCCTCTACAGACTCGGCCACCTCACCCGCCATGGGTGATAGGCCGGCCCTAACCCGACACGGTGACGCTCACCCCCGCCTCGCGCAGCCAGTCGCCGGCGGTGGCGGTCGCGTGCACCACAAAGGTGGCGTTCGGCGCGTCGGCCGGCGGCGTCACCATGAAGGTGGCGGACGGGGCCTGGCCGGGCGCCACCGAGCCGAACACCGCCGGGCCGGCCGGCGCCGCCTTCCAGCCCTGGGGGAGCTGCAGCGCCAGGCGGACGCCGTGCAGCGTCGCGTCGCCCGCCGCGGTCAGCGTCACCCGCACCGCGGCCGCGCGGCCCGGTGCCACCGTGGCCGGGGCACTCACGGTCACCTGACGGGCTCCGGGCGTGGCGGCCATGGAGAACGAGCCCCGCAACGGCAGGCCTGTCAGGGCCGAGGAGTCGCCCACGTACACCTGGTAGTGCCCGGCGGTCTGCGTCCAGCCGCTGGCCGGGTCACTCCACCAGGACATCGCCTGCGGGGTCACGTCGAACGAGACCCGCGCCGAGGCCCCGGGCGCCAGGCTGACTCGCTGGAAGCCGGCCAGCTGGCGCGGCGGCTCGCCGGTGCCGGACGGGTCGGCCAGGTAGAGCTGGGCCACCTCCGAACCCGCCCGGTGGCCAGTGTTGGTGACGACCGCGGACACCCGTACGTCCTGCGTCCCGTCCGTCGCCGAACGGCTCACCGACAGGTGGCTGAACGCGAACCGCGTGTAGGACAGGCCGAACCCGAACGGGAACAGCGGCGTGACGTCCTTGGCGTCGTACCAGCGGTATCCGACGTCCACGCCCTCCGAGTACTGCACGGTCGAGCCGTTCCCGGGGAACTGGGCCGTGGTCGAGGCCGGCACCTGGCTCAGCGAGGCCGGGAACGTCACCGGCAGGTGCCCGCCGGGATCGGTCTGGCCGAACAGCACGCTGGCCAGCGCGGTCCCGCTGGTCTGGCCCGGGTACCAGGTGTCCACCACGCCGGCGACGGCCGGCAGCCACGGCATCGCCACCGGAGCGCCCGCGTTGACCACCACGACCGTGTGCGGGTTAGCCGCCGCGACCGCGGAGATCAGCTCATCCTGGGCCGACGGCAGGTTCAGCGACAGCCGGTCCGTGGCCTCGGACTCGGTGTCGTCGGACACCACGACCACGGCGACCGACGCCGACTTGGCGGCCGAGACGGCGGCGGCGATGCCAGGCGCCAGCGCCGACGGCGTGCCCCAGAGGAGCTGCGAGGAGGCGCCGCTGATCGACAGCTGGTACGTCTTCCCGGCGGTCAGCGGCACCGCGACCGAGTACGTGTGCACCGGGGGCGTGGACGGGTCGTCGATGATCTGCTTCCCGTCCAGGGACAGGTACGTCGAGGTGTAGCAGCCGCACGGGTTCGTGATGGCCAGCACGTAGGTGCCGGTCTCCGGCGCGGTGAGGGTACCCGTGTAGCTGCCGCCGAACGGCGTGGGCGCGTAGGCCGGGGACAGCGCGGACGACGGGATGGCCGGCAGCGCGGTGTCGGCGGGCAGGCCCGGCTGGTACGCCACCCCTGCGCCGGAACCCGCGGCGGCCTTGATCCCGGCCAGCGGGCTCGTCGTCCCCGAGGGGATCACGTAGGCGCTGCCGCCGCCCGCATAGGTCGGTGAGGTGTCCGCCGCCGGGCCGACCACGGCGATGGAACCGCCGGAAGAGGACAGCGGCAGGACCGAACCGTCGTTCTTCAGCAGCGTCGTCCCGGCCTCGGCGACAGACGTAGACAGCGCGACGTGCGCGGGCGTGGTCACGGTGGCGGACGTCGACCCGGTACGCGGCTGGCTGAATAGCTTGAACCGGAACATCTCGGTCAGTA
>Ga0207689_10006064_pt1 | contig 10689 bp, 9 predicted proteins | sample KBSMisM52_FD_184312 | JGI IMG/M metagenome (GOLD analysis project Ga0207689, IMG submission 184312) | Miscanthus rhizosphere microbial communities from Kellogg Biological Station, Michigan, USA - KBS Miscanthus M5-2 (SPAdes) (version 2) | ecosystem: Host-associated > Plants > Roots > Rhizosphere... | reverse complement strand
GCCGTATCGGATTTCCTCGCGCGCATTGGCTGGCAGGAAAGCACCGCCACGACTGCGCCTTGAGGTCTCGCATTCACGGACCGCAGGCGTGACTTGCTAGGCGGACACGCCGAACATCGCGCCCACCGCAGCCGTGAGTCCCATGGCGAGAGCGCTCCAGAAAGTCACCCGGATCGCGGCGACTCTCATGCTTGCGCCACCTGCGCGCGCCGCGACGGCTCCGAGCACGGCGAGGCAGACCAGCGAGGTGCTGCCGACCACTGGAGTGAGAATACTTTCGGGCGTCAGCGCGGTGACGGTCAGGGGCAACGCAGCGCCAATCGCGAAACTCGTCGCGGAAGCGAACGCCGCCTGGATGGGACGCGCTCGGGTCTGCTGCGAGATTCCCAGCTCGTCCCGCATATGCGCTCCGAGCGCATCATGCGCCATGAGTTGCTCGGCGACCTGCCGGGCCAGCGCCGCGTCGAGGCCGCGGCCCTGGTAGATAGCCGCAAGCTCCTTATGCTCGCTGGCATTGTCCGTCTTGAGTTCCTGCCTTTCGCGATCGATGTCGGCCTGCTCGGCATCGGCCTGCGAGTGCACTGACACATATTCGCCCGCCGCCATCGACATCGCCCCTGCCACCAGGCCCGCAACGCCGGCGATTAGGACATCTTGCTGGCTGACATGCGCGGCGGCGACCCCGAGGACCAGGCTTGCCGTCGATACAATGCCGTCATTGGCGCCGAGGACTGATGCGCGCAACCACCCAACACGTTGTGTGCGATGGCGTTCGCTGTGTGATCGACGCATGTAAGGACTCCCGAAGTCAGTTGAGGCATCGCGTCGCGCGTACTGTCGACTTCCCCGGAGTGGGCGACTCGACGCGCAAGCCGAGCGATTCGGCCAGCTCGATCATGCGCTGATTGTCGCCGAGCACGAGGCAATAAACATTTCGAAAACCTCGGGTGTGCGAATCTGCGCGCGCTATGAGGTCAGGGCGTATGTGACATCGTCGGGCCGGGCGTTCCGTCGGACCAGTTGGGCACCGGCGTCAAGAATACGGTGATGGGCTCGATGCCGCCGCCGCCGCCAAACATGGGCACGCCGGGAAGATTCGCGCCCCACGCAGCCGATTCGGTGTGGGGAAGGAAAAACATCAGATGCGGGTGCCAGTGGCCGTTGGCGTCGCCCAAATAGCCGTTCTTCGACATCATGTAGCACATCGCACCAATCTCCGGCTCGGTGATCTTTTTTGCGGTGACTTCGGCTTTGGTTCGATCGAGCATGTCTGCTTTGGATGCACCGGCCAGTACCCATTCGGTCCGCCGAAGATAAGCGGGAAGCACAGAGCGTGCCGAAGCTGCGTTGAAACAGATAGGCGCTCTGACCTTGGGGTTCCAGAATTCGGCATCGTTGATTTCGTTGGCCCAGGCACGTTCGACGATGCAAACGAAACCGTTCTTGCCCCGCTCGGCGGTGTCGTAACCCCGGGTGCCGAGCGTGAGGATTTCCGCATTGTCTGAAATCGACGGAGGCGCTGCACTGCGCGCGAGGGCAATTTCGTCGGCTTTGCTCGCCAGCCGGTACTGCTCGATCGGGGCCATGGTGGGGTAGGTGGGTTGTGCAAAGGCGCTGACACCGGCGAACAGAAACGTCAGCGCATACATCGATCGCCTGAGATCCATCATTTCTTGTTTCCTCAGTTTTGAGATTCGCTTCAAGTTGAAGCTTCACCGCCGGCAAAATGGGCTTCCAGTTTGTCGAGCGAGCCAAGCCAACCCGCTTCGTGGCTGCGGCGTGTTTCTTCGTCGTGCAATAGCGCGTGCGTGAAGGTCAGCTCGGTGCCTTCGGGGATGGCGCGGAGTCGTATCTCGACGCGCGATATGCCGGGATCTTCCTGGCCGCCTGTCCAGCGCCAGCTGAAGACGACGCGTTCGGGTTTGACGAGCTCGAGATATTCGCCTTGGCTCTCATGCTCGCTGCCGTCGAGCATGCGGAAACGCACACGAAATTGGCCGCCCACGCGCACGTCGGCCTCCGCCATCAGCACTGGTCCAGCGTCCGGACCCCACCAATGTGCGATGCCATCGGCGGTCGTGACCGCATCGAAGACGATCGACGGGCGTGCCTTGATGCGCCGCACGAGGGTGAGCGACGTCATCGCTCTTTTTTCCGCGCTTCCGCTTCCATGCTCTCAGCGTAGGCCGTGAGTCGATCCAGGCTGCTCGACCAAAAACGCTCGTAGCGGCGCAGCCAGTCCATGGCTTCGCGCATAGGTTGAGGGCGCAGGCGCACCGTGACCGTGCGGCCGGATTTCGCGCGAATGATGAGACCCGCGTCGGTGAGCACGTCGAGATGCTTCAACACCGCGGGCAGGCCGATCGCGAAAGGCCGGGCCAACTCGCTAATGGACGCGCCGTCGCTGCGTTCGAGCCGCGCCAGCATCGCGCGTCGTGTGGGATCGACGAGGGCGAAGAAGGTGCGGCCGAGACGTTCTTGATAGTTCACCACTTAGGAAAGTATAGACACGGACCAGCGCGCCTTCAACTGCTTTCAGGGCGATGCCACAAACGGTTCGGTGGCGATCGAATCGCGGAACAACGTCGGTGGGAAGCATCCGGCAGATTGGCGGCCCCGGTCGAATCGGGATATCCGTCTGTGGTCAGGGCGCGCTGAATGCGGTTGGGCCCGCCACCCGCAAATGACGATTGGCTAACTACCAGCTGACTTGCACCAGCTTGCCGTTTGCGCAGAGGCTGCGCGACGTCGATTGGCACGAAATCATGTGGAGCAGAGATGTCAAAGTCGCTGAGACAGCGTCCGCGAGCCGCCCGGTGGGCATGATGCAGAGCGCAAATCCGCATCGGTGAGATCCGACAGCGCTGGTAAAAAGATTGTTGCTTTTATGTTGTTAGCGCTAACTACCGCAGTGCGTTAACCGTGAAAATTGTCCGAAAGTCAAAAATAACTCACTGATATTTCTCAATAAAATGGGAAATATTGTCCGCATTTATGTCTCGGGGGATACAGAAATTCATTGTGGACTTTAGTCCACAGCCTGACTACTCTCCGCTGCATTGCTGAGGGGTGCGCATCTTGGAGCTTGCTGCATCTTTCCATTCCGGCGCAGCTCGCCTGCGTCTAACTAGCCTGCGAATTTCGCGGTCCTGCCTTTATGTGTCTTTTTGCTGACCAGGTTTCGCAGGTTTTTGTAAGCGCTTTCAAGGAATTCGGATTCGATAGCTGAACGTCTAAATCAAATTCATAACTAGCTATATGAACTACAGCGGAGGAGTCGTCTGATATGAAGCTCAACCCAAAGGCACGGCCTTTAACCTCGAAGGTACTGTTCACCATTGTTGGTGGTGCAGTGCTCATCAACCCTGTATTCGCCCAGGAGCAATCGGCCGACGAACTTGAGGAAGTAGTCGTTACCGGCTTGCGTGGAAGCTTGAAGGCTTCCATGGAAATCAAGCGTGACGCCAGCGGCGTCGTGGACGCAATTTCTGCCGAAGACATCGGCAAATTCCCGGATTCCAACCTCGCCGAGTCGCTGCAACGCATCACCGGCGTATCCATCGACCGTGTGAACGGCGAGGGCAGCGCCGTCACCGTGCGTGGCTTCGGCCCCGGCTTCAACCTCGTGACCCTGAATGGCCGGCAGCTTCCCGCGGCTTCCGTTGGCACCATCACGGGCAATCCCACCAGCGTCGGCAGTCAGGGCACCTCGCGCTCCTTCGACTTCTCCACGCTTGCCTCTGAAGGGGTGAGCGGGCTCGAGGTGTACAAGACCGGCAATGCTGCCGTGCCCTCGGGCGGCATCGGCGCGACGATCAACATCAAGACCATCAAACCGCTGGAAGGCGGGAACAGGTCATCGCTCGGTGTTAAGGCCGTTTACGATGAGGGCAGCGACAACGAGGTGACGCCGGAAGTTAGCGGCCTCTTCAGCTGGGCGAACGACAGCGAGACTTTTGGCGTTTCCGCTTTCGGTTCTTACCAGGAACGCAAGTCGAGCAACCGTGGCGTCAGCGTGGAACAGTACGCGTTCTTTGACTACGCCCCGGACCTGTCTTTCCTGTCAAACGCGACTGTGGTCAATGCGCCGCCCGATGGTGCGCTCATGGCCCTTCCGTCGAACATCGGCATAAGTGACGCCCAAATCGACCGCAAGCGCATCAATGGCATGGTGACCGTGCAGTGGGCCCCGACCGACAGCACCACCATCACCGCTGATGCGATGTACACCTCGAACAAGCAGGCCCAGGACAGCCTGGTGCCCGGAATGTGGTTTTCGCGCCAGTTCAGCAACATCGAGTTCAATGGCAGCGACATCGTCGCCACTCCGGTGAGTGTGATCGAACCCGTTGCTTTGCCGGGTAACCGCGGCAAGGACTTGTTCTATGCCAACTACGATGACAATACGCTGGACGAAAGCAAGACGATCGGTTTGGCGCTGAACCACCATTTCAGCGATACCTGGTCTGCGGGCTTCGACGCAGCGACTTCCACATCCGAGTCAGGAGGCGATGGTCCGAACGGTCTCAACAGCGTCCGTATGAACATCGCTGCGGCCGGCGCGGGTTGGCAAGGTGCCTACTGGGGCAACGGCACACCGACGGCAACCATAGGTGTGCTCGACAACGTCGCAAACGCTCATGGCAATGGCAACGGCGTGCTGGACATCCCGGATATCTCCACCCAGACGTTTCGCACGATCGATTCCACGCAGAAAACCGACACCGACCAGTTCAACCTGACGGGCGCCTGGGTGAAGAGCGAGGATCTCAGCGTCAAATTCGGCGTGGGCCTGATGTCCACCGAGATGCATGCAACGAGCCGGCAGACCGAGGACTTCCTGGGTGGCTGGGGCGTCGGCGCCGATCCCAACGGCCAGTCCGACATTCCTGATCCCAGCCTTCTGACTCAGGTCAACACGCTGCACAGCTTCAACGATCTGCACTTCACCGGGTATCCCAATACCGCGCAGATTCCGACGACCGGCTATTACATGACGACGCTCGGCCAGGAGGCATTCCGTGTCGACCCATGGTCCTTCGCGCACGCGATGGAGGACAGTCCCCTGTACCCGAACTGGGATGCAGACAACCTGACCCAGAATTCCTTCGCCGACAACACGATCAAGGAAGACATCTACTCGGCTTATGTGCAAGCCAAGTTCGAGGGTGAGATGGGCGGGCTACACACGCAGACAGTAGTTGGCGTGCGCTACGAACAGACCGACGTCAAAGCCACTGCCAAGCAGAATGTCGCGAACCAGATCATCTGGTTGTCTGATAACGACTTCCGCGGGATTTTCGGCACTGACCTGACTTCGCTCGACGACAAGGCGGACTACAGCAATTGGTTGCCGAACATCGACTTCTCGGTGGATCTGAACGACACCATGAAGATGCGTGCCTCGATCAGCCAGACGATCGCGCGTCCTGCGTACAACAACATGTTCGGAACGACGAATGTTGGTGGGCCGTCGACGCCGACGGCGCTGGGCGGTATCGCGAGGGCTTCAAAAGGTAACGCATCCCTCGCGCCACTCGAGTCGACCAACTTCGATCTGTCATTCGAGTGGTACTACGGCGAAAGCAGCTACGCTTCGGTCGGCTACTTCCGGAAGTCGGTGACCAACTTCGTAGGTACTGGCGTCACGTCCACTCCTCTGTTCGATCTGCGGGATCCGACCTCTGGCGCGCCCGGCACTTTGACGGGCAATGCAGAGGCGGCGCTGATAGCCGGAGGCTTCCAGGTGAACGAGCAGAACCTGTTCACCATGTCAGCCGTCCTGAACAATCCGGCCGCCTTTCCGAATGGTGCGGCCGACTACATCGACCCGACCAGCACGACGGCGGACGGTGCGCAGTTCGCGCTGAACATGATCTCGCTCTATGACATTCCTCCAACTGCCAACGATCCGCTGTTCCAGTTTGATTTGTCCCAGCCGGTCAACAACCAGACCGCAATCATTGACGGCGTGGAACTGGCTTGGCAGCACTTCTTTGGCGAAAGTGGATTTGGCTTCCAGGCCAACGCCACATTCGTCAACGGAGACGTCGCCTACAACGTGAGGGCACGTCCGGAAATCCAGCAGTTCGCGCTGCAAGGACTGTCGGACTCCGCGAACGCCGTACTGATGTACGAGAAGAACGGTTTGTCCGCGCGTCTGGCGTACAACTGGCGTGATGCCTTCCTGGCGACGACGGTGTGGCAAGGCCAGCAGGGACTGCCGGGGTTCGTGGATACATACAAGCAGATCGACTTCAACGTCACCTACAACTTCAGCGACCAGTTTGCTGTCGGCCTGGATGGCATCAACATCACGGGTGAAGGCCAGCTCATCTACAGCCGAACCAAGGCTATGCAGTGGTGGAACGGCGAAGGAGATCCGCGCTGGATGCTGACCGCGCGCTATAACTTCCAATAAAGAGCGCACTCGAATGGGATTCCCGCCGGATGGCGGCGGGAATCCTCGGCGAGGATAATCGGGTTCCCAGGCCCCCTCCCTGGGAACCCGATTTTTCTGCGGCGAATTCCTCCATGACCATAAGCATCCTGACCAGCGACCAGCACCGATCGGTCGCCGTCGACACGCGTGCCCGCCCGGAGTACGGCGACACGGTGAACCGCGCCATTGCGCTGAGCGCGGAGTTCAATGAGCTGCACCGCGAGTACCCGCTCCTGATGCGCAAGACCAATGAGGAGCCGGGCTTCGTCGCTCACGCCATCCTGGGTTTCGAGAAAGACGAAAACCTGTTCGTCGAGGGCGATCGCTGGACCAGCACTTTCATTCCGGCGACGTTGGCCCGTGGTCCGTTTTCTCTGGGCTACCTGCGCGCCGAGGATGCCGACAATTCTCCGGCCGGCAACAAGGCCGAAATGAAGGTAATGATCGACGATCAACATCCGCGCTTGCGCTCGGATGGGCAGCCGGTGTTTCTGCCGCTCGGCGGCGAGTCGCCGTACCTCGAGGGCATCAAGCGCGTCCTGCAGACGGTCGATGCTGGCCTGCGGGTCGATCGCCTCTTGTATCGCGAGTTGGTCGCGATGGATCTGCTGGAAGAGGTGAAGTTCCAGATCTCGGTCTTCCCTGAGCTGCGTTATGACTTCAGCGGTTACCACTCTATCAATCAGGGAAAGCTCGCGGCTCTTGGCGGCGATCAGTTGCTCAGGCTGCACCGGCTGGGCCTGCTAGGACCGGTCTACTTCCTGATCTCCTCGCTCGGCAATTTCAAGAAACTGGTCAACCTGAAGATCGCGCGACTTCAGTCGGCGTGATGGCGAAGCCATGACCCATCAGGTCCGCGTCATCGAGGGCTTAAGATTCGATCGCATCCCCTTCGACGAACTGTTCGCCGGCAATGAGCCCGTGCTGATGCGCGGACTGACCGCCGATTGGCCGATAGTGCAGGCGGCTCATCAGGGGCCGAGCAAGGTGATGGAACTGCTAGCCGGCAGTTACAACAAAAAGCCGGTGATCGTGTATGTGGGCGACCCGGAGATGCGCGGGCGCTTCGGTTACAACGAGTCGGCAACCGGGTTCAACTATCGCTCCGAACGTCGCGACTTCCTGGAAGTGCTGGACCGCATCCGCGCGGATCTTGGCAGCGAGGTCCACTCTTACTACTACATGAACTCCATTGTCGTGGATCAAAGCTTTCCGGGCTTGGCCGCACAGAATTCGTTGGCCTTCGATCATCCGGTCTTCGACAGTTACCCGCGCGTCGGGAAGATCTGGATCGGTACCGAGTCACGCGCCCTGGCGCACTACGACGTACCGCGCAACATTGCCTGCTGCGTACTCGGGCGCCGGCGGTTCACGTTGTTCCGGCCAGAGCAGATCCGGAATCTGTATCCGGGCCCACTCGCCCCAACGCCTGGCGGGCAGGTCGTGACGATGGCAAACCTCGAGCAACCGGATTTCGAACGCTTCCCGCGGCTGCGCGAGGCGCTGGATGAAGCCTGGATCGCCGACATGGAGCCGGGCGACGCGTTGTACTACCCAAGCCTCTGGTGGCACGAAGCCGAGGCGCAGGACCGCTTCAATGTCATGATGAACTACTGGTGGGTGGATTCGCCGGCCTACATGGGCGATCCGATGGATGTGCTGATGCATGCGATGCTCGGCTTGCGCGACCGGCCGCTGGTAGATAGGCAGGGCTGGCGCGCACTGTTCGATTACTACATCTTCGGTGACAACTCGGTGCCACGGGCCCATCTGCCGGAGCAGATCCAGGGCGCGCTCGCCGACATGAACGAAGAGAACGCGCGCCGCATCCGCGACGTCGTTGCCTACAGTCTGAAACGCTAGGAAGTCTGGTCCCGTGAACACTGGCAAAACTCGTGTCGTCATTGCCGGCGGTGGAACCGCGGGCTGGCTGGCCGCTTACAGCCTCGCCAAGCGCCTGGGCACACAGCTCGAGATCACGCTCGTCGAGTCCGATCTGATTGGCACCGTGGGCGTGGGCGAGGCGACCATCCCGACGATGAAGAGCTTCCACAGCCTCATGGAGATCGACGAGCGCGAATTCATGGCGGCCACGCAGGCCACCTTCAAGCTCGGCATCTGGTTCGACAACTGGGCCAACATCGGCGACAGCTACATCCACTCGTTTGGCGTTATCGGCCAGGGATCATGGATGGCGGAGTTCCATGAATACTGGCTCGAGCTGCATTCACAGGGTCTGGGTGGCAACCTCGAGGACTACTGCCTGGAGTGGAAGGCGGCGAAACAAAACAAGTTCGCGATCCAGGCTGGCAAGACCAACCTGAACTACGCCTACCATCTCAACGCCACGGCATACGCGCAGTTCTTGCGCGGCAAAAGTGAAGCGATGGGCGTCAAACGTGTGGAAGGCAAGATCGCCACGGTCAAGTTGTCTCCCCAGACCGGCAACATCGAGTCGCTGGAGCTGGATGGCGGCACCTCCGTGTCGGGAGATTTTTTCATCGACTGCACGGGTTTCAGGGGATTGCTGATCGGCGAAGTGCTCGGAGTCGGCTTCGAGGACTGGGGGCACTGGTTAGGTGCCGATCGAGCCTGGGCGGTCCAGACCGAGAACACGCAGGCGCCGCCACCCTATACGCGCGCGATCGCGCACCCCGTCGGCTGGCAATGGCGCATTCCGCTGCAGCATCGCACCGGCAACGGCATCGTCTACAGCAGCCGCTTCTGTTCCGACGACGAGGCGCGCTCACTTCTGGTGAAGAACCTGACGGGTCCGGCCATTACTGAACCGCGGCAGCTCAAATTCCGCACGGGGCGACGGCAGCAACCGTGGCAGCGGAACTGCGTCGCGCTGGGTCTCGCGGCTGGCTTCCTCGAGCCGCTCGAATCGACCAGCATTCACCTGATCTCCACCGCCCTGGTTCGCTTGATGCGGCTTTTCCCCTTCAGCGGCGAGTTCGAACAACAAGCCGAGCGCTTCAATACCGAGAGCAGGTTCGAGTGGGAAGAAGTGCGCGATTTCATCATCCTGCACTACAAGCAGACGCGCAGGGATGACAGCCCCTTCTGGACTAACTACCGCACCATGGAAGTGCCCCGCAATGTCACGCACCGGATCGAGATCTTCCGGAAAAACGGCTACGTGTGGCCGGACAAGGTCAATCTCTTCCGGATCGACTCCTGGCTGCAGGTGATGTTGGGGCAGGGCGTGTTTCCGGAAAGCCACCATCGCGCGACCCGAATACCGGGCACGGAGAGTCTCAAGCAGACGCTGGATCAGATCCGCGCAAACGTGGCCAACAATCTGGCGCAGATGCCGGATCATCAGGCGTTCATCGATCGCTACTGTCCAATTCCCCGTTGAATATGGTCACCAAACGCGACATTCAGGCCTGGAACAAGCGCAAGTGGGAACACAAGAACCACGCGATGTACGAGACGTACGCGCGGAACAAGTGGCCCTGGTTCAACGAGAAGCTCGACCCGGACATCGAGGAGTATTTGCGCGTCAATGGCCTGAACGACCTCGACATACTCGATCTCGGTACTTGCAGCGGCTCGCAGGGCATTGAACTCGCCAGGCGTGGACACCGCGTCGTGGGTACCGATATCTCGGAGACAGCGCTGGCGAGGGCGAAACTTGCGGCTGCGTCCGAACCTGAGCTCGCGATCAGCTTCATGATTGATGACATCGCCGAGTCACGCCTCAATGACAACCAGTTTGACCTGGTGCTCGATCGCGGCTGTTATTGCTCGATCTGCAGCTTCAACCACGAGGAGTATGTGGCGAGCGTACGGCGCGTGCTCCGGCCAGGAGGCGCCTTTCTTCTGAAGACGATGAGCAGTGAGGATCAGCGTTTCATGGCCTACGACAAGGTCGGCGGCCGAGAGGTGCAGATGCCCTTCCACTTCACCGCGGAGCAGTTGCAGAAGCTGATGTCGCCGCACTTCGTCATCGAACAGATGCGGGACAGCTACTTCTACAGCAGTGTGCTCGACGAGCCGGCGCGAGCGCGCTTCGTCATCATGCGGAACAGCAAGTAAGCCCTGTCAGAAAATTGTGCGTGCCGACGATCGCAAACTGACCAGCATTGTCATCGCCGGTGGCGGCTCGGCCGGCTGGATGACGGCGGCGGCACTTTCAAACGTGCTGCCGGGTTGTCGCATCACGCTGATCGAGTCCGAAGAGATCGGCATCGTCGGTGTCGGCGAAGCGACCATTCCGCCGATCAAGAAGTTCAACGCGG
>Ga0207689_10006057_pt1 | contig 10696 bp, 10 predicted proteins | sample KBSMisM52_FD_184312 | JGI IMG/M metagenome (GOLD analysis project Ga0207689, IMG submission 184312) | Miscanthus rhizosphere microbial communities from Kellogg Biological Station, Michigan, USA - KBS Miscanthus M5-2 (SPAdes) (version 2) | ecosystem: Host-associated > Plants > Roots >... | reverse complement strand
GGCCGGCGTAGCCAGCCAGATTACCCACATCTCCACCGGCGGCGGAGCCAGCCTCGAATTCCTCGAAGGCAAAAAACTCCCCGGCGTAGAAGCCCTTACCAACAAATAGTCTCTGTTAGTTTCGAATCACAACATCCTGGGGTGCCCCATTCTAAATTGGCTGTCAGGCCAATTTAGGGTGGGGTGTAAACCCGCCCTTCTGCTATCCTCCGCTTAGGACGGTCGTATGGACATCCTCGCCGAAGCGCTCATCGCGTTCGCCACCCTCATCGCCTCTTCCCTCGCCGCGCTGATCTCACTCGTTATTCCGCGCCTTCGCCCCTTCGCGCTTGCAATTCTCATCACGCCTCCGGCCGCCGTCTCTCTCTATTACATTTGCGGACTCATCCCCAACACCACCATGGCCTGCGGCCCCGATTTAATGTGGGGCAACTGCTCCAGCGCCCGTGCCGAAATCACCGGCTGGGCCATCTGGCTCGTCTGCTCGATCTGCGCCATCGCCGTCGGCTATTGGGGTCAGCGCCTCCTGCAAAGTGCCCTGCGCACCGGATTCAACTCCAGCCCGATGAGTATCTTCCGCAATCGTCCGCGGTGGAGCCGCGTCGCCTCTTATCCCTCAGACTCGCGATAGCAACGATGCAGTGTCGAAAGCCGGCCCTGTACGTAGCCGAGTTCTGCTCCCACCGCACTAAACTGAAGATAGTCTCGGTTCGAACCGGAGAAACCCTGTGGGCTATTACACCCGTGTCCTTTCCAAAGACCCTGAATCTGCATCCTTCCAAGAACTAGCGGAGTTCATTGAGGCAGCACACCCTGACTACAGGCTGACCATCGAGGAAGGCAGCGAAGAAGAGTGGGATGTGCTCCTGCTCTCCGGCAACGACCAGGTCGAGGTTGCGCTGCTTGAGCGTAATCCCGTCAGCAACGGCTCCATTGGCGAGGACGAGATCGCCGAGTTCATTGAAGAGACAGCAGACTGCAAGCCCGAAACCGGCGTTGCGTGGCTCCACGAGTTTCTGGGCGAAGTCAAAACCATTTATGCCTTCCAGCACCTCCAGGGAAGCGAAACCGAAACAGGCAGTAATGCGATGCATGCTCTGCGCGCCCATCTTTGGGAGCGAGGCAATTCCATCATCCAGGCCGATAACGAGGGCTTTACCAACGAGGATGGCTATCATATCGTCTGGCAGTTTGCCGACTCGGTTTCAGGCCCATGGAACATGGGTGTCCTGCAGGACGAAACATGGCTGCACTTTGAGATGGACCTCGGCGACCCTGACCATCGTGACGCCTTCCTGAACGGCGAAATGCCTTCAGACCTGTCCACGATCCGGCAAACTAGCTCGCGCATCTGACCTTCAGAATTAACGATCTGCGTCGTCGGCGGTTTCCCTGTGCGCCATATCACTCGAACTTCATTCACCCTCCGATAAAATTACTTCGAGGACTCCACACAACATGTCACGCAAGAAACTGATTGCTGCCAACTGGAAGATGTACAAGACTCCTTCCGAGGCAAAGGCCTTTGTCGATGCATTCCTGCCCCTCGTTGCCGGCCACACCCGCGACGAGATCGCCCTCTTCCCATCTCCGGTTCTTCTTCCCGCTGTGATTGAAGCCGCCAGGGGGTCGAACATCGCCATCGGCGCGCAGAATATCTACTTCGCTGAAGAAGGCGCTTTCACCGGCGAAACTTCCATCCTTCAGCTCAAGGCCATCGGCGGAACCCACACCCTCATCGGCCACTCCGAGCGCCGCCAGTACTTCGGCGAGACCGACGAAATCGTCAACAAGAAACTCCACACCGCGCTCAAGCACGGCATCGTCCCCATCGTCTGCATCGGAGAAGTTCTCGCCGAGCGCGAAGCGGGCCAAACCGAGCAGGTCCTGAAAACACAAGTCACGGGCGCCTTCGCCGGCATCACCGCGGAAGCCGCCGCACCCATCGTCATCGCCTACGAGCCCGTCTGGGCCATCGGCACCGGCAAGACCGCCACGCCAGAGATGGCAGTCGAAGCACATCGCATCGTTCGCTCCGAAGTCGCCAAGCTGCTCGGCAACGACGTCGCATCGAAGATGCGCATCCTCTACGGCGGCAGCGTCAAGCCCGACAACGCCACCGCGCTCTGCGGCCAGGAAGAAATCGACGGCGCACTCGTCGGCGGCGCCAGCCTCAAGCCCGACTCCTTCACCGCCATCGTGAAGTATTAGTTCGATAACCACATTCTGGGTGCCCCATTCTAAATTGGCTGTCAGGCCAATTTAGGGTGGGATGAAATTCGTCCCGATTCCCAATCAACACCTGCTGTGCCCCATTCATCCGCAGCTTCATCGCGGATGAGTGGGAAAAAACCAGCTCCAAATCACGAACAAATCTCCACCGTCCGCCGTATCATCTCTCATGTCCCAAACAGCGGAAATCGAACGCACTGCCTCCGCCTCTTCCGACAGCACTCGCATAGCCCCGCCCCGCGACCTCTACATCGACCGCCTTCGCACCATCATGACGGCCTTCGTCATCCTTCATCACACCGCCATCACCTACGGCGCATCCGGCAGCTGGTTCTATAACGAACTCCACGTTTCAGGAGAAACTTCCAGCATTCTCCTCACGCTCTTCTGCGCCACCAATCAGGCCTATTTCATGGGCTTCTTCTTTCTTCTCGCCGCATACTTCACCCCCGGCTCGCTTGAGCGCAAAGGCTACGCAAAATTCATCGGCGATCGTTTCACGCGCCTTGGCATCCCGCTTCTCGTCTTCATCTTCATCCTCGGTCCGCTCACTGCCGCGATGGTCGCGTCGCACGACGGCAAGGGTTTCTGGAGAGTCTTCCCCTATCTCTGGAACCACGTCATCATCATCAACGGACCACTCTGGTTTGCCCAGGCGCTCCTCATCTTCTCGCTCGCATACTGCGCGTGGCGCGCCGCCTTCGGATCATCTCTCGCCTCGTCTTCGCGCACACCACGTCCAGTTCCCACATATGCGCGATGGCTCTTGAGCGCTATCCTCGTCGGCGCAGCCAGTCTCGCCATCCGCCAATTCGTTCCCACCGGCAAAAACGTCATTGGGCTGCAGCTCGGCTATTTCGCTCCTTACATTTTTCTTTTCGCTATCGGGATCGCAGCATGGCGCTACGACTGGCTCCGTCAGCTTGAGTGGAAGCACGCCCGTCCCTGGATCATCACGCTCATTGCAGCATGGCCGCTCATGCCGATCAGCATAGCCATTGCGATGCGAGTCTTCCCTCCAGGCAAAGCCAACTTCGGCGGTGGACACACGTGGCCTGCAATCGTCTACGCCTTCTGGGATCCATTCGTCTCCTGGGGACTGATCGCCGCATGGCTGCTCATCGCGCGCGCATTCATGAACAAGCCTTCTGCCTTCTGGTCGTGGCTCAATCGCCGCGCCTACGCCGTCTACATCATCCATCCACCCGTGCTCGTCGGCATGAGCCTCTTGCTGCATTCATTCGTCGCGCCTGCAATTCTCAAGTTCATCGTCACCGGCACGCTAAGTTGCATCGCCACGTGGCTCATCGCCGATCCGCTCGTACGAATTCCAGGAATTCGCCGCATCGTGTAGCAACAGACGCACTCGCGCGCGATCCGTGAAGCAGCCTTCCCCGTCGTTCAGAGACAACTTGCCTCAAGCTGTCCCCATCTGACCTCCGAGGAGGATAGTCATGGCAACGAAAAAGGCAGCCAAAAAGAAATCCAGCAGCCGATCGAAAAGTTCATCATCACGTTCCCGCTCATCCAGCACCAGCAAATCTCGCGGCACGGCCAGGAAGAGCACCCGCAGCTCCGCTGCGAAAAAATCCAGCTCCAGCCGTGCAAAGAAATCTTCCAGTCGCAAATACTCGCCATCCGCTGGCAAAGACGTTCAACGCGAAATGCATGCAATGAAACGCGGCAAGCTGAAATCGGGCCGCAGCGGCAAGAAAGTTACAAATCCGAAACAGGCCATCGCCATCGGCCTCTCCGAAGCACGTCGCGAAGGCAAAAAGGTTCCGTCAAAGAAAAAGTAGACAAATGCAACCTGGGGCACGGCGCGATCCTGCGCCTACTACCGCTCGACATTATGTCTACGCGGGCCGATCCAGATCGATGCCCCACTGGATCGGCCGCTCATTCGCACAACAACTAAATCTTCGCGCGCAGTTCCCCGCCTTCGACTTTCGCCTCCAGTACCTCGGCCTTCACATCGGGATCCTCGTCCGTGCCTCCGGTCGTCACATCGAACGCGTAGGCGTGCCACGGACACACCAGCTTACCGCCCTCGATCGTTCCCTCCCCCAGCGGTCCTCCTTCATGCGGACATGTCCCGTCCAGCACGCATACCGCACCATCGACGTTCGCAACACAAAGCGCGCGTCCCTCGATAACAAATTCCTTGACCTTTCCGGCCGCCGGAATCTCCCCCTGCGCACAAATCCGCACAAAATCCGTCATTCTTCATCTCTCCTCATTCAACGATGTCTCGCGTCCCTCGATCAGCCCAATTAGCATAAATCTGTGCTGCCCTTCGCAGGCAAGAGAAGTCATGAACAAGATAGGCTGCCCCCGCAAGTGGTAAACAGATGAGCAAGTCAAAGGCCCGTCAATCCCGTCCAGCAGCGACACCTCGACCCGCTTCTGCGCGTTCATCTCCACAAAGCCAGCCAGCGCCCCCCACTGTCTCCGGCACGTGGCTGCTCAGCGGACTTGGTCTCACACTCCTTGCCGCATTGCTGTGCGCCTGGGGAACCCTCTGCATTCTCTTCTGGCAAGGCAATTGGCAGTTGCTTTATCACCCCACATCCGCAGTGACGAAAACTCCCGCAAACGTAAATCTCCCCTTCGAATCCATCGGCTTCGCCACCAACGCCTCCGGCGAACCGCAACTTCGCGGATGGTGGATCCCGGCATCGTCGCAGCCGCATTTCACCGCCGTCTATCTTCACGATCAGACCGGTAATCTCGGGGACACCGTCGACGAGCTCTTACCGTTTCACGATGCCGGCCTCAACATTTTCGCGTTCGATTACCGCGGCTATGGCCAGAGCCACTTTGAGCGCCCCAGCGAAAAACGCTGGCGCGAAGACGCGGAATTCGCATTGCAATACCTCAGCGGCACCCGCCACATCCCTGCTTCGTCCATAATCCTCATAGGCCGCTACCTCGGTGCAGATCTTGCTCTCGAAATCGCCGCTGCCCACCCCGATCTCGCTGGCATCGTCCTCGAACAGCCCGACGAGAACCCCACCGCCACCATCTTCAACGATCCGCGAGCCCGCCTCGTTCCTGCGCACCTGCTCGTCGGCGATCGCTGGGACACAAACGCCACCGCGTCAAACCTGCTCATCCCTTCACTCTGGATTTATTGGGCTCCGGCCTCGATGACGGCGCTGGAAGGCGAAGCTCCTCAGACTTATCGAAGCGTGCCGGCACGCAAAACCATCGTCTGGCTCAGCAAGTCACTCGATGACGAACAACAGTACAGCAGCTCTCTCTCCGCATTTCTCGACCAGTTGCAGAAACCAGCAAAATAGAACTACCGCGGCATATCCCGGTGCACAGCCTTGGCCACGTAACCAGCCTTCGAAAGCCGCTTCGCAATCTCCTCCGCCATCATCACGCTGCGGTGTTGCCCGCCGGTGCAGCCAAACGCGATTGTCAGATAGCTCTTCCCTTCCTTTACGTAATGCGGCATCAGGTAGAGCATCAGGTCCGTCACCTTGTCCAGAAACTCTCCGGTCTGCGAGAATCCCTTCACGTAACTGGCGACTCTCGGATCCAGCCCCGTCTTCTCTTTGAACTCCGGAACAAAGTGCGGATTCGGCAAGAAGCGCACATCAAACACCAGGTCCGCATCCAGCGGAACGCCATTCTTGAACCCGAAGCTAAGACACGAAATCAGAAGACGCTCCGTCTGATTCCCGTGTCCGAACCTCTTCAAGATCTCTTCGCGCAATTCGTGCACGTTGAATCGTGACGTATCGATCTGTGTGTCAGCCACGTTGCGCACCGTGTCGAGCATCTGCCGCTCTTCCACAATCGAACGCGAAACGCTCTCCGAACGCCGCAAGGGGTGCGGTCTCCGCGTCTCAGAATAGCGCCGCACCAGCACCGGGTCCTGCGCATCCAGAAACACCACGCGCGTCGGCAGCACACGCTTCACGTGCTTGATAATCTCCGGCAGTCGATCGAGCGCCTGTCCCTCGCGCACATCCACAACAATTGCTGCGCGCTCAATATCTTTCGACTTCGCTACCAGGCCGGCAAACTCCTGCATCAATTCGAGCGGCAGATTGTCGACAGCCTGGTACCCGAGATCCTCAAACGCCTTGAGAGCAGACGCCTTCCCGGCACCGGAAATTCCAGTGAGAATGATCAACTCTTTCCCGGATGGTTTTGCCGACTTCCCCGGCTGGCCGCGGCGGCGCACACCTGTCTTGGACTGCTTGGGCACCATGCGCACATCCTAGCATCCTGAATCAGGAGCGCACGTCAACAAAGAGCAACGGCGTCACCGGAGTAACGCCGTTTTCATCTTATGGAACTTCTACCAGCTCCATCTGCCCATCGCGTCTGCGATGCAGGACATACAAATCGCCGGCGCGATTCCTGAAGATCAGCAGATCCTTGTCGCGAAATTCGGCATCTTTCACCGCCTCTTCAATCGTCATCGGCTTCACCGCGATCGCCTCGCCGCTGGCCAGAATGTGCGGCTCCACGAACGCCGTGCTTGCCGGGAACGAATGCACGGGAATCGCCGTTTTCACCTTCGCCCGGGTCAACTTCCCGTTCTCATGCATTCCCTCGGGCTGCGCTCCACGTTTTGCCATCGCTACCGGCGGCGCCGTCAGCTCCTTATCCAATTTCGGCATGCGCTTTCTCTCAAACTGCCTGTCGCGATACTTCAGCGCCTGGTTCTCCGCATGCTGAATCGCGATGCGCAAGGCCGCTTCCAGCGTGTCGGCTTTGCCCTCTGCCTCAATCGTCTGCAACCTCGCCTTGATCGTCAGTTCGGCAATTTGCAGATGTCTTTGCGCGCGAAATACCACGCTCGCGCGTGCTCCTCTACCCAGAATGCGGGCAATCCGTTCCAATCCCTCTTCGGCTTGGGAACGCACTGCCTTCGGAACGCTAACTTGTCTCGCGGTAAACTCCACTTCCATCGTCAGCCTCCGCTCTTCCCTCTCAGTCGTTTCACACCCGCCTGAGAGACTCGGATTCTACCGCATCCCGCCTCGCAGCGCGAAACGCCGCAATCCGAGTGTGAAGAAAATTGTACGATTTTCCTGGTGAAGGGCGATCCTCAGCTCCGCGATGCCGCCACCGCCTGTGCGTGTACCCCGCTCGAACCGCTATCGTGCAGTTCCAGGCTTCTCTCCGCTGCAGCTGCCTCGATCTTGCTGTTCACCTCGGCCCCAAACAGCAGCATCAGGCCGGTGATGTAGAACCACATCAGGAGAATCACAACCGCCCCCAGCGACCCATACGTCACGCTGTACGTATTGAAGTAATGCAGATACAGCCTGAATCCCAGCGAGGCCAGCATCCAGCCCGCGATCCCAATCACCGCGCCCGGCGTAATCCAATGCCACTTCATATTGCAATCCGGTGCCCAGTAGTAAAGCACCGCGAACGTCAGCGCCAGCAGAACACCCGCCCCAATCCAGCTCACAAGCCGTATCGCCCCAATCCCCGCCACCCGCAGAATCGTGTCATGTACCTGGACCCCGATCAGGTGCGCAAAATAATCTCCCGCCAGCATCGATCCCAGGCCCGCTGACACCATCACGATCAGCAGGATGGTCAGTCCAATTGCCTGCAGGCGCGCAATTAGATACGAACGTCGGTCCTCAATCTTGTATACGGCGTTCAGTGTCTCCTGGATTGCAGAAACTCCCACGGACGCAGACCAGATTGCCGCAATCAATCCAAATGTCACCTTCCCTGACGTGGCAGCTGTCGTCGTCTCGTTGAATGTCTTCAGCACCGCGCCCATGGCTGACGTCGGGATCACAATCGCCAGGTGTCCTAATAGCTGCCCGTAGAACTGATGCGCCGACTGCGCCACAAGCCCAAGAATCGAACTCGCGCAGATTAAAGTCGGAAACAGCGCAAACAAGAAATAGAACCCCAGTTCAGCCGCCCAGCCAAATACCCGGTCTTCAAACAGGCCCCGCCACACTCGCTTCCCCACCCGGTTATATGGGATATCTTTCAGATCCCAGAAAGACTTCAGCGGCGTTCGGAATACGGTCTCCCAAATACGTCGTTCATGGCGTGGCAGAGTCTTATTGATGTTCGGAACCGAATCGGAAATGTGTTCAGCCTGGCCCATGACAACTCCCTTGCCCAATTCGATCACTTAGATGCTGCATCCCGAGTACCAGATGGACTCGGATCGCCTCCAGGCTTTTCCCTCAGCTCCTTCGATCTATTGAGCAAACGCCTACATACCACCTGCATCGAAACACCCAATGGTGTGTTTAGCCGGTAGTGTATGCAAGCCCTTCCCCTCCTTCATTCGGATCGCCGCCTTGCTTTGCCTTTTCCCTTCTTACTTGATCTCACCATGCGCTCTCGCCGCCCCTGCGCAGGCCCCGTCCGCGCAATCCACCGAGCCGAAGAAGACACCGCAGGACTCCAATACCCCTCCCGCTGAACAAATTCTTTCGTCCTATGAAGGTCAGGCGGTGACCTCCGTCGAGATAGCCGGCCGCCCCGACCTCAAGACCTCCGACTTCGAGCCCAAATTCGTGCAGAAAACCGGCCAGCCCTTTGCTCGTGAGAAGGTTGACGCCACTCTGGCTGCTCTCAAATCCTCAGGTCAATTCCAGAATGTCCGCGTTCAGGTCGAGCCCTTATCGAACGGTCTCCGCGTTCTTTTCATCCTCGACCCTGCTGTCTACTACGGCATCTTCCAGTTCCCCGGCGCCGAGCGTTACCCCTACTCCCGCCTTATTCAGGTCTCCAACTACACCTCTCAGATCCCCTACGACGCCGCCACGGTCGAGCAGGACCGTCAGCGCCTTCTTCGCTTCTTCCGTCAGGAGGGCCACTTCAAGGCCGAGGTTACAACCAGCCTCCAGACCGACACCAAGCACGGCATTGTGAACGTGATCTTCCAGTCCGACCTTGGTAAAAAAGCGAAGTTTGGTGACGTCACCGTTACCGGCGTCTCTGCCGATCAGCAAAAAGATCTCCACGACCAGGTCACCGGCACCTTGGCGCGTTTTCGCGGCGCCGCCGTTCGCCACGGCAAGACCTATAAGCGAACCACCCTTAATAAGGCCACGCGGCGTCTCGAATCCCACCTCCAGAAGCAGGGCTATCTCGCGGCTCAGGTCAAGCTTTCAGGCGCGCAATTTCATGCTGACAACAATCGCGCCGACATCCAGTTCAACGCAGCTCCCGGGTCGAAAACCAAGGTGCAGATCGAGGGTGCGCACCTCTGGCCTTGGACGAAGAAGGCGCTCCTGCCCGTTTACCAGGGCGTCGGAGTCGATCCTGAAACTGTTCAGGAAGGCGAGCAGGCACTCGGTTCCTATTACCAGAAGAAAGGCTATTTCGATATCAAGGTCTCGTCGGAGACTTCGGGCAACGATCAGCTGCGCACAGTCATCTATCGCGTGGCCAAAGGCAAAAAGCACAGCGTCGCTGACGTCCACATCGCCGGCGAGCAGCAGCTCAAGGCCGATGACCTTACACCGCATATAGCCGTACAGAAGAAACACTTCCTCTCTCACGGCCAGTTCAGCGATCAGCTCGTTCGCGCCAGCATCAAGAATCTCAAAGGAGTCTATCAGTCGCAAGGCTTCAGCAACGTTCAGGTCACATCCAACGTGATCAACCACGACGGCGATATTGAAGTCACCTTCCACGTTACAGAGGGTCCGCGCGACGTCGTCAGCTCGCTTGCAATTCAGGGCGCCAACACGTTCCCGCAGTCGCAGTTCGCACCCAAAGGTTTGAAGCTTGCGGAGGGCCAGCCCTATTCCCAGGCCCACGTTCAATCCGACCGCGCCGGCATCATGGCCAACTACTTCAGGGCCGGCTATCTGACCGCCAGCTTCCGCGAAACCGCAGCGCAGGTTTCCAAGAACGATCCCCACCACATCAACGTCATCTACCACATCTACGAAGGCCCTCGCGTCTTCACCGGCGACGTTCTCACTCTCGGTCGCAACTACACGCGCCAGCGCCTCATCGATCGAGACGTAAACATCCTCAACCCCGATCAGCCCCTCACCGAAACAAATCTCCTTACCGCTGGCAGCAACCTCTACGACCACACCGGCGTCTTCGACTGGGCCGAAGTTGATCCCAAACGCCAGATCACGACCCAGACCAGCGAGGACGTGCTCGTCAAAGTCCACGAAGCCAAACGCAACGACTTCACCTATGGCGTCGGATTCGAGCTCATCAATCGTGGTGGCAGCATCCCCAGCGGAACCGCCGCCGTACCCAATCTTCCGCCCGTGGGCCTGCCGTCCAACTTCAAGACAAGCCAGAACACGTTCTATGGTCCCCGCGGCTCGTTTCAATACACGCGTAATAACTTCCGAGGCAAGGGCGAGTCTCTCTCCTTCACCGCCTTTGCCGGCCGCCTCGATCAACGCCTTGGGGTTTTCTATATCAACCCAAACTTCCGCTGGTCATCATGGAAATCTACATTCTCCTTCACCGGCGAGCGCAACGA
>Ga0207689_10006055_pt1 | contig 10698 bp, 7 predicted proteins | sample KBSMisM52_FD_184312 | JGI IMG/M metagenome (GOLD analysis project Ga0207689, IMG submission 184312) | Miscanthus rhizosphere microbial communities from Kellogg Biological Station, Michigan, USA - KBS Miscanthus M5-2 (SPAdes) (version 2) | ecosystem: Host-associated > Plants > Roots > Rhizosphere... | reverse complement strand
ATTCTATGGCAGGGCAAATACGCGCTCCCGCCGACTCGAGGCTCAACAGCCCGGCAATGCGGACCTTCTCCAACATTGCAGACAAATGGGCCCTCAGCGAACGCGAGCGGCACCACGTAATCGGAATCCGCAAGGATCAAGAGCCAACGCAAGAGACACTCGAACGCATCTCCCATGTCTTCGCGATCTACCGCGGGGTTCACACACTCCTGGGAATGTCTGAGAGAGCTGATCGTTGGATGCTGGCAGCGAACACGGCGCCTCCTTTCAGCGGGAGACGTCCCGTTGATCTGGTCATTGAAGGGGAGGTAGTGGCCGTTCGGCGGTATCTTGAGGCACAGATCCACACCTCGTTCGCATGACCACGCGAAAGAACGTCCCTGACGCGACCACCGACACGTTTAATATGGCTCCGAGGATTCGATGCCTCAGTAAATGTCGATTTCGAAGGGTGCTTTCGCTTTGCGCCTAGACCCATCAACCGCACCGCCGCCGCGCTCTTGCCGCTGATTTTGCCAGTCAAAAGTTCGAATAAACTAACCGGGATCGCTTGAATCGCTGTCGGCCTCGGTGAACGCTGATGAGTGCAGAGCAGACACGGTCGGCTCAGCCGCGATCGATTGCGATAAGAGTCGCGTATACGCATCTGCGACGATAATCTCGCGCCGACGCGACCCGGAGGGGCGCCCGCGGGGGGAGGTTTCAATCGAGCGCAAAGCCCCTCAGGGCTATGTCGACGTCGCCAGAACTTATACTGCCGACGCCGGCGGCATGAGCCGATCAGATCATTGGTTGGAGCTTCTCCGCTCGTCAGAAGCTCCGCGCGACGCCGATTGGATGCGCATGCGATCGCGGGTAGTTGCCCTGCTGGCGCCGGCGGGTTCAGGCAAGTCGTGGGAACTTCTAGCGCTCGTTGATCGGCTTCGGGCTGCAGGCGAAGTTGCCTTCTTCTTCCGGATTGAAAGACTTTGCCGGGTTGCCTTTTCGGAGTGCCACGACAGCGCGGAAGAGGGAAGGGAGTTCGAACGTTGGCTTCGGGGTAGCGGCGAGGCCACGCTAATTCTCGACGCCGTGGATGAGGCAAAACTGCCGTTGTCCCAAACGGCCCGCCCTCTCCAGAATTCCTTGACGTCAATGGCGGCGGCACTCGGGGACGCGCTTGCTCGTGTACGTGTGATCGTGTCATGCCGCAGCAGCGAGTGGCATGATGCGGCTGAACGAAAGCAGCTCCAGACCTTCGCGTCGTCAATATGGGAAGCACGCAAACGCGTGGACTCGTCTGACCCCGCAATTGAAGTGGCGGAGCTCGCCTTCGAGGATCTAACCGACGCGCAAATCGCAAAGCTTGGCCAATCCCGTGGAGCGGACGACGGATTTCTTCCGCTGCTCAAGGCGAGCGACGCTGTTTCGGACTGCCGATCTCCTATGGATGCAGTCTTTTACGCTGATTCCTATGTCGACGGCGGTGGCAAGGAGCGCGTCCGGGACTTCGGAAGTCGTTCGGACATTGTTCGGGCAGCTGTGGAACGTAGGCTGAGGGACGCCGCGCCGAACGAACAGCGTAATCGGCTCAATCCTAAGCTCGCGCTGTTGGCGGTGCGTCAGCTGGCTTTCGCAACTGTTGTTGCGCAGCAGCCAGCATTGGGCTTCGAGATGGGCGTTTCGGACGCGATCGACGTCCATACGCTTCTCAGCGAAGATCCAGTCAGCCTTTCATCGGACCAGGTCCGAATGCTTCTTTCATGTCCAGTGTTCGTGCCGAACGGCCCGGGATTGGTCCGCTTCTATCGGCCGGAAGTGGCGGCGCTACTCGCGGCTGATCACGTGGACCAAGCGATCTCCGACGGCGCCTCCCCGGTCGGACAACTGACTTGGCTCGTATCGTGTCCGTTCGGCACGAACGTTGTTCCTTCGGCATATGGGCCGATGCTCGCCTGGCTCGCTCTTCGGCAGCCCGTGGTGCTCCGAAGGTTGGTTCAGGATGGATCGGAATGGGTGATTTCCGAAGGCGATCCCCGTTCGCTGCCCCTCGACGATCGCAGGGCCGCGCTCAAGCGATATGCGTCATGTGGAGCCGCCCGCCGTCCGCCCAACTTCTTTTTCGGCGAAAATGCGCTTGAGCGCTTTGCTTCGCCTGACTTGGAAGCCGACGTCGTGCAGCTACTCCAAACGACTCCCCGCGGAGAGGGGCTACTTGATCTAATCTTGCTCACGAGCGCGGGCAGGTATCGTTCCGCAGGCAAGTTTCTCGTGGGGATGCTGATCGATCCGACCTCGACGTCTGACGAGCGGGTCTATGCCATGAAGGCCCTCCTGGTTTGCGGCAGCGATGAGGAACTTGTCGCCGTGGCGGACAATTGGATCGCTGCCGGGCAGCGCGTAATTGGCCCGAATGCGGAGATGTTTCTCGCCAGCCGAGACGATTCGAACCGACTTTCGCTCGTTTTCGGAACATATCCCCGCCTGATTGATGTCGAGAAAGCGTTGGCGCTGCTTGGCCAGCTTCACGGGGAGCGCTCTTGGATTCAGGCTGGTTACAGTGAAGAGATCGTCACGGCAGCGCCCCCGAGCGACTTGTCCGCTTGGGTCAAGGGCCTTGACGAACTTTGCTTCACCTCGGACACGGGCGGCCCGTACTCCTACAGTGCGCCCGATCAATCGGCGGCTTACAGGATGCTCGCTCGGGGCCTCCGAGCCGCGACCGCAAGGGTAATAAGCGAACGGCCGGATCTGCACGACGACGGCTTCCTGATCGTGTTCGACCGCCTTCGAAGGGCCAGACGCTACGGCCCAGCCGATTCGTACGAACGGAACGCCCTTGGCAAGACAAACCCAGCCCTGAGGGCAGCGCCTCGCTTTCGACAGCTTCTATTCGAGGGAATTGCAGCGTCGGTCGAGCACTATCTGGCGGTCAGCCGGTACTTCGATGAGATCGGGAGGTGGGATCAGGCGACGATCGAGTCAGATCTCGCGTGGATACAGAATGTCTTCACGAGCGCTACCTCCACGCCATCGAAGGCGCTGGTGGACTTGGCGGAGACTGAGCTGGCAAACCTGCCTGGGAAAGCTCGGCTGGCTTGGACTTTCCGGCTTTGCCGCGAGCTCATGCGTAAAGGGGAATTGCGGAACGCACGTCTCTTGGCGATCGAGCCCACCATTCGACCTGTGCGCATTGCCTGGTGGCAGAAACGGCACAAGCTGCGTGATTGGCGGATTTCCATCAGGCGAGCACGATACGAAATCGAGGGCAGGGCACTCCGTCGCTGGGACCTAATCCGACGCTGGTTCTCGCTTCCTGAGGGTAAACCGGTAGGCCTGATTGGAAACCTGCTCTTCGAGCAAAGCTTCGACGTACCTGACGCGATGTCGGTGCGGGCACGGTTCGGTTCGCGGCTCGGAAACAGGGTGATCGCGGGGGCTATTTCCCATGCGTCCGCCTTTGAGCCCAGCGGGCATGTGGGCCAATCGACGACCAGCGATCTCGTCGCCACCGCCGGCTTGGGATTCGCTTTCAGCGAGAAGCAACTGCAACGGGTCGATCCCTCGTGCGCTCTACGCCTCGTTCTTCAAACAGCGATTTCCTGGCCTGACTGGGCATCGGAGATCGCGCGTTCCGCTCCCGACATCTGGCGCGGTCTGGTCTCGGTAGCGATTAGCAGGGAGCTTTCGGCAACCGACTTGACGGGAATGCCGTCCCACTATTTGCGCCAAGTCGACCTCGCGCCGGAGGACCTGAAGCGGCTGGTTGCACGCGACGTGCTCGATATTTTGGAGCTTGCTCGGGTCGTTCCAAACCAGGACGCCGAATACATCGACCGCATAGTGAGAAGCGATCCGGCCATGCGCCCTCGTCTCGCGCAGATCGCAAAGCGGATGGCGCGCGAAGGGTTTGCGGAGGGTTCATTCGAACGCGGGCGGGTCTGGACGCGCATATGGATGCGGGATGACGAGGAGGCAATCGAAGAAGCGTTGTCGTGGTCGGCGGACGATGATTCCGCGCGCGCGCTCCTCATGATGCTCGGCGGCGGCTTTGGCCGGTCTGGTGGCATTCAGCCACGATTGGAAGTGGATCTGGTCGAACGATTGGCAGAGAAAGCCTATCAAGCGATCAACCCTCGGGACGACGAGCCGCATCGAGAGGGGGTGCACAGCGTGACGGAGCGCGATCGCGCCGAGGAATCTCGACGTTGGGTCGACGGACTGCTGAGCGCGAACCTCTCTTTGGAAGGTCGCGCCCTACTGGAGAGATTCATTGGCAAGCACGTCGCTCCCATTAACGCAGATTGGGCGCGGCGCTGGTTGTTGAGCCACGAACGCGAGGCGGCGAAGCCCACCCCCTGGACCATCGCGGACATTCGTCGATGGAACGTTGACAAGCTGCAGCCGCCCGCGACGGCCGAGGCCATGTTCGATCAGATCGTTGGCTTGATCGAGGAGATCGAACTTGAACTCGCGCGCAGCGAATTCGATCGCCGTCCACTCTTCCATAAGGATCTCTGGGAGAACGACTTCCGCTCCTGGCTTGGCTTCGAAATCGACCGCCGCCATCGCGGCTGGTATTCAATCACGCAGGAGACTGTGACCGCCAATGAGAAGCGCAGCGACCTCCGACTGGAGCGCCGACATGGCGATGAAGTCGTAGTCATCGAGATCAAGCTGGCTCACAGGTGGACTCGCGAGGAGCTCCTCGACAAATTCACGAGCCAGCTCTTCGGAAGGTATTTGCTGTCAGAGCGCGTCAAGCGCGGCATTTACCTGCTCGTGGACATCGGCCTGCCGTTGAAGCCCAAGCCACTACCGGATGGATCGACGCCCAGCTTGGACGAGATCGTAATGCGGCTGAACACGATGCCGCACCCCGCGACTGCGGTTCCGAACTCGCTCGCGAGGGCCATTCCTTTCAGGATTACCGTACCCGATCGCACCAGTTCGAGATCGAAAGTGGCGTCTTCGAGGCCAAGCAGATCGAAAAAGGGCGCGGGGAATGCCTAACCTTCTACTGATCGGTGCGGGCTTCAGTCGGAATTGGGGCGGCTGGCTTGCGGCGGAAGCCTTCGAGTATCTGTTGGGAACGCCGGAAGTTTTGGCGAACGAGGGTCTCCGAGCTCGTCTTTGGAAGGCGCAGCCCAATGGGGGCTTCGAGGGAGCGCTCGCGGATCTCCAGCGGTTGGCCGCAATGGGGAATGTCGAAGCGAGCGCAGATGCTCACGAACTCACGACAGCTCTTAGGAGCATGTTTGCCGACATGAACGATGGTCTGCTCGCAGCTCAGTTCGAATTCGGAATAGCCGCCAGCCGATCGGTCGCTCGGTTCCTCGCCCAATTTGACGCGATCTTTTCCCTGAATCAGGACCTGCTCATCGAGCACCATTACTTACCCCAAGACATAAGCCTGCTTGCTCCCGGGAAGTTCACCGGAGCAGAGATGCCGGGGGTTTTGCCGAGCCTTCCACCGGGCGTGAACGGCATTACCTCCTGGGCCCTACGAACCTACCACCCCAAGAGCGACGACTTTTCCCTTCAACGTGGGATGCAGCCTTTCGTGAAGCTTCACGGGTCGTCGAATTGGTTCGAGAGCGATGGCAGTTCAATGCTCGTGATGGGCGGCAACAAGGTCGGGACCATCGGACGGTCGCCAATTCTCAGCTGGTACGGAAGACTCTTCGACGAGTTTCTCGATCTTGCGGACGCGAGGCTGATGATCATCGGCTACGGATTTCGCGATGAGCACATAAACCTTTCGCTCACGAACGCCGTCAGACGCGGCTTGAAATTTTTCGTCATCGCGCCGGAGGGCGCCGACCTCATGCGCAGCGTCAACTCGACAGCGGGCGCCGTGATCTACAATCCTGGACCGATGGACGAGTTGTTCGAACGAGGTCTCATCGGGGCCTCTCGTCGCTCCATGCGTGATATCTTTGGATCAGACGGCGTCGAATTTTCCAAGGTGATGCGATTTTTCGAACGCTGACATCGTCGTCTCGTCGAATGCCGTTGGTCTGCCGCGAGGGCCATTATCGTTGGCCCGGATAGCGGTGTGATTTTTGTGCGCAGCTCAGGCGACGGCGCTACCATCTTGCAGGACCTGATCTGCCAAACTGAGCACCGTCTGGCGAAGTTCTTCGAGAGTCTCGATCCTCCGTTTGAATAATTCTGCTTTAGCTCGAGCGGCCTGGCTCACCGAGGGAACGTCGCTCGACTGCGGCGACCACAAGCTCAGCAGATCTCTGACATCCTCGATTGGGAAGCCGACGAAGCGGGCTTTGCTGATCAGCCGCAGGCGGTCGAGATCTGCCTCCGTGTAGTCGCGATAGCGATCAAAGCGGCGCGAAGGCGCGGGGATCAGACCAATCTTCTCGTAGTGGCGGATCATCCGCTGCGACACGCCAGTCGCGTCCGAGGCTTCGCTGATGTTCATCGTAAATATGGCTCGATACAATTCCGTCATTCGGTGCGGCCCCACCCACATCAGCGGCATCGGCCTTCTTTAGTACACCAAGCCACTCGCACGATAAATCGCCAGCGCAGCCTCTGAGAAAGAGAGAGCCTGTTTGGCCTTTTCCGGCGCCGGAAGCCATCCTGAAACTCAGATGTTGTGACCACTCTCGAGCGTGCACCCGAAAAAGCTTAGTACTCGATCCATCGGCATGACGTAGGCGAGGGTATCGTCCGGTGTAACCGCGACGAGAATTCCGACCGCGCGGCGTGGCGACTCTCCGGACGTGACGACCAACGCGCCCGAGTCACCGCGGTCGGCAAAGGCGACCGGCGATCCTACAATCGCAATCATGTCTTCGAAATGGACCGTGTCCTCGTAGCCCTTTATTTTGAACCTGACCGCGATATTGCGGAAGACATTGAAATAAACGAATCCGGTAGTGTGCCCGGTCGACCGGCCAACCTTCTCGACCGTCATTCCCCCTTCCGGATTTGTGACGATCTCCGCAGGCGTATCGTACAGGTCGCCTTGCATTGACGTGACGCTCTCTGGCTTGGCTATCGTGAATGCTGCGCCGTCGAGATTTTCGCTGACCGTGACGTTGTTGACGGTGCCCGCTTTCCATTCGGTCGTTCCGTAATGGTGACCGAGCGTGAAGGGATCGAGATTGCCCGGCACGATGTCGGCGTGCCCCGGCGCGATTACGGGCATGGCATGGTCGGCCGTGGAGCACCTGCCGGTTACATGATTTGCGGTCAGGCCGAGCAGCGTTCCGTGGCGGTTGCGCATCAGGCATCCGAGGGTACCTGTCTCGCGCTCGGTTGCCAGCGAAATGGAAGACCCACAAGGATAATGCCCGCGCACCATCCGAGCGCTTGCGGCCGATCTCGGATCATTGATCGAGGGAGGCTGGGCGATTGGTTCGGCGCTTTTGAAGAATTCGAGCTTAATTCCGTTCACTGTCCGCTGTGGTAAGTCCCTCATTCGCTTTCTCGGAACCGCGTTCAAATGGCAGAGTACGATTTCGTTCGGCCTGCGCAGCCCAATCACCGTGATGCGGATTTTCTTGAGTATCTCGACCAGCGCGCAGTGATCGACGACATCGAATATGCGCTCGTCCTGCGGTAGCAGCGACGGTCCGACGCGGGGCTGGTCGCCTTCCAGCGAGCGGAGCACCTCCTCAGAAGGAGGCGGCGATTCTGGTTCAGGGCGACTCGACAATGCTGCGTAGGTCAGGATTCCCTTGCGTGCTGCCCAGGCTTCGATGATTCCAGCGGTCTCGTGCAGTTCGCTCATTCGTCCCTCGGTGAAGACGAAATGTCCAATATGGCGAGCTAGTTAACGAATTTGCCGAACCGGCGGCCTGTATGCTCCGAGGCTCGTATTTTGATGCAAACTTGCGTCCTCTGACATGATGTTATAGCAGACCGGCTGCAAGATCGCGCTGGCCGGCAATCGGTCGAGCGAAAAGGTTCAAACCTCCTCAGGAACGGCGGGAAGGGTGACGATCATGAACGACGCGGCCCAAGAGGTCTCCGAGCTTCCGGCTCTGCTCGATGTGCTGACGATGGCCGTGACGACGCTCGACGCAGCGGGGATGGATCGCTGCAGCGACGTCTATCTTTACATCGCAGGTTACCGCGGAGGACAGCGGGTCAGCGATCTTACCGTTGAATGTGGGCAGCTTTCGCTAACGCCCGCACGCGTGTTCCGGGCGGGCCGATTGGCTGCGCAGCCTGCTGACATGGCGAACCGACGGGCCCTGCTGATCGCGCAGTTTTGCTACTTGTCATGGCACTGGCAATGGGAAGTGCAGGAGGCTGCCGACTATCTCGGTTGCTCGACGCAGATACTCGACAACTGGATTGCGGCCGCCGCCCGGAGCGACGTCCCCAATCCACCAACCTTCGTGGTGGCGCGCATGCGCCGGGCGATAGCGCTCGAATATCAACGCCAGTTGATCGGAGTCGATGATGACGATGTAGCCGACTGGCTGCGCGCGCGCCGTAAGGCTTTCGGCGGCAGGAGCGTACTCGAGCTCCTGAGCATGGAAGGTGAGACCGGGTTTCGTCGGGTCAACCTGTGGCTGCTCAACGCGATGCCGGCGTCGCGCACCTTGCACTAGAGGTCATCGGCGGCGCGTCGTAGCGGCCATCGCAACGGGCGGCGTGGACAGGAATGTGCGCACCTTATAGCCTTCAAAGGTGTCGGGCAGCGGCGGCATGCTCTTCCTGCGAGCGCGCATGACCACGAATAAGATCTCGGGAGTGCCATTCGCGTCCTTCGTGCCGCATGGAAATGCGACGTCGCTGGTGAGGCCGAGTTGATCATACAATCGAAGACAGGCCGCCTTGAGCGCCTGACGGTCAGCACTGCAGCTCATGCTTTTCTCCTTGCTTGAAAATCATTGGTGATGAGCCCGACCACCGTGCCTACAGGCATCGGCCGTTACGCTAATCCGCGGGAAGGCGTGGCCATCGCCGGCGTGCTGGCCGCGCCCCACGTAGTCCGTTCCGGTGCGGCCGAATGATCTTCGCCCGCCGAGCATTGCAGCGCCGGCTCGACGAGTTGCGCCCGATCCTGGGCGAGACAACGGTCAGCGCGTTGGCCGTCAGGCTCAATCGTCCGGGCGGGGACCGTATGGCCGCGATGTGGGAGGTGGTCGTGCTGCACGCACTTTCCCGCTGCGGCTCTGTCGAGAGCGAGCTTCCCTTGCCTTCCGGCCGGCGCCCGGACGTCCGCTTTGAACGCCCACCCTTGGTGTTCACTGCGGACGTGACCACGATCTCCGACACCGGGCTTGACCACGCCAATCCATATCACGAGCTCAGCGAACTAGTTGAGGCTGCCAAGACCAAGCTTGGGCTTCCGATCGGAGGGGTGGACCTTCACGTCCACTCCAGAAATGATCGCACTCGCCGCGGCACGCGCACTGTCCTCAGGCTGCCGCCGCGAGGGCGGCTACGGGGTTTCGTCGAGAACACCATCCTGCCGCAGTTGCGCGAGCAGATCGCCGCGCGCGCAACCGTGCTCAACGTGGCGATCGACGACGACGATGTCGCAATCGATCTGACCATCGATCCATCGAGGTCGCCAACGTCGTCCGGCAGCTTCGCAGCATACGACGTTCCCAAGATGCGCGACCGCAATCCGCTCTATCGGGCGCTCGAGTCCAAGGCGGGCCAACTCCGCGGAGCCGACGGAGTCAGCGGCGTGATAGCTTGCGACGGGGATTGCGTGGCTCTGTCCGCTCGACGGCCCGGATGGGACGAGGTCACGACGGATCAGATCGTGGGCGAGTTCTTCCGGCAGTATTCGTCGATCGACTTCGTTCTTCTGCTCAGCGTCAGAGAGTCTCGCGAGGGACCGTGGGCCATCCCTCCGGCATTTCGACGGAATCACGCAACCCTTCTTGTTCGACCCGGCTTCGATGACACGGAATTGAAGACCCTGGTCCAATCCGCGGTCGAACATTTTCCCAAGCCCGCGATGATGCCGGTGAATGGTGCGCTCAGGGCACGTGAGGAGGGATACGACCTTGGTCATCACGGAGGATATCGGATGTCCGGTTCGAAAGTCAGATTAGGCTTGCGCGAGTTCACCGAAATATTTGCTGGCCTTCGAACCCTCGGCGACGGCGGGGCTCGAAACGTCGAGGCGGCGAGGAAAGCTCCGCGTCCGCCGAACCACCTGCAATCCTTTGTCCTGCACAATCTGATGGAAGGCCGGCTTCCGGCATCTATCGAAGTGATCAAGACCGACGAGGACGACAGCGACGATTATGTCGAGATTGTCTTCGGCGAGCCGGATCCCGCAATTTCGCCATTGCGATAGCCACTCGCTACATCCCGACCAGACAATGCTCGAACGCGATCGAGCCCGCCCGAAGTCCGATCGGATGACGCTAATCGGACAATCGCAGGTCCGTGCCAGGAAGTGCCGCCAGGCCATCCGCACTCGCCCCCCTCCCGCGCCAACGCGCGCAAGACGGATGAACGGCAAGCCGGAATAGCGGATTTTTGTGTTTCTGTTTCCCACGACGTTGCGCGGGGTTCCTCGGCATTCAGTGATGACATCGGGCGAAAGCCCCGGTCGTTCACTTGCGCGGGGTGTCGAGACCAAGAACAATCCGGTGTAGGGCAATACCCGTCAGCCGTTCCTGCGCGGCCTCATCGATGTTCGCCTGGATCAACTGGCAGGTTTCATCGAGAGTCAGGACGCGGTCACGGTTTGCGTCGAACTCGGAACGTCCGAAGTCT
>Ga0207689_10006054_pt1 | contig 10699 bp, 9 predicted proteins | sample KBSMisM52_FD_184312 | JGI IMG/M metagenome (GOLD analysis project Ga0207689, IMG submission 184312) | Miscanthus rhizosphere microbial communities from Kellogg Biological Station, Michigan, USA - KBS Miscanthus M5-2 (SPAdes) (version 2) | ecosystem: Host-associated > Plants > Roots > Rhizosphere... | reverse complement strand
GTGTCGTTGGCGTGCGCTCGGTCGATGAGGCGTTGGAAGAACTTTTCTAGATTGTCTCTGTGTGCGGCTTTGCCGCCTCCCGTGTGGAAAGCCTCTGGCTTTCCGTTAGCCACTTAGAAAAGGGGAGAGGCTTCGTCTCGGGCGGCGTAGCCGCAAAAGGATCGTAGGCTTGACGGAAAGCCGGAGGCTTTCCGCACGGAAGGCGGCAAAGCCGCAAAAGCGAGCGGACGCTACCGCGTTACGGTACTGACCTCATCGCCACTTGGTTTTGGGTTCCGGTCGTACACAACTACTCGCAAATCATCTTCCAAGTTCTGAGTAGCAATGGGGTCAAATCCTTCCAAGTAGCCTTCCGGCATGAACGCATCTGCGCCCGCAACCGTCATTGGTACTTCAGTCACTAGCCAGCGCTCAATGTGTGGCATGAACTCTTTGTAGATCTGAGCGCCGCCGATCACAAACAGATCAGTAGTCAGGCTCTCGCTTAGTGACAGCACCGACTCAACGTCACGGAGGACCACGAGCGACTCTTGAGGTTCGATGTTTGAATCACGACTCAGCACAATATTCAGGCGATTCTTTAATGGCTTGCCGAGCGTTAACCAGGTCTTCCTTCCCATTACTACGGCGTGACCAGTCGTCGTTTCACGAAAGAACTTCATGTCAGCAGAGTAGTGCCAGGGCAACTTCCCCTTCTTCCCGATTGCGTTGTTTTTGCTGACGGCAACGATGGCGATGATCATGATCGAATGTCCGATATGCGTCTGTCTTGTCGCTATGTTCGGGAAGTCTAATCCTCTGGTTAATAGCTTTGAACTGAATGACAACGACAAGCTGAAGCTTATCGGACATTCAGACAGCAACTGGCGCGGCAATCTTTCCGTGCGATTTGTAGCCGATCAAATTCAAGTCCGCGAATGTGACACTTAAGAGTCCTTCCAACCCTCGCAGTCGCCTTTCCGAATCGTTAATTTCCAGCGATGGCAACTCCAGGGGTTCACGGGCCAACAGCTCTTCCACCTGCTCAAGGTGATTCAAGTAAATGTGGTAGTCACCGAGCGTGTACACAAAGTCTCCAACTTCCAGGCCAGTCACGTGTGCAACCAGATGCGTCAGCAAAGCATAAGAGCTTATATTGAATGGCACGCCGAGAAACGCGTCAGCCGAACGTTGATACAACTGACAATGCAGCGTCTTTCGTTCGGCGACTTTGAAATGAAACAACGTGTGACATGGCGGTAAGTCAACGTTGTCTGCCTGGCGTGGATCCCAACCAGTCACAATCAAACGTCGCGAATCAGGATTTGTTTGAACTTGCTCGATAAGTCTCGCAATTTGATCCACTCCATCATGGGCCGGATAGTTACCACCAAATGAACGCCAGAGATAGCCGTACACCGGACCCAGGTCGCCAGACTGACGACCAAACTTTGAAGTGTGCGCTTCGTCGGCCCACTCCGCCCAGATGTCAACTCCTCGTGCTCGCAAGTTTGCTTCATTGGTGTCGCCCGACAGAAACCAGAACAACTCCTCGGCGATCCAACGAAACGGAACTTTCTTGGTAGTCACTATCGGAAACCCATCGCGCAGGTTGAAGCGCGTTTGAAATCCGAAGTGCGAAATTGTTCCGACACCAGTTCTATCCTGATGTCGGATACCATTCTCCAGAATTGATCGCAGTAGATCGTGATATTGTTTCATGAGTCGTCAACAGAACTACTCATCATAATAACGGAAAGGCACCTGAATGAAGCAATACAGACTTTGCTTTTTGGGTTTCGGAAATGTCGGTCGTGCATTGGCCCGCTTGTTTGTCGCCAAGTCAACTGAGCTTCGCGAGAGTTACGGGATCGATTGGATGATAACGGGTGTCGCGACGCGACGCATGGGATGGCGAGTCAATCAGAACGGATTTGACATGCAGAATTTACTGTCGACGACGGCCACTGATTTTGACACCGCGCACACGGTTGAAGATTGGCTAAAGGCAGCCGCGCCCGATGTTGTGTTTGAAACAACTTCACTCAATCCTGAGAGTGGCCAACCAGCGATTGATTATCTCAGAGCCTCTCTCAATGCGGGAGCCCACACGATTACTGCCAACAAAGCTCCGATTGTTTACGCCTACAACGAACTCAACGCAATTGCTCTTCAACAGGGCAAACGTTTTCTCTTCGAGTCGACAGTCCTCGATAGTGCGCCGTTGTTTTCGCTGTTCCGCGAAACACTCCCGGTTGCGAAGATCCGTGGCTTCACTGGAATTTTCAACTCCACAACCAACGTGATTCTAGAGACGATGGAAGCCGGCCGTAGTTTTGAAGAAGGAGTTAAAACTGCGCAGGAACTTGGTGTAGCGGAAACTGATCCTACGAACGATGTTGAAGGTTGGGACGCAATCATGAAAGTTTGCGCCATCGCGAATGTGATTTTGAAGACCCCTTTGAGACCGGGTGATGTGCGCCGTGAAGGAATCAGGGCTCTTGACCCCGGCACATTGCAGCAGGCACGTGGCGAAGGAAAGCCTTACAAGTTGCTGGCTCGGGCTAAGGTCAATACTGACGGTTCGATTAGCGCTTCAGTTAGACCCGAACAGATTGCATTGTCAGAGGCACTGGGTAGTATTCGTGGTACTTCGCTCGCGGTTCATTTTGAGCTTGATATGATCCCGGGGCTAACTGTCATCTCACACCGGCCGAACCTACAAAGCACAGCCTATGGACTGTTGGCCGACTGCGTGAATGCTCTGCGATAGCTGTGTGTGCCACGCGAGTACCTTCCCGTTCACAATAAGAAGGCAATATTAAGACAATCTTGTCGCATCCAAGTAGATTACTCCGTCACTGAAAATGTGGCGCTTTCTAAAAACGGTACTGTCGGCAGGCCCGTCGATTGACGGAAGGCAGTTCTAGTTACAACTCGGAGGATACTTCTCTCCTCAAAGACTATCTGAAAGGTCAGCGGTCTTTAACCCTTCTAATAGACCAGCCTCGCAAACGAACTTAGTTGATGGCAGCTGTAAACGTAGCGATCTCAGGGAGATCGTTATGGTTCGAGCGACTGAGTTGCGGTTTGTTGTCTCTATTCCACTCCCACGCTTAAGAGACATCGCATAGATATTTGCTTAGATAGTCTTGAGACTCGGAAACGCATTGGCGAATTACCGAATACTTGAGCCGGGGAACTATGCTCCTGGAGATTGGGAGAACACTAATGGTCGAGCAAAGCCTAAAGATACTGCTGGTCTATGACGATCTCGAGACTCGTAATCAGATCGAAGAAACCTTAAGGACCTCTGACATAGATAAGTTCCGACTTGAATCTGTACCCTCGCAAGTGATCATTCAAGGTGATTCAGTACCCAACTGCTACGACGTTTCTATTGTTGAATCAGTAGGACAGCGAGCTTCGCAACTCATTCTAACTCTAAAAGCAGTGCTGGATTGTCCAATAGTCTCAGTGACATGGGACTCAGGAAGCGAGGTTTTGAATGCACTGCATTCCGGAGCTTCCGATTGTTTGATTCGAAACCATCTGACTCCGGCAAAACTTGAAGAGTCGATCTGTGCAGTTCTCGACACGGCCCGCAACCTGGATCAGTTGGGCCAGTACGAACGTTGGTATCTTGGCCTGGTCGAGAACAGTTCCGATTTGATCTTCACTCAAGACCTGACCGGGATCTTTAGTTCAATCAATCGGGTCATTGAAACCCTGACGGGTTATCAGCAGGACGAGGTTATCGGTCAGCACATCCGGCAGATTGTTGCGCCTGAATATGCTGACGTCGTGTGGAGTAGTCATCTTGGTATGTTGGAAGACCGAAGACCGATCAGGCGTGAATTGTCGATTCTATCGAAAAGTCGGCAGCGAATACCGGTGCAGATGTCCAGTCATTTGGTTTACAAGCATGGCGCACCCGTCGGAGTTCAGGGAGTAATGCGAGCACGCCTGCAAGTTGTTTCACTTAGAGCGGCGGTGTGATTATCGTAAACAGTCGGGTCCCGACTTCAGCCGTGAGCCAGTTCTTTAACGCCCTCAAGCAAACGTTCGATTTCTTCCTCGTTGGTGTAGCACGAGCAGCCCGCTCTCAATAAGCCTTCCTCAACGAGCCCGAGTCGCTCAACAACCGTGGCAGCGTAGAAGTCGCCATGGGAGAGAAACAGTCCTTTCGTTGCCAGTTGTCGAGCCGCTTCATTTGATGGGCAACCCTCGATGGTAAATGAGACTGTTGGGGTCCTGGGTTGATCAGGAGTTGGACCGTATAGCGTGATGCGTGGCATGTCACTCAAGCCATTCCACAGTCGCTCGAAGAGGTGCGCATTTCGTGAGTGTGTCTCACTAAACACGTTAGCCAGTTGCTCACGTCGCGGCGAGATAGGACTGAGCGAGGCAAGGAAGTCCACTGCGGCAGCAGCGCCGACCATTCCTTCCTGATTTTGGGTTCCGGTCTCAGAGTTCTCGGGGGCGTATTCCGGAGCAGGTACTAGTCGTGGGAAGTCGGTCTCCTGGTACAAGTCACGCTTTCCATACAGGATTCCGATGTGCGGTCCGTAAAACTTATAAGCAGACATTCCCAGAAAATCGCAATCAAGTTCCTTGACGTCGATAAGTGCATGCGGTGCGTAATGAACTGCATCTACGAAAGCCAGGGCTCCGACGCTGTGTGCCAGTTCGATGGCGTTTGCGATGTCGTTGATGGTACCCAACGAGTTTGACGCAGCGCCAATCGCCACAACCTTCGTCTTTGAATTTACTGAGCGTTCAAGATCGTCAAGATTGAGTTGTCCGGTCTGAGTGTCTAGCCTAACCGTTCGTATTGTTACGCCACGTTCCTTTTCCAGTCGACGCCACGGATCAATGTTCGCGTGATGATCGAGTTCAGTTACGACTATCTCATCCCCTGTTGAGTAATGAAGACTCAGAGCTCTCGAGAGGTGAAAGGTCAACGTCGTCATGTTTGACCCAAAGGCGATTTCACTGGCCGAAGCATTCAAAAACTCACCCAACACCTCGCGTGCGTTTTCAATTGCCGCATCCGTTTCGGCGCTCGTCGGATATTCCCAATGCGTGTTTGCATTGTGGTGAAACAGATAGTCGCTCATTCTTTCGACCACTTGACGCGGTACCTGTGTTCCACCAGGGCCATCGAAATAGGCCACTGGATAACCGTTGTGGACCCGTTCAAGTGCGGGAAAGTGAGATCTGATTTGAGTAACTGATGCGATTTCGGCGTCTGTTTGAGAAGAAGTTGTCGACATTTAGCTTAAGGTGATCCAAAGAATTTGGTCACCAATCATAGCATTTCTTCCGAGCCTAACGTTGAGCAACTGTTTCTCTACGGCTGGGCCGAAGACCAGCGCGGAGGCGGAGCCTCCAAGTTTTATTAAGTTCAACGGAGAGCCAGAGGCTCTCCGCACGGAAGGCGGCAGAGCCGCGCTGCGCCTGAAGCCGCGCTGCTCAACCAGGTTCCCAGCGGTCCTATGGCGTCGGCATTAATCCAACAAGGCGCCTCCATAAAATCTCTAAATCCCTGTTGACTCACTCCGGCGTTCTGTGCGATAAGCTGCTTTCAGGTTTTCTTTGACATCTATTGATCGTGGCGATTTAAGGCAACTTGCTCCACGTAAAAAACTGCTAAAGAGCTGTGAGGATTATCCAAGTCATCATTGGAACCCCGCGCACTCTGAGGCGCGGGGTTTTTTATTTCCTGCGTATCACCCCAGTTAGTTACCAGCCTTAGTCTCCACTCGAAACAACTTGTTCGACAATCGCTTGTTTGTGGTTTTCGCCTGATGACCACTGCGACAAGCTGATGCTTATCGGACATTAACGGAGGCTGTAATGGGAACTACCGAAGGACAACTAATCGATTTTCAATTTGCGCTTTCAAATCTCAATCTGGAATCGCAAGGTTTTGACACGCTTGCCCTCCATGCGGGCGCATATCCGGATCCGACGACCGGTGCTCTGCTGACGCCGATCTACCAAACAACGACTTACACGCAAGAAGCGGTCGGCAAGGACAAAGGATTTACTTACAGCCGCTCGGCTAATCCAACGGTGTCGGCACTCGAGCGCCGGTTGGCGGCACTTGAAGGTGCTGAACACTGCACGTGTTATGGGACGGGATTAGCAGCAACGACTGTACTTTGTCTCGCTCTTTTGCGCGCCGGTGATCATGTCGTTGCTTCGCAGGCGGTCTACGGTGGAACTGTTCGCCTCCTGAAGCAAGTGCTCGAGCCATTTGGAGTGACGTCCGACTTTGTTGACACCGCCGATGAGACTCAACTGCGACAAGCGCTCGCCAGGAAGAAGACGCGCTTCGTATTCATCGAAACGCCTGCGAATCCTACGTTGAAATTGACCGACATCGCGCTAGCCGCGCGCATCGCACACGAGGCCGACGCGCTGCTCGTAGTGGACAACACTTTGCTCACGCCCGCTTTGCAACGACCATTAGACCTCGAGGCTGATGTAGTACTTCACTCGACGACAAAGTTTATCGAAGGGCACAACGCCACGGTAGGCGGAGCTCTTATCACGCGCGACCAATCGCTACACGATCAATTCTCGTTTACGCGAAATGCGATTGGAGCAATTCAGTCGCCGTTTCCGGCGTGGTTAACCCTCCAGGGTGTGAAGACTGTCGGATTGAGAATGGCCCAACATTCGGAAAATGCTTTGCAGATTGCGCGCTTCCTGGAGAGTCATCCACGCGTAACCAGGCTGCTATATCCTGGACTTGAATCGTTTCCGCAATTTGAACTCGCGCGAAAGCAACAATCTTCAGGTGGCGCTCTGATCGCGTTCGAGGTTGAAGGTGGCGTAGCTGCTGGAATCCGCTTGATGAATAGCGTGCGTCTGTGCGCGCTAGCGGAAAATCTTGGTTCAGCAGAAACCCTGATCACTCATCCGGCCTCGATGACACACGCTGATGTGCCAGCTGCCCAGCGTGAGGCTGCCGGGATCACTGATGGCCTGGTGCGACTCTCGGTGGGTCTCGAAGATCCGCTCGACATCATTCGTGACCTTTCTCAGGCGCTTGAGGAAAGGAAGGTGGCGTAGCGATGTCCACTGAAACTCAAGTAATTGTCTTAAAGTTTGGGAGTTCGGTCCTGCGAAGCGAAGATGATTTGCCTGCGGTTGTTCATGAGATCTATCGCTGGTGGAGAACAGGTCATCACGTCGTTGCCGTTGTTTCAGCATTCGGTAACACAACTGACGATCTGACGCGCCGTGCCCATAACGTTTGTGACCAACCGGAAGATGCACTGGTGGCGGCTCTTCTCGCAACGGGAGAAACGGCCTCGTCTGCTTTGTTGGGCCTGGCGCTTAATAGATCGGGATTGCCGGCAACGGTATTGGATGCTGAGCAAGCAGGCCTACTCACGGTTGGCGACACGCTGGACGCCGACCTCGTCGCTGTGGATGCCGCAAGTCTCCTGGGTGCGTTACAGGAAGGAATCGTTGTTCTACCGGGTTTTGTTGGCAGAACTCAAGGCGGTCAAACGACATTGTTGGGCCGTGGTGGCTCAGACCTAACCGCACTATTTCTCGCTCAACGTCTTGGCGGAGATTGTCGTCTAGTGAAAGACGTTGATGGTCTTTACACGAGCGATCCGAACGCCCGGACAGGAGTAGCGGCGTCTCGATTTGCCGAAGTCAGTTATCGCACGGCTCGTAAGGTCGGTGGCGCTGTGGTGCAACTAAAAGCGATCGATTTTGCCGAAAAGCACCGGTTACGGTTTTCAGTGTCCAGCATAGGTTTGGATCGCGCTACGGAAGTGGGACCTTTCGCGGACCATATTGCTGTTGGCAAATCAACTGGTCGCCCTTTGCGAGTGGCATTGCTGGGTTGCGGCACAGTCGGCGGTGGTGTTTACAAACGATTGGCCGCGCTGCCGGAGTTGTTTGAAGTGGTTGGCGTCGCCACTCGAAACGTTGATCGCGCCATTGATGAAGATGTGCCGGTGCGATTAATAACCACACACCTCGACAGATTGATCAGCGAGTCTCCAGACGTTGTTGTCGAATTACTCGGTGGAATTGAGCCGGCGCTGAGTCTTGTTACAAAGGCATTGCTGCATGGCTGTCATGTGGTAACGGCAAACAAAGCTTTACTCGCGAATCATCTTTCCGAGTTGGAAAGTATTGCGGGTGCTAAACGAAGCCGGTTGCTGTACAGCGCAGCAGTTGGTGGAGTTGTTCCGACTCTCGAGACCGTGAGACGTGCACGCGAGTATGGTGAATTGTCAGTTGTCTCAGGAATTCTGAATGGAACTACAAACTTCATCCTTGATGAGCTCGCCAACGGAATACCTTTTTCTACCGCTCTACATCACGCTCAGCAACTTGGTTACGCAGAGGCTAATCCGCAGTTTGATCTGGACGGTACCGACGCTGCTCAAAAGCTGATTCTGCTCGCGCGCGAAGCCTTCGATGTCGAGTTAGCCTTTGATTCGATACGACGTGTTGGAATCGATGAAAGCACTGCAACCCCAGGAGAAAGCGACAAAACAATTAGGGTTGTCGCTCAATGCCGGCGAACAAAAGACGGCTTCGAAGGTTCAGTAACTCCCGTCGAACTTTCACAAGACCATCCATTGGCAGATGTACGCGGCGCTTCTAATCGCTTGCTAGTTGAAGACGAAAACGGAAGAACCTGGACTGTCTCGGGTCGCGGGGCTGGTCGCTGGCCAACGACCGAGGCCGTCATAGCCGACCTGTTTGATCTTAGCGGAGCGTCAACTGCAACGACGCTTGAGGAAGAAGAGGAGTGTGTTGCATGAAGACTTCAACTCGTTGCGTTCAACTCGGTACTGGAAACGATCTTCACGGCGCAATCGTGCCACCCATTTACCAAACTGCCACTTTTGTGCAACCAACCGCCACGGAGTTTGGTGACTTTGACTATACGCGCAGCGGCAATCCGACACGCTCGCTACTCGAGGAACAATTGGCGAGTTTGGAAGACGCTACGTACGCCTCTGCGTTTGCGAGTGGTATGGCTGCGCTTACGGCGTTGACGCGAATAGTTCGGAGTGGTGAGGAGATAATCGCAGGCGACGACCTGTACGGCGGCACAGTGCGCCTGTTGGAACGAATAGCCAGCACACAAGGTGTAACGGTCCGATATGTCGACACAACGGATCTTGATCTGGTTCGAAGTAACCTAACCTCAAGTACGCGTTTGATTCTTATCGAGACGCCGAGCAATCCTTTGTTTCGCATTACGGATATCAGGGCTCTAAGTTTGATTGCTCGTGATGCGGGTGCACTGTTGGCCGTGGACAACTCGATGCTCTCGCCAGTCTTTCAACGCCCATTGAACCTGGGGGCTGACATCGTCATTCATTCAGCGACGAAGTTTTTGTGCGGTCATAGCGATGTTACTGCAGGTGCAATTATCACGAACGATAGATCGGTTCACGAGTCGATCTCGTTTCAGCAAAACGCTGAAGGAGCGGGATTGAGTCCGTTTGAATCGTGGCTACTGCTTCGAGGTTTGAAGACCCTCGCGTTAAGAGTTGAGCGACAAAACAAGTCGGCGCATCGAGTGGCTGAGTTTCTGGAATCGCATTCTTCTGTAGCGAGAGTGTTCTATCCCGGACTGGTCAGTAACGAAGGTCATAAGATTCATCGGCAGCAGTCTGAGGGCGATGGTGCGGTGGTGAGTTTTACGACCGACGATCCGGATTTTTCGGTGCGTTTGGTTGAAGCAACACGACTCTTCAAGATCGCTGTGAGTTTTGGTTCAGTCGGCTCGACAATTAGCCTACCATGTCGAATGTCGCATGCAAGTATTCCATTGGCGCTCAGAGATAGAATTGGGCCACCAGCGGATCTGGTGAGGTTGTCGGTGGGAATTGAGGATGTAGATGATCTGATTGACGACTTAAGTCGAGCGTTGGTTGTGAGTGAAAGTAAAGATCTCGAGTTAGCAGTAGGGTAGTGCCTTGGAATGAATTTCTCTGTGCTACCTCTGAGCCCTCTGTGTCTCTGTGGTGCAATCTAACTCAGCAACCCGATCAACCACAGAGACACAGAGGGCACAGAGGTAGCACAGAGACTCCCAATTGGGTCATGCTTCTCTGGATTTTACCTTCACAATTCTTGCCATCACTGCCAAAGCGCCCAGGTGATAGGCATTATGATCCGCGACGAGTAGCGCTTCCCGCAGGAGAGTCTGACCATCACCATGTGGGATCTTTTTGTAGAGCGCGCTGGAATCATCCGCTACTAGCTTCTCCATTTCATTCAAGTCGTGCCGAAATCCTCGAATGCTTTCCTCCCACAACTCCGGCGTACCAAGCTGACTCGGATCAGGCCAATACCCTACTGGAAATGCAGGCGAGATATGATTCGGATTTCGACTGAACTCAAGAATGTCCCATTGCGCGAGACGCATGTGTTCAAGCACTTGCCAGGCTGAATAAGGCAATCCCTCAATTCTCCGGTTGCAGAGCTCTGCTGGAAAATCGTTTACAAAATCGTCAAACGAAAGATGGGCACCTCCACCGCGAAGGAGGTAGAGCAGGTGTTCGCGCAGCGATTTGTTGTCGTCGTTCATATCGTTTCTCCTCATCTCCTAAAAAATATAGCACCACATACCCAATCCCTTCAGTGACGCCTTTGAACCAATGGGCGCTCTCTTCTGGGACCGCAGGCGTCCTCGCCTGCACGCGTCGCCACAGAAGCGTCC
>Ga0207689_10006048_pt1 | contig 10702 bp, 8 predicted proteins | sample KBSMisM52_FD_184312 | JGI IMG/M metagenome (GOLD analysis project Ga0207689, IMG submission 184312) | Miscanthus rhizosphere microbial communities from Kellogg Biological Station, Michigan, USA - KBS Miscanthus M5-2 (SPAdes) (version 2) | ecosystem: Host-associated > Plants > Roots > Rhizosphere... | reverse complement strand
AGCGTTCCTCCCGAGCGGCCCATGGGGCCACGTTGTTAACGTGCAGTGTCCCGTGCAGACATCTGGATTCCTAGCGCGAAGCCGTCTTCTGCCGGGCCGTTCGCGCAAGCTCTTCGTCGATGATCTTTTCGAACGCCGCAGCCGGCTGCGCGCCGGTCAGCGGAATGCCATTGATGAAAAACGCCGGCGTGCCAGTTACCCCGGCGAGGCGTCCCTGTTGCGCGTCCCGATCCACCGCTTCGCGCTGGCGCCCCGTATCGAGGCACTGCTCGAATGTCGCCTGATTGAGGCCGGCATCCTTGGCGTGATCCTTGAGCGTTTTCGCGTCGAGCGACTCGCTCGTGAAAAGCCGTTCGTGATAGGGCCAGAACCGACCCTGTTCCGCGGCGCAACGCGATGCTTCGGCCGCGCGCTGCGCGCTCGGGTGGATGGCGTTCAGCGGGAAATCGCGATACGAAAGACTGACCTTGCCCTGGTATTTCGCTAGAACAGCCTGAATCGTGGGTTCGGCGCGTCGGCAAAATGGGCATTCGAAGTCCGAGAACTCGACGATCTGCACCGGCGCATCGGCAGACCCTTTCAGCCGGGCAGGGTCCGCCGCCACGTTTACGCGGGGAGAGTCGAGCATCACGTCGACTGTGTGGCGCTGGCGCAGCGTGCTCATGAACGAATCGCGTGCCGCGGTTCGCTTGGCCCCCTTGAGCAGGCTTCGCATCTGATCGCGAACGTCTTCGAACCGACGGCCCTGCTCTTGGCGCGCGAGAAAGAATGCCTCGGCCTCGGCGTCGGTGGGGTCTCCGATCTTGTTGTCGAGATCCTTCTGCATCTGCGCGACGGTCACGCCGCGCTGTGCGGCTTCCGCTTCGAGCAGTTTCTGTTCGAGCAATGCGTCCAGCGCCCGACGCTTGATGTCGTACTCCTGCTTGCGGAGGTTAAGAACCTGACCCTGAGACGCCTGAGCGAGCTCGGAGGCAGGCACTGGCTTTCCATCGATGAACGCCACCGGTGGATCGACGGCGCTGGACACGGTTTGCGTAGAGGCAGCCGTAACGAACAGGACAAGGGCTGTGCCGTACAGGTAACGGTTCGATCCTGAGTGCTTGCGATCCATGTGTGCGCGCCGGTGATGAAAATGCGTTCGTTGCCTGCGTCGTTCGACGAAGACGTCCCGAGCGAGGACGCCTCGGTTGGCACGAATGGTCGCTAGCAACCGAGCGAAGCTACGATAGATGGGGGACCGTGCAGCGGGAATACTCCGAGCGGAGTAGTGCGCGCGGGCGGTTCCGCGGCAAACTGCCGCGAAACGGGCGCGCCAGGTCATGCAGGTCGCGGGATGAGCCGCCCGCGGCGGCAAGCGGTTCGCCTGCCGGTCTCGGGCGAAGTGCTACCCGCCGACGCGCATTCCCTGCTGCCGCAGCTCGTCGAGCGTGGCGCTCATCGTTAGTGCCTGCGGATCGACGCGCACGTGCAATAGCGCTGGACGCTGCGCCGACATTGCACGCTCGAACGCCGGCGCGAAATCTCCCGTTGCCACCACCGTCTCGCCATGCGCGCCGTACGCGCGCGCGAGCATCGCGAAATCCGGGTTCACGAGGTCCGTACCGGAAACATGACCGGGATAATTGCGTTCCTGGTGCATGCGGATCGTCCCGTACATGCCGTTGTCGATGACAACGAAAACGATGGGCAACCGGTACTGCACAGCCGTGGCGAGCTCCTGACCGTTCATCAGGAAGCAGCCATCGCCGTTCCACGAGACGACGGTCCGCTGCGGATGGACGAGCTTCGCCGCGACGGCTGACGGCACGCCATAGCCCATCGAGCCAGAGTAGGGTGCGAGCTGCCTGCGCCCACCGCCGTAGCGAAACAGGCGATGCACCCACGTTGCGTAGTTGCCGGCGCCGTTGGTGAGGATCGCATCGTCGGGAAGGCGCTCATCGAGCCAGCGGACGATCTGCCACAGGTCGACAGCGCCGGGCACGGGGCGCGGCGCGCGCCACGCGTCGTAGTCGTCGTGCGCGCGCGCTGCGAGGCCCGCAGCGTGCTGCGACCGCGCGGCAGCCGCGTCGATCGCATCGAGGAAGGCGCCCGGCGTCGCGGCGATCGCGAGCGCCGGCTGGTAGACGCTGCCGAGCTCGTCGGCGCCGGGATGGACGTGGATCAGCGTTTGTCGGGGCTTCGGCACATCGAGCAGCGTGTATCCGGACGTCACCGTTTCGCCGAGCCGCTCGCCGAGGACGAGCAGCACGTCGGCATCGCGCACACGGGCAATCAGCAGCGGGTTGCTGCCAATGCCGACGTCGCCTGCATAGTTCTGATGACGATGATCGAAGAGATCCTGGTGGCGAAACGCGCATGCCACCGGCAGCTGTGCCGCCTCGGCGAACCGGCGCAAGGCAGCGCGCGCGTCGTCGTTCCACCGGCTGCCGCCGACGAGCACGAGCGGCTGACGCGCATCGCGGAGCAGCACCTCCGCCGCACGCACGTCGTCGCGTGGCGGTGCGGCGGCGATCGCGTCTACGTAGGTCACGTCGGCAACATCGGCGCGCGACGTCAGCATGTCTTCAGGCAGCGCCAGCACCACGGGTCCTGGCCGGCCCGACATCGCGAGCCGGTAGGCATGCGCGATGTATTCGGGTATGCGCTCAGGACGATCGATCTGCGCTGCCCACTTGGCGACGCTGCCGTACATCCGCCGGTAATCGATCTCCTGGAATGCGGCGCGGTCGAGCATGTCGGTGCCGACCTGGCCAACGAAGACAATCATCGGCGATGCGTCCTGCATCGCCGTGTGGATACCGACGGCGGCGTTCGACGCGCCGGGGCCACGCGTGACGAACGCGATGCCGGGCCGCCCGGTGAGCTTGCCATACGCTTCGGCCATGTAAGCCGCGCCGCCTTCCTGCCGGCAGACGATGAATGGCAGCCGCTCGCGAACGCCGTGCAGTGCATCGAGCACGGCCAGGAAGCTTTCGCCGGGAACGCCGAACGCGTGCGTTGCGCGCTGGGCCAGCAGGTTGGCGACGACAATCTCGCCGCCCGATCGGGATGCCATGGCAGGGTCCGGGATGGGCCGGCGCCGATTCTACGCGACCGACCACGGTGCCGGCCCTATAATCGCGGCGATTCCAAGCGGACGAACCCACGACGATGCCATTCGACGCGTACCTGAACGACGCGCTGCTGTTCGCGGGGGTCTCGCTCGTGCTCGTTTTGATCGCGCTCGTCGCCCGCTCGCCCGCGCGGCATACGATGCTCGGCATGCTCGTGGTCGTGGCCGTGGGCGTGCTTGGCCTGTGGACGTACGAGCGCATCGGCTCCGCGATCCACTCGCCGACAGGTTCGCTGCTCGCGCGCGAAGCCGGCCTTGCGATCGTCACGTTCGGCGTGATCCAGATCTTCGTGCTGTTCGCGTTCCAGACGCTGCTCGCGCAACGAAAGATCCCGCGGATCCTGAACGAGTTCGTCGTAGCGCTGGCGCTCATCGGCTACGTGATCTACCGGCTGAACGCCGTTGGCGTCAATCTCGCGAGCCTCATCACAACGTCTGCCGTCGTGACCGGTGCGCTGGCGTTCTCGGCGCAGGAGACGCTCGGCAACCTGTGGGGCGGCATCGCGATCCAGCTCGAGAAGACGTGCCGCATCGGTGACTGGGTGAAGATCGACACCGTAACGGGCCAGGTGGTCAGCATCCGCTGGCGTTACATGGCGATTGCGACGATCACCAACGAGACGATCGTCATCCCGAACTCGACGGTGATGAAGAATCGGATCACCGTCGTCGCGCGCCGCGGCGAAGAGCGTACGCCGTGGCGGCGCCACGTGCCGTTCGAAGTCGAGTTCGACCATCCGCCGGCGCGGGTAATCGCCCAGGTCGAGAAGGAACTCGCCAACGCGCAGATTCCCGACGTGGCGCGCGCGCCGGCGCCCAGCGTCGGCTGCGTCGCGTTCAAGGACAGCGGCATCGAGTATGCGGTCGCGTACGACCTGACCGATGCAGGCGCGTACTGGATTGCGGATTCGCGGATTCGCACCCACATCTACGCGGCACTGATGCGGCAGGGCTTCGTCATCTCGTTTCCGCGACGCATCGTCGAAGTAAGGCACGACGAGCGGCCGGGCGCTGCACGGCGCGAGATCGAGCACAGGACCGCAGCCCTCGCGTCAATGGATCTGTTCGCATCGCTGACGGACGCCGAGCGCGCGTCGCTGGCGCGCCAGCTGACGACGTCGCCTTACGTTGCCGGCGAACGCATTTTCGAGGCGAGCCAGCCGGCCGATTCGCTGTATCTGTTGGCGCAAGGACACGTCGAGATCACCCGCGAGCGCGACAAGGGCGGACTTGCGGTCAAGCTCGCGACGCTGGAAGCGCCGGCCTACTTCGGCGAGATGGGACTGTTGCTCGGCCAGCCGCGGATCGCAACGGTTGCTGCCGTCGACGACGCACTTTGCTACCGGCTGGACAAACGCGGCTTCGATTCAATCCTGCGCGGGAGGCCGGCGCTCGCCGAAGCGCTTGCGCGGATCCTTGCGGAGCGCCAGGCGGAGAACGATGCGAAGCTGCAGGCACTCGACGCCGAAGCGCGTGCCGAGCACGCGGTCGGACGCACGCGCGAGCTCGTGCGCAAGATCCAGCAGTTCTTCGGTCTCTGACGGCGTTCGCCGGAGCGCGACGGCCGCACGGGTTCGTGCGACTCGCGGTCAGCGGCCGGCGACGATCTCTTCCCGCTTCAGCAGGAATACGCTCGCCTCCGACGACGGCGTCGACAACCACGTGAACGGCATCCGCGGGAACGCCGTTTCGGCGCCGGCGCGGTTGTCGCCAATCTCGACGACGAGCAGCGCGTCGCGCTGCATGAACTGAGGGGCCTTGCGCAGGATCGTGCGTACCGCGTCGAGCCCGTCGTCACCGCCGGCGAGCGCCAGCGCGGGCTCGTGCCGGTATTCGCGCGGCAATTCTTCCATCGCCATCGTCGTCACGTACGGCGGGTTGCTTATGATGAGGTCGTAGGACTTGCTGGGCAAGTTGTCGAACAGATTCGAGCGAATGAGGTTGATGCGGCCGGCGAGGCCGTAGTCGCTCACGTTGCGCTGCGCGACGGCGAGCGCGTCACTGCTGATGTCGACGGCGTCGACGTCCGCGTTCTCGAACGCGTGCGCGAGCAGCACGGCAAGGCACCCCGAACCCGTGCAAAGGTCGAGCGCGGAGGTGACCGCCGATCGGTCCGGAAGGTAGGGCGCAAGTCCATCCGGCAGCAACTCGGCGATGAACGAGCGGGGGATCAGCACGCGCTCGTCGACGTGAAAACGGAATTCGCCCAGCCACGCCTCCTGGGTCAGGTACGCGGCCGGCACGCGTTCGTCGATGCGCCGCGCGAGCAGCGCGCCGAACTCGCTGCGCTCGGCTGCCGTTAGCTTCGCATCCAGGAAAGGCTCGAGGCGATCAAGCGGAAGGCGCAGCGTGTGCAGGAGCAGGTACGCAGCCTCGTCATACGCGTTGGCGGATCCATGGCCGAACGCGAGCCCGGCCTGGTTGAACCGCGACACCGTGTAGCGCAGGAAGTCGCGCAGCGTCTCGAGTTCGGCGGGCGTGTTCATCCGCGCGACCGCCGTTCAACCACCATAGCGTCCAGCGCTCGCCGGTACGAGCAGCCGCTCGAGAATCCCGCGATAGATGCCGGCCAGCCGCTCGAGGTCCGCGACGGCGACGCGCTCGTTCAACTTGTGGATGGTCTCGTTGATCGGACCGATCTCGACGACCTCCCGACAGATACGCGCAATGAAGCGCCCATCGGACGTGCCGCCGGTGCACGAGATTTCGGGCTCGATGCCGGTCTGCTCGCGGATGACCGACGTCGCGATGTCGACCAGGCGACCTTTCTGCGTCAGGAACGGATGGCCATGGCTCGTCCAGACCAGGTCGTAGTCGATGCCGTGTGCATCGAGAACGGCCGCGAGCCGCGTTGCCAGCGATTCGCGGCTGCTCGCCGTCGAATAGCGAAAGTTGAACTGCAGCTCGAGAGTGCCGGGAATCACGTTCGTTGCACCGGTGCCGGCGTGGATGTTCGAGCACTGGAAGGTCGTCGGCGGGAAGTAGGCGTTGCCGTCGTCCCAGCGCAGCGCGGCCAGTTCCGCGAGCACGGGTGCCACGAGATGAATCGGGTTTCGCGCCAGGTGTGGATAGGCGATGTGCCCCTGGATCCCCTTGACGGTCAGCGTCCCCGACAGCGTTCCGCGGCGGCCGTTCTTGATCATGTCGCCGAGTGCGTTCACCGACGACGGCTCGCCGACGACGCAGAAATCGATGCCGACGCCGTCGCGCTCGAGCCTTTCGACGACCTTGACGGTGCCGTCGGTCGACGGCCCTTCTTCGTCGGACGTGATCAGCAGCGCAATGGATCCCGCCGGACGATGCTGCGCAACGAACGATTCGATCGCGACGACGAACGCGGCGACGGAACCTTTCATGTCGGCCGCGCCGCGACCGTAGAGATGACCGTCGCGCAGTGTTGGCTCGAATGGGTCGCTGCCCCACGCATCGAGGGGTCCCGTCGGCACGACGTCGGTGTGACCGGCGAAGCAGACGAGCGGGGCCGTGTCGCCCAGCCGCGCCCACAAGTTGGTGACGCCGTTGGACTGCAGCGTCTCGCAGCGGAATCCGAGCGGTTGCAATCGCTGCGCGAGCAGCGTCTGGCAGCCGGCATCGTCCGGCGTCAGCGATCGGCGCGCGATCAGTTCGCGTGCGAGCGTGAGGACGGGTGTGGCTGCACTATCCATCCGCTCATGGTAGCAAACGCGGACTTGTCGCCTGTCGTGGTGGCAGGCACGGTACACGCCCCGCGACCCTGGGCTTCGCTGCGTCCGCCGGAAATGCGTCCTGCGACGGGCTCAGCTAAGAGCGCTCGAGCATTCCGCGGTCGATCGTCATGTTGCCGAAATCGGCGGTCATCCGCACATTGCCCGAACCCTGATCCGGCTCTTCGCCGTCGCGCGCCGTCGACGAGTTCTGGTTGATGAGCCAGGCAAGGTTCGTCGCCGAATCCGACGCGACCATCGCCTCGTCGTAACCGATCTGCTCGTCGAGATACAGCCTGCAAAGCGCTTGCTCGAACGTCTGCGATCCCGGGTAGAGCGACTGCTCCATCGCCTCCTTGATCTGCGTGAATTCGCCGTTCTTGATGAGCTCGGCGATCAGCGACGTGTTGAGCAGGATTTCGACGGCGGGACGCAACGTGCCATCGGTGCTGCGAACGAGCCGCTGCGACACGATCGCGCGAAGGCCGATCGACAGGTCGGACAGGACTGCTGCACGGACGTCGTGCGGAAACAGGTTGATGATCCGCGACAGCGCGTGGTAGCTGTTGTTTGCGTGGATTGTCGACAGGCACAGGTGGCCGGTCAGCGTATGCAGCAGCGCTGCCTGCATCGTCTCCTTGTCGCGGATTTCGCCGATCATGATGAGGTCGGGTGCCTCGCGCAGCGCGTTCTGCAGCGCCATGTGGTAGTTGTGCGTATCGGTACCGATCTCGCGCTGGTTGACGAGGCTTTTCCGATGATTGAACAGGTACTCGATCGGATCCTCGACCGTCAGGATGTGGCCGGTGCGATTGGTGTTGCGGTGGTCGATCATCGCGGCCAGTGTGGTCGACTTGCCCGAGCCGGTCGCTCCGGCGACGAGCACGAGTCCCCGCTTCTCCATCACGAGATCGAGCAGCACCGGCGGGAGCTTCAGCGCCTCGAACGCCGGCACCGAGTTGCGCACGTAGCGAATGACGAGCGCGATCGATCCGCGCTGGCGGAAGATGTTGATCCGGAAGTTGCCGATCGCCTTGTCGAGATGCGACAGGTTCATCTCGCGCTCGTTCTCGAACTCGCGCGCCTGCTCCTTCGTCATCAGGTCGTAGGCGATCCGACGCACCGTCTCGACGTCCATCGTCTGGCTCGACACCGGCGCCAGGTTGCCGTTGACCTTGATGTTGATCGGCGCGCCGCAGGAAATGAACAGATCCGACGCCTGCTTGTCGGCCATCAGCTTGAAGAGTCGGTCGAGGTACATGGAACCTTTCCGGGCTAGAATAGGCAAGACCCGCGCGCTAGCGCCGCCCATGATGATGTCATACGTCGGCGCAGTTCGGAATGCGTCGCCGGCAAAAGGCCACGGCGGCGTCCGTTGCCAGTGCGCCGATCGCCACACCCGGCCTACCGACTAACCCTCGCACGAAGCAAGTTCCATGCTCGCCATCATCGGCGGTTCGGGCCTGACGCGCCTGCCAACCCTCGCCGTCACGCACCGGCAAGTCATTCGCACGCCGTACGGCGAGCCCTCCGCGGCACTCGTGTTCGGCGAGATCGCCGGACACCGTGCGACCTTCCTCGCACGGCACGGGCACGGCCACACGATACCGCCGCACCGCGTCAACTATCGTGCCAATTTATGGGCACTGAAGGCGCAGGGCGCGAGCGCCGTCCTGGCGGTGGCTTCAGTGGGCGGCATCCGCGCCTGCATGCCCGGCGACCTCGTCCTGCCGCACCAGTTGATCGACTACACGTCCGGGCGTGCGCAGACTTTTTTCGATGGTGGCGACCAGCAGGTCGTTCACGTCGACTTCACGCACCCGTACTCGGACGCGCTGCGAGGCATCGTGCTGACCGGGGCCAAGCGCGGAAAGATCGCGCTGCAGGATGGCGGCGTCTACGGTGCCGTATCCGGCCCGAGGCTGGAAACGGCGGCTGAGATCGACCGGATGGATCGCGATGGCGCGACGCTGGTCGGGATGACCGGCATGCCGGAAGCCGGGCTCGCGCGCGAACTCGGCATCGACTACGCCTCGGTATGCGTCGTCGTCAATCATGCGGCGGGTCGCGGCGACAGCGCGGCGCACGTGTCGATGGAAAGCATCGCCAACGTTCTCGAGAGTGCGATGGATCGCGTTCGTGCGCTTATCCAGCATGTCGTGCCGCTGGTGTCGTCGGAGCCACGCGCGCCGACGGTTCCGGCACCGATGACTCCGTCGAAGGTGGGCCACGATGATCCGTGACGTGCTGCGGATGGGTGATGCGCGGTTGCTCGAACGGTCGCGCGACGTGGCGGACCCGACTGCCCCGGCGATCGCGGCGCTGCTCGAGGACATGCGCGACACGATGCGCGCGCAGAACGGGGCGGGCCTCGCCGCGCCGCAGATCGGAGTCAACCTGCGCGTAATCATCTTCGGTGTCGACCGCAATCCGCGCTATCCCGATGCCGAGTCGGTGCCATACACCGAGCTCATCAATCCCGTATTGACCGTCCTCTCCGACGAGCTCGAAGACGGCTGGGAAGGGTGCCTGTCGGTACCGGGGTTTCGCGGCGTCGTACCTCGGCACGTGCAGCTGCATTACCGCGGGCTCGATCCGGCGGGCCAGGTGATCGAGCGCGAGGTCAGCGGTTTTCACGCGCGCGTCGTCCAGCACGAATGCGACCATCTCGACGGCATCCTGTATCCGATGCGCATCCGGGATTTCAGCCGCTTCGGCTTCACCGACGTGCTGTTTCCCGAGCTTGCCGACGCTCCGGACGATTGACCCGCGTCGAGCGCGCGCCGGGGGCGATGCTGCGCGCACGTATGCGCTGACGCTGTTGCTGCTGTTGGCGGCGTCGGCAGCGTGCGCCGCGACGCTCACCGTGAGTCCGAATGGTCCGATCGCGACGATTGCGCAGGCGGCGCGAGTTGCGCGCGACGACGACATCGTCGAGATTGCGGCCGGCACCTATCGCGGCGACGTCGCCGTATGGCGGCAGAAACGGCTGACGATCCGTGGCATCGGCGGCACGCCGGTGTTGAGCGCCAAAGGACAGATCGCCGAAGGCAAGGCGATCTGGGTGATCCGTGACGGTGACTTCGCCATCGAGAACGTCGCGTTCGAGGGCGCGCGCTCACCTGCGCGCAACGGCGCCGGCATCCGCTTCGAGCGTGGCAGGCTCGCCGTGCGCCGCTGCCGCTTCACCGACAACGAGAACGGCATCCTGACCGGCAATGTTGCCGACAGCGAGCTCACGATCGAAGACACCGAGTTCGCACGGGCGCCGCATGATCGCGGTACTCGGAAGCACCTGCTGTACGTCGGGAGAATCGGCCGCTTCACGCTCACCGGCAGCCGGTTTCACCAAGGCTTCGAAGGCCACCTCGTGAAAAGCCGTGCGCGCGAAAGCCACGTCGCGTACAACCTGCTGTACGACGGCGCGGGCGGGCAGGCTGCCTATGAGCTCGAGTTCCCCGATGGCGGACTCGCCGTCGTGATCGGCAACATCATCGGGCAGAGCAGCACGACGACGAACCCGGTCGTCGTGTCTTACGGCGCAGAGGGCTCGGTATGGCCGCGCAACGCGCTCTATCTCGTCAACAACACGCTGCTGAGCGATGCCGCCGGTGCGTGGTTCCTGCGCGTGGTCACCGAGCAGTTTCCCGCCGGTGTCGACGTTGTCGCCACGAACAATCTCACCGTCGGCGTCGGGCTCTTCACATTGGCATCGCCCGGGCAATTCGAGGGCAACTTTCCCGTGCTTGCGAGTACCCTCGGGGATCCGGACATGCTCGATTTTCGCCTTGGAGCGCATTCGCTGCTGCGAGGACTGGGCGTCGCGCCGCCGGTGATCGGTGGAGTGTCGCTCGCGCCGACGGCGGAGTTCACGTTGCCGGTCGGCACGACGCCGCTCGCCCCTCGC
>Ga0207689_10006047_pt1 | contig 10702 bp, 8 predicted proteins | sample KBSMisM52_FD_184312 | JGI IMG/M metagenome (GOLD analysis project Ga0207689, IMG submission 184312) | Miscanthus rhizosphere microbial communities from Kellogg Biological Station, Michigan, USA - KBS Miscanthus M5-2 (SPAdes) (version 2) | ecosystem: Host-associated > Plants > Roots > Rhizosphere... | reverse complement strand
CGCGAGGTCGGCTGCAGCCACACCACGGTGTCCGGCGCGTTCTCCGACGCCCGCCTCCCCCGCTGGGGCCTGCTCGAGCTCGTGGTCGAGGCGATCGGCGGCGACAGCGCCGAGTTCCACGCCCTGTGGCTCAAGGCGTCCGCCGGGGGCGAGGCCGCGGCCACCGCGCCCTCCGCGCCATCCCGAAAGCCATCGTCGACGGGAGCGGCGGCGGCCGGTTCACTCGTCATCCCACCGCCGTTGGTGCGCCCGCGCCAGCTGATCTCGGACGTCGCCCGCTTCGCGGGCCGTCGCGACGAGCTCGCCTCCCTGGCTGACCTGCTATCCGAAGGCGGCGGGGCGCCGGTTCCGATCGTCGTCGTCTCGGGCACGGCCGGGGTCGGGAAGACCGCGCTGGCGGTGCACTGGGCGCACCGGATCGCTGCCCGCTTCCCGGACGGCCAGCTGTTCGTCAACCTGCGCGGCTTCGACCCGACCGCCGCGCCGGTGGCCCCGGCCCGGGCGGTGCGCGCGTTGCTCGACGCGTTCGAGGTGCCGCCGGGCCGGATCCCGGCCAGCTTCGAGGCGCAGGTGGCGCTGTACCGCAGCATCCTCGCCGAGCGCCGGGTGCTGGTGGTCCTCGACAATGCCCGCGACGCGGAGCAGGTGCGGCCGCTGCTGCCCGGTGCCGAGGGCTGCCTCACCGTGGTCACCAGCCGAGAGACGCTGAGCGGGCTGGTCGTCAGCGAGGGCGCGGTGCCCGTCGTCCTCGATCTGATGCCGGTCGACGAGGCGCGCGAGCTGATCGCGAAGCGCGTCGGCGACCGGCGGGTCGCCGCCGAGCCGGCCGCAGTCGAGCGGATCGTGACCCGGTGCGCCGGGCTGCCGCTCGCGCTCGCCGTGGTCGCCGCGCGGGCCGCGACGCATCCCCGGTTCGCGCTGGCCGCGGTTGCCGACGAGCTGGGCAGCCTGGACGTGTTCGGCGGCCCCGACGTCGCCACCGACGTGCGCGCCGTGCTCTCGTGGTCGTACCTGCAGCTGAGCGACGAGGCGGCCCGGCTGTTCCGGCTGCTGGGCCTGCACCCGGGCCCGGACGTCGCCGCGCCGGCGGTCGCGAGCCTCGCCGGCACGTCGCTGCCGCAGGCGCGCACGCTGCTGGCCGAGCTGGCCCGCACGAACCTGGTGACGGAGAACGCGCCGAACCGGTACCGCTTCCACGACCTGCTGCGCCTGTACGCGAGCGAGCTCGTCGGCGCCGACGAGCAGCCGCCCGGCCGCGACGCCGCGCTGACCCGGCTGCTCGACCACTACCTGCACACCGCGCACCGGGCGGCGCTGCTGCTCAACCCGAACCGGCACCCGATCACGCTGGAGCCCGCCGCGCCCGGCGCCCGGCCGGAGCCGCTGGCCGACCGCGACCGGGCGCTGGCCTGGCTCGCCGCCGAGCACCCGGTGCTGGTCCCGGTGAGCCGGCTCGCCGCCGACGAGGGGTTCGACCGGCACACCTGGCAGCTGGCCTGGACGCTGACGACGTTCCTGGACCGGCGTGGCCACTGGGAGGACCGGGTCGCCATGCACGAGCGGGCGGTCGCGTCCGCCCGGCGCCTCGCCGACCCCGACGGGCTGTCGTACGCGCTGCGCGGCCTCGGGCTGGCGCTGTACCGGCTCGGCCGCTACCCCGAGGCGCAGGAGAAACTGCACGAGGCGCTCGACTGCTTCCACGAGCGCGACGACCCGGCCGGCCGGGCGCACACGCACCTCGACATCGCCTGGGTGTCCGACCGCCAGGGCGCCCACGCCGACGCGCTCTCGAATGCCGACCGGGCGCTGGCCCTGCACCGCGCCAGCGGCAACGGTGCTGGCGAGGCGGGCGCGCTGAACGCCGTCGGGTGGTTCCACGCAAAGCTGGGCGAGCACGAGACGGCGCTGGCCCGCTGCGAGGAGGCGCACGCGCTGTTCGGCCGGCTCGGCGACCGGATCGGTGCGGCGGCAACGTGGGACAGCCTCGGCTACGTCAACCACGAACTGGGTCGCTACGACCGGGCGATCGAGTGCTACGGACGCGCCGTCGAGCTGTTCCGCGACGCCGGTGACCGCTACCACGAGGCGGAGTCGCTGCGGAAGCTGAGCGGCGCGTTCCTGGCGGCCGCCGACACCGACCACGCCTACGGGCACGGCCGATCGGCGCTGCGCATCCTCGACGAGCTGGGCCACCCCGACGCCGACGAGGTCCGCCACCATTTGGCCCACCTGTCCCCCGGGTGACCCGCCCCGCTGCTTCCGCCCGCTGCTTCCGCCCGCTGTTGCCGCGATCTTGGACGTCTATCGGTGCCCTGGCACCGATAGACGTCCAAGATCGCCATAGGTGGCACGAGTTCGTCCACTCTGGACACACGCTCGTCGTCGCGCCGCGCGGTGGCCCTCGACCCGCGCCCGCCCGCGGCGTCAGCGTTTGTTGGCCGCCGGGAACTGGGTGCGGGCCCAGTCCGTCGGGATCATCGTGCCGCCGTCGACCTTCGTGATGGCGATGAAGTCCGTCGTCAGTCCATTGTGGTCGGTCGGCGAGTACGAGTAGACGCCGTTCGGCGTCACCAGGTTCACCTTCTCCAACGCGTCGCGGAGCTTCGTGCGGTCGACTGCCTTCGCCTTCTCCAGCGCGGCCACGAGCAGCCGCACGGCGCTGTACCCGTCCTGCGCGAACTGCGGCGGCGCGTACCGGTACAGGCCGCGGAACGAGCGCGACAGGTTGCCGATGGTGTCCTTGAGCGGTCCGTCGGGCAGGTAGGGCCCGACGACGCCGATCGAACTGGCGATGGTGAGTCCCTCCGCGGCATTGCCGGCCGGGTCGAGGAAGAGCCGGCTTGCCTGCGCCCCGGTGAGCACCAACGGCAAGTTGATCTTCGCGTTGGCGTACTGCTTGGTCGCCGTCACGGCCGGCGGCCCGGTCGCCCACAGCGCCAGCGCCTGCGCGCCGGAGCTCTTGATCTTGTTAAAGACCGGGTTGAAGTCGGTCGTCGAGGTCTGGAACGCCTCCGCGGCGACGATCGAGACGCCGTACTTGCCGGCGAGGCCCTGCATGCCCCGGAATCCGGCCGCCGCATAGGTGCTCTTCTCGTCGTAGGCGACGGCGATCTTCGTGACGCTCGTCGCCTGGAAGTACTGCAGCAGCCGCTCGGCGTACTTGGACGAGATCGCCGGCACCACGAACGTGTACGGCCGAACCGGGTCGACCTGTTCGTCGGCCGGTGCCAACGACAGGAACGGGATCTTGGCCTGCTCGGTGAGCGGGATCGTGGCCAGCGCGCTGTTGGAGAACGCGGGGCCGATGATGACGTCGACGTTGTCCTTGATCTCGTTGAACATGGCGACCGACTGGTCGGGGGTGCTCTTGTCGTCGCGGACGGTGAGCTCCAGCTTGTGCCCGTTCACGCCACCGGACGCGTTGACCTGTTCGACGGCGAGTTCGATCGCCTTCTTGTGGTCGCGCCCCAGCGGTTCGTAGTTGCCCGTCAGCGGCACGATCACGCCGATGCGCATGGGCTGCTCGGCCTTCTCGTCGTCGCCCAAGCCGAGGCCGCAGCCGCCGATGGCAGCGGTGATCGTCAGGGCAAGGAAAATGGGCACGATTCGGCGCACGAGTACCTCCGTGTACTGCCGACGAGCAGTGCGTGGCTGCCGCGTAAATGGGGTGATTCGCAGGTCGGGTGAATGGCAGACGGGCGGATGGTACCGGCATTTCACCCCACCGCAACTCCCCCTTTCTCCCCGACAGATCGGCCCGCTCGTCGACTCGCGCACAGGCGGTGACCGCCGTTTCACCACGCCGTGTCGATCGCCACGGCTTCTATACCTGGCTTAAGTTGACCGGGTGAAAATCGGATTGCAGATCATCGAATTCGACTGGCCCGGCGGCGCGCCGGCGCTCGCACCGGCCCTGCGCGACGTCGCCGTCGCCACCGAGGACGCGGGCTACCACAGCCTGTGGCTGATGGACCACTTCTTCCAGATGCCGGGGTTCGGCACCGGGCCCGACGACCCCATGCTCGAGTGCTACACCGGCCTCGCCTACCTGGCCGCGCACACCAGTCGGATCGAGCTCGGCCCGCTGGTCAGCTGCGTGGCGTACCGGCATCCCGGGGTGCTGCTCAAGACCGCCACCACTCTCGACGTCGTGTCCGGTGGGCGCAGTTGGCTCGGCCTCGGCGCCGGCTGGTACGACGAGGAGGCGGTCGGCCTCGGCGTGCCGTGGCCGACACTGGCCGACCGGTTCCGCCTGCTCGAGGACACCTTGCAACTCGCCCATCACACCTGGCGCCACGGCAGCCGCACGCCGTTCAAGGGATCCATTGTGGAGGTTCCGGTACCGGTGCTCAGCCCGCCACCGGTGCGGACGCACGGCCCGCGGATCCTCATCGGCGGCACCGGCGAACGCAAGACGCTGCGACTGCTCGCCCGGTACGGCGACGCATCGAACCTGTGGGTCGGCCGCTCGCCCGAGCGGTGGACGGGCTCCGGCCTCGACGACGTCCGCCGGTGGATCTCCGTCATCGAGGCGCACTGCGCCGACGTTGGTCGCGACCCCGCCGAGATCGAGCACACCGCGCACGCCACCGTCGACTTCTCGATGTGCTCAGACGACGACCTGCGCCGGCTGCGCGACGACCTGGCCACCGTCGGCGTGTCCTACCTGATCGTGAACCTGATGCCGAGGTGCGAGATCGACGACGTCCGGCGGGTGGCGCGCGCGGTCCTGGGGTGAGTGTCGAAACCGGCGGCGCCTGTCGCGGCGGCCATGCTGCACGGACCGGCGCACGGCCTGACCGCCTCGATCCGGCTGTCCCGCAGTCCCATTGCCACCGCCTCCCGCCGCCTGGTTCCGGCAACCGGCGCCGGAATGATGGTGCCCAGCGACTTCGTCAGCACACCTGCTGGAAGGGCACCGCTGCCGCCGAGGCCAGGCGCAGCAGATCCGGCGCGGACGCCTCGCGACAGGCGAGGTAGCCGGGCGTGTCTCCGTTTTCCAGGCCCAGCAGGACGATGCCGACGGCGGCCGCGCGCGTCGCCGCGTCACGGGCGACGATCGTTTCCGGTTGTTCGCCGCCGGCATCGCGCGGATCCGCCGAACCGGGCACAGCTTCGGCGAAGCCGGGTACGGCGTCGGCGAAGCCGGGTACGGCGTCGGCGAAGCCGGGTACGGCGTCGGCGAAGCGCTCCCGGTTGTCCGGCACGATCAGCAGGCCGCCGAGCGCCTCGACCGCCTCGGCCCGCGTGCTCTTCCAGTCGACGCCGACCAGCACGCCCGCGTCGACCAGCCCGGCGTAGCAGGCGTGCATCGACAGGTTCGGCCCGTCGTCGGCGTACGGATCGCGGTCCAGGTACGTCTTCCGGTCGAGGCTCGAAAGCACCACCCGCTCGACGGCCGCCGGCACGCCGAGCCAGGCCGCCAGTCGATACACGCCGCGGTCGGTCGCCGGATCGCCGCCCGGCGCCCAGTCCACAGCTCCGGCCGCCTCGGCCAGCGCGTCGTCGAGCGCGGCCTTGTACGACACGGCGAGCACGATCCGCCGCAGATCGACCTTGGCCCATCCGAGCAGGCCGTCGGCCGCCCAGTCGACGAGCACGTTCTCCGCGCCGGCGGCCCGCAGCGCCGCGGCGACCGCCTCCAGCCGGGCGCGCCGCTCGACGGGCGACGACGCGTCGTCGAGCGGCACGCTGCAGGTCATCACGACCACGTGGCGATCCAACCATGCGTGTGCGGCTCGACGTTCGCCGGCCGGCCGCTCGCGGTGGTCCGTCCGGTACCTAGCGGCTGCCCAGGGCTTCGCGGCGGCGGCGTTGTTCGGCACGCTGCAGGCTGCGGGAAAACAGTGTGGTGTCGAACCAGGTGGGAAAGGCCCTGGCCAAGCGACTCGGCCCGAGGAAGCGGGCTTGTCCATTGGCGACCAGGTCGCGGAACGGCACGAGCCCAGCAAGCCAGCGGTGCATCTGTCCGGTGTCGGCCTCGAGTGCGAGATCGACGGCCAGGCCCTGGTCGTCCTTGCAGACCGTGATGCCCGGCCGCTGGATGTCGAGCCAGCCCTGGGCACCACCTGCCCCGGTGAGGACGACGTGCACCACGGTGCGGGTCTCGGGCAGCTTGGCGGGGATGGCAACCTGATGTGTGCGCCAGATCAGCGTCAGGCCGTCGCATTCCTCGTCGCTCGGATCGCCGAACATCCATTCCGCGGCCCAGGCGCCCATTGCCCACACGATGGGCGTCAGTGCCTGACCGGCCGCGGTCAATGCATAGGCGCCCGGGCGTCCCGGCCGGCTCGCTTCATGCGTCATCAGCCCGCGTCGTTCAAGCTCGCGCAGCCGCTGCGCGAGCAGAGTGCGACTGACCCGCGGGATTCCACGATGGATCTCGTTGAAGCCGCAGGCACCGACCATCACCTCGCGAATGATCAAGGGGGTCCAGCGGTCTCCCAGTACCTCGACGCTGGCAGCGATCGGGCAATATTCCCTGCGGTTCATCTGGACATCGTGCTCCCGCGCGGCACCACCCGGTAGTACGGATCCTGTACTGCCGAAGACCCCGCCGAGCAGCGGGCCGGCAAAGGCAACTGGTCCGGTCCATTCCCTTCGCCCACGTTCGGAGGCGACCTGCGGCGGTACGACATCGTCACTCGTCGCCGCGCCACCGTCCCCGCATCCTGGCGACAGGCATTCACACAGGTCGGTCGTGGACCTGGGCCAACGAGCGGAGACACGAATGACGACAACGGATATCCCGGCCCTGGACGGGGCGCGGCTCGAGGCTTTCGTCGGACAGGCGGTGGCCGACATGGGCGCAGCCATATCAGGACTGCTGCTGCACCTCGGCGACCGGCTGGGTCTGTACAAGGCGATGGCCGGTGCCGGTCCGATCACCTCGGCCACCTTGGCACAGCGGACCGGCACTGCCGAGCGGTACGTGCGCGAGTGGCTCGCCAACCAGGCCGCCGGCGGCTATGTCGTCTACGACCCGGCCGGCAGCACGTACGAGTTGCCCGCCGAACAGGCAATGGTCGTCGCCAACGAGGACAGCCCGGTCTTCCTCGCCGGCGCGTTCGAGACCATCGCCTCCTGCTACGCCGACCACGACGTGTTCATCGACGCATTTCGCACCGGCAAAGGGATCGGCTGGCACGCCCACGACGAGCGGCTGTTCTCCGGCGTCGTGCGGCTCTTCCGTCCCGGCTACGCCGCGCACCTCGTCGACGACTGGCTGCCGACCCTCGACGGTGTGGTCGACAAGCTTCGGGACGGCGCGAAGGTTGCCGACGTCGGCTGCGGCTACGGGGCGTCCACGATCATCATGGCGCGGGCGTTCGAGCACTCGACGTTCGCCGGCTTCGACATCCACCAGCCGTCGATCCAGTCCGCCCGCGCGGCCGCAGCCGAAGCCGGCGTGCATCCACGGGCGAGCTTCGACGTCGCTGCGGCCAAGGATTTCCCCGGTCACGACTACGACCTGGTGTGCCTGTTCGACGCCCTGCACGACATGGGTGACCCGGTCGGCGCCGCGCGCCGCATCCGTCAGGCACTGGCACCGGACGGCACCCTGCTGATCGTCGAACCCAACGCCGGCGACGCCCTCGAGCAGAACCTCAACCCCGTCGGACGGACCTACTACGGCCTGTCCACGGTCATCTGCACTCCGGGCTCGCTCGCCCAGGAGGTCGGCCTCGGCCTCGGCGCGCAGGCCGGCGAACGCCAACTCGCGCTGCTGCTGCGCGAGGCCGGATTCAGCCACGTGCGCCGCGCAACGGAAACCCCGTTCAACATCATCCTGGAAGCCAAACCGTAGGCGAACATCACCGATTCTCAACTCCCGGAGATTTCATGAACGTCGACTCAGCTGTCACAGAAACCGTTGTTCGTAACCACCTGCAGGCATTCCTCGAGCAGCATTCCGTTGGCGCGATCGTGAGTGACTACGACGATGACGCGCATTTCTACACCGAAGCCAGGATCTATCGTGGGAAACAGGAAATCCACGGATTCTTCGAGGACTTCATCGCGTCCCTGCCGGCCCAGGCCATTGACCGTTTCACGCTCAGGAGCCTGCTGATCGACCGGAACATCGCCTATATCACCTGGTGCGTAGGCACTGATATCCCCCTGGGCACCGACACTTTCGTCGTCGAGAACGGCAAGATCGTTTCTCAGACGTTCGCGATGTATGCGGCGTCGGTTGTTCATCAATGAACCACAGTGAAGGGGACCGGTGACAAGCTGACGTCCAGCCCCCCGGCCGGCCTCGCCGAGGTCCGGCCGGGGGTTGCCGATCACGAGCGGCGCAGCGCCCGCGCGATGACCATCCGCTGGATCTGGTTGGTGCCCTCGACGATCTGCAGCACCTTCGCCTCGCGCATGTACCGCTCGACCGGGTGGTCGCTGACGTAGCCGTAGCCGCCGAGCACCTGCACCGCGTCGGTGGTCACCGCCATGGCCGCGTCGGTGGCGAACAGCTTCGCCTTCGCCGCCTCCGCCGAGTACGGCCGGCCGAGGTCGCGCAGCCGCGCCGCATGCAGCGTCAGCGCCCGCGCGGCGGAAACCTGCGTCGCCATGTCGGCCAGCATGAACCCGACGCCCTGCAGGTCGATGATCGGGCCACCGAACTGCTCCCGTTCGCGGGCGTACGCCGTCGCGTAGTCGAGGGCGGCCTGGCCGAGACCGACCGCGCAGGCCGCGATGCCGAGCCGGCCGCCGTCGAGCGCGGCGAGCGCGATCTTGAAACCCCCGCCCTCCGCACCCAGAATGCGGTCCGCCGGAACGCGCGCGCCGTCGAACACGATCTGAGCCACGGGCGACGCGCGCAGGCCCATCGTCTTCTCCGGCGCCTGCGCCACGACGCCGGCGGTGTCACCGTCGACGAACAGGCACGAGACGCCGCCGGCGCCCGGGCCGCCGGTGCGGACGAACACGTTGTAGAAGTCGGCCCGGCCGGCGTGGGTGATCCACGCCTTGGTGCCGTCGACGACGTACTCGTCGCCCTCGCGGCGCGCCTTCGTGGCGAGGGCGGCCGCGTCGGAGCCGCCCTGCGGCTCGGACAGGCAGTAGGCGCCGAGCTGGTTGCCGCCGACCATGTCGGGCAGGTGGCGCTTGCGCTGGCTGTCGGTGCCGTACGCGAACATCGGGTAGCAGGCCAGCGTATGCACGCTGACCGCCTCGGCGACCGCCAGCCAGCGCCGAGCCAGCTCCTCGATCACCTGCAGGTACACCTCGTACGGCTGCCCGCCGCCGCCGAACTCCTCCGGGTAGGGCAGCCCGAGCAGGCCGGCCCGGCCGAGCGTCTTGAGCGCGGCGGAGGGGAACTCGGCCCGCTCCTCGTAGCCCGCGGCCTGCGGGGCCAGCTCCCGGTCGGCCAGCTCGGCGGTGAGGTCGAGCAGGTCGTGCGCCTCCTCGGTGGGTAACAACCGCTCCACCTTCATGACAGCACCACCAGGTCCGTCGGCAGCGTGTTCAGCCGCTGCGCACCGTCGTCGGTGCACACCACGATGTCTTCGATGCGGGCGCCGTGGCGGCCGGCCCGGTACACGCCGGGCTCGATCGAGAACGCCATGCCGGGCTCCAGCGGCAGGTCGTTGCCGGCGACCAGGTACGGCTCCTCGTGCCCGTCCAGCCCGATGCCGTGGCCGGTGCGGTGCAGGAACTCCGCGCCGAACCCGGCGGCGGTGAGCAGGTCGCGGCCCGCGGCGTCCACAGTGGACGCCGCGACGCCCGGCTTGACGGCGGCCACCCCGGCCAGTTGCGCCTCCCGCAGCGCGTCGTAGTACGCCAGGAAGTCGGGCGGGGCGTCGCCGCCGGCGACATAGGTGCGCGTGCAGTCGGAGCGGTAGCCGTCGGCCGTGCTGCCGCCGATGTCGACGACCACCGGGTCGCCCCGCTCGATCACGCGCGACGACGTGTGGTGGTGCGGGCTCGCGCCGTTGGGCCCGCTCGCGACGATCGTGAAGTCGACGGTCTCGTGGCCCGTCTCCCGCATCGCGGCGGCGATGTCGGCCGCGACCTCCGCCTCGGTGCGGCCGGGCCGCAGCCATTCGGCCATCCTGGCGTGCACCGCGTCGATGGCGGCGCCGGCCCGGCGGAGCGCCTCGATCTCGGCCGGCGACTTGCGCAGCCGCAGGTCGCGCAGCACCTCGCCGGCCAGCCGCTGGGTGGCGCCGGGCAGCGCGGCCCGCAGCGCCAGCACCTGCTCGGCCCACATCCGGTTGGCGAGGCCGACGGTCCGCGCACCGGGCGCGGCGGCCGCGACGAGCGGGTAGGGGTCGGCGCCGTCGGGGTGGTCGACGATCGCCATGGGCAGGTCGACCACCGGCGACGCCTCGGCCGCCGGCCGCTCCAGCCGGGGCACGATGAGCGTGGCCGGGCCGTCCACGGGCAGGACGAGCAGGGTGAGCCGCTCGGTGGACAGGGCCGGATAGCCGGTGAGGTAACGCAGGTCGGAACCGGGGCTCAGCAGCAGCGCGTCGAGGCCGGCGGCGGCACAGGCGGCTCGGGCGGAGTCCAGGCGGGCAGCGGGATACAGCGACACACAGTCAGCTTAACGGTCGTTAGGGAAGTTGCCGCTGAGTCGCGTCGGATTGTGTTCAGAGCTCGCTGAACCACTGCCGCGCGCCGCCGGCGCTGCCGGTGCCCAGCGCGACCATCAACGCGAGCCGCGCTTTCGGTGCGGACAGGCCGCGGGCGCTGACGGCGC
>Ga0207689_10006045_pt1 | contig 10703 bp, 9 predicted proteins | sample KBSMisM52_FD_184312 | JGI IMG/M metagenome (GOLD analysis project Ga0207689, IMG submission 184312) | Miscanthus rhizosphere microbial communities from Kellogg Biological Station, Michigan, USA - KBS Miscanthus M5-2 (SPAdes) (version 2) | ecosystem: Host-associated > Plants > Roots > Rhizosphere... | reverse complement strand
GTCTCGAAAGACACCACCTTTCTCGGCTATCGGCGCGAGAACGGCCGCGTCGGCGTCCGCAACTTCGTCGTCGTGCTGCCGCTCGACGACCTCTCGAACGCCGCCGCCGAGGCGGTCGCCCACAACATCAAGGGCGCGCTGGCGATTCCGCATCCCTATGGGCGGCTGCAGTTCGGCGCCGACCTCGAGCTCCACTTCCGGACGCTGATCGGCGCCGGCTGCAATCCGAACGTCGCGGCGGTCGTCGTCATCGGCATCGAGGACGGCTGGACCAAGAAAGTCGTCGACGGCATCGCCGCGACCGGCAAGCCCGTGGTCGGCTTCGGCATCGAGGGCCACGGCGACCACGACACGATCATGCGGGCCTCGAAGGCGGCGCGCGACTACGTGCAGTGGGCGAGCGAGAAGCAGCGCGAGGCGTGCCCGATCGCCGAGCTGTGGGTCTCGACCAAGTGCGGCGAGAGCGACACCACTTCCGGTTGCGGCGCCAACCCGACTGTCGGCAACGCCTTCGACAAGCTCCATCCGCTCGGCAACTACCTCTGCTTCGGCGAGACGACCGAGCTCACCGGCGGCGAGCAGATCGTCGCTGCGCGCTGCGCCAACGACGAGGTGCGCCGGCAGTTCATGTTCATGTTCGACCGCTACCAGAAGGTGATCGACCGCCACAAGACGAGCGACCTCTCCGACTCGCAGCCGACCAAGGGCAACATCGCCGGCGGCCTGACGACGATCGAGGAGAAGGCGCTCGGCAACATCCAGAAGATCGGCAAGGTCTGCACCGTCGACGGGGTCATCGACAAGGCGGAGACGCCGACCCACCCGGGGTTGTGGTTCATGGATTCCTCGAGCGCGGCCGCCGAGATGGTGACGCTCTGCGCCGCCTCGGGCTACGCCGTCCACTTCTTCCCGACCGGGCAGGGCAACGTCATCGGCAACCCGATCCTGCCGGTGATCAAGATCTGCGCCAATCCGCGCACCGTGCGGCTGATGGGCGAGCACATCGACGTCGACACCTCCGGGCTGCTGCAGCGCGAGATCAACCTCGACCAGGCCGGCGACCAGCTGCTCGAGTGCATGCTGCGGACGGCCAACGGTCGGCTGACGGCGGCCGAAGCGCTCGGCCACCGGGAGTTCGTCCTGACCCGGCTCTACGAGAGTGCCTGATCCTCGGCGCCGGCTTGGCACGATAGCTGCTTCGGCTGTCAGTCCTGTCCTACACTCGCACCCCCTACCTCGGGGGTACGGGCAAATGGCGATGGCAGTTACTCTTGCGCCAGTCCAGCCGTGGCGGCGGGTACAGTTTTTCTCAACGAGGAGCATCATGAAGCAATTACTCTCGGCACTGGCCCTTGCCGCATTGGCGACAAGTGCCGGCGCGCAGGTCACTTTCTCCGGCGGCACGGATCAGGCGATCTCGGGGATCTACAACCCGACAGGCACGACCGCCGTGCAGACCGGCGGCAAGCGCAACGCGACCATCACGACGACCGCCGGGTCGCTGACGGCGACGTTCCTTGGCTTCGAGGCGCTCGACACCGACACGTTCACGTTCACTCTCGGCAGCGGGACGCTGACCAACAAGACTGCCGTACCGGACGTCTCGAGCATCTTCGGAAACGTCGGGGCGGGCGATCTGAACTTCACCTTCGCCGACATCTTCACCGGCACGACCGTCGGCAATGGCGGAATCGGCGTTGGCGTGAGCGGAATGTTCACCTCGTACATGGTCTTCGGCACGGGTGTGGGCGCCGCGTTCACGCCCTACACCAAGGGCGGCTTGTACGACCTCGTCCTCGGCTTCAACGACGGTCTCCAAGTCGACGGCGACTACGACGACATGATCGTGGGCCTGAAGGTCGTGGCGATTCCGGAACCCGAGAGCTATGCCCTGTTGCTGGCCGGGCTGGGCGCGGTGGGCTTCATCGCTCGCCGCCGTCAGCGCCAGCTGAAGAGCTGATCCGTCCTCGTGCAAAAAAGGGCCGGCTTCGCCGGCCCTTTTTTTTGGCGCCGATGTTTGTCTATCCGCGCCCTCGACAGACCTGGCAGGCCGGATCTCGGCCGACCCGGACCTCGGTCCATTCCATCGTCCTGGCATCGATCATCTGAAGCCGGCCAGCGATTGAGCGGCCGACGGAGGCGATCAACTTGAGCGCTTCGGCGGCCTGCATGCTGCCGATGATGCCGACCAGCGGCGCAAAGACGCCCATCTGCGAGCAGGCGACATCCTCGAATGCCGGGTCGGGCGGGAACGCGCACGCGTAGCACGGGGATGCGCCTGAGCGGGTGTCGTAGACCGACACCTGACCGTCGAAGCCGATCGCAGCGCCGGCAACGAGCGGTCGCGCGCGCGCGACGCACGCTGCGTTCACGGCCTGGCGGGTCGCGAAGTTGTCGCTGCAGTCGATCACGACGTCGGCGTCGGCGACAAGCTCGAGCAGCCGGGCCGCGTCGACGCGCTCGTGCACCGGCGTGACGAGAACCATCGGGTTGATGGCGGCGATCGATCGCGCCGCCGACTCCGCCTTCGGCACTCCGATGCTGGCCAGGTCGTGGGCGATCTGGCGCTGCAGGTTGGTGAGATCGACCCGGTCGCCGTCGACGATCGTGATCCGGCCGACTCCGGCGGTGCCGAGATAGAGGGCGACCGGGGATCCCAGGCCGCCGGCGCCGATGACGAGCGCGTGCGCGGCCAACAGTTTCCGCTGGCCCTCGATGCCGATGTCGTCGAGCAGCAGGTGGCGCGAGTAGCGCAGCAGGTCGTCGTCGGTCATCGCGAGGGCGGCACCGGAAAATGGAAACGCCCGTGGCGGGCACGGGCGTTTCGGAGCAGGCGGGGAGGCCTCCGCTCAGTTGGTCGTGTCGACCTCGGCCTTCCGCTCGACCGCGGTCTTGCTGACGAGAACGGCCTTGCCCTTGAGCCGGTTGAGCGCCTGGGTGAGCTGGAAATCTTCGGCGCTGCCGAATTCCGGCGGCGGCTTCGGCGTTTGCGCCTTGGCCTGCTCGGCCTCGAACTTCTTGCGCGCTTCCTCGCGCGCCTTCTCGCGGACGTCGTCCTTCACTTCCGTGCCCTGGCCGCTTTGCAGGTGCTTCTCGAGATCGGCTTCGCGGGTGCGCAGGGCGGCGAACAGGTTGCCTTCCGCGGTCTCATCGAGCATGACGTCGGGGACGATGCCCTTGGCCTGGATCGAGGCACCGCTCGGGGTGTAGTAGCGCGCGGTCGTGATCTTCAGCGCCGTCTCGGGGGAGAGCTGGCGGACGGTCTGCACCGAGCCCTTGCCGAACGTCTGCGCGCCCATGATCGTGCCGCGGTGGTAGTCCTGCAGCGCTCCGGCGACGATCTCGCTCGCCGACGCCGAGCCCTCGTTCACGAGGACGATGAGCGGCACCTTCTTCACGGCATCGGGCAGGCGGCGCAGCGGATCGGGTCCGCCGCGGCGCTGGTAGTACTCGGACGACGCCTTGAACGTCGCCTTCGAATCGGGAAGCTGGCCATTGGTCGTGACGACGATGGAATCGGCCGGCAGGAACGCCGCCGAGATCGCGATCGCGCCTTCGAGCAGGCCGCCCGGGTCGTTGCGCAGGTCGAGGACGAGGCCCTTCAGGTTGGGGTCCTGCTTGTAGATATCCTGCAGCTTGTTGACGAAATCCTCGACGGTGCGGTCCTGGAACTGGCTGACGCGCAGCCACGCATAGCCCGGCTCGACCATCTTGGCGCGAACGCTCTGGGTGCGGATCTCCTCGCGGATGATGTTGACCGGGAACGTGCGCCCCTCGCTCTTGCGGAAGACGGTCAGCACGACCTTGGTGTTCGGCTCGCCGCGCATGCGCTTGACCGCCTGGTCGACGGACAGGCCCTTGACCAGCGTGTCGTCGATCTTGGTGATCAGGTCGCCGCTCTTCAGGCCGGCACGAAACGCGGGCGAGCCTTCGATCGGGCTGACGACCTTGACCAGCCCGTCTTCCATGCCCATCTCGATGCCGATGCCGACGAAGCGGCCGGTCGTGGCCTCACGGAATTCCTTGAAGGTCTTCTTGTCGAAGTACTGCGAGTGCGGGTCGAGGCCGGCGACCATGCCGCCGATCGCGTCGCTGATGAGCTTCTTTTCGTCGACCGGCTCGACGTAGTCGCTCTTGACCATGCCGAAGACGGCGGCGAGCTGCTGAAGTTCTTCGATGGGCAGGCGCGCCACCGAATTGCGCGCCGTTGCCTCGAGTTGCATGGTCGCCAGCGCCCCGGCAACGGCGCCGAGTGCGAGCCAGCCCGCGACCTTGAGTTTCACGCCCATGAACGAACCCTTCGCTTTCCGATCCAGCAGCGCATCGCGCGCTTCAGCCACAGTCCCACCCCGGCGCTCAGTATATTCTGCGAAGCAATTTCGGAGCCCGTCCGCCCGGCAAAGTTGCACGCCGCGCCGGCGATTCTCCCCGCGCTGGTCAGGCCGGGTCGAGTCCGAGTTCAGGCGGGTCGAGGTTGGCCGGACGCCTCGGATCCGGCGCCTAGGCGCAGGCCGGCGCCCCGGGCGGCATGCGCCTTGCCTTTGGGCCCTGTGCGCAGGGCCGACGCCACCCACGTTCGCGGGGGTTGCACCACGCCGACACGGGCTTAACCTCCCATGCCGGGCAGTTTTGCACGCCTCGGCCAGGGCGGCTGTTCTCCTCCCCCCTACACTCCGCAGGCTCGATCCGGCGCACCCGATCGACCCACGAGTGAGACCTCCATGACGACTTGCCTCTCCCCCGCCCGCCTCGATCCGCGTCGCCGCCCGCTCGGCATGTTCGCGGTGGCGCTTGCCGTTGCCGCGACCCTGCTCGTCGGCTGCGGCGACAAGAAAACGGAGAAGGTCGCGACCCAGACCGCGGCCAAGGTCAACAAGGAAGAGATCACCGTTCACCAGATCAACTTCGTGCTCGCCCAGCAGCGCGGCATCCCCCCGGCGCAGGCGGCCTCGGCGAGCCGTGCCGTGCTCGAGCGGCTGATCGACCAGGAGCTCGCGCTGCAAAAGGCCGACGAGCAGAAGCTCGATCGCGATCCGCGAGTCGTCCAGCAGATCGAGGCGGCGCGGCGCGAGATCATCGCCCGCGCCTACCTCGAGAAGATTGCCGAAGGCGCACCGAAGCCGACGTCCGCAGAGGTCGCCGCGTACTACGAGAAGCACCCCGCGCTCTTCAAGGAGCGGCGCGTCTACAGCCTGCAGGAGGTCGCGATCGAAGCGACGCCCGAGCAGGTCGAGACTTTGAAGAAGACGCTCGCTTCGGCGAAGACCTTCGTCGACTTCGTCAACTACCTGAAGGCGAACAACATTCGCTTCGCCGGCAACGAGGCGGTTCGCGGCGCCGAGCAGCTGCCGCTCGCCAGCGTCGACGATTTCGCGAAGATGAAGGACGGCCAGGCGGTCTTCAACGTTCGCCCGAACGGCGCCCAGGTGATCAACCTCGCCGCCTCGCGCTCGCAGCCGGTCACGCTCGATCAGGCGACGCCGGCGATCGAGCAGTTCCTGCGCAACGAGCGCAAGCGCAGGCTGCTCGCCGACGACATGGAGGCGCTGCGCAAAGCCGCCAAAATCGAATACCTCGGCCCGTTCGCCGCCGACGCCGCCAGTTCACCGTACCGGGCGCCATCCCCGCCGGAGCTGCCGGTCATGACCGTGCCGCCGACGCTGCCGGCCTCCGAGGTGCGTGCGACGCCGTCGGTCGACGTCGCGCCAATCACCAACGCAGCGTCGATGCCCTCCGAATCGACGCTCAAAGAAGGACTGAAGGGATTCAAGTGAGAGTTTCCGGAACGCGCTCGATGAGCTTCCTGGTTCGCCTGGCGGCGCTGTTCTTCTGCGCTGCGACTGCCTTCGCGCAAGTTCCGCCGCGCGCCGAGCCGGTGCTCGGGGTCGGCGACGTCGTCAAGATCACGGTCTACCAGAACCCCGATCTGACCGTCGACGCGCGCGTCTCGGAGCTGGGCCAGATCAACTTCCCGCTCATCGGCGTCGTGACGATCGGCGGCCTCTCGGTATCGCAGGCGCAGGCGCTGATCGAAAAGCGCTTGCGCGACGGCGGCTTCGTTCTCAAGCCGCAAGTGACGATCCAGACGACGCAGATCCGCAGCAGCCAGATCTCGATCCTCGGCCAGGTCTCCAAGCCGGGCCGCTTCCCGATCGAGATCGTCGGCAGCAAGGTCTCGGAGATGATCGCCGCGGCGGGCGGCGTCGTTCCCGGCGGCGCCGACATCGTCACCCTGGTCGGCAACCGCGACGGCAAGCCGATCAAGCTCGACATCGACCTGCCGCTCATCCTGCAGCAAGGCCGTTCCGACCTCGACATCCCGGTCGAGAACGGCGACATCATCTACGTCGATCGGGCGCCGACGTTCTACATGTACGGCGAGGTGCAGCGCCCGGGCCAGTTGCGAGTCGAGCGCGGCATGACGCTGATGCAGGCGCTGGCGCAGGCCGGCGGCCTGACGGCGCGCGGGACGACCCGCGGCATCAAGGTCCACCGCAAGGACGCCGCCGGCGCGGTCCAGGTTCGCGAGATCAAGATGAACGATCCGGTCGAACGCGACGACGTGATCTATGTCAGTGAATCGCTCTTCTGAGGTGCCACCGTGTTCCTGACCCAATACTTACGGATCATCTGGGCGCGCAAGTGGATCGTGATCGGGCTCTTCGTGCTGATCGCCGCGGCGGGCATCACGACGGTCATGCTGCTGCCGCGCCAGTACACGGCAGAAACGTCGCTGGTCGTCGAGGTGCGTATCGATCCGGCGCTCGGCGCATTGGCCCCGGCGCTCGCCGCGCCGAGCTACATGGCCACCCAGGTCGAGATCCTGCGCAGCGAGCGAGTCGCTTCCCGTGCCGTCAAGATTCTCGGCGTCGAGCGCTCGGCGGCGGCGGTGGCGCAATGGCGCGACGCGACCAAGGCCAAGATCTCGCTCGAGCGCTATTTCGCCGGCGTCCTGCAGCACGGCCTGAACGTCGAGCCGGGCCGCGGCAGCAGCATCATCAACCTGAGCTTCACGGCCGCTGATCCGATTTTCGCGCAAGCCGCAGCGAACGCCTTCGCGCAGGCCTACCAGGACGTCTCGGTCGAGCTGCGCGTCGCGCCGGCGCGCCAGTCGGCGACCTTCCTCGACGAGCAGGTGAAGTCCTTGCGCGCCGACCTCGAGAACGCCCAGTCGCGCCTCTCGAAGTTCCAGCAGACCAAGGGCATCGTCGTCACCGACGAGCGACTCGACCAGGAGAACGCGCGCTTCAACATGCTGATCGGGCAGTTGGCCCAGGCCCAGGCCGAGCGGGTCGAAACTGAAACGCGGTTGCGCAACACCGGCGGCGAGACCTCGCCGGACGTCCTCGGCAGCGGCGCGGTGCAGAACCTCAAGGCTCAGCTCGCCCAGGCGGAGACGAAGCTGAGCGACATCAGCAGCATCGTCGGCAAGAACCATCCGCAGCGCCTGCAGCTCGACGCGCAGATCGCCGAGCTGAAAAAGCAGATCGCGGCCGAGACCCGTCGCGTCGCCGGCGGCACCTCGACGCTGAGCCGCGGCAGCTCGCAGAAGGTCGCCGAGCTCCAGACGATGGTCGACCAGCAGAAGCGCCAGCTCCTGTCGCTGCGCTCGGACCGCGACCAGATCGCCGTCTATCAGCGCGACGTCGAGGCGGCGCAGCGGGCGTACGACGCCGTCGCCTCGCGGCTCGGGCAGGTCAGCATGGAGGGCCAGAACAACCAGGCCAACACGCGCCTGCTGAGCCCGGCGGTCGAGCCGCTCGAGCCTTCGCGGCCCAAGGTCGTGGTCGGCATCGTCGGCTCGCTCCTCGGCGCGCTCGCGGTCGGCATCCTGGCGGCGCTCGGCCTCGAACTGCTCGACCGGCGCATCCGCCGTCCTGAGGACCTGATGGTGATGCCGGGCGTTCCGGTCATCGGCGTCCTCAACCCGGCCGGTTCGCGTCGGCCCGTCTTCCGGCGCCTGCTCATGATCGCGCCGCCGCCGCCGTCCCGGCTGGCGTTGCCCCGTCCCGGAATGCAAGCATGAAGACGGCCGTTTCGATGCTCGGAACGGCGGCGCGTGCCACCCGTTCGCTCGGCGCCATCCTGATCGACGGCGGCCAGCTCAACCCCGAGGACGCGGAACGCATCCTGCAGTACCAGAAGGAGCACAACCTTCGCTTCGGCGAAGCGGCGATGCGCCTGGGCCTGATCAGCGAGGCCGACATCCAGTACGCGTTATCGCGACAATTCGCCTACGCCTACCTGCGCACCAAGCCGGGCGAGCCGCGCCCGCTGAGCGAAGACCTGGTCGCCGCCTACCAGCCGTTCAGCACGCGGGTCGAGCAGCTGCGCGCCATCCGCAGCCAGCTCATGCTGCGCTGGTTCGACCGCTCCGAGGAACGGCAGGTGCTGACGATCGTCGGCGCGGAGCGAGGCGAAGGGCGCTCCTATCTGGCGGCCAATCTCGCCATCGTCTTCTCGCAGCTCGGCGAGCGCACCTTGCTCGTCGACGCCGACCTGCGCGAGCCGAGCCAGCACTACCTCTTCCATCTCGAGAACCAGGTGGGCTTTTCGACGCTGCTGGCCGGCCGGTCGCGCGAGGAGGGGATCGTTCGCATTCCCGACCTCGCCGGACTCTCCGTGCTGCCGGCCGGGCCGACGCCGCCCAATCCCCTCGAGCTCTTGAACCGGCTCAATTTCGACGAGTTCATGATCCAGGCCAAGGGTGCCTACGACGTCGTCATCGTCGACACGCCCGCGCTCAGCAGCGGCGAAGACGCCGCCATGATCGCCGTTCGCACCGGCGCGGCGCTCGCGGTCGCGCGCAGCGGCTCGACGCGCGTCGCCGACTTCGCCAACCTCGTCCAGGGCCTGATGGATGCCGGCGTGGCCGTGGTCGGCTCGGTGCTGAATCAGGTTCCCCTCAAGAAGGTCAAGAAGCTCAAGTGAGCAGCGTTCTGCCGGCTCCCCCGCTCCGAACCCCCGAGATGGGGAGCCTCAACCGCTCATGGCTGCTGGCGGCCTTCGGCTTCGCCGTCATGTACGTGCCGGTCTACTGGTGGGCGGCCAACGGCATCTGGCAGACCGACGAGCAGGCCCACGGCGCGCTGATCCTGGCGGTGATGGTCTGGCTCTTCTGGGGCCAGCGCGGACCGATCGCCGCAGTGCCTGCACAGCCGCGGCCGCTGGCCGGCTGGCTTGTCTTCGCATTCGGCCTTTTCCTGTACGTGGTCGGCGAGGTGTTCCAGATCTCGATCCTGGAGTTCGGATCGCAGCCGTTCGTCGTCGCCGGAATCCTGCTGCTGCTGAAGGGCACCGGCGCCGTTCGGGTCGCCTGGTTCCCGCTCTTCTATTTCATCTTCATGATCCCCTTGCCGGGGATCATCGTCGACGCCGTCACCGGCCCGCTCAAGAGCTGGATCTCGGCGATCGTCGTCGAGATCCTGTACTGGGTCGGCTACCCGATCTCGCGCAGCGGCGTCGTGCTCACCGTCGGCCAGTACCAGATGCTCGTGGCGGACGCCTGCTCGGGCCTGCACTCGATGTACAGCCTCTCGGCGCTGGGCACGCTGTTCATGTACATCATGGCGCGCACCAGCCGGCTCCACAACGCGATCATGGTGGCGAGCATCTTGCCGATCGCCTTCACCGCCAACATCGTCCGCGTGATGGTCCTGGTGCTGATCACCTATCACCTTGGAGACGAGGCCGGGCAAGGCTTCCTGCACGGCACCGCCGGGATCGTGCTGATGCTGGTCGCGCTCGCTTGTTTCTTCGCCCTCGACGCGCTGCTGGCGCGCATCCTCCGGCGCAACGCCGCAAAGCCGGTCAAGCCGGTCAAGCCGAGCGAGCCGCCGGCGCCTTAGCCGATCCCGGCCCGTCAGCCGGCAGCGCCTGCGGCCGTGAGCCCGCTGAGCTGCCGCCGCGTTTCCGCTGGAACGGCCGCCAGCAAGTCGGCGGCGAACTTCTGCTGGAGCGCGAACGCGCGCTGCGAGTCGCGATCGATGGACGACACGCGGAACAACAGGCCGTCGGGGATCTGCCCGGTCAGCCCGAGCCGGATCTCGGCGATTCGCTTGTCGAACTTGTTCTTGATCACCTGGTCGCCGACGGTGAGCCAATAGGTCACCGGCTCGTCACGCGGACCGAGGGTCGTCGTCAGCCGGCGCACCTCGATCGTGCCGAAGCTGGTCGGCAGCGATCCGTCCTCGGTGCGGCCGAGCTTGAAGCCTTGTGCCGGATAGCAGACCTCGGGCCGGTGCGCCTGCAAGCCGCCGCGCTGGTCGTCGCCGTAGGCCATCGACAGCATGATGCGGTAGCCGTCCTTGTTGACGTAGGTGCGCGACAGGACCTGGCTGTAAAGCTTGTCGAGCAGCTCCTTGGTCTGCGGATTGACGACTTGCGCCTTCTGGTCGGGCAGCTCGGTCCACTCGCCGAACCCCCGCGGCACCGCCTTCTCGAGGACGATGGCATTGCCCCGAGCGGCAGCCGTCGCGCTCGGACGCGCCGCGAAGCCGGCAAGGGCCGCGCCGCACATGAGCGCGGTGAGGACCAGGGCAGTGGAATTGAGCTTCATGGCGTTCTACCTCGCAGCCGCCGCTCCCGGCTCGCGCCGGCGGTCCGCCGCCGGCCCCGCCCGGGCCCGACCCGATGCGCGACGTCGCGTTGATGGCCGAAGAGCTCGCGACGGCAAAGCGCGAGGGCGCCGCCTGCATCGTGGA
>Ga0207689_10006040_pt1 | contig 10705 bp, 6 predicted proteins | sample KBSMisM52_FD_184312 | JGI IMG/M metagenome (GOLD analysis project Ga0207689, IMG submission 184312) | Miscanthus rhizosphere microbial communities from Kellogg Biological Station, Michigan, USA - KBS Miscanthus M5-2 (SPAdes) (version 2) | ecosystem: Host-associated > Plants > Roots > Rhizosphere... | reverse complement strand
TTCTTCTAAGGGCGCTGCTCTATCCAGTCGGCGTGGTCATGAAGGTCGCGCGTGGCGTCTCGCGACTCACTCGGAAGCGCGAGCGGCAGATGCGGCCGCTGACGATTGCCAGCTTCTTCCAGAAGCGCTTCGCCGCGATCGTCGGCAACTTCTTCAGATGGGCGCCCGCCAAGAAGTTCGCGAAGCGCTACATCGTTCCGCGTGTCTTGCCGCAGATGATGACCGGCGACCAGCCGACGCAGGAGATGCAGGCGGTCCCGAAGATCCTGCAGCGCATCGCCGCCAGCCCAAAGCACATCGTGGTTGGCCCTTGGGTGAGCGAAGTCGGCTTCGAGCTGCTGTACTGGATCCCGTTCCTCAACTGGGTCAAAACCTACCGGCCGTTCGATCCCGAGCGCATGCTGGTCGTCTCGCGCGGCGGCGCCGGTCTCTGGTATCGGAACATCACGACGAACTACGTCGACCTGTTCGATTTCTTCACGCCCGACCAGTTCAGGACGAAGAACGCCGATCGCCTGCAGGAGAACAAGCAGAAGCATCTCGCGCTCACGAACTTCGACCGCGAGATCCTCAAGCTCGCGTATCAGCATCTCGGAAGCAAGCAGGTCGAGCTGCTGCACCCGATGTACATGTATCGGCTCTTCTACCCGTATTGGAAAAGCCAGGTGTCGATGAATCTCGTCGACACGTTCGCGACGTTCGAGCGGCTGCCCGCAATCGACACGAGCGATGTCGCCGGTGAGTTGCCGCGCGACTACACGGCGGTGCGGTTCTACTTCAACGAGTCGTTCCCAGACACGGAAGAGAACAAGCTGTTCGTGACGCGTCTGCTGCAATCGTTGACCGATGCCGGTGACGTCGTGCTGCTCAATCCCGATCTGCGCATCGACGACCACTGGGAGATGACGATCGGCAAGAACCCGCGCATTCACAGCGTCGATCACCTGATGACGCCGCGGAACAATCTCGAGATTCAGACGAAGGTGATCAGCCGGGCGCGCGCCTTCGTCGGCACGTACGGCGGGCTGTCCTATCTGGCGCCGATGTACGGCGTGACGTCGCTTGCCTTCTTCTCGCATCGCGAGAAGTTCTCGCCCCAGCACCTGGAACTGGCGCGCCGCGTCTTCGGAAACTTCAGGCGCGGATCGTACGTCGTGCTCGACACGAGCGACATCGACGTGCTCGGCCTCGCGTTCGGCGAGCGCGGCCAGCTGACGCAGGCGATCGAACGCACGGAGGCGGTCCTCGAGCGATGAGCGACGGCATCGATGTCGTGCACCGGGAGGCGCTGCAACGTGCGCTTTCAGTGGTGCACGGCGACGGCGATGTCATTGCCGGTCCGTGGACGGGAGAAGTCGGCTTCGAGCTGATGTACTGGATTCCGTTCCTGGCCTGGCTCGTCGACCAGGGACTGCGCGGTCAGCGCATCGTCGTCGTGTCGAGAGGTGGCGCGGGGCTCTGGTATCGGCACTTGTCATCCCGCTACGTCGATATCCTCGATCTGCTGACGCCTGACGAGTTCCGCGAGCGAACTGCCGGAAAGAAGAAGCAGTACGACTCGCGACGTGAGATCGACAAGGAGCTGTTGAAGAAGACGCGCGATCGCCTCGGGCTCAACGACGTCGAGGTGCTGCATCCGGCTGCGATGTTCCGGCTGTTCGTCGGGCTGTGGCGAAGACGCGTCGGGATCGAGCTGGTCGAGTCGTTCTCACGGTTTCAACCACTCACGCCGCCATCGTCGATGGACCGGCCGGCCGGCCTGCCCCGCGACTACGTCGTTGCAAAGTTCTATTTCAGCAAGGCGTTTCCGGAGACGACCGAGAACAAGGCATTCATCTCGGACATGATTCGCACGATCAGCCGCCAGGTGCCGGTGGCTCTCCTGAGCACCACGATGCGGCTCGATGAGCACAGCGACTACCAGTCCACGTCCGGCTCGGGTGTGTTCGTGGTCGATGCGCACCAGATGCCCCAGAAGAATCTCGAGCGCCAGACCGAGCTCATCGCGGGCTCGCGAGGCTTCGTCGGCACCTACGGCGGCTTCTCCTATCTCGCGCCGTTCTACGGTGTGCCGTCACTGTCGTTCTTCTCGCGTCGCGGCTTCGAGGCGCATCATCTCGACCTGGCGGAGCGCGTGTTCGATCGGTTGCTGCCTGGAGGCTTTGTGGCGCTCGATCGACGCGACTCCTCGGTGGATGCGGCTGTGAATCGCTGGGCCGCGACAGGAGTGGCCTCGTGACGCTGTTCGCACGCCTCCGCCGTGCCGTTGCCGGCGGTGACGATTCGAATGCGGAGAGGCGGCTGAAGGAGATCTCGGATCGCCTGTCGAAGATCGAGGACTCGATCGCCAACCTCGAGCCCGACATCAAAATGCTGCCGGCGATTGTCCGGAAGCTGTATCTCGAGGACGCCGATCTCCCGCATCCGTACGATCTCCTCTCGGAGCGATTCGGATATCGTTCGCAAAACGAGGAGGATGGCCTGCTCCTCGCGCTCTTCAAACGCATCGGGACCACGGATCGCCGCTGCGTCGAGATCGGCTGTGGACTGAACGGCGGCAACTCTGGATTCCTCGTCGGGGAATGCGGCTGGTCCGGCCTGATGATGGACGCCGATCGTCACAAGGTCGAGACCGTCAAGAATCGCTACGCCGGCCACGCCGTCATCGCCAACAAGCACCGCGTCACCACCGAGAACATCAACGGCATCCTCGAGATGCATGGGTTCACCGGGGAGCTCGACTTCCTGAGCCTCGACATCGACGGCAACGACTACTGGGTCTGGGAGGCGCTCACGGCCTGTTCGCCTCGCGTCGTCGCGCTCGAATACAACTGGCTCTTCGGCCCGGGACGGGCGGTGACGATCCCGTACGACCCGCAGTTCAGACTTGATCAGGCGCCCACGCGCGCGTATCGCGGCGCGTCGCTCGCTGCCCTCACGCATCTCGCACGGCGCAAGGGCTACCGCCTGGTCGCATCCGAGCGCGTGAATGCATTCTTCGTCAGGAGCGACGTCGGACCAGGTCTTTCCGCGATCGAAGTCAGCCGTGGCTATCGCGCGCCGAAGGGGATGGACCTCGACGATGTGTTCAGCAAGATCGACCAGGCGGGCCTGAAGCTCGTCGAGATCCAATGAAGATCTTCTTCTCGATGCGCCACTCGGGTGCGTTGCGAAACTATTCCTCGACGGTGGAGGAGCTCGCGAAGCGGGGACACCGCATTCACCTGACGTTCATGATGCGCGACAAGCTGGCCGATTCGCGGCTGCTCGAAGCGCTCACCCGCACGTATCCACACATCACGCACGACACGGCGGAGGTGTCGAAGCGCGCGTGGCTGGGAATGGCTCGTGCCACGCGATCGACGGCCGACTACCTGCGGTATCGCACGCCGGAGTACCGCGACGCCGCTGCGCTCTACGAGCGCGCTGCCGCGAGAGTGTCGCCGGCGGTGCAGGCGTTCTCGCGGCTTCCGCTTGTGCGCGCGCGAGGTGGGTTGCAGTTCGTCACGGAGCGACTGCGTTCGATCGAACGTGCCATTCCACCGGATCCGGCCATCGTTCGACAGGTCGCGAGTCACAGCCCCGACCTCGTGCTCGTGACACCACTCATCGAGCTCGGCTCGGATCAGGTGGAGTACATCAAGGCCGCACAGGCCCTCGGCATCCCGTGCGGATTGTGCGTGCACAGTTGGGACAACCTGACGAACAAGGGGTTGATCCACGCGGTGCCCGAGCGCGTGTTCGTGTGGAACGAGGCGCAGCGCAAGGAGGCCGTGGACCTCCACGCGATTCCTGACGCGAACGTCGTGGTCACCGGCGCGCCGACCTACGATCAGTGGTTCATCCGTCGTCCGAGCACGACGCGCGAAGAGTTCTGCCGCAAGGTCGGGTTGCCCGCGGAGCGACCGTTTTTCCTGTATCTCTGCTCGTCGAAGTTCATCGCGCCGCGCGAAGCCGAGTTCGTCAAACGCTGGATTCAGGCCCTGCGCTCGGCGACCGATCCCAGGGTGCGTAACGCAGCGGTGCTGGTGCGGCCTCACCCGCGTGGCGACATGCGCGGGCTCGATGCACCGGAGCTGCGCGGGCCGAACAACGTCGCCGTGTGGCCCCCTGAAGGCGCGAACCCGGTGGACGCCGATTCGAAGAACGAGTACTTCGATTCGCTGTACCACTCGGTTGCGGCTGTCGGAATCAACACCAGCGCACAGATCGAGGCGGGAATCGTTGGCCGGCCGGTCTATTCGATCCGCGTCGCCGAGTACGTCACCACGCAGGAAGGGACGCTCCACTTTCACTATCTGCTCAACGAGAACGGCGGGTTGCTGCACATGTCGCCGACGCTCGAGGAGCACGCGCGTGCGTTGTCGGCGGCGCTCGATCGCAGTCCCGAGGATGAACGCAGGTTGCGCGAGTTCGTAAAAGGATTCGTGCGTCCCCGTGGTCTCGACGTCGCCGCGACGCCCGTCCTCGCGGACGCGATCGAGGACCTCGGGCGATTGCCGGCGAGAGGGCCCGCACGCGCAACGCTGGGATCGCGCCTGTTACGCGTCGTCCTGTATCCAGTGGCGGCGCGGATGAAGACCGAACGGCCCGTCGCGCGCCCGCGTGCCACATCTGCAGATGGTCAACGCAAGACCCGCCAGGAACGACCGGTCGGTGCCCTGAGATGACGCCGCGACGTTTCCTGTTCGTGATGCACTATCCGGGGTACCTGCGCTACTTCGACTCCGCCATCCGTCTTCTCGCCGCTCGTGGCCACCACATCGATCTCGTCTTCGATAATCCCGACAAGCAGGCGGAAGGCACTGAAGCGATTGGCGATATGGCAGGCTCGGTTGAGGTCATCGGCCGCATGCCGACGCGCGGCGATATCTGGGCGATCATCGCCCGCGACGTCCGCGGGACGATGGACTACGGGCGGTATCTGCATCCGGACTTCGCGGACACGCCGTATCTGCGCGACCGGATGCAGACGGCTCTCCCGGGCATCTTCCGCTTCCTTGCCGATCGCAAGACGCGGAGTGTCGCATTCGTTCAACGGCTGACGCGGCTTTTCGCGACGTGCGAGCGCGCGATTCCCAGCAGCTCGGTGGTGGAGAAGCTGATTGCGTCACGGAAGCCTGACGCGGTGCTCGTGACGCCGCTGGTGACCGACTGCTCACCACAGGTGGACGTGATCAAGAGCGCACAGGCGCTTGGTATTCCTGCGGCGCTGTGCGTCGCCAGTTGGGATCACCTGACGACGAAGGGTCTCATTCGCGTTCAGCCGGATCTCGTCTCGGTGTGGAACGAGGAGCAGAAGGCGGAGGCGCTCGCGTACCACGACATCCCGGCTTCCTCGATCGTCGTCACGGGCGCGCAGCCGTTCGATCGCTGGTTCGAGCGCCGGCCGACCGCGCGTCAGGAGTTCTGCGCGAAGGTCGGGCTCCCTTCGGATCGGCCGTTCGTGCTCTTCGTCGGATCGACCGCATCGATCTCGGCACCGGATGCCGAGCTGACATTCGTGCGGCGCTGGATTGCGGCGTTGCGCGCGCATCCGTCGCTTGCGGACATCAGCATCCTGGTGCGACCGCATCCGTTCAACTCGCGGCACTGGAGCGACGCGGACATCGGCGACCTTCCCAGCGTGGCGGTATACCCGCACTGGGCGAACCCGGTCAACGAGTCCGATCGACAGGACTATTTCGACTCGCTCTACCACAGCGAGGCGGTCGTCGGGATCAACACGACCGCGATGATCGAAGCGGCGATCGTTGGACGCACGGTGCATTCGGTGCTGGCCGAGGAGTTCAAGGACACGCAGGGGGGTACGCTGCACTTCCGCTATCTGCTGGCGGAGAACGGCGGATTCCTGCGCGTCGCCGGCAGCCTGTCCGAGCATGCCGCACAGGTGGCCGAAACGTTCGCGTCGCCGGAAATCGGTCGAGCAGCCTGCGCGCGATTCGTGCGGGCCTTCGTGCGTCCTCACGGGATCGACGTCGAGACCACGCCGATTCTGGTAGACGCGTTGGAACGCCTCGCGACGACGACCCGATCGCGCGCCCGAATGCCGATCCTGCTGTATCCACTCAGCGCATTCCTCTGGGTCAGCGGCGTGGTGTCCTACTACCCGCAGCGCGTCTGGAACCTCGCGCGGAAGCAGTGGCGAATCGCAGGCAAGAAGACACACAACGCGCGCAAGCGCCTGAGGCGGGTGCAGACCACGCGTGTCGACGGTGACCGCGAGGGCACCGACGTGCCGAGACGTAAGGTCGGATAGAGGATGGAGAGCGGGATCATCAGCGCATCGGCGGCACTGCAGGAACGGCTGGCCCGGTTGCGGGCCACCGATGCGTTCAAGAACTACGAATATGCACGCGAGCGGGTGCTCGAGATGCGGGCGCAGATCGCGGCATCGCCGGAGCACAAGCCGAGCGCGTACTGGGAAGAGGAGCTGTCGACCTTCGAGTACATGCTCGACGCGTCGCCGCTGGTGATCGAGAAACTGCGGCACCACACGCATTGGATCACCGGGATTCGCGCCTACGAGTATCGTTCGCAGCGGAAGCGCCCGAAAGTCAGGCTGACAGAAAAAGTACAGGCGTTGCTCGCGCTCGGGCTGCCTGACCTGTTCGTCTCAGAATGGCGCGCGCTCGGCGGTTACGGCTTCGAGCACGACGGCAGGTTCTTCAACATCGACACGACGAAGTTCTACGAGGTGTTGATCGCGCTCGAGCGTGGAGCGGTGCTCCCGGAGTTTCGCAACAACACCGAGCGTCGTCTGGTATGGGAGATCGGTGCCGGATGGGGCGGCTTCCCGTATCAGTTCAAGACCGTGTGCCCGAACGTCACCTACGTGATCAGCGACTTCCCCGAGCTGTTCCTCTACTCGGCGACCTATCTGATGACGGCGTTCCCGGGCGCGAAGGTTGCGTTCTGGGGCGAGGACTCGACAGATCGCCTGCTGGAGCGCTGGCGTGAGTACGACTTCATCTTCCTCTCGAACACATCGCTTGCGGAGATGAACCTGGAGCGTCTGGACCTGACGATCAACATGGTGTCGTTCCAGGAGATGACCGACGCGCAGGCCGATGCCTACGTGGCGAAGGCGCACGCGCTCAACTGCCCGTTCCTCTACAGCCTGAATCGCGACAAGTCGGCGTACAACCCGGAGATCACGAGCGTCAGCGAGGTCATCTCGCGTTACTACTGGCCGCGCGACATCCCGGTATTGCCGGTGCCCTACACCAAGATGATGGACGAGTTGCCGTCCGCACACGACTACAAGCACATCATCGGGTGGAGACGCGTGAAAACCGAAGTAGGCGGTAAGCAGTAGGCAGTATGCCTCGCGTCATCATCGGGTCACCGCTCTTCAATCACGCGAAGGATTTTCGCGAGGCGATCGAGTCGATCCTCGGCCAGACGTTCACGGACTTTGCGCTGGTGCTCGTGGACGATTGCTCGAATGACGAGACGCCCGAGATCGCAAAGGAGTACGTCGCGCTCGACAGTCGCGTGAGCTATCAGGTGAACGCGCAGCGCCTGGGTCTCGTGGACAACGCGTGCCGATCCTTCGAGCTCGCACGCGAGCGATACCCCGAAGCCGAGTACTTCGCCTGGGCGAGCGATCACGATCTCTGGCATCCACGCTGGTTGCAGGAACTGGTCGACGCGCTCGACCGTCATCCCGAAGTCGTGCTCGCCTATCCGCTCAATCGCCGCATCGGGCCCGCGGGCGAAGTGCTCGCGCGGAAGCCGTGGGCGTTCGACACCTTCGGCATCAGCGATTCGTGGAAGCGATTGAGCGTCAGCATCCGGAAGATGTCGGCCGGCAACATGGTGTACGGCCTGTATCGTGTGCCGCTGCTGGCGCGAGCCGGGGTCTATCGGCGCGTGCTCGTTCCCGATCGTCTGCTCATGACCGAGCTCGCGGTGTATGGGCAGTTCAAGCAGGTGCCGCAGGTCCTGTGGTTCAGGCGCTGGTACGGCCGCATCTTCAGTCTGAATCGTCAGCGAAAGAGTTTCTTCCCTGAAGGCCGTCCGCTCTACATGTGGGCGCCGTGGTGGATGAGTCACGGCGTCAGCTTGTTCTGGACGTTCGGCATCGAGCAGAAGGGCCTCCCGGCGGTGACGCGAACCGACGGGATGATCCTGGGCGCGAAGTATCTCGTGTCGAGCGGCCTGTTCCACGTCTGGCAGCAGCTGCGTGCACTGCGGATCGATCTCCTCGAGCGGCTCGTTCGCCTGCGACCGTACGAGCGCAAGCTGCGCCTCGCCGCCCGTGAGGTCCATCGCCAGGGCGTCGTCGATTGGACGGGGAATCGACTGAAGCCATACGTCGGCGCGAAGGCGCGACGGAAGGCTGTATCGAGAATGAGGAACAGTGCGCGACGGGCGTCGTCCCAGGCCGTGCGCGGACCGGGTCTCGCGCTGCTACGGATGGTGCGCTCCATCCCCATCGTACGTCGGCGCGTCATCCCGTCGCTTCTCAAGGCGCAGCTCGATCAGGTCCCCGCCGCGCCCATCGTGGCGGCGATGACACGGGATCTCGAGCGACTGCGCAAGTCATCGGGACCGATCCTGATCGGGCCGTGGATCTCGGAGGTCGGTTTCGAGGTCCTCTACTGGATCCCGTTCCTCAATTGGGCGATCAAGGCATTCGGTCTCGACGAGCGGCGGCTGATCGTCGTGTCGAGAGGCGGCGCACGGCTCTGGTATCAGCACCTGACGACCGAGTACGTCGATATCTTCGATCTCTTCACCGTGGAGGAGTATCGAGCGCGCAACGAAGAACGCTGGTCGCGCGGCGGCAATCAGAAGCAGTTCGACGTGACGCCGATGGAACGCGAGATCGTGGAACGCGCGAAGCAGAAGCTGGGCCTTGCGGACGTCGAATCGCTGCACCCGTCGGTCATGTACAAGCTGCTCCGCTTCTTCTGGTTCGAGAAGGCGAGCGTAAGGCTCCTGACCGAGCACGCGGAGTATCGAAAGATGAATAGTCCGGCTAAAGCCGGACACTACGACGTCAGTCCGGCTAAAGCCGGACACTACGAAGGCGGCGAGACCGACCCAACCAAAGGATTGCCGCGTGAGTACGTGGCCGTGCGGTTCTACTTCAGGCCGTCGTTCCCGGACACGCCCGAGAACCGCCGGTTCGCCGCCGACGTCATCCGCTCGATCAGCCGCGACATTCCCGTTGTCCTCTTGAACACCGGCCTGAGCCTCGACGATCACGAGGACGTCGACGTCGGCAACAACAAGAACGTGTATCGCCTCGATCACCTGATGACGCCGCAGCGGAATCTCGAGGTCCAGACGCGGATCATCGGTGAGGCGCGCGCGTTCGTCGGCTCGTATGGCGGGTTGGCATATCTGGGGCCGTTCTACGGCGTGCCGTCAGTGGGCTTCTATTCCGCGGAGTCGGAACTGATCCCCGCGCATCTCGATGTGGGCTGGCGGCTCGGTAAGACGATGGGCGCGCCGTTGACGGCGCTGCACGTGAACAGTGCTGGCATGTTGCGGATGCTGCTCGGGTTGTCTGGCCCGGCGGCTGAGTCTGCACCGCATTTCGAAGGGCTGCCTGCAGCCTCAGCCGGTCCGCGATAAACTTCTTTGGCCGCTTCGCCGATTGCGGAGCTTGTGGTTGCAGCGGCGGGTGTTGAGACCCGTCGCGACGCGACGGATTTCTCGAGGCGGGTCCTCATCCCCCGCCTGTAAACGCATGATCATTGGATACAAGAATCTGAAGCAGTACAGGAGGAAGGTCGCCATGGTGGACGGCGCCTTCGACCCGCTGCATCACGGACATATCGAGTATTTCAGGCGGGCCAAAGAAGTCGGCGGGACGCTGTTGGTCAACATCGCCCCTGACTCTTACACAGCGGTGAAGCATCCGCCGCTGCTGCCCGCGCAGCAGCGCGCCGAGGTGCTCGACGCGCTCACGCCGATTGACTTCACGCACGTGAGCCCGGTAGACACCGAGACCGTGCTGCGCGAGCTCCAGCCGACCCATTACATCAAGGGTAAGGATTGGGAAGGCCGCCTCCCGCCGGAGCAGGTTCGCATCTGCGAGAAGGAAGGCATCGAGATCGTCTTCCTCGATACCGTTCGCGATTCGTCGACGCAACTGCTCAAGAGTTTTCAGAGCGGCCGCAACGGCAAGGCTGATGTGCCCGCGTTCGAGAATCTCGTGTTCTCGCAGAAGCGCGTCGAGGCCACCCACTACGACCACGAGTACTGGACCGCAGAGTGGCGTCAGGCCGGGAACGTGTACACCATCGAGAAACGCCGCGAGATCGAAGGACGCCATCCGCTGGTCGTCAAAGAAGTGTTCAATCCGACGCGTGTCCTCGATGTCGGTTGCGGACCAGGGATCCTGATGTATCTGCTCCACGAAGTCGGTGTTGTTGCCGACGGCGTCGATCCGGCGCCGGGCATGCGCGAGATGGCGCCGCCCGAAGTGCGCGATCGGATCCTCGTGGGTGGCGCCGATACCCCCTACATCTCGTCCAACGCGTACGATCTCGTGATTTGCCGTGAAGTCTTCGAGCACATGACCGTGCTGGAAGTGCGTGAGGCCGTCCGGAACATCTGCCGGATGTCGTCCCGCTTCGCGTATGCGACGACGCGCTTTCATCAGAATCCGCACACGCTGCTGGATGTCAGCACGCAGGACGAGCTCGACCCGTCGCACATCACGATGATGAACAAGGATCTGCTGCGA
>Ga0207689_10006037_pt1 | contig 10707 bp, 6 predicted proteins | sample KBSMisM52_FD_184312 | JGI IMG/M metagenome (GOLD analysis project Ga0207689, IMG submission 184312) | Miscanthus rhizosphere microbial communities from Kellogg Biological Station, Michigan, USA - KBS Miscanthus M5-2 (SPAdes) (version 2) | ecosystem: Host-associated > Plants > Roots > Rhizosphere... | reverse complement strand
GTCGCCGGTGATGAGGCTCAGACTCACTTGTGCGTCGCCGCTCTCGCGTGTGATACGCAGACTGACATCCTCGCCGGTGTCGCGCCGCAGCGTCTCGCGAACGACCTGCCCCCAGAAGCGCCCGTATCCGGGCCACCCCAGCCATTGCGCGGCCCAACGGTTCTTGACGTCCGAGGCAAACATCACGGTATGTCCGAGTCCATACTGCCAGCGCGCCAGAATCGGCGAACCCGATTCGGTCGCGAGGAACACCTCCGCGCTATCCTTGGCCTTGGTGCTGGCAAAACCCAGCAGAGGTGGCGCCTGCGCAAAATCGAGTCCTCGCAACGCTTCGATCTTGCGTTTCACGACCGGCTTGAACGGATCCTCGATCAGCGTCGTGCGCGACACATCCTGCGTGTCCTGGATAAAGATCTCCGGCACTTGCGCGACGTCTTCGGCGATATATGCTTTGCCCTTGCCCCAGCGCGCGATCTTCGTCATCAATTCGGGATCGCCGGCCCGCCCGAGCGTCACGGTGGAGACGGTGATCTGCGCATCGGTCATGCGCTTCATCAAGCGTTCGAAGTCGGCCGGCGCGGTATCGCCGTCCGACAATAGAATGACATGCTTGCGCTTGGTGTCGACGTTTTGCAGCATGCGCCACGCGGTGGCCAGCGCTGGATAGATATTGGTCTGCCCGCTGGCCTGGATGCGGTCGATAAGATCCTCGGCTTTGCGCTTGCTACGCACGAACTGAAGCGGCACCGCCTCGTGAGGTTGCGAGTCGAAGGCCACGACGCCGAAGCGATGCTGTTCCTCGAGCAAACTGAGCGCAGCGCGAGTACCGGCCTTTGCCAGATCCATCGGACGCCCCTTCATGCTGTAGGAGCGGTCGAGGCATATCACGAGCGCCAGGTCTTTGCGCTTTTCCTGGGCCTTGAATTCGACCGGCAGTACTTTCTCGAGCGAGCTGCCGGATAATCCCGACTGGCCGAACGTCGTCTCGCCAGCCGCGAAGATCAGTCCTCCAGCCTGATCGCGAACATAGCTCTCCAGCGCCTGCATGCGCGCGGGCCCCAAGGTCGCAGCCGGAACGTCACTCAGGATCACTGCGTCGAAACTGGAGAAGCCACTCGCCGAATCTGGCAGCTCGGAACTCTGAGCAACCGTGACGTCGATCCCCTCACGCGTCAGGGCATCGTGCAGGTATGTGCTGGCATCGGGCTGTCCCTCGACATACAGCACCCGTGGCCGCGCGCTGACCCATGTCGCCTGTGTCAAGCGATCGTTGTCCGCCATCTCATCGTTTTCCGCCTGCACCTCCGCGGTGATCGCCACGGAACCCTGTTGGCGCAGGCGGACCTGCAATGCGACGTCGTTCTCGCCTGCTGCTAGAGAGATATTGCGGGCGCCGATCTGCTCGCCAGCCACTAGCAAGCGAACTCGCGCACGCGTGCGCTTTTGACTCACCACTCGCACGTTCACGGTGACCGGTTCGTCGCGGTGCACGACGTCGGGCGTCTCGATGCTCTCCACCCAAGCGTCGGACGTGGTGCGCGGTGTGGCCGGAAATGCGAACACTCGCACTCCCTCGGCCTTCAAGCGAGGCAGCACTCGCCAGACGTCCCCCTCGGTCTGATTGCCATCGGTAAACAGCACGAGGCGTTTGACGTAATCGGCCTTGAAACCCTGCAGCGCCTGGTCCAGCGCCCGTTCAAGATTGGTAGCGCCTTGATTGATGGCTCGATCGCCGGGCACGCCGGAAGTCACCGGCGCGTTCGGCGACTGCCCGCTCACGACTGCGATAGCGGGAATTTCGTCCACGCGGTCGACCAGCCTCGGACGATCCGCAAACACTACATAACGTGTCTCCGCGGGGTGCCCCTGCGCGTTTGCCTTGCGCATGAATTCCAGCGCGGACTGGACAAAGGCGCCGGCCACGCTGCGCGATACATCCAGGGCATAGACCATCGAGACCTCTGCGCCGGCTGCCTGCCAGACTGGACGCATCAGCGCCAGGACAAGACCCACGAGCGCACATCCGCGCAACACCGTGAGTACAGCGATCTGACGCCGGCTCGAATTCGTTCGCGAGCGCATGCCGGCAAACCACAATAACGGAAGCAACAACAAGAACAGTAGCGGCCAATAAGCTTCGAAGCCCACCGCTGTCATATTGTCACGCGACGATTGTAGGTCAGCCACTCGATGGTGAGCAGCCCCACAGCGATCAGCAGCAGCAACATCCAAGGATCGATGGCAATGCGCGCACTCGGCCGAGCTCGCTCGCGATCTTGCGTCTGCGGTGGCAACGGACTTTCATTCAGCGCACTGATGTGCGGATCGAGCAGATTCACTGCCACGCGCAGGCGCTCATCGCCGGAACTCACGATGAAGAACCCTGGTTGCGGGACCTCGAAAAGCGTCGCGTCATGCCCCCACTGCGCCTTGACCTCTCGGCCTTCCAGACCCACCACTTTGCCGTGTGCTAGCGGGACGCTCACGGTCCCCAGATTGCGCGACAGGGCTACGGACTCATTGGTAAGCCACTCGATACTGTTGGCGAGGAACATCGGAAAGCTCGTCTGCTGCGGAAAACTCGATTGCTCGAGCGCAAACGCGAGCTCGATCCAGCGCACGCCGGCTTCCGTCGCGAGCATCATAGGCTGGTCGCGAGGACCCACCGCGAGCACGTGCACGCGCTCCTCGTCGCTCCGCGCCGTATTTAGCTTAAGCACCGCAGCGGATTCCACCGTGATATCGCGCAAGTTCAGATGACGCAGCAGTGGGTGGGCTCGATCCCAACGCTCAATTCCTATGTCGGCAACTTCGCCGACCTGGCGGGGCAACCAGTTCGTCCGCGGGGGACGGATCAACAATGCAGGCAGGCGCGGCGCGGCGGGAGGCGCGTAGCGGTCGAACACCGCGGCGTCGAGACCGCGAACAGCGCTGGCACGCTCCGGAGACAGCATGGTGAGTTGCACCCGAGGAAGCAGTTCAAGGGTCCGTTGCAGTTGCTGGTTACCGCGCGTGATCAGCCCCACCCTCACCACGTGTTTGGCGGGCAAAAACGCGAAAGCGGTATCGTCCGGCGCGAATCCATCGTAGTCGCTGTCGATAGTAGCGCGCAGCGGACCACTGTCGAAGGCGGATACTTCCAGCACTTCGTTGGCAGCTGAGCGCCCGGCCAGTTGTAGAGTCTTCGTAATGGCTTTGGCGCCGGTGCCTGCCACACGCAGTTCGATCTGCTTATTCCCGGAGGAAGCGTTGAGCACCTCGACAAAGGCTTCGTAGCGCCGCGGATTGCCTGGAACGGGGCGCACATCGAAGGCGACGATGCCGACGTTGTCGACGGGCTGGAATACCGAGATTGTTTGGAACTCGCGTGACGGCTCGACACCAGCCACTCCGTCCGTGATGAATAGCGCCTGCCCGCCTGCCTCTGCGCTGCGCGGCAGCGCCACGTCTGGAAACCGCGGCTGTCCGTCATTACCCGGCTTGATCCGCTCCAGCGTTGTCAGCGCAGCGCGCTTCTCCTGGAACCTTGGCGCGGATACCTGGCGCATCGTATCCGCGACGAGGAAGCGGCTGCCAGCCCCGCCAGCTTCGATCGTCGCATGTGCCCGCTCGAGCGCGCGTTCCAGTCGCGTGCGGCCATCAGGGGACCGGGCGCCCATAGTGGCCGAGTCGTCCACCACTACTACGACTTCCTGCGCGTGGCCACCGACCGCCGCGATCTCGGGACGAGTAAGCGCCGCGGCGATGGACAGTGCGAGCGCAAGTGCCAGCAGCAGAGACAGCCACCAGCGCAGCCGTTCCGGTTTGCGCTTGCGCTCTTTGAGGACGCGCCGCCAAATCAGACCGGACGAGATGACGAGCCGGCGTGGCAATGGTCGCAGCAGATACAAGCCAACGACCAACGCCGCCACGCCCGCCAGCAGCAGCATCGCCGTGCCGGCAGGCAGCGCCAGAAACCTCATCGCAGCAGTCCTTCCTCGCGCAGCCCTTTGAGCACCAGGTCTTCGAATGGGACCTCGGTCAGCGCCCGCACGTAACCCCAGCCGTACTTGCGGCAGTACGCCTCGACCTCGCCCGCATGCTTCTCGAAGGTCTCGCGATACGCGGCCAGCAGCGCAGGCGTGATCTCCAGTTCGCTGGACGTTCCCTCCTCCGCATCCACCAGCACAACCTCTTCCGGCAACTGCGGGTCGCGTTCCTGCGGGCTCATCACGTGCAAAAGAACCACGTCGTGTCGAAACCGGCGCAAGACCGTCAGCGCAGCTTCCGTTCCGTCAGGATCGAGAAAGTCCGAGACCAGCACCACCATGCCGCGGGTGCGCGGCGCACCGAAATATCGGCGCAGCGCTGCGAACAAACTGGTACGACCCTTGGCTTGCATGCGCTCCAGGAAATTGAAGACCTGCGGCGCCTGGTTTTTCCCGCGACGCGTCGGCAGCATCTCACGCAGACCATCGGCATAAGTGACCAGATTCACCCGATCATGGTTCAGCAGGGCCACGTATGCGAGCGCGGATGCGACACGCTTGGCGTAGTCGAGCTTGGGTGGCTCACCGTGATCCATCGATACGCTCGTATCCAGAAAGATGTACACGGGTAGATCGGCCTCTTCCTCGAACAGCCTGAGGATGAGGCGGTCCATGCGCAGGTAGATGCCCCAATCGATATTGCGGATGTCGTCGCCTTCGCTGTAGGGACGATAGTCCGCGAACACCATGCCGGCGCCCGTGCGTCGTGAGCGATGCATACCCTTGAGCTGCCCGTGAGCACGCCCTCGAGGTACCAAGGTCAACAGCTCGAGCTGGCGCAGGAATGATTCGGTGAGCAACACGAGAGTACGTGAAACGTGAAGAGTGAGAGGTGAAGGGTGAGTAAGTGAGGCGTCAAGAGCTAGCGGTCAGGGATCAATCGCTGAAGACATCGTTGCGGAGTGAAAGGTTTGCGCCCTACACGCTTCACCTTTTACCCTTCACGCTTCACGGTCTTATCATTTCGGTTCCGGCACCCGCTGCAGGATGTCGTTGAGGATCGCATCCGCGTCGACGCGCTCGGCCTCCGCATCGAAGTTGAGCAGCAATCGATGGCGCAGGGCGTTCAACGCGACGGTTCGTACGTCCTCGCAAGCGACATGCACCCGATCGTTGAGCAACGCGTTCACCTTCCCGCCGAGGATGAGCGCCTGTGTCCCGCGAGGGCTGGAGCCGAAGCGCACGAAGCGCTTGGTCATCTCTGTCGCGCGCTCGCTTTCCGGATGGGTTGCGAGAGTGACGTCGATGGCATACTGCTGGACGTGACGGGCCACCGGCACCGAGCGCGCAGTCTCGCGCATCTCCAGCACCTCGCCCTGCCCCAGTACTCGATCCACCTGCGGTTCGAGCTGCTGGGTGGTGCGATCCATGATCTCGTGCAGACCTTCTGCAGTCGGGAACCCCAGCCTCAATTTAAAGAAGAATCGATCGAGCTGGGCTTCCGGCAGCGGATAAGTGCCCTCCATCTCCAGCGGATTCATGGTGGCTAGAACGAAGAAGGGCTGCTCCAGCGGGTGCGTCTGGCCACCCGCGGATACGCTGTTCTCCTGCATGCCCTCGAGCAGCGCCGACTGCGTCTTGGGGGTGGCGCGGTTGATTTCGTCGGCCAGCACCAGATTGGCAAAGATCGGTCCACGCTGGAATTCCAGAAACTTGCGACCGGCGTTGTCCTCGCGCACGATGTTCGTGCCGATGATGTCGCCGGGCATCAAGTCGGGCGTGAACTGGATGCGCGCGAATTTCAGATGCAGCACATCGGCCAGCGTCTGCACCAGCTTGGTCTTGCCGATGCCGGGGATTCCCTCCAGCAGCACATGACCGCGCGCCAGCAGGCAGGTCATGATGCCGACGATGTTGTCCTCGTTGCCGACGATGACGCGCGACACCTCGACGCGCACGATGCGGAAATTCTCGCGGAATTGCTCGATCTGACGATCGACGGTGGCGGCGGTCATCGGGCGCCCTCATGCAGAGTCATGAAATAATCCTTTACGAATTGACGGTGGCGTATGGCAATGCCTTCCGGGCCAGCGGTCTCCGCTTGCGCATAACTACTTCGCGCCTGCACGTCCTGCGACTGTACCTGGGACTTCTGTTCCTTGCTCTCGGTATAGAACCAGGCTTGTGAGCCTTCCTCGCCGGGTTTGCTCTCCTGCTGTATCACCTCGCGCTTGAGCTGCGCATCCAGCCGCGCGGTTTTGTCGCCAAGCAGCGGATCGGCTTGCGACTCACCGGTCGCATCGCCAGTTTTGGCACCCTCCGACTCGGGCGAACGCATGCTTTCCCTGGCAACCGCCGCCGCCCGGAACATGGTGCCTCCGGGCATGACTGTATTGCCGGTCTCCGGAGAGGGCATGCTCGAGTTGGCCGCCTGCTGCGCGAATCGCCCAGCCGACAAAGCGGAGCGCTGCGCCACGGCGAGTTGCATCTGGGAAAGTGCGGTGGAGGCCTGGTTCATCTGCCCCTGCATGTCGAGTTGCTGGGCGATCTTGTTCAGTCGATCCACTGCCTCTTTCATCGCGGCGCTCGATATCGGACGCGCGTCGGACTTGCCTTCACCGGCCGCGGCTTCCTGCAACAGATGATCGAGGTCCTTTTCGCGTGCAAGCTGTTCGGCGTCAGTACCCGAGCCATCCTTCGCGCCCTCGCCCAGCCGACCCCCGGCAAGTTTCTCGAGTTCGGCCGCCGCGGTTCTGGCATCGCCATCCTTGAGCGCTTTGGCCACGTCTTCCATCGACTTTACACCGCGCAGTCGCTCCGCCGCACGGAACAACTCCTCGCGTGCGGCGGCGGCTTCCAGCTTGCGCTGTTCCAGCGCCGCTTGAGCAGCAGCCAGCACGCGCTGCTTCTCGGACAGGCTTGTCTCTCTTCGCTCCATGGTCTGCAAGGCCTGCTCGACTTTGCCCGCAGCATCGTCTTGCACCTGCGCCATGAGCTCTCGGACGGTTTGCACCTGCCTCATCTGGGCACCGGCGCTGCCGCCGTCTATGGCGGAAGCCGTCGACAGCTGTAGCGGTGGAGTCCACCAGGCAATCGCCAGCAATGGAAGCCCGGTGAGGATGGGCATCAACGCAGAAACCGGTATGCGCACTGGCACAAGGCGTGGAGCATCCAATGCTTGTGCCACCCGCGCTGCACGCGTGAGTTGCGCGGCAACCCAGCGCGTAGTCAGACGTTGTTGCAGAAACCAGTAGGCGCTGGCAAGCTCGTCCTTGAGTTCGGCACGGTCGTCGGCTTCTGCTGCAACGCCGGCAAGCGACCGTTGGTCGGCCAAACGGTTCCGGACTAACCAGCCAAGGCCGCAGACCCACAGTAGAGTCGCTGTAAGGATGGTAAGGGCCGAGGCCGCCGGCAGCGCGTCACCGAACACCCGCAACAGGCGCCACGTCAGTAAAGAGAGCACACCCAGCCCGCCCAGCAGTGCCGCGTCGCGCAGCGCTCGGTTCAGGCGCAGCCGGCGACGGACGCGTTGAAGCGCACCGACGATCGCCTCGCGCTCTGACGAGAAACGCGCATCATCCGGAAAGCGCTGCGGGATCTTTGATTGCGGCTGAGACATGGCAGCGCCGATTGTAGCCTAGTGTCCTGAGTCAGAGATTCGCCGATGTAAACATGCCCAGTTCGCCGCCATGCTGCGTTACGAATCCTCGCCAGGTGTTCAACCTGGCTGTGGTTCGCGCCTTGCCTGACGGCGAACGCGGGCAGTTTTCATCCGTTCTTATATTTTCTGGATAGCCGGCATTGTCCGACGAATTTCTGACTCAGGATACTAGAAGCTCCGAGCTGGCCTACGCAAACAGGACACCGCGTTTTCGGGATGGGACGGCGTGGGGTAACATTGGTTGTCACCGGCCGTCTGAAAGCAGGCATGCGATCCCAAGAAAATAAACCATTGGCTGCCATCGGAATGCAAGTCGCTCTGCTGCTGGTCGCTGTGATCGCCTCGATCCTGGTCCTCGCGGGGCCCGTCAGCGCCGCAAACGCAGCGAAACCAAACATTCTCTACATTACGGCCGACGACTTGGGATGGAAAGATCTTGGCTACCATGGCGGCGGTGTCCAAACACCCAACCTGGATCGCCTCGCCCGCGACGGTGCGCGATTGGAGCAATTCTACGTCCAACCCACTTCCACGCAGACGCGCGCCGCGTTTCTGACCGGACGCTACCCCATGCGCTATGGCTTGCAGACCATGCAGATTCAGTCGTCGAGCCAGTTCGGCCTGCCCGCGGACGAGCGTACCCTCACCAGCGCTCTCCAGCATGCCGGTTATCGCACGGCACTGATCGGCAAATGGCACCTCGGCCAGAAGAAGGACTACTGGCCGCAGCGCCGTGGCTATGACTACTTTTACGGCCATCTCGCCGGGGAGATCGACTACTTCAAGAAGACCAACCGGCAGGGTGAACTCGATTGGCACCGTAACGACAAGCTGGTGAAAGAGGACGGCTACGCTATCGGATTGCTTGCGAAAGATGCTGCCGGCGTCATCGCCAGGCACGACCCCTCCGTACCGTTGTTCCTGTATCTGTCATTTGCGGCGCCACAAGCACCACTGGAGGCACCCAAGGAGATGACAGCGCGCTACCGGGACCTCAATGCAGAGGAGGAGCGTGCCTACCGCGCCATGATCGGCGCAGTCGACAGCGCCATCGGCACGACCCTGACAGCTCTCGAAGCGCGCGGCATGTTGGCGAACACGTTGGTTATCTTTCACGCTGCGACTGGAGGCGCGCTACCCACCAAATATCCGCTGGGGGACGGGGACACCCAGCGAAGCGTGGCGAACAACGGTCCATACCGCGGCGGGCGTGGCGGGCTCTACGACGGCGGCATGCGGGTCGCCGCACTGGCCTATTGGCCAGGGAAGATCCAACCCACGGTAGTAACCGAACTGATGCATGTCACAGACTTGTACCCGACGCTACTGGGGCTCGCGGGAGGGAATCCGACGCAATCCAGAACGGTCGATGGGGTGGACCAGTGGCCTACCCTGTCCGATGGTCAGGCGTCGCCGCGAAGAGAGATGCTCCTCAACGTGGAGGAGTTCCGCGGCGCCATTCGCATGGGTGACTGGAAACTCATCGTTTACGCAACCCTTCCCGGCCGTGTCGAGTTGTACAACTTGAAGGCGGACCCTTCAGAAGAGGACAACCAAGCCGAAAGAGAGCCAGAACGGCTGCAAGCAATGCACAAACGGCTGGTCGAGTACGCCTGGGAAATGGCACCGGCAAAGTATCTGGACGAACTGGGGAAACCACATAAGGCCGAAATGCCGATTTTCTGGGGAGACAACCCGGTACGACCGTAAGCGGGCGCCAAAGGAGCTGGAAAAAGTGCAGGCTAACAACCTTCGGATCGCCCCAGGACGCCCCGCCGACCCTACAATGGCTTCCGTCTACTAACAAAACGCAAGGAGCGTAGGCACGCTATGGATATCTCAATGCTGGATGTCGCGATGGGCGCAGGGCTGCTCATCCTCATTGTGTTGATCGTGCTGCGGAAGAAAAACCGTTAACAGCGATCGAGATGTCGGAGACCGCTCCGACATCCAAGTCGTCTGACAAGCAGTCTTATCCGGCGTCGGGCGGCCGGACCACCATCTCCGCGTACGGATAGCGTCTGGATATCGCACCCGCATGCTGAAACACATCGAGCGCAACCTCGTAGGCAGCGGGATCGATAGCTGGATCCCCATCCCAGCATCCGAGCCGTTGATAGGCCTCGATCCCTCGCACTAACGCTACCGGCGCAACGCCGGGGAATAGTGCCTGCAGCTTCGCTGCAACATCGCGGGGAGGAGCAGAGCGAACCCACGCGCGAGACTGTCGATAGGCACGCATGAACTGCAACGCCTCAGGGCGTTGAAGCCAAACCGGGGTGGACGCCAGCGAGCTGAATGCTACCGGACCGATCGCCTCTCCAACCGAAGCCACGACGTGCGCCACCCCTTCGTGTTCCAGTTGCTGCGGGTAGGGCGCTTGCTCGTGGAAGTAATCCTCGTCCCCAGCTCGAAAAGCCGAGAGCATCTGTTCGGTATTTCCTGCGTTGACGACCGCGATCTGCGATAGGTCCACTCCGCGTTTGTATAAGGCATAGCGCAGCATCGCTTCCGGCTGCCCGCCGTGCACGTACATGAGCCTACCACGCAGCAGCTTGTCGAAGCTGAACCCCAGATCCGGCTTGCGCGACGCGATGAAGAATCCGTCGCGCGCATTGATCTGGGCGAAGTGCAAGGCAGGCGGCTGTCCACCCTTCTCCAGCACGCTCCAACTGTACGATACGGCCGACTGCGCCACTTCGACCTCGCCCGAGGCAAGGAACTCGCCGACACTTCGCCCCGGGGGTAACACACGATAAATCGCCTGCAATCCCTCCTGTTCCAGAAACCCTGCAGCGAAAGTCGCCAGCAGCGGACTGTAGAAGGCCGAATGGCGAGAGACCATGATGCGCAGCATCGTCATTCAGGACACTCCTTGCATGGGCGCAGCAGTCTTTCGGGGTAATTGAGGGAAAGCGCCTACGGCCCGCGCAGAAAATCGAAATCGCAGCCCTGGTCGGCTTGCAGGACGTGGTCGGCATACAGCTTCGCGTAGCCTCGGTGCGGGCGAACAGTTTGAGTAAGTCCGTTGCGCCGGCGGTTCAGCTCATCGTCGTTGACCAGCAGCTCCAACTTGCG
>Ga0207689_10006036_pt1 | contig 10707 bp, 11 predicted proteins | sample KBSMisM52_FD_184312 | JGI IMG/M metagenome (GOLD analysis project Ga0207689, IMG submission 184312) | Miscanthus rhizosphere microbial communities from Kellogg Biological Station, Michigan, USA - KBS Miscanthus M5-2 (SPAdes) (version 2) | ecosystem: Host-associated > Plants > Roots >... | reverse complement strand
CAGCAAGACCATCGATCCTAAAGCCAAACCTGAGAAGCAGGAAAAAAACTTAAAAAAGGCCGTGACCAAGCTTCTGAAGAACTATCCACCACCGGTAAAGAAATAGGTCTAGCGGTGAGTTCAACAAATCGCAGCAACCGTGTCCCATTTCGAAAGGTCTCGGCGCAGCATACTCTCCACAACAACTTGCGTGGATCTTTCGTCTGACTGAGAACAATGCACTGTCGATTTTGCCAGTATGCAGAACAAGAGTAGCTCTCTAGGCTTTGCTCGTTGATTCCGTACTTGAATGTTAATAAATGCAATGCACTTATCACTTTCTAGGCGATAAGGAGAACAGATGCGCGCCCCCAAGCTAGTGCAGCACATGAAAGCCAATGCTGACGGCATGGCCGAGAGACTGATGGAGAGGATCAGGAACTCAGATCGGTGCAGTGCGCTATCGCATCGGGTGCCAGCGGAGGAGCACAAGCGATACGCCCTGGGAATCTACCGAGACCTAATAGATTGGCTGCAGGGTGAAACCGATTCAGTAGTTGAGCAACGCTATGTCGGACTGGGCGTGCAGAGGGCCCACCAGGGTGTCCCTTTCAGCGACCTATTGTGGGCAGTTTGTATCGCCCGCGAGGATCTTTGGGAATACATACAGCAGGAATGTTTACTGGAAGAGCCCGTCGAGTTTTGGGGCGGCGTGATGTTATTGCGTTCCGTGAATCAGTTTTTTGATCGAGCTTCGTATTTCGCTTTGGTCGGCTACCTGAACACTGGTAGGAGCGAGCTGATCGGTGTACCGGCGGCATTCGTGTAAGGACGCGCGTCAATGAGACTTCGGCTTACCAACCTTGAATGTGGAGAGCAAGTGCGCTTTGCGAATCGGCGATCTGTCGGGATCCTGCTCAAAGGAAAAACCATGATGGGACGAGTACTCCTTATTGCTTTATCCATCGGATTGAGCGCTGAGTTTGGCGAAGCGCTGGAAACGGCAGAACATGGTCTTTCTGCGAAGGCTTTGGAGATCGCTCGACCTTTGAATTTCCCAATCACCAATTCAATGGTTGTCAGTTGGGCCGTGGCCATAGGTTTGATCGCATTCGCCCAGATTGCAACCCGCAAGATGGAACAAGTTCCTACGGGTGCGCAGAATTTTGTGGAGGGGTTAGTTGAAGGCCTTTACAACTTTTTGTCCGGGATCATCGGGCCTCATCTTGCCGACCGCACATTCTGGTTTTTCGCAACAATTTTCATCTTCATTCTTTCCGCCAATTGGGTCGGCCTCATTCCCGGCGTGGGTTCGATTGGTTGGGGGCAGCAAACTTCTCACGGTTTCACCATCAACCAGCCGTTATTGCGAGGCGCGAATGCAGATGTAAACATGACCCTCGCTATGGCACTAGTTTTCTTTGCTTGCTGGATTGTTTGGGGTTTGCGGGAAGTTGGTCCGGTGGGATTTTTCAAAGAGTTGTTTGCACCCAAGGGTGAAAGTCAAGGCGTATTAAAAGTGTTGATGGTGGTCGTGTTCTTCGCGGCTGGCTGTCTGGAGGTCGTTTCGATCCTGTTCCGCCCGATCTCGTTAAGTTTTCGTCTCTACGGCAACATTTTTGCCGGGGAGAATCTATTGGAAGCCATGTCCAAACTTGTTCCTGGCTTCGGCTGGTTAGTTCCGATTCCATTTTATTTCCTGGAATTACTGATGGGGTTAGTGCAAGCGCTCGTGTTCATGTTATTGACGGCTGTATTCACCATGCTTATGTGCCAGCATGAGACCGAAGGAACAGTGGCACATGCTTGATGGACTAATAACTGCGGTTTGACCGTGTTCAATCGCGGGAACCGGCGGAGAAGAAAGGAACAATCATATGGTCGGAAGCCTGCATGTAGGTCTGGCTGCATTAGGAGCAGCCATTGGAGTGGGTCTCATTGGCATGAAAGCTTCGGAAGCAGTAGGACGAAATCCCGTTGCCTCCACAAAGGTTCTTGTCCAGTCGATCTTATCGATCGCCTTCGCAGAAGCGATCGTGTTCTATGCCCTATTTCTGGTTAAGTAGGGCAAAAAATCCGGGTGCAACGCCGAAGGCTGCGCACTCGCACGGTATGAGGAACGCCTATGAATGTTCTGCTTGCGATGGCGGAACCGGACACTGGAGGACAGGTCCAGCAGATCGCCGCCACTTTCGGCGTGGACTGGTCTCATCTAATAGCCCAGATCATCAGCTTCTCCATAGTCTGTGTTCTCCTTCACCGGTTCGCCTATAAACCGGTTCTTAAAATGCTGGAACAAAGGCGTCAGCAGATCGCACAAGGACTGGCTGACACGAAACAAATCGCAGCCGAGCTGGCTCGGACCGAGAGCCAGCGCCAGGAAATCATGCTGCAAGCTAATGCGAATGCGACTCGACTGATCGAAGAAGCTCGCACGGCTGCCCGACAAGTACATCAAGAGGAAACTCAGAAGGCCATCGCTGCCGCTGAGAAGATCATCGCCCGGTCGCACGAGGCGGCGACGCAGGAATACGCTCGAATGCTCATTGAATTGAAACGTGAAGTGGGGATGCTGGTAGTACAGGCAACCACGACTGTGGTCGGAAAGACGCTGACAGCGGACGATCAACGGCGCCTTGCAGAGGAAACTACCGAACGATTGGCGGCATAGCGAGCTTCGGATTCTGACTATGATGACGGCAAAACAAGCTAAGCGTGAGGCCAAGCAGCTGTTTCGCCTGTGTCTTGTCGGGCGGAAGTTGGACGAGGAACGGACCCGTATGGTGGTGGAACGAATACTCCAATCCAAACCCCGCGGATATCTGAGATTACTTGGGTTTTTCTTGAAGTTGGTGAAATTCGATTATTTTCAGCGCACAGCTCAAATCGAATGTGCCGTACCAGTGTCACCTGCTTTGCAGGCCCGCGTCCAGGCTGGAATAGAAAGCGTATACGGTCAGGGCATCACTTCGTTATTTGTCCTGAACCCTGCACTCATTGGGGGCATGCGCATTAAGGTCGGCAGCGATGTCTACGACGGCAGCATACGTTCCAGGTTGGCAACATTGGCAAAGAGCTTTGGAATCGCAAGCACAAACGGGCAGTACGCCAGCGTCTGAGGCGATTGCAGCTTTCCCATTTTGGGCTAGAGGATGAGTGTTATGTCTAATCTACTGCAAGAACTCGAATCCCAAATCAATTCCGCTAAGACAACCGCGACACGGCAAAATGTTGGCGTCATTCGAGAGATTGGTGATGGCGTGGCGAAAGTTGAAGGCCTTACCGATGCCATGGTCAATGAGATGCTCGACCTTGGCCATGGTATCAGCGGGCTGGCGTTGAATCTGGAGGAGACTGAAGTCGGGGTCATCATTCTGGGCGACTACACCAAGCTTCAGGAGGGCGACGAGGTTCGGACCACGGGCAAGCTTCTGCAGGTGCCGGTTGGATTCGGTTTGCTAGGAAGAGTCGTCAACACTCTGGGCGAACCCTTGGACGAAAAAGGACCGATTGCAAGCGACATATTCTACCCGGTTGAAAAGATTGCCCCTGGCATCATCCGCCGTAGTCCAGTACGTCAGCCGGTGCAAACAGGAATCATGGCAATTGATGCGATGATTCCTATCGGTCGCGGCCAGCGCGAGTTGATCATTGGCGATCGGTCTACGGGCAAGACCACAATTTGTGTTGACACCATCATCAGCCAGGCTCGTCTCAACATGGGTGCCAAGGCTGCCGGTGATAAAACTTATCGTCCGTTGTATTGCATCTACGTGGCGATCGGGCAGAAGCAATCGAACATCGCCCGCATCATCACCATCCTTGAAGATGCTGGAGCGATGCCCTACACCATCATCCTCGCTTCCCCAGCCTCCGATTCAGCCACCAATCAATATTTAGCGCCCTTCGCCGGCGCGGCGATGGGCGAGTGGTTTATGGATAACGGGATGGATGCGTTGATTATTTATGACGATCTATCCAAGCACGCGGTAGCGTATCGCCAGGTCTCGCTGGTGTTGAAACGGCCATCAGGCCGTGAAGCTTATCCTGGTGATGTGTTTTATCTGCATAGCCGTTTATTGGAGCGTGCAGCGCGTGTCGGCGAGGAATATGGCAACGGCTCACTTACAGCATTGCCCATTATCGAGACCCAAGCCGGTGACGTTTCGGCTTACATCCCAACCAATGTCATCTCCATCACCGACGGGCAGATTTATTTAGAGACCGATCTGTTCTATCAGGGAGTGCGACCCGCAATTTCGGTAGGCCTATCGGTGTCCCGCGTAGGTTCAGCAGCACAGCTTAAAGCCATGAAGCAAGTTGCCGGACAACTCAAGGGAGATTTAGCTCAATTTCGTGAGTTGGCTGCATTTGCACAATTTGGCTCGGAACTCGATGCCAAAACCCAGGCCCAGATTGACCGGGGCAAACGCATCATGGAGATCTTCAAACAGCCACAATACAGTCCAATTCCAGTCGAATTGCAGGTGGCAGTCCTCTGGGGAGTTCAAAACGGATATATGGATGATGTGCCGGTGGATCGGGTCAAAGAGTTTCAAGCCAGCCTGATGGAATTTATGCGCACTCGTAAGGCGGAACTTGTTCGAAGGATCGCACAGGAAAAGACCATGAGCCCCGCCTTGACGGCCGATGTAAAGGCGGCGACTGACCAGTTCAAAGAGACTTGGAGATAAGACTTTCATCTTATGCACAGTCCACGCGATTTGCGGCGACGGATCCGCTCCATCAGTAGCACCGCGCAAATCACCAAAGCCATGCAAATGGTGGCGGCGTCGAAGATGCGTAAGGCGCAGCAAGCTGCCTTGGCAGGGCGTCCCTTCGTGCGCGTGCTTTATCGCATCCAGCGCGAAGCAACAACCAGAATGGGCACTTTCACCCATCCTCTGCTCGAAGAGCGGGAAGTGTACAAACGCGCAGTCATTCTGATCGGTGCGGACAAAGGTTTGTGCGGCGCCTTGAACAGCAATCTGTTCCGTTTGGTTGCGGAATTTGATCCGAAGTCGACTGCTTTCATTGCTGCCGGTCGCAAAGCAGCGCAGTTTATCGTCCGCACCAGGCGCAAGCTCCTCGCTGAATTTGCCTACGGCGAGACACCAAAGTTCGAAGAAGCCCGGGCGATTTCCGCTTTTGCCCGTGACCTGTTCTTGAAAAAGGAAGTGGATGAAGTTCGGATCATCGCGACCCGATTTGTCAATACTCTGACCCAAACTGCGTTATGTCTTGAATTCCTTCCGGTTGGGGAAATCAAGGCGCTGAAAATCCCCGGCATGAAGACAGAAGAATTGCCAGCAGATAACTCGGAAGTTGTCTTTGAGCCTAGCCCGAAGATCATTTTGAACTATCTGCTTTCTCACTATCTCGACATCTACATTTATCAAGTTCTCCTGAATGCCAAAGCCAGCGAGCAAAGTGCTCGCATGGTATCGATGAAGACTGCTACCGAAAGTGCGGAACGACTCATCAACGATTTGACACTGGAATACAACAGGCTACGGCAGGGCAACATCACCAACGAATTGCTGGAGATTGCTGGCGGACAGGCGGAATGAATTGAGCCGCTGTTGGAATATGGATCATTGCAACCAGGTGTGAATATGAATACAGGCACAATCGTGAAAGTCCTTGGACCGGTGGTGGACGTCGAATTTCCTGAAGCTCTGCCTGCCATCTACAACGCCTTGACGGTCGAACACCAAGCTCAGAACCAGCCTACAAAGGTGACGCTCGAAGTGCAGCAGCACCTTGGCGACAAGTGGGTGCGGTCCATTTCGATGTCAGGCACCGAAGGCCTCAAACGCGGCTTTGCGGTTACCGACAGCGGTCATCCAATCTCCATGCCGGTTGGACCAGGGGTAATGGGCCGTGTGTTCGATGTGACCGGCAATCCCGTAGATGAACGCGGGCCGGTAATCGCGGAGAAGTATTATCCGATCCACCGTCAGCCACCGTCGTTGGCTGACCAGTCGCCTTCTCCTGAGGTGCTACCTACGGGAATTAAAGTGATTGATTTGATCTGTCCTTTCCTGAAGGGCGGCAAAGTGGGCGCGTTTGGCGGGGCCGGTGTGGGCAAGACCGTCGTCATTATGGAACTGATCAACAATGTAGCCAAACTGCATGGCGGAGTATCTGTATTTGCCGGTGTCGGGGAGCGCACACGTGAAGGAAATGATCTGTATCACGAGATGTCCGAAGCCGGAGTCATTAAACAGGACAATCTAAGCGAATCAAAAATCGCCTTGGTGTATGGCCAGATGAATGAACCACCAGGAGCGCGCCTGCGTGTGGCGTTGGCGGGACTCGCCATCACTGAATATTTTCGGGACGAAAAGAACCAGGACGTGCTGCTGTTCATCGACAATATTTTTCGCTTTTCACAGGCTGGATCTGAAGTTTCGGCTTTGCTCGGGCGTACTGCGAGCGCCGTCGGATATCAGCCTACCCTCGCGGCCGAAATGGGCGCCCTGCAAGAGCGAATCACATCCACAAAAAAGGGTTCCATCACTTCCTTTCAAGCAGTCTATGTTCCCGCCGATGATCTGACAGATCCAGCGCCGGCCACAACTTTCGCCCATCTCGATGCGACGATTGTGTTGGAGCGTGCGATTGCGGAGTTGGGTATCTATCCGGCGGTGGATCCGCTGGCCTCTACATCACGCGCCCTGGCGCCTGATGTTGTGGGCCAGGAACATTACGATGTGGCGCGTGGTGTACAGAAGGTGCTCCAGCGGTATAAAGACTTGCAGGACATCATTGCAATTCTCGGCATGGATGAACTTTCGCCGGAAGACAAACTCACAGTGTTCCGTGCCCGCAAGATTCAACGCTTCCTGAGTCAACCATTCAGTGTTGCCCAAGTCTTTACCGGCCGCGAAGGCAAACAAGTGCCTGTGGTGGAAACCGTTCGTGGATTTAAAGAGATCCTGGACGGCAAACATGACGATGTGCCAGAAGGCAACTTTTATATGAAGGGACCGATCGAGGAGATCAGACAGAATTGACAGCAAGTGGAATGTCAAAAACCATCATGCTGATTAAGGATAGCAATGACAGACACCATACGATTAGAAATCGCAACCCCAGAGGCGATGGTCTACTCCGAAGATGTAGAGATGGTTACCCTGCCCGGAGTGGAGGGCCAGATTGGAATACTGCCTGACCACGTACGGTTGATGACGCAGCTGGTGCCTGGTGAATTGATTATTCGAAAACAGGGACAAGATGACTTCATGGCTGTTGGTGACGGGCTCGTCGAAGTAACCAGCGACCGCGTGTCCCTAGTGACGAATATGGCTATCAGTGTTGACAAGATTGACGAAGCGGCAGCTGAAGAGGCCCGGCAACGAGCCGCGGCTCGCCTGCGCGAAAAACTTTCCTCCGAAGAAGTTGCATCCGTAAACGCCTCGCTCGCCCGGTCGTTGGCACAATTGCGGGTCAAGCGACGCCATCGATAGATGCAGACAACTGTGTTCATCAGTTGCGCCCTCTGCTACTAATTTCTGAAGATCCACACACACACACACACTCTCTCTCTCGCGCGCGCTCTCCTAACGCAAAAGTCCTGTTAGTTCTCACAGTTCCAATCCCATGTTTATTGGCAGTAGCCTGTCGCCGTGTTTCCGGCCTTTTGAAATTAGGGCTCCCGAACACATGCTGTCCGTGTCCTCACGGTTAATCAGCGAGTACTCGAAGAGGAGTGTCGATATGCATAAAAGGCACTTGGGCGCAGCATGCGTTTTTTTAATCATTGGGCTCGGGCTACTGGGCTGTGAGGGGTTCTTTGTGGATCCAGTCCTTACCGGGATTGCGGTAGGCCCAGCCGCGACTATTCAGACAGGCACAACTCTGCAGATGAGTGCGGTCGGAACTTACGATGACGGTTCACAGAAATCGCTCTCCGACAACGTATTCTGGAGCAGTGGCGCTACCAGTATTGCCTCAGTCGACAGTTCTGGTGTGGTCAAAGGCATCAGACCAGGACAAAGCACAATTACGGGCGCATCAGGTACAGTCGTCGGTAGTACAACAATTACTGTAGCTCTTGGAGGCCTCAGTTCAATACAGGTCACCAGTGAGGATGGCTTCTTTAATATTACTTACGGCAGCAGCGAACAGTTCGTGGCGACCGGCACTGCCAATGGGGTACAGATTGATGTCACAGATTCAGTGACTTGGAGCACGAATCCCAGTCGCATTCCAAACGTGAGCATTGACTCCACTAGTGGTCTGTTAACAACTACTTCGGGAGGAACGCAGCCTGTTCAGTTTGACGTGATAGCAACCGATCTCCCCACAGGCATTTCAGACCACCTGACTTTTATAGTTCGGCCATAGGCTCGCTGGTTTGCCGGCGAATAGCCCGTCAATAGTGATAAATGGGATTTCCGACGTACGACGCAAATGGTCTCAAAAAGAGACGCTTAACTCCGTTTTGTAGAATTTTGTAATTTTTTTTCGGCTCTTGAATTAAATGCGGAGCTATACTCTGCTTTGTACGTAGGGAACATTACTGTTTACGCTGTACAAAAAAGCGCCAGGCCAGCGCCAGCTCTGTCGCTTTTAACAGGCTCTCATTGTGACATTTTGATGTTAGAAAGTTCTCTGTATTTAAATTTGAGGGGCTCATTTCCAGGCGAACCGGTAAGGGATTAAATACTACTAACCACCACCGCGACAACAGTTTCTCTCTTTGCCCTTTGCGCCTGAACTACTCCTTTTTCAGGCCCTTCCGCGACAGATTGCCGAGGCGGGCTCTTATGATCTCGATTTTGCCACTCGGATCTCGACGTAACAAATGGCCGTTTGCCGCAGTCACACTGTTAAGTGCAGGCTGCCTCCCTGATGTTCATCAACTCAAACTTACAGAACGGATTGTCTATGGCATTGTCATCAATACTTTTTTGTTGTGCTGCTTCTTCTGGCACGCGGCTTAGCCGCGAAGGTGGTTCGAAGTGCGCAGGCACAACGACTCTTCGGGTCGTTGCGTGATCCATATCGGACCGAAAACGCTCTGACGAGGAACCTGGATGGCAAACAAAATCTTCTCCTCTATAAAACGTCCTGCTTGGTTTCGCGGATGGCCGATGCTGGCATTCGCCGCGATCTTCACGGTAGAAATATGGGAGTTATTTCGTCCCCATGCATCAGCTGTCACACGGGTGATCCGGCTGCTCATCGTATTGCTCGCCCTGTTGGTCTTGGCCGTCGCACACTACGTTGCCAAGCACAAACTGTCGTCCGACGCGGATATGGCTCGCGAAGCCATAGGGATAGTGATGGCCTCCCAAAAATCGGTGGGATGGGAATGGGACCTTGGCAGCAACCGCAGTAAGTGGTTCGGTGATCTTCGAACCATGTTCGGCATCTCATCCGACACATTTTTGGGAAGTGCAGAAGATTTCTTCAAGTATGTGCATAGGGATGACCTACAGCAAGTCTCAGACGCTATAGACCACGCCCGGGTGAATCACGAGCCCTACAAATCGGAATTCCGCTTGCTCCGGCCGGATGGGAGTGTGCGCTGGATTTTAGATCGTGGCAAGTTTTACTACAGCAAAAACGGGAAACCCGAGCGCATGGTGGGCGTGGCACTTGACATTACCAAATACAAACAAGCCGAGGAGGAACTGAAGAAATCGGAGGAGAAATTTGCTAAAGCATTTCGAGAAAGCCCGGTGGCACTTACTGTCACTAGCACGAAAGACCACCGCTACCTCGAAATTAACGAAACGTTTGAACGAATTACCGGTTGGCGCCGTGACGAAGTGGTGGGACGAACGCCCATCGATATTGGCATTTGGGTAGATCCTGCTGAGAGATTAACGCTCGTCAAGCGGCTTTTGGACGAAGGTAGCGTTCGGGACTTGGAGGTTCGTCTTCGCTGTAAAAACGGAGAGGAGAGAATAGGGCTAGGTTCGGCGGAACTAATTCAAATCGAAGGTGAAACCTGCGTGCTTTCTGCAATCGTGGATATCACGGAGCGGAGGCGTGCCGAACAGGCCCTACAGCGCAAGGATGCTGAATTAATCGAAGCCCAGCGTTTGGCGCAATTGGGGAATTGGCAGTGGAATGCCAACAGCAAAGTGGCGACCTGGTCGGAAGAACTTTATCGCATTCATGGTCTGGACTCCAAGCTGCCTCCTCCGCCCCCTCAAGAACTCCGCGCCCTATTCACAGCTGAGAGTTGGGAGCGTCTGCAGGCATCGATGAAAGTCGCCGCCCGGACCGGCTCCGTGCAAGAAATTGATTTGGAAGTGATTCGGCCGGATGGCAGCAAGCGATGGGTCAGATCCCGTGCTCGTGCGGCGCGCGACGCCAGCGGCAAAATTGTCTCTTTTCGCGGAACTTCCCAGGACGTTACCGAACGCAAGCAAATCGAACAGCAGTTGCATGAAAAGGACATCCGGCTTGATGCCGTAGTCAGTTCGGCGATGGACGCCATCATCGCCGTCGATGAAGGACAACGGATTGTGTTGTTCAACCCGGCCGCGGAGAAGATCTTCGGGTGTGTGGCGAAGGACGCGATTGGAACTACCATTAACCGCTTCATTCCCGAACGCTTTCGTACCGCACATCCAGCCCACATTCATAAGCTCGGCGAGTCAGGAGTTACGAACCGGACTGTCGAAGGAGCGGGCCTGTTCGGTCTTCGTTCGAATGGAGAGGAATTCCCAATCGAAGCCACTATCGCCTACTCAGAAGTTGAGGGGA
>Ga0207689_10006035_pt1 | contig 10707 bp, 11 predicted proteins | sample KBSMisM52_FD_184312 | JGI IMG/M metagenome (GOLD analysis project Ga0207689, IMG submission 184312) | Miscanthus rhizosphere microbial communities from Kellogg Biological Station, Michigan, USA - KBS Miscanthus M5-2 (SPAdes) (version 2) | ecosystem: Host-associated > Plants > Roots >... | reverse complement strand
CCTGAGCGGCCGCCGTCCAGTGGTGCTGAGGGGCGCGGTCAGCGAATGGCCGCTGGTTCGCGCCGCCATCCAGTCGGATGAATCGGCGGTCGAGTATCTCAATCGCTTCTATGCCGGCCAACCGGTCGGCACGATTGTCGCCCATCCGTCGGAGCGGGGACGATTCTTCTACCGCCAGGACTCGAAGCGGATGAACTTCGAAAGGTCGTCGGAGTCGCTGTCCGATGTTCTTCGCGGGCTCCTGGAGCAGCGGGAGGCCGAACAACCATTTGGAGTTGCGGTGCAGGCGCTCCTGGCTAGGGAGACTTTTCCCGGGCTCCAGGAAGATAATCCGAACCCGTTCGTTCCGGCTGGTACCGCCGCGCGCCTGTGGATCGGCAATCGGGTGACCGTTGCGCCGCATTTCGACGTCTCCGACAATCTGGCGTGCGTCGCAGCGGGCAGGCGGCGGTTCATCCTGTTTCCGCCCGAGCAAACCGCTAACCTCTACCCTGGGCCGATGGACATCACTCCGGCGAGCGTGCCGATCAGCATGGTGTCGCTCGACGAACCGGAGCTGGACCGGTTTCCCCGTTACCGGGAAGCGCTCGAGGCCGCGCACGTTGCCGAGCTCGAGCCGGGCGATGCGGTCTACATCCCCTACCTATGGTGGCACGGCGTCCAGTCGCTGTCCGACTTCAACGTCCTCACGAACTACTGGTGGAACCGCGACGATGCCGCGGCGCGCTACCCCTACGTTAGGCTCCTTCGCCTAGTCTATCAGCTCTATCGCGGAATGCGGCCGGAGCATCGCGACGCCTGGCGCGCGCTGTACGATCATTATGTGTTCGAGGCCGACGGCGACCCGATGGAGCCGCTGCGGCCGCCGCACCGGGACCTGGAAAGCGAGATCGATCGTGAAGGTGTCGCGAAACTTCAGCAAACGATCCGCGATCTGCTCGACTGAATGAGCGAGCTTCGCCATTTTGAAATCCACGGCCGAAAGGTCGCGTACCGGCTGCGCGAAGGCGCCTTGCCGACGCTCGTCTTTCTTCCGGGCTACGCCTCGGACATGGAGGGCGCGAAGGCCTTGGCGCTCGACGCCTTTGCCGAGGGCCGGCGACTTGCGCTGCTCAGGCTGGATTATTCGGGCACAGGCTCGAGCGGCGGGACGTTCGAGGACGGGACGCTCGCCCTGTGGCTCGAGGACGCGCTCGCCGCGATCGACCAGCTGACGGAGGGTCCGATCATCCTCATCGGCTCGTCCATGGGGGGCTGGATCGCGCTTCACCTTGCGCTTCTCCGGCCCGAGCGCGTGCATTCGCTCGTTGGAATAGCCGCCGCGCCCGACTTCACCGACTGGGGCTTTCCCGAACATCTGAAAGAGCGGCTGGCAGCGGGCGAGACTTTGCGGCGGGAAAGCCCTTATGGGGGTGAGCAGGTTACGACTGCCGGCTTCTGGTCATCGGGACAGGAACTGCTGCTGCTCGCCGACGAAATCGCGATCGATTGCCCGGTCCGGCTGGTCCACGGCGAAGCCGACCCCGACGTTCCGCTGGCCGTCGCCTTCCAGACAGTGGAGGCGCTGTGTTCAGCCGATGTCCAGCTTCTGGTTCTCAAAGGCGGTGGTCACCGGCTGTCGGAGCCGCGCGAGATCGACGCTATCCTCCGCACCGTCGCCGGACTTTTGGAGCCTCAACCTTGATCCAACTTGTCATTGCCGCCGCCGTCGCCTCCGCGGCCCCAGTCGCGCCCGCCTGTCCGGACGTCGTGACGCCGGACGCGGCCGTCTGCCGGGCGCTCGAAGCGAAGAAGAACGGGAATGAAGAAGCCGCCGCTCGCGGCTTCGAGGAGGCCGCGCAAACGGCACCGGACAAGGATCCGGCGACCGCGCGGATGTGGGCTGCCGCCGGGAACATGTGGCTAGCGGCGGGGCAACCGGGGAAAGCCGCGCTCGACCTCGACAGGGCGCTCGCACTGCCGGGCCTCGAGGCCGAGCAGCGCGGGGAGGCCCTGCTCGACCGGGCTCGCGCGGCGGAGGCGACCAACGACCTGAAGACGGCCCGGGCCAAGCTCAACGAAGCCGCCGCGAGCATTACCGACGATCCCTTCTATTGGTACTTTTCAGCGGCGCTCGCGATCCGTGAGGGAGACAAAGCGACCGCCGAGGCCGCGATCGGCAAGGCGTTGAGCCTTGCCCCCTCGGACCCGGCGGTGCTGTTCGAAGCCGGCCATGTCGCGCACTTCGCGGGCGACGACGACAAGGCGCGAAGCTATTGGACACGCGCCGCCGAGGGCGACCCCAACGGCTCGGTCGGAAAGGCCGCGGCCAAGGCAGTCGAACTGCTTGGCGTGACCCCAACCGTGAAAGCGGAAGCGCAGCCGCCCAAATAAGCGGCCGCGCTCCCGTCGCTCAGCCCAGGTCGTAGTCGATCGTCGTTACGACCCGAACCTTCTGGAACGGCGAGCTGCCGCCCGACGAGCTGCAATCCTCGCATTCGTCGCCGTCGCGGGCGCCGACCGAGAAATAGCCCTGGCTCGCGGTCTTGAGCCGGCCGACCGAGGTTTCGCTGTCGCGAGCGAACTGATCCGCGCTCCGGCGGGCGTTGCGAGTCGCCTCGGCGATCATTCCGGGCTTGAGGTCGTTGAGCTTGGTGAAGGTGTAGGTGATATTGCTCCCCGACAGCTCGACCCCGTCGCGCAGCAGCTCCGACTGCCGAGTGTAGGCGGCGCGAGCCTTCATCACGTCGTTCGTCCGAAGCTGGATCGAACGGCTGACGGTCAGCTTTTGCGGTCCAACCGGCTTGCCGTCCCTGTCTCGCGGTTGCTCGCGAGTGAGCGTGACGTCGGTGTCGGTGACCTCCTGCGGCCGGAACCCACCGCGCTGGAAGAATGCGCGCACCGTGCGCGCTTGCGCATCGACCGACGCCTGGACCGGCGCGAGCTCGCTCCCCTGGTACGAAAAATTGATCGACCAGGTCGCGAGATCGGCGGTGACATCGCGCTCCGACACGCCGCGGACGCTGACCGTCCTGTGCTCCGCCATCTTCGAGCGCCGGAGACCGTCGCCCAAGGCGTAGCCGCTGGTGGTGAGACCAAACGCAAAAATCGCTACCGCGCCCAAAAGGACAACGCGGCTGTCCTGCAGCTTCTGGATCATGGATGTGATACCTTCAGCGTTCGTCCGCTTAACGAGCAGCCACCGGTCACGATCGCCGGTCACGGCTGCGACGAACCGTGCAATTATAGCGATGAATCGAGTGAGGTGAAATGAAATTCCTGCACAGCATGATCCGCGTGTCCGATCCGGACGCGACTGTTGCATTCTTTCAACTATTGGGCCTCGAGGAACGACGGCGGATGGAAAATGAGCCAGGCCGATTCACGCTCATCTTCCTCGGCGTTCCGGGCGATGAAGGCGGCGAGGTGGAGCTGACCTACAATTGGGACGAGAGCAGCTATTCGGGCGGACGCAATTTCGGCCACCTCGCTTATGAGGTGGACGATATCTACGAGACGTGCGGCAGGTTGCAGGCCGCGGGGGTGACGATCAACCGGCCTCCGCGGGATGGCAGGATGGCGTTCATTCGAAGTCCCGATTCGATCTCGGTCGAGCTCCTTCAGAGGGGTGCCGCGCTGGCGCCCGCCGAGCCTTGGGCATCGATGCCAAGCACGGGCGAATGGTAATGCTGGAGGTCGTCCCGGTCCCCGTCCTCACGGACAATTACGTCTGGCTGATCCACGACGGTGAAAGCGGCGAAACCGCAGCCGTGGACCCGTCCGTTGCCGACCCGGTGCTGGCTGCGGCGGCTGCGAAGGGATGGCAGCTGTCGCAGGTACTCAATACGCACTGGCACCCGGATCATACCGGCGGCAACGCCGCGATCCAGAGCGCGACCGGCTCTCCAATCATTGCGCCCGCCGAAGCCGAGCGGGTCAGCAAGGTCGATGGGGTCATGGCGGAAGGTGACCGCGTGCGTGTCTGCGGCGCGGAGGCGCTGGTCTGGGAGATCCCGGCTCACACGGCCGGCCACATCGCTTATTATTTCGCGCATGAAGGCATGATCTTCGTCGGGGACACGATGTTCGCGATGGGCTGCGGCCGGCTGTTCGAAGGCACGGCGGAGCAGATGTACGCGAACCTGCAACGCATCGCCGCGCTTCCGGGCGACGTCCGCATCTATTGCGGGCACGAATATACGCTCGCGAACGCGCGTTTCGCTGCCGATGTGGAACCGAATAATGCTGCGGTCGCCGCGCGCCTGAAGAAAGTGGAAGCGCTCCGCGCGTCAGGCGACGTAACGCTCCCGACCACTGTTGCCGAGGAACGTGAAACCAATCCTTTCGTTCGAGCCACTAACTGGGAAGAGTTCGCCCGCCTCAGGTCGGCAAAAGACAGCTTCCGTTCATGAAACGAAGCGACAATGAGTCGGACGGACAGGATACCCCGTGAGGAGGTCAACATGCGTGGCATCTCTCTCCTTCTGATCGGCGTCGGGCTGGTCGCCTGCACCACCACCGCCGCCCAGCAACAGCCGCTGCGCAGTGCAGCCAAGCAACAGGAATATGATCGGTTGCTCGCCGGCAAGGCCGCCGGTCCGCCGCTGAGCTGCCTCCCGCACTACAGGTCGAACGACATGGTGGTGATCGACGAGAGCACGATCGCGTTCCGCGACGGCAGCCGGCGAGTCTACGTCAACCACATGATGGGCGGCTGCTCGAATCTCGGCGGGACCTATGCGCTCGTCACCAAGCAGTTCGGGAGCGCAGACCTCTGCCGAGGCGATATCGGTCAGGTGGTGGATCTCACCAATCACTTCACCGTCGGCAGTTGCGTGTTCGGAGATTTCATCCCGTACACCAAGCCGGGCGCCTGAGGCTGTTGTAAAGCTGCAATTAGTGGTCATAACCCCGCCCGGGGATATATCCGCGGGGGGACACCATGCGCCGGTTGCTGGCCGCGTGCGCGGCACTGATGCTGGTTGGAGCGGCTCAAGGAATTGAGCCGCCGCGATCGCCGGAGGTCCAGGCGAAGCTGGATAAATGGCTAAATGGGCGAGTGCCAACTCGCCGAGAGGTTTGCATCGCCGTCGGGAAAACGAACAATCCGATCGGGATCGATGACCGTACCGTGCTGTTTAGGGACGGGCCGCGCATCTGGCGAAACGACCTGCTGAAAAGCACCGGCTGCGGCAAGGCTGGGAAGCAATATGCACTCGTAACGTTCAGCTCCGCGGGCCGGTTGTGCAGCGGAGACGATGTTGCGCTCGTCGACATGCACGAGCCAGACGTGCCCGTCGGAGCCTGCGAGTTGGGTGAGTTCGTTCTCTACGAGAGACCCTGACGGACGCGTCATTTTCGGTAGAGCGCGGCGAGGCGATCACCGTAGGTCTTGCCGATCACGTGGCGACGGATTTTCAGCGACGGAGTCATCTGCTCGTTCTCGATCGTGAACGGCTCGTCGGCGAGGATGAACCGGCGCACCCGCTCAACCACCGATAGATCGGCGTTGACCCGGTCGACCGCGCTTTGAAGCCGCTGCTGAAGGTCGGCCGATTTCGCGATCTCGGGGTCGGGCACCAGCAATGCCACGAGGTGCGGCCGGCGGTCGCCATAGACCATGGCCTGGCCGATCTCGGGCTGAAGCGTCAGCATGCCCTCGATCCGCTGCGGCGAGACATTGTCGCCCTTGTCGTTGACCAGGATGTCCTTCTTGCGATCAGTGATCTTGATCCTGCCCTTGTCGTCGAAATGACCGACGTCCCCCGTGGCCAGCCAACCATCTTTCAAGACCCGGGCTGTCTCCTCCTCGTTGCGCCAGTAGCCGTGCATTACGAGCTCGCCCCGGACCATGATCTCGCCGTCCTCGGCGATCTTGACCTCGGTATTCTTGACGGGCGGGCCGACGGTATCGAGCCGGATCCCGGCGCTCGGCCTGTTGCAGGCGATCACCGGCCCGCACTCGGTTTGGCCATAGCCCTGGAGGAACGTGATCCCGATGGATTCGAAGAACATGCCGACTTCGGGATTGAGTGGCGCTCCCCCCGACACCCAGGCCTTTTGCCGGCTGCCGACCTTGGCGCGGACTTTCCGGCGCAACGTGAGCGATAGGAAGCCGTCCATCGGCAGGTCCCAGAGTTTCCTTTTGCCCTGGGCCTTGTCGCCGCCGATCTTGAGCGCCCGCGACATCAGGTATTTCGAGAGGCCGCCCTGCGCCTCGATCGTTTTCATGATCCGCGCGCGGAGCATTTCGAACAAACGCGGCACAACGACCATGATCGTCGGCTGCACTTCCTCGATGTTGGCGGCGAGTTTCTCGAGGCTCTCGGCGTAATAAATCTGCGCCCCAAGCGCGACGGGGAAGTGCTGCCCCCCGGTATGCTCATAGGCGTGGCTCGCCGGGAGAAAGGACAGGAAGACCTCGTCGTCACTCCACCCGAAGTCGGTGGAAATGATGTCGGTCGCGCCCTCGAGATTGGCGAGGATCGACCCGTGGTGCTGGCGGACCCCGCGCGGCGCTCCGCCCGTGCCACTGGTATAGATCAGGCAGGCGAGATCATCGCGGCCGACATTAGCGAGCTGCCGCTTCAATTCCTCCTTATCGGGACGGTCCGAAACGAGGTCGGGCCAACAATGGATGTGGATGTCTTCGGGGACCTGGGTCCGCCGCATTTCCTCGATGGCGATGAAGTGGTGGCATTCCGACGACATCAGGACGGCGGGAGCGACGTTCTTCGCGAGCTTCTGGTTGGAGACGATCACAGCGCGCGCGCCGCTGTTTTCGAGGATGTGCGAGTGATCGCGAACCGTGTTCGTCGTGTAGGTCGGAACGGTAACGCAGCCAGCGGCCATGATGCCGAGGTCGGCGATCAGCCATTCCGGCCGATTCTCGCTGACGAGGCACACTCGGTCCCCCGGCTGAAGCCCAATGCGCTTGAGGCTCGCGGCGAGCGCCGCGACCTGCCGTGCCGTCTCGGCCCAGCTGATCGGCCGCCATTCGCCGCTGCGCTTGGCCCACAGGAAGGGCTCGTCGCCTCTTTCATCGGCGCGCGTCAGGAACATGGAGACGAGATTGTCGAACCGCTCTAGCTGACGCGCCATTTTACCCTACTCCCCGGCGGCGCTTCTTAGCGGAAACGATTGCGAGCGCCACTCGTACTGCTAGGTCGCATGGCGATGCATATCTTCCGAAAGCTCGTCGCGGCCTTCGCTTTGGTGGCGCTTCCCGCCTGTGCAGCCACGCCGCCGGTCACCGCGGTCGCCGAGCCTCAAGCTGAACCTTTCGTCATCGCCGCAAATCCGCTCGCAGCCCAAGCAGGCCTCAACGTGCTCAAGCGCGGCGGAAGCGCGGTCGATGCAGCGATTGCTGTCCAGGCGATGCTGTCGCTGGTCGAGCCGCAAAGCTCGGGGGTCGGCGGCGGCGCGTTCATGAACTTTTTCGACGGCCGCACCGGCAAGATCACGATCTACGACGGCCGCGAGGTCGCCCCGGCGCAGGCGGTCTCGACGATGTTCCTCGACCCGGCCGGCAAACCGCTGCCGTTCAACACCGCGGTGGTCAGCGGTCGAGCGACTGGAGTTCCGGGAGCGGTGAAGATGCTCGGCGTCGCCCACGACGAGCACGGCAAGCTGCCGTGGAGCAGCCTGTTCGGCGATGCGGAGCGCACCGCCGACGAGGGCTTTATCGTCTCGCCGCGGCTCGAGCGGATGATCCATGCCGATTATGCCGAGAACCACGCGCCCGACGTGATCGCTTATTTCTCGAAGCCCGACGGATCGCTGCTGAATGCCGGCGACCGGCTGGTGAACAAGCCTTATGCCGACTTCCTCCGCCGCCTCGCCGCGCAGGGACCGGCCGCGCTCTATTCCGGATCGACCGCGGCGAAGATCGTGGCTCGAACGCATGCCGGGCCGCTCGCCGGGTCAATGACCATGGCGGACCTCGCCGCTTACGAGCCGATCAAGCGCGAGCCGGTGTGCGGCCCGTTCCGAATCTATTTGCTCTGCGCCCCGCCGCCGCCGTCGAGCGGAGTCGGGCTGATCGAGCTCATGATGATCCTCGACCGGACGGACATCTCCAGCCGCGGCCCCAACGACCCGCAGGCCTGGTATTTGTTCGCTGAGGCGAGCCGACTGATGTACGCCGACCGCGACAAATATGTCGGCGATCCGGCGTTCGTTCGAGTTCCGGTCGCCGGATTGATCGACCCCGCTTACGTGGCCCAGCGCGCGAAATTGATCGGGCCGACTGCCGGCCCGCCGCCGAGCGCGGGCTTTCCGGCAGCCGCGCCCGTCAATGCGAACGACCATACGCTCGAGCCGACCGGGACTTCGCACTTCATCGTCCGTGACGCCGACGGGAATGTCGTGTCGATGACCACGACGGTGGAGAGCATTTTCGGCACTGGGCGGATGGTCGACGGCTTCTTCCTCAACAACCAGCTGACCGATTTTTCCTTCTCGCCCGTCGATTCCGAAGGGCGCCCAGTGGCGAACGCCGTCGCGCCGGGCAAGCGCCCGCGCTCGTCGATGGTACCGTCGATCCTGCTGACCCGCGACGGCAAGTTCGCAGGGGCGATCGGCTCGGCTGGCGGCAATGCGATCCTCGCCTACGTCGCCCACTCCTTGGTCGGGTCGGTCGATTGGAACCTCAGCATGGCCGATGCCCTGGCCGCTCCGAACCTCGTTGCCAGGGGACCCAACTTCAACGGCGAGATTACGAAGTTCTCGCCGGAGATTCTCGAAGGCCTGCGGCAGCGCGGAATCGACCTCAAGCCCGGCCAGGGGGAGGATTCGGGGCTTACCGGGGTGCTGATCCGGGACGGCCGGATCGACGGCGCCGCCGACCCGCGCCGCGAAGGCGTAATACTGATTCTGCGGCGCTAGGGTTTTTCGGACCCAACCGCCTCGCCGATGCTGGCAAAGCCTTCGCGCTTGAGGCGCTGGGCGAGGCCGCGCGCGATCCGCCGGGCGATCCCCGGGCCTTCGTAGACCATCGCCGTGTAGAGCTGGACGAGGCTCGCCCCGGCGCGGATCCGGTCCCACGCGTCATCGGCATTGGCGATGCCGCCGACGCCGATCAGCGGCATCTCGCCGCCGCTCGCTTTGCGGAACCTGCGCAGAGCGTCGAGCGCCAGGGTTTTGAGCGGGGCGCCGGACAGCCCGCCCGCTTCTTCGCGATACTTCGACTTCAGCGGCGGGCGAGAGACAGTCGTGTTGGAGATGATCAGCGCGTCGATCCCATGGTCGATCGCCGCCTTCACGATCCGCTCAGGATCGCCCTCATTCAGATCTGGCGCGATCTTGAGAAAGATCGGCTTGCCGCATCCAACGTCCCGCACCGCGGCGAGCAGCTCCTGGAGCGCGCCCTCATCCTGGAGCCTGCGAAGTCCAGGAGTGTTGGGCGAGCTGACGTTGATCGTCAGGTAACGCGCGACCGGGCCCATCGCGCGCACGCCCTCGACGTAATCGGCGATCCGATCGTCACTATCTTTGTTGGCGCCGATGTTGACCCCGATCACGCCGTGGAGGTGCGTGCATTCGAGGAGGCGCTGGAAGGCTGCGGGCTGGCCGTGGTTGTTGAAGCCCATGCGGTTGATCACTGCGCGGTCAGCCTTGAGGCGGAACAGCCGCGGCTTGGGATTGCCCCGCTGCGGTCGCGGCGTGACCGTCCCCACTTCGACGAAACCGAAGCCCAGGTCGAGCATTTCCTCCGGCACCTCGGCGTCCTTGTCGAATCCGGCGGCCAGGCCGACCGGCGACGCGAACTCCAGCCCCCCCACGGTCGATTTCAGCGATGCTGGAAAGAATGGCGGGTGATGCTTGGGCACAAGTTTCAGCGCCGCGATCGTCGCGCGATGCGCTCGCTCAGGGTCGAGCACGAAGGCAAAGGGCCGGATGAGTGGGTAGAGGTGCATTCAGGAGCGCCATACCGTCATGCTGAACTAGTTTCAGCATCCATTCCGGAGACCCACGCCGCCAGTCTCGAAAATGGACCCTGAAACGAGTTCAGGGTGACGGATCGGTTGAGTTTTCCCTCGCAACGCACTAAATCGGACTGGAAAGCTCCGAATTAGACATGCGCCTGAGCCACCTTGCCGATTATGCGGTCGTCCTGATGACCGCCGCCGCCCGCCGCGAAGCGGGGGCTCGGCTGAGCGCGACCGAGCTGTCGGCCGACACCGGGGTCCCGCTTCCGACCACGCAGAAACTTATGGGCCAGCTAGCCGCGTCCGGCCTGCTCTCCAGCGTGCGCGGCGCTGGCGGCGGGTTCGCTCTGGCGAGGCCGGCCGCCGAGATCAGCCTGGCGGACATCGTCGAGGCGGTCGAAGGGCCGATCGCTCTCACCATGTGCTCGGATTCGAACAATCACGAATGCATCCTCGACGCGCATTGCCGGGTGAAGCCGCACATCGGCGTGGTCGGCAGGGCCGTGCGCGGAGCGCTCGGTGCAGTCACGCTGACGGAGCTCTCCCAGTGAACGAGGCCGTCAAAAACCGCGAGCTGCGCGACAAGATCGCGCAGGACTACGAATGGGGCTTCGTCTCTGACGTCGAGCAGGAATTCGCGCCCAAGGGCCTCAACGAAGACACGGTCCGCTTCATCTCGGGCAAGAAGGGCGAGCCCGAGTGGATGCTCGACTGGCGTTTGAAGGCCTTTCGCGCCTGGCTCGAGATGGAGGAGGTCAGCTGGGCCAAGCTCGATATCCCCGAGATCGATTACCAGGAC
>Ga0207689_10006034_pt1 | contig 10707 bp, 9 predicted proteins | sample KBSMisM52_FD_184312 | JGI IMG/M metagenome (GOLD analysis project Ga0207689, IMG submission 184312) | Miscanthus rhizosphere microbial communities from Kellogg Biological Station, Michigan, USA - KBS Miscanthus M5-2 (SPAdes) (version 2) | ecosystem: Host-associated > Plants > Roots > Rhizosphere... | reverse complement strand
GAGTACGCCTCGCGCGGTATCCGGGTCAACGCCGTCTCGCCTGGGATCATCCAGACCTCGGTGTACCCGGCCGACAGCTACGAGGGGCTTGGTGACCGGCTTCCCCCGCTCGGGCGCGTCGGCCAGGTCAGCGACGTCGTGGACGCCATCTTGTTCCTGGAGTCCTCGCCCTACATCACCGGGGAGATCCTGCACGTCGACGGCGGCCTGACCGCGGGCCGCTAGGCCGGCAGGCCGCCGGTGTCCCGACTGCTTATCTGACCGTTGCAGCCCGTCTGAGGTGGCGCGTAGCGTTGAGGGTGGAGCGTCTCCGCTAATCCTCACTCCGGATGGTCGGTGTGACATGCATCCTCCTCCCCGGTTGTTCGGCAGGACCGGCGAGCTGGAGATCCTGGGCCAGCTCATCGCGAACGCGCGAAGGGGCCGCAGTGCCGTCCTGGTCGTGCGGGGGGAGCCGGGGATCGGCAAGACGGAGCTGCTGCGGCAGCTGACCGCCGAGGCGACCGGTTTCGCGGTGGCCCGCGTGGCCGGCGTGGAGTCGGAAATGGAGCTCCCCTTCGCCGGGCTGCACCAGCTGTGTGCGCCGATGCTCGGCCGGCTCGGGTCGCTGGCCGAGCCTCAGCGTCGCGCGCTCAGCGTCGCGTTCGGGCTCGCCTCCGGAGATAGCCCCGACCGGTTCATGGTCGGCCTCGCGACGCTCAGCCTCATGGCTGAGGCCTCCGAGAAGCGGCCGATACTGTGCGTCGTCGACGACGCGCAGTGGCTCGACCAGGCCTCGGCTCACGTCCTCGGATTCGTCGGGCGCCGCCTGCTGGCGGAGCCGGTAGCGCTGGTGTTCGCGGTCCGGACGCCGACCCCGGGAGCGCCTGCGACGGATCACCTGGCGGGCCTGCCCGAACTCCAGCTGGGCGGACTGGATGAGCAGTCGGCTCGGGCGCTGCTGGCGACGGTCATCTCGGGTCCGCTCGACGAGAGCGTCCGCGTCCGGATTCTGGAGGAGACGCACGGCCATCCGCTGGCCCTGCTCGAGCTCTACCGGGGCCGGAGCGCCGCCGACCTCGCCGGCGGGTTCGCTCTTCCGGACGCGGGAGACCTGCCCAGGCGCATCGAAGATCGGTACGCAGCGCGGCTGGGTGAGCTGCCTGCCGAGGTCCAGCGGCTGGTGCTGCTCGCGGCGGCCGATCCGGTCGGCGACCCGGCGCTGATCCTCCGGGCGGCTCAGGTATGCGGCCTGGATACCGAGATCATGAACCTGGCCGCAGCGGCCGACCTGCTGGAGTTCGGTGCGAACGTGGTGCGCTTCCGGCATCCCCTGGTGCGTTCGGCCGCCTACCGGGCCGCCACCGCCGATGACCGGCGAGCCGTACACGAGGCGCTGGCAGCAGTGACCGATCCGCTGGCTGACCCTGATCGCCGAGCGTGGCACCGCGCCCACGCGACGGCCGGGCCCGACGAGGCGGTGGCCGAGGAGCTCATCAGCTCGGCCAGCCGTGCCATGCGCCGAGGCGGGGTAGCCGCCGCGGCGGCCTTCTGGGAGCGAGCCGTGGCGCTCACTCCGGACCCGGGCCAGCGGGCCTCACGGGCTCTGACGGCGGCCGAGGCGAAGTACGCAGCCGGAGATTTCGAGGCCGCGCAGGCCCTGTTGGTAACGGCGGAGGCCGGGCCGCCGGGCGAACTCGGCGAGGCGCGCGCGCAGCGGATGCGGGCGCAGGTCGCGTTCGCGCTGAGACGCGGCGGCGACGCGCCGCCGCTCATGCTGCGGGCAGCGCAGCGGCTGCAGAGCCTGGATGCCGAACTGGCCCGGCAGACCTATCTCGAAGCCCTGGTAGCGGCGATCTACGCCGGCCGACTCGCCCAGGGACAGGACGCGAGACAGGTCGCGCGCGCCGCGAGATCCGCGGTGTTGCCGCCGTCCGGGCCGGAGCCGCTGCCGCATTCGCAGCTGCTGATCGGTGGCCTCGCCGTGCGCCTGGCCGATGGGTACGTGGCCGCTGCCCCCGCGCTCAAGGAGGCCCTGCGCCGCTACCGGGCGGAGCCGCTGGAGCTGGACTGGCTGTCCTTCTCGTACGACATCGTCGCCATGGACCTGTGGGACGACGAGGCGTGGTTCGAGCTCGCGGCCGGCCAGCTCCGGCTGGCGCGCGCGAACGGTACCCTCAGCTGGCTTCCGTTCGCGCTGGACTATCTCGCCGAGATCCACGTCGCCGCCGGCGAGCTGTCGACGGCGGCGGCGTTGCTGATGGAGCGTGAGCGCGTCGACCCGGGGACCAGAGAGGCCACGTTGCCCTATGTCCCGCTGCTGCTCGCCGCGTGGCGCGGGGACGCGACGGAGGCGGCCGACCTGGCCGGGGAGATGACCCGTGGCGCCTCCGATCGAGGCGAGGGCGCGGCGCTGACCTACACGGACTACGCGCAGGCGGTGCTGTACAACGGCCAGGGCAACTACCGGGCGGCCGCCGAGGCGGCGGGCGGTGCCAGCGGCGTCGACGAGATCGTCATCTCGCCGTGGGCCCTGTACGAGCTGGTGGAAGCCGCGGCACGAAGCGATCAGCGGGAACGTGCTCGCGCGGCGGCTGATCAGCTGTCGCAGCTAGCCGTGGCGAGCGCCAGCAACTGGGCTCTCGGGGCGGCGGCGCGGTCCCGGGCGCTGGTATCCGGGGGACGTGCCGCCGAAGAGGAATACCGCGAGGCGATCGAGCTGCTGGGCAAGACCCGGATGGCGACCCATCTGGCCCGCGCCCGCCTGGTCTACGGCGAATGGCTGCGCCGGGAGAAGCGGCGGATCGATGCCCGCGACCAGCTGCGGTCCGCGTTCGACGCGCTCGCGTCGATGGGCGCCGAGGCCTTCGCCGAACGCGCGCGGCGAGAGCTCCAGGCGACCGGCGAGACCGTGCGCAAGCGCAGCGACGATACCCGCGTCGACCTGACGCCGCAGGAGGAGGAGATCGCCCAGCTGGCCTGCGAGGGACGAACCAGCTCCGAGATCGGCGCGCAGCTGTTCATCGGCCGCCGCACCGTGGAGTGGCACCTCGGCAACGTGTTCGCCAAGCTGGACATCGGCTCCCGCCTCGAGCTCGACCAGGCCCTGAGGAAAAGGAGCATCCGGTCATGACGGAGCAGGTGCCCGGCGGCGGCTCGTTCGCCAAGCGCGGCCTGGCGAACGAGCCGGCCCCTGGCGAACGAGCCGGCCACCGCCGGCCGGACCTGCCGGTCTAGCTGTCGCTAGGGCTGGGCGGGCCCAGGTAGGGAAAGTGGGCCAGCAGGTCGTCGTGCGGCTTGAGGCCGGACGGGGGGACCTTGCCGTTGGTCAGCCAGGCGAAGCGCAGGCTGTACACGTCGTCGGTGAGTACGCGACCGTTGGGGTAGGTGGCGGGCTGGGTGCGGTCGTAGTGCAGGATGTCGGGCAGGACCTGCAGGGCGGCTGCCCTGGCCTGCTCGGGCGTATAGCCGCCGGCGTTCTGCAGGATCGCGGACCACGGTTCCAGGTAGTTGGCCACGTCGTCGGCGGGCTGGCGGGAGTTGAACAGGTTCTTCTCGCCGTCGGGGTTGATGAACGGGTTGATGGTCGGGTTCCCGCCGCGGTCCAGTTGCTCGAGCACGCCGTTGCTGTGCCGGCTGATCGAGGCCCACACGCCGATGACCGGGCCGGGGCCGAGCATGTCGTCGGGTACCTCGAGCACGATCGAGTCGACGTTGTTGGCGGCGAAGTCGTCGTGCCCGGTCCAGGCGAATCCGTGCAGGGCGCCTTCGACGTCGGCGAAGAACGGGTCGCTACGCAGCCCGGCGGCCAGCCGGATCCCCTTTGCTTCCACGGGCTGGGCGGTGCCGTCGAAGCTGACTCCGAAGCCCTCGGCGAGTACCTCGCCGCCGGGTTCGGCCTGGCGGGCCTGGGCGCCGGTGGCGTACCAGGCGTTCCCGGTCTGCCTGCCGTTCTCGTACTCGGAGAAGACGAAGGTGAACGCGATGTCGGCGTGGTTGTCGCCGTCGGTGTCGATGTTGATCCGGTAGACCGCGCCGGGGTAGAACTCCGGGCCGGTAACCGGGGCGGGGATCGGCGGCGGGGCGCTGGTCGGGTTGGAGTCGATGATCAGCACGGTCGTGCCGGAGTGGTGACGGTGAAGCAGTGTGTGGTGATGTTCCGGGCTGGCGGGCGCCGGGAAGACGAATAGGTCGGTGAAGTCCAGGCGGCGGTCGTCGCCGGGGAACTTGAGGTTGTCGGCGCTGAAGTGGTTCGACATGGGTGTGCTTCCTTCTGGGTGGTGGTGTGGGCTGGCCCGGCTCAGCTGCGGATGAAGTCGAGCAGGGCGGTGTTCACCTGGGCGGCGTGGGTCCAGGGGATCGCGTGCGGGCCGCCCTCGACGACGACCAGCTGCGCGTCCTTGATCAGGGCGGGCAGCCGCCGGCCGGTCTTGTCCAGGGGCAGGACCTGGTCGGCGTCGCCCTGGATGACGAGGATCGGTACGTCGATCTCGGGGAGGTCGGCGCGGAAGTCGGTCGCCCAGGTGCCGATGCAGGCCACCGCGGCGACCGCCGACGCGGTCACGGCGAGGTTCCAGCTGGCCTGCCAGGCCTGCTCGCTGACCAGGGTGCCGCGCAGGGTATCGAAGTTGTAGAAGTTGTCCAGGAAGCCCTTCATCCACGCCGGGGCGTCAGCCGTGGCGGCCTGGACGAACCCGTCGAACAGGGCCTGCGGCACCCCTTCGATGTTGTCGGCCGTCTGCAGCAGGAACGGGGGGATCGGGGAGACCAGCACCCCCTTGGCCACCCGGGCCGAGCCGCGGGTGCCCAGGTACCGGGTGACCTCGCCGGTGCCCATCGAGTGCCCGACCAGGACGGCGTCGTGCAGGTCGAGGCGCTCCATCAGCATGCTGAGGTCGGCGGCGAAGGTGTTGTAGTCATAGCCGGTGACCGGCTGGCTGGACTGGCCGAACCCGCGCCGGTCGTAGGTGATGACCCGGTAGCCGGCCGCCAGCAGCGCCGGGACCTGCCTGTCCCAGGCACGGCCGCTGAGCGGATAGCCGTGGATCAGCACCACCGGCTGGCCGGCGCCATGATCCTCGTAATGGATCTGGATGTCTGAGCTGTTTTCCTGGCCGACGGTGACCGTGGGCATGAGCCCTCCTTGTGTTAACGGCGACCCCCCGGCCCCAGGCCGCGGAGCGGCTGCCGGGCGGTTTCGCCTGCTGATTGCTACGGGAATCACAGTCGCGCTCCGGGTGCCGCGTCGAACCCGTAAAACCCCCGGCCGGTTTCCCTGGTCCGCGGCATCGCGGCCCGGCACCCGGGCACCGCTCCTTCCCCCGTAGACCAGGGGCACGAGTCAGGGGCCGTACTGGTTCGGGTTGCCCCTGCGCTGACAGTCGTCAACGAGTACCTAGCCGCGAAGAGCGCTCACAGCCCGGATCGGACCGTGTCGTTCTTCGACCGGGCCAACACGACGTACGTCGATGCGACCCTCGGCTGGCAGTTCCCGACCTGGGATTCGCTGAAGGCGCTGTTCAGCACCCCGCCAGCACAATTCCCGGCCGACTTCGGCGAGTCGCGAGTCGGCGAGAGCGCCGCGCCGGCCATGACCCGGATCGCAGGCGAGCTGTCCACCAACTTCGCGCGGGACAACGGCGAGTAGGCGGCACAGCTCTATAGGCCGGGACGCAGATCAAGGTCACTTACGTGGCTCGCCGGGCTGGACGGCGGCTGGCCCCGTCCGCCGTCATGAGCGGAAACCTGCTATTGGGGCGGCCGGGATCGGGGTAGGGGAGGCTTGATCAGCGGGACGCGCCTGCGCTAGCTATCGAGGAGGCCACATGTCTGTCACGACCGAAGCGTCAGCAGGTGCCGCGGCGATCCGGCCGTTCACGGTTGAGATCCCAGAGGCGGAGATCGAGGCGCTGCGTGCGCGCGTCGCGGCGACGCGCTGGCCCCATAAGGAGCTGGTCGACGATTGGTCGCAGGGCGTGCAGCTGGCGATGTTGCAGGAGCTGGCGCGCTACTGGGCGGCCGATTACGACTGGCGCAGATGCGAGGCGGCGCTGAACGGGCTCCCGCAGTTCACGACCGAGATCGACGGCCTCGGCGTCCACTTCATCCACGTCAAGTCGCGGCACGAGAACGCGCTGCCGCTGATCATCACGCACGGCTGGCCCGGCTCGGTGATCGAGATGCTCGGGGTCATCGGCCCACTCACCGACCCGACCGCGCACGGCGGGACGGCCGAGGACGCGTTCGACCTCGTCATCCCGTCGATCCCCGGGTACGGGTTCTCCGAGCAGCCCGCCGAGGCCGGCTGGGACTCCGGTCGTATCGGCGAGGCGTGGGCGGAGCTGATGAGCCGGCTCGGCTACACGCGCTACGTCGCCCAGGGCGGCGACCAGGGCGCCGGAGTGACCGACGCGATGGCCCGCCAGGCACCCGACGGGCTACTCGGCGTTCACTTCACCCTCCTGTCCGCCGCCCCGCGAGAGCTCCTGATGGCTTCCATCAATCTGAGGCTCGCGTTCTCCGGCGAGGATCGGGAACAGCTCAGCAAGGTCATCGGCGTCTTCATGCGCGGCTACATCGCCGAGATGGGCGAGCACCCGCAGACGATCGGCTACCCGTTGCTGGACTCACCGATCGGCATGGCGGCGTGGATGCTCGACCACGACGCCGACAGCTACGCGAAGATCTCCCGGGCCTTCCTCGAGGGAAAGCCCACGGGCGGCCTCACGCGGGACAACGTCCTCGACAACATCACGCTGTACTGGATGACGAACACGTCGGCCGCTGCCGCGCGGCTGTACTGGGAGGGCGGACGAAGCGGAATGGCCGCGTTCAAGCATCCGCCGCCTCACGTCAAGCTCCCAGTCGGCTACACCGTGTTCCCAGACGAGCTCTTCCAGCCGCCGCGGCACTGGGTGAAGCACGCTTACCACAACCTCGTCTACTTCAACGAGGCAGAGAAGGGCGGGCACTTCGCGGCGTGGGAGGAACCTGAGTTGTTCGCCGAAGAGATGCGCGCAGCGTTCCGGACACTGCGCTAGACCAGACCAGAGTCGTCGGCCGATCAAGTCGGCGGACCCGCCTCCCCACGGCCGCACCGGCCTCGGAGGAACAGGCCAACGTTGGCGGTCACGGCACTAGAACCCCGGCCTGAGCCCGGGGCTGTCGCGCCGGTCGTCTGAGGACTCCCGTCATGCTGCGGCGACCGCAGCACAGCCAGGCGTTCCCGCTCGACCGCCAGCAGGCCGAGCGGGTCACTCACCGCGGAGCCACCGGCGAATCGCCCGGGATCAGCAGTTAGGAACCTGCGCAGGCGCTTCCGTACATCGCTCGCTTGCTTGACCATCGGATTTACGTTCCTTGTCCGTCAAAGGGTCGTCTACGGGGCAATTCGCAGAACGGGCTTTGAGTGCCCGGCGGGCCTGTACCGGGGCCAGATTGTCCAGCCCTGGGCGGAGAGCGCCGGAGCATGCCAGCAATCGCCCGCGGCCAAGCGACAGGCTGGAACGCCTGAACTGGCTTAATGCGCGTTCCGGTTCAGTTGCAGGTCCTCCCCCGAGGCCCGGCTGTCCTACGTAGAATCCGAGGCGATTTTCCGAGTCTCCAGGCTTCTGGAGCCCTTGCGCAAGGAGGGCTTTAATTCTTTCCTGCGCCGCTGGTCGCTTGACAGAGGCCATGCAGGCGTCCCAGCCCGCCCTGATTTCGACGTCGGGCGGCAGGCTGGCTTCGTTCACGAGGCGCTTGGTGTTCGCGATCGCCCACTTGTCGAACGAGGCGATGCGGGTTGCGAGTGCGTCGACGAAATAGTCCAACTCGGCATCCGGGAGCGCACGGTTCACGTAGCCGAGGAGCTCGGCATCGGCGCCTCGGATGTCGTCTGCGCTCAGGAGCACTTCGAGGGCGCGTCCCCGTCCCATGACCCGTGGCAAGCGCGCCATGGGCCCGCCACCAGCGACCAGGCCCATGCCCACTTCAAACTGCGACAAGAGCGCTTTCTCTCGGCTCGCGAAGCTCATGTCGCAGGCGAGCGCGAGCTCACTGCCGTTTCCGGTCGCCCGCCCCCGGATCAGCGCGATCGAAACGAACGGGGCGCGCGTCAGGCGCACCAGGACGTCGGGCCATGCCTCGAGGCCGGTCGGACCTTGCGGGATGCTGGTCAGATCCTCGAACTTCGCGAGGAAGTCGGAGTGATTCAGAAAGAAGCCGTCGACGGCACTCTCGAAGACCACCACCTTCACCCGGTCGTCGTTCTCGAGCGCCGTGACGATCTCCCGGATCTGCAGGACGAATTCCGGACCCATGAGGTTGAGCGGCGGATTGTCGAGGACGACACGACAGTGTGAAGGTGTAACTCGATTGAGCCTGATTTGCGCGGCCTTCGTTGCTGAGGGCACGTCAGTGGTGCTCATCCTGACCTCCAGGAGTTGATGTTCCTTCCCGTGCTCGCCGGGCTAGTCGAGGAACGGCAGCAGGTGCTTGAGCAGCAGGTCCGGGCTTTCCTCCGCGACCCAGTGGCCGCAGGGGAACACGGCGCCCGTGACGTCGCCGGCGTACATCTGCATCTGATCGGGGATGGCCTGGCCCAGAGCGCCCTCGCCGCCGATCGCCAGCACCGGCATGGCCAGCGGCGTTTCGCGGTGGCGGATCGTGGCCTCAGCGTCGCCGTGGAAGGTCCGGAAGTAGGCGTACGACGCCCCCAGGTGCCCGGGCCGACGCAGGTGCGCGGCGTACTCCGCTACCGCGTCGGGATCCACCGCGCCCTTGACGACCTCAAGCCAGTCCACGAAACCCGCGATCCACGTGTCCTCGCGCCCGCTCACTATCCGCTCGGGCAGCCCGTTGTCGAGCATGAAGAAGCCGAAGTTCCAGAAGCCGGGACCTGCCGGTGTCACCGACGGGAACTGGTAGAGGCTCTCGTCGATCTGCGGTGACTCGATAACAGTCAGGCGCCGTATCGAGTCCCTGTGGGCGGCCGCGTAGGCATACGTAACGGTGCCCCCGATGTCGTGCCCGACCAGCCTGACCTCGTCGGCATGGCCGAGCGCCAGCAGCAGCTGGTGAATGTCTTCCGCCAGGCTCGCTTTGTCGTAGCCGGTTGCGGGCGCGTCCGACCCGCCCGAGCCGCGCAGGTCCGGCGCGATCACGGTGTACTGCTCGGCGAGGGCGGGCATCACCTTCCGCCACATGTACCAGGTCTGCGGGTAACCGTGCAGGAGTACCACGGCCGGCCCCGTGCCGCCTGTCGCGTAGTTGAGCGTGACGCCGTTCACCTGCGCTGTTTTCTCGGTGAACCCGCCGGGGATCCTGGAGGTGCTGAGTTGTGTCACCTGCCACTCCTTTTCTCTTTCTTCTGGATCATCTGCCGGGCGGTTTCGCCAGCTGATTGCTACGGGAATCACGGTCGCGCTCCGGGTGGCGCGTCGAACCCGTAAAACCCCCGGCCGGGCCCCCTGGTCTGCGGCAGGGCCGGCTGGTCACTGGTACCTGCGTGCGCCCGGGCCGACCCGCAGACCAGGGGCGCGGGCCAGGGACCGTACGGGTGCGAGTGACTTCGCCGCACGCCACCGTGGAAGCCAGGACCGCAAGCCCACCCGGCCATTACCGGCCCGGGCTATGCCGGCAACAGACGCATTATCGGAAATGGGCGACGGCAATGAATACCGCCAGACAGGCAACGGAGAACATGGAATACGTGCGCAGGCTGCTCGAGGAAAAACAGGCTGGATTCGCCGCGTCCGTGGAATTGGCCGCGTCTGTTATCCGCCGTCAGATCGAGCGGCCGGAGGAAAACGATGGAACTGACGCTGCGGCCTGGACGCCACGAGATCATCGAGAGGCAAGACCCGGTGCACGAATGGCGCGTGGCCCGGCTGGCGCGCCTGGGCATCCCCTGGCCGGTGGCCGAGGCTGCCGCCGGCCAGGTCGACTGGCACCAGATGGCGGCGCTGGTGCAGCGGGGCTGCCCCCCGTGGCTCGCACTGCGCATCCTCCGCTGATACAGGCCGGCGACGGACATGAATGCCCTACCGGATAGCATTCCCGCCCGCGGCGCCACGGCGAGCGCATCCAGGCTGCCTCGCATCGGGCAACTGCTACGGCAGTCGTTCACGGCGATGACGGCGCAGGAGCGAGCCAGGCTGGTCGCGATGTACGGGGTGATCGCGGGCCTGCACGTGGCCGGGTTCGTCATCTTGTTCGCGTTCGTGGTCCCTTCGCATTACAAGGGCCTCGGGGTCGGGGTAGCGGTGCTGGCCTACACGCTCGGCTTGCGGCACGCGTTTGACGCCGATCACATCTCGGCGATCGATAACTGCACCCGTAAGGTGCTGGACGAGCGGCAGGGCACTGGAGCCCCGCGCCCGCTGGGGTTCGGGTTCTTCTTCTCCCTCGGGCACTCCACCGTCGTGGTCGCCATCGGGGCCGGGATCGTAGTGGCGGAGAAGACAGTCTTCGGCGCGGTCTCGGACAACGCCTCGGGGCTCGAGCGGTTCGGGGGACTGTTCGGCACAGGCGTTTCGGCGGCATTCTTGCTGCTGATCGGGCTACTGAACCTGGTGGTCCTGGCCGGGATCGTGCGGGTCTTCGCCTCGATGCGCCGCGGCGAGTACGACGAGGCCGAGCTGGAGCGCCAACTGGCCAACCGCGGGTTCTTCTACCGGTTCTTCGGCCGCTGGATGAAGGTCATCACCAAGGAATGGCAGCTGTACCCGGTCGGGGTCGTGCTCGGCC
>Ga0207689_10006028_pt1 | contig 10719 bp, 10 predicted proteins | sample KBSMisM52_FD_184312 | JGI IMG/M metagenome (GOLD analysis project Ga0207689, IMG submission 184312) | Miscanthus rhizosphere microbial communities from Kellogg Biological Station, Michigan, USA - KBS Miscanthus M5-2 (SPAdes) (version 2) | ecosystem: Host-associated > Plants > Roots >... | reverse complement strand
TAGGCCTTTGAGCCTTGCCCTCACTTCACCTGCGTCGTCACATTGATGGTCGCCGCGTGCTTGGTGGCGCCGCGTTCATGGTAGGCGACCGTCACGCCGTCGCCGACTTTAATGAAGTCGGTCAGCTTCGTGCCCTTACCTTCCTGCTTCAGTTCCAGCGTCTTGGTCGTCGCGCCCTTGGCTATGACTTCTGTCTCCTTGTCGATCGTCAACGTGATCGACTCGCTCTTCGCTTTGATCGTCAGGGAATCCGGGGCGACGGCCGCCACCGTGCCCGTCGTCCTGATCGTCTTCTCGGCAGGGGGTTTGGCCTGCGCGCCTGTCCGTCCCGCCAGCGTGATCGACGGCAGCGCGAGAATTGCGAGGCCAGCAACGAACACGCTCAATACGCGTTTCATAACAACCTCCCTTGTGATGGGCCTATTGTGCGCCAGGCCGCGCGGACGAACATGTATTCTCTTGAGGCAGTGGTCGAAATGGCGCGCTCTCCTCGGGGACCGTGTACGGTGCGTTTACTCGATTGCTCACGCCGCGCGCTCGTACTCGTGCAAGAGCCCTCCGAGACGGTCGCGACGGTACAGCGTTATCGGTTGCGTCCGGGTCCACGTCGCCGCTGCCGGCCGACCATTCGGCGGTGCCAAGTCCAGGCTGCGATGAGGCCGCCAACCGTTGTAATGATCAATGAACTCGGCGAGCACGCGCGTCAGATGCCGCGCGTTCAGGATCAAGAGCCAATCCAGGCATTCTGATCGAGCGGTCCGGACGAACCGCTCTGCGATCCCGTTCGCCTCGGGCACTTGAATCGGCGTCCGAACAATTCGGATGTGTTCGGCCTCGAATACGGCATCGAAGCCGCCGGTGAACTTGCGATCGTGATCGCGGATCAGAAAACGAACTGGATCCGCCCGTTCAGCGAACGTCCAGGCCACCTGCCGCGCCTGTTGCGTGACCCATTCGGTGTTGGGGTGGGCCGTGCACCCGGTACAATGGACGCGACGGCTGGCGACTTCGATGAAGAACAGCACATACAGCCGCTGCAGCCAAACAGTGTCGACCGTGAAGAAATCCACGGCCACTACGCTCTTCGCTTGCGCGCCAAGAACTCACGCCATGATGGACCCTGGCGCGTGCCGGCTGGACCGAGGTGTTCCTCACGCAGGATCTTCTTGACGGTGGTTGCCGATACGACGATGCCGAGGCCTTTCAACTCGCCCACAATCCGCTCATAGCCCCAGCGTGGATTCTCCTGTGCTAAGCGAACGATCAGCGCTCGACGCTCCTTGGTGGTCGGCGGACGACCAGGCCGGTGCGCATAAGTCCAATGCTTCGCCACCATCCCGCGATGCCAGCGCAGGAGCGTCGCCGGCGTGACCAGAAACACCGACCCTCTGACGCCGGGAAACAGGCGACTGGCCGCCGCCAGGAACCATCGATCGGCCGGCCGAAACGCCGGACGAGGGATCTGACGACGCAAGATCGCCAACTCATGGCGTAGCACCACAATCTCAAGTTCTTTCGAGTCAGCCGATCGGAACAGAAGCGAGACAAGCTGCAGGATCCGTTGGAGGGCAACGGACACGACGGACTGGAGCACGCCTTCTCCTCTACGGAAAGGCCGCTATTTTACGCAGATCGAATTAACACACCCCACAGGAGGAGACGTTTGATAGCGAGCCGCGGGGACGTGGAGAAATAGTGGAGGCGGCGGGAGTCGAACTAGAGAACGCCGGTTCGGCAACATGCTGACGACGCACGACTTCTGAACTGAACGCGTTGACGGACGGTCGCTTGCGGCCCTTTGTCGTCTCCACCAGCATCCACTACCGTGCACTCAGATCGACCCGGTTCGTGGAGGCACCATTGTGGATGCGGCGGGCATCCGTGCCCGCCGCTCGTCCGCACCGCTGTATCGGCGGCGATTCTTGCCGGCAACGCTTTGTTAATACAGGGCGAACGCGAACAGCGTGTCGCCCGCTGCCACGAGCACGTGCTGTTTGCCGTCGATCACGTAGGTTTCGGCCGCGTTGCTCGGTATCTGCCCGAGCTGCGTGTACCACAGCGGCGCGCCCTTTGACGCGTCGAACGCGATGAAGTTGCCGGAGACGTCGCCGGCAAAGAGCAGATCGCCCGCCGTCGTGAGCAGCCCCGTGGCGAGTCCGGTATCCGCGATCGTTCGGAACCGGTGCTGCCACGCGATCTTGCCTGTCTTGTAGTCGATGGCGGTGAGATAGCTGCCCAGAGTCCCCACATTCCGCTCCTCCTTGCCGCCGAGGCCGAGCGCTCCGCGCGGATCGGGTTCGGTCAGGTAGTACATCGCGTAGGTATCCGCGGTGGGGACATAGAAGAGGCCGGTCTTCGGGCTGAACGACGGCGGCGGCCAGTTCGCGGCGCCCTGGTTGGCATTCGAGACGAGCGCACCGGCAACGTGATGGTCCTTGGCTGGAACGCGGACCGGCTGGCCTCTTGAGTTCAACGACGGCTCCGCCCAATTCGCCGACGCCGAGAACTTGCTGGTGAGCAGGTGCTCACCCGTCAGCCGATCGACGACGAAGAAGTACCCGTTCCGGGCCGCCGTCACCGCCATCTTTCTTTGACGGCCATTGAAGACGCCATCCACCAGAACCGGCGTCTGCGCAGAGTCCCAGTCGTGCGTATCGTGCGGCGACGTCTGGTAGTACCAGGCCATCGTGCCCGTGTCGACATGGATCGCCACGATCGCGCAGGTAAACAGGTTGGCCAGCCCTTCCCCGCGCGGAGCGGACGTGTAGGCTGGCGTGGGATTTCCTGTCCCGATGATGTAGAGGCGAGTCTCGGGATCGTACGCGCCGGGCAGCCACGGATGGCCGCCGCCATTGCGGGCAGCATCGAGATCCTTCCAGGTCTCGAGACCCGGATCGTTCGGCTTCGTCGGCACGCTGTAGAAGGTCCATTGCACGTCGCCGGTTTCCGGATCGAACGCCTGAAGGTAACCCGTCGAGTCGAGATCGTTACCGGTGCCGACGATGACGTGATCGTCAACGACGACGGGCGCCGAGGTCAGGAAGTACTGCTGGTTGAAGTTGGCAATCTCCTTGTGCCAGCGTTCCTTTCCCGTGCGCGCGTCGAGCGAGATGAGGTAGTCGTCCGGCGTGACGAAGAACAGATAGTTCCGCCACATCGCGGCGCCGCGATTGCCGATATGCGTGCCGCCACGGGTGCGCCAGAAGAATCGCCACAGCAGGTGACCGTCCTGCGCGTCGAGCGCCCAGACATTATCGGGAGCGGTGACATACAGCACGCCGTTGACGGCGAGAACGGCGCCCTTGATCGTGGTCGCGCCGACGAACTCGCTGTTGCCGACTCCGCCTTCGATGACGGCCGCTGGAGCGGGTCCGAACGGCGGTGCGACCGTCGTCGTGCCCGGCCCCGCTGTTACGGCCGTCGTCCATGCGAGGCCCAGGCTCTTCACATTTGCCTGAGTGATCTGTTTGAGCGCGCTGTAGCGGCGAGCGGAGTAGTCGCCTGAGTACGTCGGCCACGAGTCCGACAGCGGCTTCAAGATGTCTTTCGGATCCAGGCCTGACTGCTGTGCGACCAGCGCAACGGTTACAGAAACGACGAGGAGACAAGCGAACCCTCGCACCTTCGCCCCATCGCCCCTTCGTGCCGTGCCGGTCATTTGAGAGTGCTCAGATACGCGGTGACATTGTGGATGTCCGCGTCCTTGTACTTGCGAAGCAGATCGCGATGCGGTTGCAGGGGATCGGCGACGCTGACCTGAACACCGCTTGTGACGCGGAACGACCGGCGGTCGCCGTCAGACGTCTTGATCGAGACGGCGAAGTCGTCCACGCGTTCGAGTTGTCCCTGAATCTTTTCCCCGGACGGTAACGTGACGGTTGCCATCGGTGGACGGGGACGCGCAGGCGGGGGAGCGCCGCGCCCCGCTACGCTGCCTGGCATCAGCCAGCTCTGTTGCAGAAGCCGTGGGTCGGCGATACGCGTGGCGATGCCCTGAAGATCACCCGTCACCGAATGGCACGATCCGCAAGTTTCGGCAAAGTACTTCTCGCCGGTTTTCGGGTCACCGACAACGATCGACGGCGGACGATCGCGCGACGCGTCGTAGCCAGCGACCCTGAAACTGTGCATGAACGCGGCGAGGTCTGCGATCTGATCGGGGGTCATCGCGAACGCGGGCATGCCGCGGTCGGATCGTCCAGAGCGAATCACCGGTCCAATGAGCTCGCCTTTCTGATCGTCGAGGACGAGTTGCGAGCGCAGCAGATTTGGCCCGCCGTCACCGCCTCGAATGTCAGCACCGTGGCAGAACGCACAGTTGGTGCTGAACGTGGCGCGTCCGCGCTCGACTGCCGCTTGATCTTCCTGACGTTGGGGATACGCGCCGATGCCGATGCCGCCGATGCGGCCGCCTCCGGTGGGGGCAGGAGGCTGACCTTGCTGCGCGGTGAGCGTCATCGACAGAACAGAGAGCGCTCCGACGATCGCCGCCAGACGAGCGCGCGTCATGCCCCGTCTGTCTACGGGATCAGGTAAGGCCTGACCACGGCTGTCCACAGCTGGTATCCCAACGGCGTCAGATGCAGACCGTCTTCCAGATACAGATCCCGCCGCGGCTTCTCGTCCCAGCCGAGCATCAGGTTGTCGAAATCGAGGAACGCCAGGCGATCGTCTCTCTGACAAATCGCCCGAATGATATCGTTTGCAGCCCGCATCCGGTCAACCTGAAGCCATCGCAGCGGGCTCGGTTTTATTCCGATGTAGAGGATGCGGGTTTGCGGAAGTTTAGCCTGGACCGCGCGCACGAAGCGCTCGAAGTCGACGGCGATCTGTTCAGAGATCTTTCCGCCGCCGATGTCGTTGTCGCCCGCATACACGACGACCATCCGCGGTTCGTACCGCAGCACGAGCCGCTCGATGTACCGGAGCGCGTCAGAAAGCTCGGTGCCCGCAATCCCGCGGTTGATGATCTTCAGATCGGGAAAGAAGTGCGCGGTGTCCCAGTACTGGATCGTCGAGCTGCCGACAAAGACGATCTCGCCTTTTGGAGGTGGCGCGGTCTTGTCGGCTTCGTCGAACGCCGCGACGTACTTTTCCCAGCGGTCGCCGGTCTGTTGCGCGAAGGCTGATGAAGCCGTGAGCAGTGCCCCGATGAGCACGACGGTCGCTCGCATGCGCGAAAGGGTAACATTGATCGATGCGTTATCTCGTCACCGCCCGCGTGAAACCCGGCCGGCGGGCGGCGCTCGATCGAGCCATCCAGGATGGCACCCTCGGCGCCGGGTCGATCGCCGGCGACGAGTATGTCTACGACATGCAGCAGGCGCGGCAACTGCCTGACGGCTCCGTCAAGTGGGTCGAGACCTGCTTCTGCGCCACACCACTTGAAGAGGAGCGTCCCTACTGGGAGTCCTACTTCGATCTCCTGTCGGTCAAAGATGCCCATGCGCGCAGTCGTTGCCGTCATGAGAACGGCACCGAGTACTGGGCGTGCTCGTCCTGCGATTGCACCGAGCGCCTCGAGGCCAGGCTCAAGGAAAAGGGAGAGCCCTTCACCGGCCGACGATAATCTCGATATTGCGGACTGTCTCTCCAGGCGCAACTCCGAGCCGGTTCATCGGCAGCGCGCGCCCGTTGCGCATCACTCGCTTGAGCGACAGTCCGCTGCCTGATTCTGCGAGGGCGAACTCGTATTCGCCAATCATGTCGCGCAGTTCGAAGCGCCCGCTCGAGTCGATGGACGATTCAGGGAGTGGGTAGAGCGCGGACACTTTGAGCAACGTCTGCAGCGCAACGAGCGACGTCGCGCGTGACGAAGCAGGGACGTTTCCTTCGTAGACGATGCGGCCGGAGACGAGACCCGGTCGATCGACGACGATACGCACGTCCTCGACGGAGTCGACGGTGAGCTCAGTCGTCGCGATGCCCATGAGCGTCCCCTGATCGGTCTCGGCCCGCACGAGCATGGTCAACGCGCCTGGTGCGATGCCGGAAAGCGTGAAGAGCCCTCCTGGATCCGAGACCAGCCAGAGACCCGAACGCGCGCCGGCGGGGTCGCCGTAGTCGATGGTGATGTTGTCCACCGCCACACCGACAGGCCAGAACACGCGTCCCGAGACGTTGAAGCGCTGCGACGGAGTGAGCCAGGTGTCGATGCCCTCGGCGTTCACCCCTTCAAGTACGGTGACGGTGTTTCCTGGCTCTGAGTCAGGGACGCCGGGATACCACGACCAGTGACTCGAGGCAGCTGCTGCGACCGCCCGGTCGCGCTCCTCGGGCGTCGTCTGTGTGACATCAAATCCCTGCCTGGTCGGCATTGGCACGTTCATCGCTCCCACAAGATATTCCCCGGGTGGAAGTCCGGTGATCTCATAGCGACCGTCGAATGCAGTAGTCGTCTGCGCCTCGATCAGCGGTCGTAGTCCGCTGTCCGACCGAATCCACGCTTGAACGCGCACGCCAGGCGCGGCGCTTCCATCAGAACGGATGATGCGGCCGGCGATGCTCGCGGCGCGATGGAGTACGACCTGGACGTCGAGCACCTGCGCGCCCTCGGTGAGGTCCACGGCCGGTCCGGCTTCGTAGAAATCCCAGGGTTCCGCCTGGGGGTCTGGTGTTTGCCGGCCTGTGTAGCCCGTCTTCGAGGCCGTGACCCGGTATCGTCCCGGCGGCAACTGCTCGAAGCTGAACGCGCCGCCGCTGTCCGTCGTCGTCTGGGCGCGCAGGCCGACGCCTTGATCGTCGCGTCCGCCGAGCGTCACGATCACTCCCGGCATCAGTTCGGCGTACGCACTGACCACGCGACCAGCGATGCGTCCGGCATCGTTGGGAGACTGGACCTGCGCGTCCGCAGAGACGGCGGTGAGAAACGCGGTGACGAAGACAACCGTCAGGCGCATCTTCGCCGAATTGTAAAGGGGTCAGACCCCTTTACGAAAGTGCATCGATAATGGGATTGGATGCAGTGGGCGTTCAGTCTCTGCGCGATTGCCCTGGCGTTGGTGGCCGGCTTCGCGCCAATCAATGCGCGATTCGTCGAGCGGTGGTATTCGACCGGTCTTTACCCGATCATCCAGCGGGGACTGACGCCGGTTTCGAATCTCGTCCCGTTCGCGCTTCTGGACATCCTGGCGGTTGGCGGTGTCTGTCTTGTACTCGTAGTGCTCGTTCGGAGCGTGCGCACGGCGCGTCGAAAGAGGAAGTGGACGCTGCTCCTGGTTACGCTCGCGCGGCTCGTGACATCGGCCGCCGTGATCTATTTGGTCTTCCTGCTGCTGTGGGGACTGAACTATCGACGCGTCTCGATGGCCGACAGGCTCGTACTCGATGGCGATGCCTCGCCGGAAGCGATTCTGGATCTTGGTCGAGTGGCGGTGCGTCAGCTGAATACGATGCATGCCGCCGCTCACTCAGAGGGATGGCGAACCTCGCCGTGGCGCGAGCATCGGATGCGCGACGCCTATCACGCTGTGCTCGCCGATCTGTCAGATGCCAGGACCACGGTGCCAGGCCGACTGAAAGCATCGCTCTTCGGACCGTACTTCCGATGGACCAGCGTCGACGGCATGATCAACCCGTTCGGCCTCGAAGTCCTTGCGAATCCCGATCTGCTTCCATTCGAGAAGCCATTCGTCGCCGCGCATGAATGGGCACACCTGGCCGGGTTCGCGGACGAATCCGAAGCGAGCTTCGTCGGCTTCCTGACCTGCATTCGCGCCTCGACGCCTGCGGCATACAGCGGCTGGCTGTTCCTGTACTGGGAAGTCAATTCGGAGGTTGCGCCTGGCGATCGAAAGCAGCTCGCATCGGGGCTGGAAGATGGTCCCCGCGCCGACGTTGCCGCAGTCAGCGAACGCGTTCGTCGCGGGCAGGTGCGGGTCGTACGAGATGCCGGCTGGCGTGTCTACGACGAGTACCTGAAGGCCAACCGCGTTGAAGAGGGTGTGCGCAACTATGGTCTGGTCTTGACACTCCTCGCTCGGGCACGCTTCGAAGACGGCTGGACTCCGGTCCTGAAGTAGCGCGTCAGGCTCTGACGATGCGCCCCGCGGCGGCGCGCCGCAGGCGATCCTGCACCGCCGCGCCAAGTCCATCATCGCGGAATCCATGCACGAGGATCACGTTCACGCCGGCTGCATCGAGCTCTCGCAGCGTGGCGTAGAGCCTCGCCGCGACGACGGCAGGAGTGTCGTGGTGTCCGATCACCCGCAACAGGATCTTCGCATCCGCGGAGAGCTGAGCGAGTTCCCCGCGGTCTTCCTCCGCCGCGATGATGCCCACAGAGTGGCCCCTTGACAGCTCATCGCGTGCAATGGCGACGAGAGACGAGAGGGCCGCGCTCGCGTTGCCTTCGAAGAGCGTCAGCGTCGCCCGTGGCGAGTAGTGCTTCTCCAGCATCCCTGGCGACGGCATTGGAGCGGTGTTCGTTGAAGCGAGCGACGTCGGGGCGCGAGACACGTCCACCCGGCCCAATACCTCACGCAGCATCTCGATGGTGACCGCCCCCGGTCGCAGGATGGTTGGTGGATCGCTCGTGAGGTCGAGCACGGTGGACTCGACGCCGATCGTGGTCGCACCGCCATCGACGACGATGTCGATGCGCCCGTCGAGGTCGTCGAGCACGTGCGAGGCCTGCGTCGGGCTGGGACGAGAAAAGAGGTTGGCGCTTGGTGCGGCGACGGGAACGCCTGCCGCCTCGATCAGCGCACGGGCGACCGGATGTAGTGGCACTCGCACTGCGACTGTCGAGAGCCCCGCGGTGACCTCGTCGGGCACCTGATACGATCTCGGCACGATCACCGTCAACGGGCCTGGCCAGAAGCGGCGCGCGAGTCGTTCAACGCTGTGGGGTACGTGCGAAGCGAGCGCCGCCATCGAATCGATCGACGTGACATGGACGATCAGCGGGTCATTCGGTGGTCGCTGCTTCGCAGCGAAAAGCCGTCTCACCGCGTCGCGATCGAGTGCGTTCACCCCGAGCCCGTAGACCGTCTCTGTCGGGAAGGCCACGAGGCCGCCGCGTCGAAGACACTCGGCGGCCCGGGCCAGCGCAGTGGGGTCTGGGGCCTCTGGCGCGACGCGAATCACATCCGTCATGAGATGTACATCGTAGTGCGAGCCGCGGAATCAGTACACTGGGCAGGCCATGTTTGAAGCCGCCGAAGTCGGTCGCAAGCTCGCGAAGAGCGATTACAAGATACAGGTCCCGCACTTGCGCTCGGAGCTGGTCGCCACGCAGGTGGAGCTCCGTCAGGCGGAGTCGTTTCCAGTGATCGTCCTCTTCGCTGGCGTGGATACGGCGGGCAAGGGCGAGACGGCCAACCTGCTCAACGAGTGGATGGATCCTCGCTGGATCCTCACCAGGGGCTATACCGAGGCGTCAAGCGAAGAGCGTGAGCGTCCGCGCTTGTGGCGGTACTGGCGCGATCTGCCCGCGCGCGGGCGCATGGCGATCTTTCTCAGCGCATGGTACTCCTCGCCGATTCTCGATCGCGTGGCGGGACGGACCAACATGGCGGAATTCGACTCGCTGCTCGACCAGGTGGCCGCCTTCGAGCGCACGCTCACCGACGATGGCGCGGTCATCGTCAAGTTCTGGATGCACTTGAGCAAAAAGGCTCAGAGGAAGCGGCTGAAGGAGTTCGAGAAGGATCCGGTGCAACGGTGGCGTGTCACGAAGGACCAGTGGAAGCACTGGAAGATGTTCGACAAGTTCGTGAGCGCCGCCGATCGCGCCATTCGCCGAACCAGCACCGACGCAGCACCGTGGCACATCGTGGAGGGAGAAGACGAACGCTATCGGACGGTTGCCGTCGCCACGGTGCTTCGCGATGCGATCCGGCGCGGCATCGAACAGAGCGCAGTACGAAAATCGCGGCGCTCGGTTGCGGCAGGCGAGACGACACCAGCGGACGGGCCGGTCAAGGTGATCAAACGGGTCGAGCGCAAATTCAACGTCCTCGACAATCTCGATCTCACGCAGAAGCTGAACGACGACGACTTCGAGACGGAGTTGGCGAAGCAGCAGTCTCGGCTCAGTCTGTTGCGGCGCCGGGCGATCAAGCAGGGGCTCTCGACCATTCTTGTCTTCGAAGGCTGGGATGCGGCCGGAAAGGGCGGTGCGATCCGCCGCGTGACCAGCAGTCTCGATGCCCGTGCCTACCAGGTGATTCCCATCGCCGCGCCGACGGACGAAGAGCGCGCCCAACACTATCTGTGGCGGTTCTGGCGTCACCTGTCACGCAAGGGGCGGCTCACGATTTTCGACCGCAGTTGGTACGGTCGTGTGCTCGTCGAACGTGTCGAACGCTTCGCAACGGGTGCGGAGTACATGCGCGCGTACGGCGAGATCAATCACTTCGAGGAGCAGCTCCTGAACCACGGGATCCTGCTCTTGAAGTTCTGGATTCACATCAGTAAGGCGGAGCAGCTCAAGCGCTTCAAGGAACGATCGCGCACCAGCTACAAGCGCTGGAAGATCACCGAGGAGGACTGGCGCAATCGCAATCGATGGGGGGACTACACCATTGCGGTGAACGAAATGGTGGAGCGCACCAGCACGAAGATCGCGCCGTGGACGCTCGTCGAGGGCAACGACAAGAACTTCGCGCGGATCAAAGTGGTCTCGACGCTGGCCGACCGTCTCGAGGATCGCCTGAAGGAATAAGACCTATCGCGTGATGTGCCGGCTCAGCGTCCACGCCAGGACACCAAGTCCGA
>Ga0207689_10006024_pt1 | contig 10721 bp, 8 predicted proteins | sample KBSMisM52_FD_184312 | JGI IMG/M metagenome (GOLD analysis project Ga0207689, IMG submission 184312) | Miscanthus rhizosphere microbial communities from Kellogg Biological Station, Michigan, USA - KBS Miscanthus M5-2 (SPAdes) (version 2) | ecosystem: Host-associated > Plants > Roots > Rhizosphere... | reverse complement strand
TCATGACGCGCTTCAAAAGAGCGTCTTGGGAAAATAAATATCAGGGGAAACCAAAGCTCTGCCCATACCGAGCAAATTCTGAAGATCGCGTTCCCGCCGCGTATTCTTCCAAAAAATGAAGCTATGATAACAAACGGGAAAAGGATCAGCATGATCGTAACAAACAAAATAAATGCATAAATGCAATAGATCCATTGAAGGAACTTTACAATGACATTCATTAATTCTTGTTTTTATACTTGTCATCGTCGCCCGGACAATCACATGTCCATTCCGTATCCAGGTCAATTACCGTTACCACCTCTGTATAATTGTCACACTGCGCAAAGACTATCCGAACATGTTGCCCGTCCTTGGTGTTATCCTCTACTGCATATCTCGGGCACCGGGTATTTTGAACATCGCTCTTGCGATAATTTATTTTTCCGTCGCGCATGGCTTCTTCCACTTCGCTTTGCGTAATATGCCTGCATTGCATCCTGCATTTTGCGTGATTGCTGTATTGCAAATAAGATACCCGCCTGTCAAATCCCCGGTCGCGATTAATTTCAGCTGGTGTTGAACCGGATCCGCTTTTTGGTGTAGAAGAACTACCATGTGTGCATCGCTTAATGAAAAAGAGAGTAATGGCGAGTATCACTAATAAAATTAAAGGGAGCGCCTTTTTCATGAATTCTGATTAAAAACAGATGTGTTATGAAGGTTGCAATGAATTTTCAATAATACACTTCACTCCAGTATCTTGAAAACTTTGTTCCCCATTTTACCTGCAATTCATCATCCCCTATTGGCAGAGTCAACTCCTGCTTTATGGCCAGCACCGGCAAATTGATCCCGGCACCAAGGCCGGCAGTAATGGTTCCCTGCACTCTTGGATTGATCTCAATAATAAGGAATTTTCCCGCTGAAGATCTTTTTACCTGGATGCCAATATTACCGTGCAGCTTAAGTTCTTGAATTATTTCTGAACAATATCGTATTATGCTTTTGTCATTAACGAACTCACCTTCTACAGAAATTCCATTGATCATTTTAGCACGCAGCCGGGGAACGACCAACCTGGCGTCGCCATGATCCGCCAGGCAATCCACTGAATATTCTTCACCGGGCAAGTATTCTGATACTAGTAATTCAGGAAATGGTTTTGATGATAGAATGCGGATGGCATCGTTAAAAGATAGATAAGTGGAGTTCGGTTTTTCATTGAACAAAAGGTCATGCTCATCCATGTCATTAGCAATGACGCGAAATCCCCTGCTTCCATTTGAAACGGAAGGCTTAAAACATGCCCGCTTTTGAGAAGTGCTTATTTCTTTAACAGCCAATTTAAACTGATCGATATTTTCGACCACTTTATATTTTGGTACATCGATTCCTCTCCATTCCAGGAATTGGTAGAGGCGACTCTTATTATTGGCAATTTCAAGAGAATCAACACTGCTCACCAAAACTTTCGTTTCCTGGTCTTCAAATTTCTTTTTATTCTTCGCGAAAGGAATAAGTTCTTTTGTTACCAAAGGCATTACGATGTGAATGTTTCTGGTCTCACATATTGACAACAACCGCTCTATAAAATCCTTATCGGATGCAAATGGGACTTTTTCGAAGCCGACACCCGCCGAATCTCTATTTAACCACCGGCCGACGGCGTTGGGATTGGCATCTGCTGCAATAACCTTAAAATCGGGATTTGTTTGCAAACATTTTAATATACCAGCGGCTCCTGGTGCGCCTGCTCCGGTCATTAAAACATTGATACCTCCTGGCCCCCTAAACGGGGAACTTGCCTCGAAATTTTCTATATCTGCAGTCATTAACTGGAATTCGGATAAAAGAATTTTATCAAAAAAATGTTACAGCAGCTTCTTCGCCATACAGTTGATCTTTAAACTTCAACGACGGTGAAGAAATAAACTTTCCTATTCCTAGGCCATCCCATTTTTCATCAACGGCTTTTATAGTTGCATCATCGGCAACAATGATATTAGGCCAGTCGCGGTGAAAATCATCAAACTCCTTTGTTTTCCTTGTCCCATCAAAACCCATGCAGACAGAGGGTTTGAGGTTTAGTTCGTTGTGGTGGCCTTCTTCCTTAAACCCTGTACCTTTCACTTCGCAGAGCATGTGATCTCTCTTAGGATCAAGGTTGTTACAGAAACGCCATAAAGCAGTCGGCAGATCATTGGCATCCACAGTATGCTCAACATAAAGGACAATCTTTACCCCCCTCATTTCCTGTAAATCACAAATTTGGTCATGGAGTTCTCTGACATGGCCCTTCCTATTTTTTTCAACGGAGATAATCAAGCATGGAATTTCCTTTTTGAGTAAAGAACTGTTCACTTCATGGATTTCAGGAAACTTATTCTTGAAAAATGCAGTTTCCAACTTATAGCTTACAGCTTGCGGCTTGTAGCTTTCATCTTTCTCTTCCTCAAATTTGATCGTTCCATCAATACACATCTTTCCCCCAAAACCCAGCTTGCTGCAACTATGATCAAGTACATCCATTGGTCCCTGGGAGAAATAAATGTCGTTGGCAGGGTTTAAGTTTTGGAAAACATATTTTGCGAGTTCTTTATAGTCCTGGATCTTTATATGCTCATCGGCAAGGACTAAAATCTTATTGAACATCATTTGCCCTGCGCCCCACATCGCATTCATTACTTTTTGGCCCTGACCTGCATAATCTTTTTTGATCTTTACTATAACCAAATTATGAAACACACCCTCCACAGGCATATCCATATCAATGATCTCTGGAACCATGGTCATCTTTATCGGTGCTAAGAAAATTCTTTCTGTCGCTTTTCCCAACCATGCATCTTCTTGTGGCGGAATACCGACGATAGTGGCCGGATAAATTGGGTCTTTTTTGTGAGTGATCGCCGTGATATGAAAACGTGGGTACCAGTCGGGTAGTGAATAATAGCCTGTATGATCGCCAAACGGGCCTTCCCAAATCATTTCATCATTGGGATCCACGTAGCCTTCGATAATAAAATCAGCATCAGCAGGAACTTCCACTTCGGGTTGAGTAATGCATTTTACAAGTTCAACCTTTTTCTTTCTTAGAAAGCCGGCGAGCATGTATTCATCTACATTTTCAGGAAGCGGTGCCGTGGCAGAATAGGCATAAACAGGATCACCTCCCAACGCAACTGCTACGGGCATTCTTTTACTGAGCTTTTTGTATTCATTAAAATGTTTTGCTGAGACTTTATGTTTATGCCAGTGCATGGCGGTCAGCGTTGGACCAAACACCTGCATTCGATACATACCAACATTTCGTTGACCTGTGCTTGGATCTTTTGTGTGGATGATCGGAAGCGTTACAAATGGACCGCCATCTTTTGGCCAGCAGGTAATGACTGGAAGTTTTGTGATATCCGGATCGGTCATCATAATCTCCTGGCACTCTCCTCTCCCACTCCTAACTTTCGGCATCCATGAAGCAAACTGGCTCAGTTTGGGAAGTAATTTCAATTTATCAACGATCCCCTCTTTCGGAGATGCCAGTAACTTAAAAAGCTCTTCGATCTGTTTTGCGACATCATCCAAATGTTCAACGCCAAGAGCCATGCACATTCTTCTGTCGCTACCATACGCATTCATCAATACCGGAAAACCTGCCTGCCGGCAGGTGGAGTCATAACCTGAATTTTCAAATAACAAAGCTTTGCCACCACCAGGCTGCTTGCTCATCCTGTCGGTGATCTCTGCCATTTCCAATTTGGGATTTACGTAAGCCTTTATACGCACTAACTCTCCTGCTCTCTCCAATGCTTCAATGAATTGTTGCTGATTTTTGTAAGCCATGATGGACAAAGGTAGGGCAATACAAAAAGTAGATGAGGATTACCGGACGTAAAAGAGTGCGACGCAAGAAAAGCTCAACTGTATTACGAAAGTTGGTTACCCGATCCTTCCCTACGCTCATGACAACAAATCAATGCACGGAGGGACAACCATACCCTTTCTTTTTTCCACCTAAGAAATTACCTCCGCCGAATACGCCGCTCCGGTTACTGTTTTCGCCTGTACCGAGTCTATATGTAAGATGAAGTCCTAAAAAATAATAGCTATCCTTGTGCTTTACCCCGCCGCGCTGCGCTCCCTTTGCGGGATAGTTGGGATTCCCGCCGGGTAATTCATCACCACGATAAGACATGTCAACGGCTTGCTGTCCCTTTGCTGCCAGCAGATCAGCGGGATCAACATAGGTGGTGCTTACGTCGTCAAGATAATCAGTAAATAACTTTCGCAATCCCAATTCGAGACCGAGGCGTACTCTATCATTGAAGGCATATTTTACACCCGCACCAAATGGTAATGCCAATTGAGTAAGCTTATAAGGCTTACGGTCTGCGTACCCCGGAAGCCCCTCACCTTCGGTACTCAAAGGTTTTAAAAAGATCTTATCAGTCGTTGCACTGTATGCGTAAGGGTTAAAATGAAAAACAGCTAACCCTCCAAAAATATAAGGTGAGAATTTTTGTTCGTCCAGGTTGAAAAAATAGTACTCACCTATGGCACTGAATTCAGTAATATGGGTTTCAAAGGAAAGATTGCGTGCACGCAAGGTGTCATCATCACTGTTGCGATCGGCTCCGCCTACAACGGTATAAGTAAATCCTCCCCGGATCATGATCTGTGGCGTCAGCTCATAATTAACAGTAACACCAATGGCGCCATTGGTCACTTTTTTTGGAAATATCTTTTTGGTAAGGTCGCCCGAATAAGCGGCCAATCCACCAAAAAGACCGACATGAACATTTTGAGAAAATGCAGACAGCCCAATCAAAATCAAGCCAGCCAGCAAGCGAATTTTTATCATAAAGTGAACGTTTAGATTTCCATGCAAAATTAACGTCTCTAACCACCTTCCTATCAACGAAAAAATGGGAGAATAATTATGCGATTTGGGCAGAAAAATGAACGACTAAATGAAAGTGACATGTTCACTTGTTTTCTCCTGTCAATTTGATAGGGCCAATAATACCGATTTAATTATATTTATCACTATTTAAACCCCATAATATGCGATTTCCTTCGTTGTTAATTGCTGCCGCAGCGCTTGCGGTAGCCGGTTCCTGCAATACAAAAGTGAAAAGTTCGTCCGCAAAAAAAGATTTTTTAGCTGACAATCTTGATACGACGATGTCGCCTGCCCAAGATTTCTTTCAGTATGCAAACGGTGGGTGGATCAAGAAGAACCCGATACCAAATGACCAGGCTGCATGGGGAATTGGAAACCTGGTAAATGAAGAAAATTTGAATCGGCTGAAAAGTATCAATGAAAAGGCTGCCGCCGCCAATGCAGCAAAGGGAACGGCTGATCAAAAGATCGGTGACTTCTGGAAGACCGCTATGGATAGCACGAAGATCGAACAACTTGGTCTGAAACCATTGCAACCCTGGTTTGACAAGATCAACGCGATCACTGATGTAAAATCACTGGTGACAACAGTAGCTGAACTAAAAAAGATAGGCTCCTCAACACTATTCTCCGACTTCGTTGCCCAAGACGATAAGAACAGCGAAGTGATGGCTTACAAGCTGTGGCAGGGCGGGCTCGGATTGCCTGAAAGAGATTATTACTTTAACACTGATCCTTCGGTGGCCAACATTCGCAATGAATATGTCAAATACGTCACCAAAATACTGACCATGGCGGGTGATGACAGCGTAGGTGCTGGCGCTACTGCGAAAAATATTATGACACTAGAAACAAGACTGGCCAAATCATCACGCAAACTTGAAGACCTGAGAGACGATTACAGGAACTATAATAAAATAGCAGTGACCGATCTGTCAAAGCTTTCAACCAATATTGACTGGACAAATTATTTCGGCATTTCGGATGTAAAAAATATCGACTCAGTGATCGTAGGACAACCGGAATTTTTCACTGCGCTGAACCAGGAATTGAAATCAACTCCAATCGGTATTTGGAAAAGCTATGTAAGGTTCAATCTCATAAATGATTTTGCAGGAACATTGCCTGATAAGTTCGGGATTGAAGCATTTAATTTCAATAAACTATTTAGCGGTGCCAAAGAAAGAAGACCGAGATGGAAGCGGGTCTTGCAAAATGAGAATAACCTGATGGGAGAATTATTGGGTCAGTTGTATGTCAAAGAATTTTTCAGCGAGGCCGCAAAGAAGAGATACGAAGATATGGTGGAAGCTATTCGCGACGCTTTAAAAAATCACATTACAGAATTGACATGGATGAGTGATGGCACCAAGCAAAAAGCTTTTGCCAAGTTAGCGGCCATGAAGAAAAAAGTTGGATATCCCGACAAGTGGAAGGATTTTTCTGCCATGGAGATCAGCACTGAAAGTTATGTGCAGAATGTTATCAACGCTAATAAATGGTGGCACAGTTACAACTACAACAAATTGGGAAAACCAGTAGATCGTGAGGAGTGGGATATGAGTCCACAAACTTATAATGCGTATTACAATCCCTCCAATAATGAAATTGTTTTACCAGCAGGAATATTTACCGTGCCTGGCTACATGGATGATGAATTGGATGATGCATTGGTTTATGGATATGCAGCCGCCTCAACGATCGGTCATGAGATCACTCACGGTTTCGATGACCAGGGAAGAAAGTATGATGATAAAGGAAATCTCTCAAAATGGTGGACAGATAAAGATTCAGTTGAATTCTCCGACCGCGCTCAAAAGATCATTAAACAATTTAACGAATTTGAACCCGTGAAAGGTTTTCACATCAATGGCAATGCAACGCAGGGCGAAAACATTGCAGATCTTGGTGGAATTGTTTTAGGTCTTGAAGCATTCAAAAAAACACAGCAATACAAAAAAGGTGAAAAGATCGATGGACTTATGCCAGTACAGAGATATTTTCTTGGTTATGCGCTGGGTTGGTTGGGACACGAACGTGAGGAAATATTACGCAACCAGGTAATGACCGATGTTCATTCTCCTTCCAAATACAGAGTGAATGGGCCCTTTGCGGATGTCGATGAATTTTATACGGCATTCAATATAAAGCCGGGAGATAAAATGTACAGGGCGGATAGCTTGAGAGTAAGGATTTGGTAGCGCTGATTCGTCAACTAATATAAGTTGTTCGTGAAAACTACAGCTTTTGAAAAGTTGGAAAATAGATAATTGATGAAACTCACTGATTTGAAGAAATTTGAAGTTGCGTTGAATACAGAAATACTACTGTTAGCGGTCATTATTTATCATTTTGTAATGAGAAGTAGTTATGCAAGAAAACAAATTTATTGGAGAGTGGATTTTGCAACCTGAAAAATCAGAGTATGATGTTGGAAACGCGCCTTTGAGTGCGACTTATACATTTCGAGCAATCGAAGGTGACAAGTTAGAGGTAACGATTGATTGGAAAAATTCTGATGAAAGTGAACAGTCGATTTCGTATGTAATTAATCCTGATGGATGTATGTATGAATATAACGGAGGGGACGTTGCAGACATGGTTAAGGCAGAATTTAGGGGTCAAAACATTTTGGAAACATCTGTATTTAAGAATGGTAGGCTGATGGCTTTCGCTTCGAGAGAGATTATCGATAAAAATGAAATGAAAGTTATTCAAACATCTTATGCACCAGATGGTGGTAAATTTGATAAGGTACAGTTTTATACGAGGAATATATTAGCCGATTGACGAACCGCTAACATGGGGCCTGGCGCTACTTTATTACAGAGACTCTTAGACATAGGCTTAACTAAGAAAGCTTTCTATTGCTGTTATGATTCTTAATTCAAGATGAGAAAAAACCATGGCAAAAAGTAAATTGCTACGAATGGACAATGTTGGCATTGTGGTAGAATCGCTTGATGAAACCATCGCTTTTTTCTCGGAACTTGGTCTAAAGCCTGAAGGTCGGACCACAATAAAAGGAGAATGGGCTGGACGTGTGACTGGACTAGGGTACCAGCATGTCGAGATTGCGATGATGGTAACGCCAGATGGACACAGCCGTCTCGAGATATCACGATTTCTTACTCCGACGATTGTAGCCGACCACCGAAACGATCCAGTAAACGCTCTTGGTTACTTACGTGTCATGTTCACTGTAGACGACATTGATGAGACGCTAACAAGGCTCCAAAAAATTGGTGCGCAGGTCGTTGGGGAAGTGGTTCAGTATCAAAAATTGTATCGACTATGTTATATACGTGGCCCTGAGGGGCTTCTTATCGGGCTGGCAGAACAACTCACTGCAGATAGAAATCCGTTTAAAGAATCGACTGGAGTATCTTAGTCATTTGTGCAACGTAGACTAACAAAGCAGCGCATAACATTGGGTTTTCTGCCCGCCTGCAACATGCTGGCCCAAGGCTTCGCGATCACCCATAAATTAAAATCAATTTGTAGTCCCCCCGAAATTTCGTGGGCTGCCGGAAAAGTTTCTAAATTCGATGGCTGGCAGCTAGCCGTTGGACGTTGTGCGTCATGCTGTTTCAACTATGTTAACAAAAAAATATTTGACAAATACAAAGGTTAACCAAAATCCATGACACAAACCCGTCAGCTCGCTGCCATAATGTTCACTGATATTGTCGGGTATACCGCTTTGATGGGTAGTAATGAAAAAAAAGCGTTTGAATTACTTAATAAAAATAGAGAGATTCAAAAACCCATCATTGAACAACACAATGGCCGGTGGATAAAGGAATTGGGTGACGGAATAATGGCAAGTTTCAATACTGCCTCTGACGCGGTGAATGCAGCCATGAAAATCCAGGAAGCTAGTAATGCCGCTAAGAATTTCCAATTAAAAATAGGTATACATCTTGGTGAAGTAGTCTTTGAAAATGATGATGTATACGGCGATGGCGTAAACATTGCTTCAAGAATTGAAAGCCTAGGGGTCGGCTCATCCGTACTCATGTCGAAAAGCATCCGTGACCAAATTAAAAACAATGCCGAATTCCAAATTATTTCGCTTGGGCTATTTGAGTTTAAAAATGTTGGAGAGGCTATTGAAGTATTTGCAATCGCCAACCCGGGATTTGATGTTCCCAAAAGAGATGCAATGCAGGGCAAGCTGAAAAAAATAAAAGGTAACAACCGGAAACGCATTGTAATCTTTACCGTAACTGCAATAGTCTTGGCTGCAGCTGTAATTCTTAGCAGGAATCTTTTCTTTAACAAAAATATGGCTGCTGCTCCCAGGTCGCTCGCAATTCTTCCATTTGAAAACCTGCGAAAGGATTCTTCACTCCTTTACTTATCAGATGGTATCCCAGAAAACCTGATCAACCGGCTTTCTACTTTCCCAGACTTAAAAGTGTTTGCCCGTTCGGCTACATTCAAATTAGCAGATTCATCCAAAAGCATCAGTAGTTTGAAAAAATTACTGAACCCAGACGTAGTGCTCACCGGGCAATTACAACAAAACGGCGGCATATATTATTTAAGTTGTCAATTGGTAGATGCAGCCAATCAAAACCAGATTTGGGGAAACAAATATGAATTGACAGGAAACGATATTTCCTTGGTTGAAGATTCCATTATTACTTCATTAGTGAATCCATTGCGGATTACACTTTTAGATAAATCAACAGGCGTCCAACAAAATAAACCTGTAAATGGACAGGCTTATGCAGAATTCCTCAAGGGAAGGTATTTGAGCTATGGCTCTACGCCGGAAGAATCGGAAAAAGCGTTATCTCATTTCAGGGAAGCCATTCGTCTTGATCCAAAATATGCAGCAGCTTATGCGGCTATTGCTAATGAAAAAATTGTGCAAAGCCTTTTTTCAACAGCCTCTCAAAAAGAAATAATTAACGAAGCAAGAACTGCCATTGATGCGGCTAAGGCTCTTGACCCAAACCTTCCGGAAATCTATACATCTGAAGGTGCTTTAAAATTTTATTACGACTGGGATTGGAAGGGAGCCGTTGAATCTTATAAAAAAGCATTAAAACTGGACCCTAGTAATGCTACCATCTACATAAGATACTCTTCCACATTAGCCGATGTAGGCAGGTACAATGAAGCCTTACCATTTGCCGATAAAGCAGTAGAGCTGGACCCCGTTTCTATATCCAGTTTACACAACCTGGGCTGGACAAACCTTGTGGCCAGTAATTTTCAAAAAAGTGCTGATGCGTTTCAGAAAGCATTGGATCTTCATCCTACGTGGGTTTGGGGATATATTAAGCAAGCGTATGCCTATATTTTTCTGAATCAATTTGACAAAGCATTAGCGAATGCAGCGAAGGCGGAAAAACTATTTAAAGATGGATGGGGATCTGAATTATTACAGGTAACACTGGTGTTTATTTATTCAAAATGTAATCAAAAAGAAAAAGCAGATGCAGTAGTGAATCGTTTTTTTAAATATTCCTCCACAAATAAAATTGAAGATCCATGGGATCTGTCTTATATATATTATTTAAGAGGTGATTTTCAGAAGGCAATTGAGTGGGAAGAAAAAGCAATTGCAGAACGATCGCCGGATGCTTATCTTTTGAACATCACCATTTTTTATGATAAAAAATATTTTGAAGGTGCAGGGCATCAACAGATTTTGAAAAAGATGGGATTTGTAAAATAAGACTATTTATTAACCCACGAACCTGCCTACCGGCATGCAGACCACAACAAAAGTATTTGCAAAAGTCATTGTAAATCGACATCCTGCAAACTTTGAAAGACAAACAAACAATACCAACTTTTTTTGCAAATCGATCTGATTTTAGAAAGT
>Ga0207689_10006021_pt1 | contig 10724 bp, 6 predicted proteins | sample KBSMisM52_FD_184312 | JGI IMG/M metagenome (GOLD analysis project Ga0207689, IMG submission 184312) | Miscanthus rhizosphere microbial communities from Kellogg Biological Station, Michigan, USA - KBS Miscanthus M5-2 (SPAdes) (version 2) | ecosystem: Host-associated > Plants > Roots > Rhizosphere... | reverse complement strand
TGGAGATCGCCGCCACGCTTCCCTGCTGCAGCCGCACCAGGCAGTCGGTCCAGTACGGCACCTCGACGGGAACAGCGTGGTGCTGGCGGATGCGGTCGACCGAATCGGACCCGTAGGTCGCGCAGACCTTCTGGCCGTGCAGGTCGTCCAGGCTGGTGGCGCTGGAGTTCTTCAGCACCAGGACCTTCTGGTGCGCCTCGAAGTAAACGCTGGAGAAGTCGACCTCGTTCAGCCGGTCGCAGGTGATCGTCATCGTGTGCGCCACGATGTCCACCGTGCCGTGGGTGGTGTCCGGGATGCGCTGATCGTCGGAAATCGCCTTGAATTGCACCTTGCCCGGGTCACCGAAGATGGCCTTGGCCACCGCCCGGATCATGTCGATGTCGAAGCCCTCGATCTGACCGCTAAGCGGGTTGAGGAAGCCGAAGTGATACGTGCTCTGGTCCACCCCGGCGATCAGGTAGCCGCGGGTACGGATCTTCGCCATGAACGAGCCCGGCGTCACCTGAGGCGGCCCGGACGGGCGCAGGCTGCTCGCCGTCGGATCGCAGGCGTTCACGGCGGGCCCGCGCACCGCCTTGGCCCCGGTGGCCGCCCGGACGGCGGATGGGTGACCAGGCTCGGCCGCGGCCGTCGCGGCCCCCAGCGCCAGCCCGGACGCGGCGACTACCGCCAGGACCGCCCGCCGCCAGGGCACGCCGGGACGCGTCCCCGCGTTCACCGGTACTCCGCGAGCCGGCGGCTCAGGCCCCAGGCGCAGCCGCCCACCATCACCAGCGACGCCACGATCATGCCCACGGCGAGCCCGGTGAACGCGTCCCGGCCACTGCGGGCGCTGGCGGCGAAGACGGCCTGGTGGTCGTTGATGCCCTGGCTGAGGGTCGTGGACAGCCGCGCGAAACTGGTGGCGGCGTCGCCGTTCAGCGCGGACTGCACGGCGGCGGCGTGACTCCCGCTGTCGTCCTTGGCGCGCAGCGCCGCGTGCGCCTTGTACCAGGCCCGGGCCTGCGCCGCGACGTCGGATCCTGGACCCCCGGCCGCCTGTACCGCCGCGAGCAGTGTGCCGGGTCCGGGCCCGAGGATTTTCTGCTGGGCCACGTAGTCCTTCTGGTAAGAGTCGTCGCCGCCGTTGTCGATCAGGGTGAGGCTCTCGTCCGCGTGCGCCTGCAGCGCCGCCACCTCGGCCCGGGCGAACGCCTGGGCTGGCGCGGAACCCTGCTGCTGCGCGTGCAGCAGATCGCCCCGGCCGACCACGAACGCCGCGACCAGCCACACCAGCGAGACCAGCCCGGCCAGCGCGGCCAGCAGCAGCCCGTAGTTGACCACCCGGTGGGTGTGCCGGGACAGCCACCGGGACGAGCGGAAGAGCACGTAGCCGAAGCCCAGCCCGGCTATCGCCGCGACCACGATGAGCGGCAGCCCGGTAGCCTGCGCGCTGGCCGAGGTCAGCAGCGTGCTCTCCCTGATGTAGATGTCACTGGCCGCGGGGAGCAGCGTCCCGCGCAGCAGCCCGGAGGCCTCCCTGAGGTAGGCCGCGCCGAGCGGAAGCCCGAGGCGGTTGTCGGCCCGCGCCGTGCCCACCTCGTCGGTGTAGGCGGGAAGCTGACCGGACAAGATGGCCAGGTCGTCACCCACGGCCGTACCGGCCGCCGACGCCTGCTTCGTGAGGTGACCGGGCAGCTGGGTCCGCGCGGCGGACGACCCGACCAGGGCGCTGGCCGCCTCGATCCGGATGGCCGCCTGGGTGATGTCCGCCTGGTAGCGCTGCCTGGCCTTAGCAGGCTCCAGGCCGCCAGCCAGGAACGCGTTGGCCGCGGTGGCGTCGGCGTCGGACAGGCTGGTGTAGATCTGTTCGGCGTCCAGGCTCAGCGGCTCGCTGACCGCGACCACGTCCGCCGCCGCCGAGGCGTGCTGGTCAGCCGTTAGCGCGGCGAGCACGCCCCAGGCCAGGCTGAGCAGGATCAGCAGGGCGAGCAGCAGCCGGAGCCTCGCGGGCGTGGTCGCCCCGTCCAGGCGGGGCCGCCACCAGGCACGGCGGACCGCTGGCACGGGGGTCACCGGGCCGGGCGAAACGCCGACTGTGGTTGTCATGGGCCGACCACCAAAACCGCTCCCGTCGCACCGGTGGCCCGGTGCTGTCTGGCTTTAAGTAGTTCATACCAGAGGACGGCGGCCGACGGGGTAACCGCGGCAGACCGCGTCTAGCCGCGATGCACCGTGATGACGGTCCATGCGCCCAGGTTGATCCGGTCACCTTCGTGCAGGGTGACCCTTTCCCCGACGTCGAGCTCGCGGTTGTTGACGAAGGTGCCGTTGGCCGATCCGGGGTCGCTGATGAACCAGGTGCCGTCCGATGCTGAGGCCAGGACCGCGTGCAGTCGGCTGACGCCCGGGTCTACCGGCTTGTCGGCCAGGTCGATCTCCGGCACCAGGTCCCGGGCCGCACTCCGCCGTCCGATGCGCATCTCCTTGCCGACGAGCCGGATCCGGCGTTCCGAGGTGTGCGCGGGAAACTCGACGGCCGAGCCGAACACGGCGCCCGCCGCCTTCATCCTGTTGTAGTAGACGCGATCCGAGGCAACCAGCACGGTCCAGGTGACGCTGGAAAGGGAGGGTATGGGCGTCGTCGGCGGGGCTGAGGCCGCGGGCGGTGCGGGCCGGACCGGCGGTGCGGGCCGGACCGGCGGTGCGAGCGCAGGCTCGACGCGGACGAGGGGTCCAGTCGGCGGCTCGGGCCGGGACCTGGGCAGCGGCGGGGCCGCGGCAGGCTCCGGGGCCGAGTACGACGGCTCCGGGGCCGGGTACGACGGCTCCGGGGCCGAGTACGACGGCTCCGGGTGGGCTGCGGGCGACGGTTTCCGGAGGGTCGGCGTGAACACCGATTCGAACGGAACGACCACCGTGGGCTCGTCCGGCGACTCGAGTGCCTCCGGCACACCGACCGCCGGGCCGACGGGCGCAGGTGACGGCGGCGGCGGGCTGGGCGGGGAAGGCGGCGGCTGCGGCCGGCTCCAAGCCGAAAAGGGCGGCTCGGGCCTGGACACCGGCGGGAACAGCGATTCGGGCGGGTCGGACGATGCCGTGCTGGACGGCGCCGTGCCGGACGGTGACATCTCGCGCGCTTCGGCGGGGGCAGCGGAAGAACGCTCCGTCTGATGCCCGAGGGGGGCAAAGGGGCGCCGGGCGGAAACCCGGAATCCGCACGCCTCGCAGAACTGGCCGACCACGGCCGACCCGCAGCGCGGGCAGCTCTCGCCGCCGCTGGCCACGAACCGGCCGGGCGCGTGATGCTTCCCGGTCATGCCGTCCGGCCGGCTCGGTGAGCTGCTGATGCTCGTCCCGCAAACGTCGCAGAAGTCACTACTCGCCGAGTCGTGACCTTGTGGGCACACTGTCCCCATAGCCACCCCTTTGAACCGACGATTCCTTTAGGTTCGCCCAGAGCAGGATATGTGCCTCGATGGTGTTGTAACTGGTCTTTCCCTACGTGACCTGAGACTCAGGTCAGCGGGCGCGCGGTGGGCGGGATCGGTGCAGGCAGTTCGCTGGTTCCGCCCAGGAAGCGGTCGACAGCCGCGGCGGCGCTGCGCCCCTCGGCGATGGCCCAGACGATCAGCGACTGGCCGCGGCCCATGTCCCCGGCCACGAAAACCCCTGGCACCGAGGTGGCGTACGAGCCGTCCCTGGCGACGTTGCCCCGCGGGTCGAAATCGACGCCGAGGCCAGCGAGCAACCCGGGTCGTTCGGCCCCCGTGAATCCCATGGCCAGCAGCACCAGGTCACAGCGCAGCTCGCGCTCGGTGCCGGGAACCGGGTCGAACCGGGCCGCGTCCGCCAGCTGCAGGGCCCGCACCCGACCGGTGGCGTCACCGAGGAACTCCAGCGTGGTCACCGCGTAGGTGCGCTTGCCGCCTTCCTCGTGCGCGCTCGAGATCCGGTAGATCATCGGGTACGTCGGCCACGGCTGGTGATCCGGCCGGGCCGCGGGCGGCCGGGGCAGGATCTCGAGCTGGGTCACCGAGGCCGCTCCCTGGCGGTGCGCGGTGCCGAGGCAGTCCGCGCCGGTGTCACCGCCGCCGATAATGACCACGTGCCGCCCGCGTGCGCTGATCGGCGAATCACTGAACAAGCGGTTGGCCGGCGGCAGGTACTCCATGGCCTGGTGGATGCCGTCCAGCTCGCGCCCTGGCATCGGCAGGTCGCGCGGCACCCTGGCGCCGCCCGCCAGCACGATGGCATCGAAGGACGAGCGCAGCGTTTCCGCGGAAACGTCCGTGCCCGCCTCGACGCCGCAGCGGAACTCGGTGCCTTCGGCCCGCATCTGGTCGAGCCGCCGGTCCACGTGACGCTTCTCCAGCTTGAACGCTGGGATGCCGTAGCGCAGCAGGCCGCCGGGGGCGTCGTCGCGCTCGAAGACGGTCACCGCGTGCCCGGCCCTGGTGAGCTGCTGAGCGGCGGCCAGCCCGGCCGGGCCGGAGCCGATCACCGCGACCGTCCGCCCGGTCCGCACCGCCGGGGGCATCGGAACGACCCAGCCCGACGCGAACGCCCGGTCGATGATCTCCACCTCGACCTGCTTGATCGTGACGGGATCCGCGTTGATCCCGAGCACGCAGGCGGCTTCGCACGGCGCTGGGCAAAGCCGCCCGGTGAACTCGGGGAAGTTGTTGGTGGCGTGCAGCCGGTCCGAGGCATCGCGCCAGTCGTGCCGCCAGACCAGGTCGTTCCACTCGGGGATCAGGTTCCCCAGCGGGCAGCCGTTGTGGCAGAACGGGATGCCGCAGTCCATGCACCGGCCCGCCTGCCGCTCCAGGCGGCTGGACGGGAACGGCTCGTACACCTCGCGCCAGTCCATCAGCCTCAGGTCGACCGGGCGCCGGACCGGGATCTCGCGCGGCGTGGACAGGAAACCCTTCGGGTCAGCCATACGATGCCCCCTTATCCGTGCGCCGCGGCCATGACGGCCTCGTCGATGTCGCGGCCCTCGCGCTCGGCCTGCGAGGCGGCGGACAGCACCCGCTTGTAGTCCTTCGGCATGACCTTGGTGAACCGGCCGGGATCCCAGTCCGCGAGGAGCCGGGCCGCCACCGCCGAGCCGGTTTCCGCGTGGTGGCGCTCCACCACCTCGCGGACGAACTTGGCGTCGTCCTCTTCCACCTGGTCCAGGTCGACCATCTCCATGTTCACCCTGATCCGGGGCAGGTCGAGCACGTAGGCGACGCCGCCGGACATGCCCGCCGCGAAGTTCCGGCCGACCGGGCCGAGGATCACCACCCGGCCGCCGGTCATGTACTCGCAGCCGTGATCGCCGGTGCCCTCGGCGACCGCGAGCGCGCCCGAGTTCCGCACGCAGAACCGCTCGCCCACGATGCCGCGCAGGAAGATCTCCCCGGCCGTGGCGCCGTAGCCGATCACGTTGCCCGCGATGACCTGCTCCTCGGCGGTGAACATGGCCTCGGCCGGGGGCCGGACGATCAGCCGGCCGCCGGACAGGCCCTTGCCCAGGTAGTCGTTGGCGTCGCCGTCCAGTCGCAGCGTGACGCCGCGCGGCAGGAAGGCGCCGAACGACTGGCCGGCCGATCCGCGGAACGAGATGTCGATCGTGTCCTCGGGCAGCCCCTCGCCACCCCAGCGCCGGGTCACCTCGTAGCCGAGCATGGTGCCCACGGTCCGGTTGACGTTCCTGATCGGCAGGTCCAGGTGGACCAAGCGGCCTTCCTCGAGCGCCCCCTCCGCGAGCTGGATGAGCGTGTTGTCCAGCGCGCGGTCCAGGCCGTGGTCCTGGCTGGTGACGCAGCTCAGCGCGGCCCCTTCGGGCAGCGGCGGGGTGTAGAGGATGGGCGACAGGTCCAGCCCGGAGGCCTTCCAGTGCTCCACCGCCACGACCGTGTCGAGCAGGTCGGCCCGGCCGATGATCTCCTCCAGGGTGCGGAACCCCAGCCGGGCCAGGTACTCCCTGACCTCCTCGGCGACGAACTCGAAGAAGTTGACCACGAACTCGGGCTTGCCGCTGAACCGGGCGCGCAGCTCGGGGTTCTGGGTGGCCACGCCGACCGGGCAGGTGTCCAGGTGGCAGACGCGCATCATGATGCACCCCGACACGACCAGCGGGGCGCTGGCAAAGCCGAACTCCTCGGCGCCGAGCAGCGCGGCGATGATCACGTCGCGGCCGGTCTTGAGCTGGCCGTCGGCCTGCACCACGATCCGGTCCCGCAGCTTGTTGCGGAGCAGCGTCTGCTGGGTCTCGGCCAGGCCGAGCTCCCACGGCGCGCCCGCGTGCTTGATCGAGGTCAGCGGGGCCGCGCCGGTACCGCCGTCGTGCCCGCTGATCAGCACCACGTCGGCGTGCGCCTTGGACACCCCGGCGGCCACCGTGCCCACGCCCACCTCGGACACCAGCTTGACGTGCACCCGGGCCGCCGGATTGGCGTTCTTCAGGTCGTGGATCAGCTGGGCCAGGTCCTCGATCGAGTAGATGTCGTGGTGCGGCGGCGGCGAGATCAGGCCGACGCCGGGCGTGGAGTACCGCGTCTTGGCGATCCACGGGTACACCTTGTGCCCGGGCAGCTGGCCGCCCTCGCCGGGCTTGGCCCCCTGTGCCATCTTGATCTGCAGGTCATCGGAGTTGACGAGGTACTCGCTGGTCACGCCGAACCGCCCGCTGGCCACCTGCTTGACCGCGGAGCGGCGCAGGTCGCCGTTGGCGTCGGGGATGAACCGGTCCGCATCCTCGCCGCCCTCCCCCGTGTTCGACCGGCCACCCAGCCGGTTCATGGCGATGGCGAGGGTCTGGTGGGCTTCGGCCGAGATGGAGCCGTAGGACATGGCACCGGTGGCGAACCGCCGTACGATGCTGGCCACCGGCTCTACTTCTTCGACCCGAACGGGCGGGGTTTCCTGCTCGCCCGCAACCTCGTCCACACCGCGGATGCGGAGCAGTCCGCGCAGTGTCATCAGCCGCCGCGACTGGTCGTCGACCAGGTTGGTGTACTCCTTGAAGATCTCGTACCGGCGGCTGCGGGTGGCGTGCTGCAGCTTGAAGACCGCCTCGGGGCTGAACAGGTGCGGCTCGCCCTCGCGCCGCCACTGGTACTCGCCGCCCGTGTCCAGCCGCCGGAAGTCCATCCCGGCGCCCGCTCCGGTGGCGTGGCCGGTCCGCCGGCTGATCTCCTCGGCGAGCTGGTCGAAGCCCACGCCGGACAGCCGCGAGGTGGTGCCGGTGAAGCAGGCCTCGATCACCTCCGGGCCCAGGCCGATGGCCTCGAAGATCTGGGCGCCGGTGTAGGAGGCGACGGTGGACACGCCCATCTTGGACATGATCTTCAGCAGGCCCTTGCCGAGGGCCTTGAGCAGGTTCGCCTCGGCCTTCTTTTCCGAGACGTTCTCGATGACCCCGCGCCGGACCAGGTCCCTGACCGACTCGATGGCCAGGTACGGGTTGACGGCGGCGGCGCCGTACCCGACCAGCAGGGCGACGTGGTGGCACTCGCGCACGTCTCCGGCCTCCACCACGAGGCCGGCCCGGGTGCGTGACTTCTGCTTGATCAGGTGGTGGTGCACCGTGCCGGTCAGCAACAGCGAGGGAATGGGTACGAGGTCGGGGCCGTCCCCCCTGGGACGGTCGGACAGGATGATGAGGCGCGCGCCGGCCCTGATGGCAGCCGAGACCTCGGCGCAGATATCGCCGAGCCTGGCGCGCAGGCCCTCCCCGCCGCCGGCCGGGTCGTAGCGGCCGTCCACGACATGCGAGGCGAGCCCGGGCAGGTTGCCCTCGTCGTTGATGTGCACGATCTTGGCCAGGTCGTTGTCGTCGATCACCGGATAGGGAAGCACGATCTGGCGACAGGAGGCCGGGATCGGGTGCAGCAGGTTCTGCTCGGGCCCGGTGATCGTGCCCAGCGAGGTGACGAGCTCTTCCCTGATCGCGTCCAGCGGCGGGTTGGTCACCTGCGCGAACAGCTGGGTGAAGTAGTCGAACATCAGCCGCGGCCGCCCGGAGAGCACCGCCACCGGGGTGTCCGTGCCCATGGACCCGATCGGTTCGGCTCCGGCCCGCGCCATCGGGGCCAGGATGATCCGCAGCTCCTCCTCGGTGTACCCGTGCACGCGCTGCTGGAGCAGTATTTCCCCCGGGGGGCGACCCCCCGGTGACCCCCCGGCATGGGGGGACTGCCCGTCCCCCCATACCCCCCTGGCCCCCCTGGGGTCAGGCAGGTCGTCCAGGTAGACGAGCCCGGCGTGCAGCCAGTTCTCGTACGGGTGCTCGGCGGCCAGCGCCGCCTTGACCTCCTCGTCCTCGACGATGCGGCCGGCCGCCGTGTCGGCCAGGAAGACGCGGCCTGGCTGCAGCCGCCCCTTCCTGATCACCGTGGCTGGGTCGATGTCGAGCACGCCGACCTCACTGGCCAGCACGACCAGGCCGTCGCTGGTCACCCAGTACCGGCCGGGGCGCAGGCCGTTGCGATCGAGCACCGCGCCGATCACCGAGCCGTCGGTGAACGCGATCAGCGCCGGTCCGTCCCACGGCTCCATCAGCGCGGCGTGGTACCGGTAGAAGGCGCGCCGCTCCGGCGTCATCTCCTCGTGGTTCTCCCACGGCTCCGGAATCATCATCAGCACCGCGTGCGGCAGCGACCGGCCGCCCATGTGCAGCAGCTCCAGGCACTCGTCGAAGCTGGCCGAGTCGCTGGCGTCCTCGTCCAGGATCGGGAAGAGCCGCTCGATCCCCCGGCCGTCCGCGGAATCCGGGATGAGCTCGCTGGCCAGCATCGCCTCGCGGGCGCGCATCCAGTTGCGGTTGCCCCGGACGGTGTTGATCTCGCCGTTGTGCGCCACGTACCGGTACGGGTGGGCCAGCGGCCATGACGGGAACGTGTTGGTGGAGAACCTGGAGTGCACCAGCGCCAGCGTGGACTTGTAGGCCGGATCTGACAGATCGGGGTAGAACGGCCCGAGCTGCGGCGCGGACAGCATGCCCTTGTACACGATGGTCCGGGCGGACAAGCTGGCGAAGTACACCCCGGCCTCGTGCTCGGCCCGCTTGCGCAGGCAGAACGCCATCCGCTCGAGCTCCATGCCGCGCTGGCCGTCAGCGCCCGCGACGAACAGCTGGAGCGCGTCGGGCAGCACCGCCCGCGCGCCGTCGCCGCAGGCGGTGATGTCGAACGGGACCTCGCGCCAGCCGAGGATGGTCAGCCCTTCGGCGGCGGCCAGCCGGGCCAGGGCGGGGGTGACCAGATGCCGTTCGGCGGAGAAAAAGGCCATGCCGGCCGCATAGGCGCCGACCTCGGGCAGCTCGAAGTCACAGGTAGCGCGGAAGAACTCGTCGGGGATCTGGGTCAGGATCCCGGCCCCGTCCCCGGTTCCCGGGTCGCCGCCCTTGGCGCCCCGGTGCTCGAGATTGCACAGCACCCGCAGGGCCCTGGCCACTACATCATGACCGCCGCGTCCGGACAAGTCCGCGACGAAACCGACGCCGCACGCGTCGTGCTCGAACCGGGGGTCGTAAAGGCCAGCAGCCGGCATGCGCGCTCCCGTCGTCTCTCGAAAAACGCCACTTCAATGCGCTCGGGACGACACTGGCCCAGCTAAACAGACACTTGTAACACTGACATTACATCACCAGGAGAATCCTCGACCACCGCTCGTTTCACAGGCCCGCGAGCGGACGGCCGACGCCCCCGTCTGGTCAGGTACATACCCAGCACGGCGAGGGTGAAAACGGCGATGTCGCCGAGCGCGCCGTAGCGCATGCCCAGAGCGTGCGGCAACGGGCCGACACGCAGCGATTCCACCCAGAAGCCGCCGGCCGCGTACCCGGCCGCGCACAGCATGAAGGCGCGCTCGCCGCTGAGCGCGAACCTCCGGGCCGCCCAGATCACCGCGAATCCCAGGGCGACCTCCCACAGAGACAGGTACAGGAAGGCGGGCTGGAATGTGGCGTAGTTCTCGTAGCCGGGCACCCGGTGCTCGGGCGAGATCCGCACCGCCCACCACCACGTCGACGGCGGGCCGTAGAACTGCTGCGCCCACCAGTTGCCCAGGCCCGCCACGGCCAGGCCGAAGGCCAGCGCGGGCGCGACCGCTCCCGCCACCGGCCCGAACGCCACGCCAGAGCGGCGGCAGGCGATCCACGCCCCCGCCGCGCCGAGCGCCACCGCGCCGGGCACGCCAATGGCCGCGACGCCGATCGTGGCGGCGTGCCACAGCCGGTATTCGTCGCCGAAGGCGTGCCTGTTATCCAGCAGGATCGCGTGCACCAGCGCCCCGGCCAGGCCGAACGGGATGGCCCAGGCGGCCACGTCGAGGATGACCCCGCGACGTGCCAGGGCCCGGCCGCCGGAGTGCCGGTATCTGCGGCTGGCCACCGCCACCGCGACGATGATCCCGGCGATCACGCACAGCGCGTAGGCGCGGACCGACAGCGGTCCGAGATGCCAGACGGCGCGGCCGGGGCTCGGAATCGACGCGAGCGGCACCTTCCGGACACTACCGCTCCGCCCGAAACCCAGCCATCTGTTTCACGGCGCCACGCCCGTGCACCCCTGTTACCTGAGCGCTTCGTGGGACGCCGGCCCCGTAAAAGATCGTGGACGGTCCGGGGGTTGTGTGCCCTTACCCCCGTCTTGCGGGGGTTGGGTGCCCCAACCCCCGATACCCGGGGCCTGGCTGCCTGCACGGACCCGTCAGGCGGACCAGGAATGCAGGAACGCCGCGTCCTTGGC
>Ga0207689_10006018_pt1 | contig 10729 bp, 5 predicted proteins | sample KBSMisM52_FD_184312 | JGI IMG/M metagenome (GOLD analysis project Ga0207689, IMG submission 184312) | Miscanthus rhizosphere microbial communities from Kellogg Biological Station, Michigan, USA - KBS Miscanthus M5-2 (SPAdes) (version 2) | ecosystem: Host-associated > Plants > Roots > Rhizosphere... | reverse complement strand
AGTTGTATAGCGAACGGAAAAATTATACGCTTTCAATGTATCTATAACCCGCTCGCCTTCCTGCCAGCTGTGATCAATTGTTTGTTCTATTCTCTTTGCCACCGGTTGTCCTTTCAATTCGCGATTGTTGAAGTATTCTGCCAAAAATCCTTTTTGTCCCTGCCAGGAATAGTGCACGCCTGATTTTGTTTTAACAAACAATGTATCATTTGTAAAATTTATCGCTTGTTCAAACATTACGACTGCGTGGTCGCCAAGTTTATCTTTTATTCCCTGCAATACGGTGGTGACTTTTGATGGGATACCGTTATAGTTACCCAATATGGCAATCGCGTTATCGGCATTGGGACCGATTACGGCAATCCGTTTAATCGTTTTTTTCAGCGGCAGGATATTATTTTCATTTTTCAGAAGGACAATGGACTCTCTTGCCATTTTCAGTGCATGCGCTTTGTGTGCCGGGCTTTCCAGTATGGATCCGGGTATGCGTGCATATTTTACTTTGGAAGGTGGATCGAACATGCCCAACCGAAAACGAACGAGAAACAATCGCTTTAAAGAAACGTCAATCTGTTGCTCTGTAAGGAGTCCTTCTTTTACCGCCTGCACAAGCGATTTGTAAGCATCTGTGCCGCATTCGAGATCTGTACCGTGCAGCACAGCATCTGCGGAAGCCATTTTTGCGTCGGGATGTGTTTTATGGTTCTTAAAAAAATCATCTATTGCCCAGCAATCGGAAGTAACATAGCCGTTAAATTTCCATTTATCGCGGAGAATAGCAGTCATTAATTCATCGCTGCCGCAGCAGGGTTGCCCGTTATATGCATTGTAAGCACACATCACGCCGGTGACATGTGCATTTGTTATGAGTTCTTTGAATGCAGGCAGGTATGTATTCCACAAATCATATTTGCCGGGACTTACATTAAATATATGGCGTGATGGTTCCGGTCCGCTGTGAACCGCATAATGCTTGGCACAAGCGGCGGCTTTCAGGTACCTGGGATCATCTCCTTCCAATCCGTGAACAAAAGCTTTACCCAGCATGGCGGTAAGAAATGGATCCTCACCATACGTTTCCTGGCCGCGTCCCCATCGCGGATCCCGGAATATATTTATGTTAGGTGTCCAATAGGTAAGGCCCACATATCGCTGGCCGGTATAACCTTCCTTATTTGCTTTGTTAAAAATGGCTCTTCCTTCCAATGCAGAATAGTCTGCCATCAGTTTCAGCGCACCTGTATCGAATGTAGCTGCCATGGCAATTGCCTGTGGAAAAGCGGTGACAGGATAGGGTGTTCTTGCAACACCATGCAGCACTTCATTCCACCAGTCATAAGCCGGAACACCAAGCCTCGCAACAGCAGGAGCGGCATTCAGCATTTGTGCCACTTTCTCTTCGAGCGTCAGGCGGGAAACAAGATCATCAACACGTTGTTCGAAACTCAGGGATATATTTTGAAAGGGATATACAATTTTCTGTGAAGATGCCGTAAGTGAAACAAGCAATGAACAGATCATTTTTAATCCCGGCGACAAAATCGTCCTCCGCAAAAAACTGCTTTGCATTTTCCTGTTGCACATTACGTATAATCTTTTACATCTTTTATACTGATCCTTTCATTTAATCCTGGCAGAGCTTATGGAGATTTAATGACCTCGTGTGGAAACAAGAGGTCGACCAAACTGCCTATGTAACTCAAACTGAATAATGCTATTCCTTATCCCACCACACTCTCGTACTTAATTTATCCGGTCCCATTGTTGCAACGGCTGCATTCAGGTTATCTGCATTCACTGATAGTTCTGAAGTGGGATAACCGATCCTCCGGATAAATGTTCCATTCGGCACATCGGGGTTGCTCGGTTGTCCGTAGGGGTTAGGAGTCAACCCGGGATAACCTGTTCTCCTGAAATTGGCAAACGCTTCGGGTCCGTTTAAAAAAGAGGCGATCCAATACTGGGTATTGATCTGCTCCATTTCCCGACCCGGCACAAGCGGGTGTGCCAGCAAATAAGCATCGCGGTCTGCGGCGGCTACAGCAGACGCCGCGTCATATGTCGCCATTTGATCCATATGTGCTTTTATTCCATTTGAAAAATATACATCAGCGGTGCCGTCTGTGATCCAGCCCCTGAATTTTGCTTCGGCAAGTAACAATTGCGTTTGGGCAGCCGTGACAAAAAACATCGGTGCTGTTGTTTTTGCCATTCTTCTCCTGTCTACCTGGCTGTAATCGTAAAAACTGGCAAGACCATCACTCGTGGCGCGGGCCACGATTGTTCCATTGTCATAGCCCATGGGCATGCCGATCTGGTCCGCAGGCAGTTTCGTTCCTATATCCACCGTCTGGGAAGGTCCTGAGGTTGCGCCTTTATAACGGATAGCAATAGCCGATAAACGCGGATCATTATTATTTTTTAAAGTATCCACAAATGAATTGACAAGATACCAGTTTGCCGCTTCCGTACTGTTAAGCATTCCTCCTGCAGGGTTTTGATAGTTGGCGTCGTGCCGCATATATGCATTGTCCGCATTGTCTGTAATTACACCTCCTGCATAAGCAGCCTGAACAATAGTTTGTGCTTTGGCCGCGTCCACTTTACTCAATCGCATTCCTGCTCTCAACAACAGCGAATAACCAAACTTTCTCCATTTATCAACATTTCCTGCATACAGAATATCGGAAGCTTCTGCAGTACCAGAATTGTTGAGTGCTGCGGTAGCCGATGTAAACTCATCGATGAGTTTTGGATAAATATCCTGTTGCTGATCATATGCCGGAAACAGGATATAGTCTGTCTGGCCCGCACCACCTTCAGTATAGGGAACCGCACCGTATGTATCTGTCAGGATCATAAATGCGTAAGCCTGCCAGATCCTTGCCATGTTGTAAAGGTTGGCTCTTGCAGGATCATCTTTTGTTTTCGCAATGGCATCATGTGTATACTTAATTACGTTTTGATAATAAACGGCCCAAACCGGCGCACCTGTTACGTCGCGGCTATCCTGGTTAAAGTTGCCGCCAGCCAGCACGCCACCGTTGGGTGTCACCATTTGCTGAACGATCGACATTTCATAGATCTGCGTTTTAGTGGGAAAAGATGTATTGATGATCGCGTTATTTAAAAGCAGCGCCGGGTCAAGGGTAGTGGGATTGACCCGGTTAATATTTATTTCACTCAGGTCCTTCGTACACGAAATAATTGCAAGCACCGGGATGAAGAAACAGAGGATAATTATTTTTTTCATAAATAAATGCATTAAAATTTAATGTTTAAGTTCACGCCGAGGCTTCTTGTGGTTGGCACTCCCGGCGATTCCAATCCTACCATGCTATCTACACCATACCCGACCGTTTCTGGATCTATATTATCCACCCATTTTTTGATAATCAGTATATTATTGGCGACAAAATCAAGCTTGACCCCTTTCAACGGCCATTTGGAGGGGAGATACTTTGTAAAATCATATCCCAAACTGATCTGCCTTAATTTCCAGAACCCTGCATTATAAATTACCGATTCAATGATCTGTTGGGAACGCAGATGTTCCCAGTATGTTTGAACCGCTGCCTGCGCCGTGTTTTCACCGCCGGCCTGGTTCACTCCTTTGCCTGTTACGAAACCTGATTCACGACCTTCCAATGTTCTTTTATGCAGTCCGTGGCGTGTCGCATTGAAATTTGTGCCCGACAAGAGTTTGTTGCCCAGTTTGTAATCAATAAAAACAGAAAGTGAAATACCCCGGTAGTTGAAACTATTCAGAAAACCGCCGGTCCATTTTGGCAGACCGCTTCCAAAGAGTATGAAACCTGATGTACGCAACGGTAAACCGTTTGCCTGGAATATCATTTCTCCTTTTGTATCCCTTGCGTATCCAAAGCCGGCGATCTGTCCCATTTCTTCGCCGACAACCATTCTTACCTCGCCATTAAACGGATGTGTACCTGTTGTAAATTTTTCACCTGCTTTGTCCGTCGTAATTTTATTTACACGGGAAATGTTATAAGCCGTGTTGGCTGTAAACTCCCACCGGAAATTCCTTGAGCGTACAGGTATGAGCGTTAGAAGTGCTTCCACACCTTTGTTCTGGCTTTCACCGCTGTTGATCAGTGTACTTGTGAAGCCGGAGCCATCTGAGATTTGTACGGAAACAATCTGGTCTATTGTTAATTTCTTATACACCGCAACGTCAAGGCTGATCCTGTTCTGAAACATTTTTAATTCCAGCCCGGCTTCAAATTCCTTAATCCGCATCGGCTTAAGATTCTTGTTTGGCAGCACGGCACCACTGCTTCCCACAGTTACGGCTGTGCCGTTTGGATTATTGATGGTATTCGAATTAACGGTGTAGAACAATTGATCCGCATAAGCACCCAGGTCCGCGTCACTTCCAACTTCAGCATAACCGACTCTCAATTTTCCAAATGATAACCAGGGCAGGCTTTCTTTCAGCGTTTCGGAAAAGACGTAAGAACCGGAAACTGAAGGATACAGTATCCCATTATTCTCTTTGGCCAGCGTAGAGAACCAGTCTTTCCTCGCGGTACCGGTTAAATAGAAGGTACTGTTCCAGGAAAGATCGAGTGAGGCATAGAGTGAGTTCACTCCTTTTTCATCTATCGCATAGACCGGGTTTTTCGCCCGTCCGTTCTGCACGGTATAGAGTCCCCGTACAACAAAATCGGTAACCTGCACATTGTTTATATCTGTGCGACGCCGCATGCGGTTACCCCCCACCGTAAGAACGGCATCGAGAGCTCCGAAGGATTTATTCGCGCTGCTCAAAAAATCCAGATTCGTTTCCCTGAAGCGACGCGATTCCTGCGTATATACGCCATTTACAAAACCTGCGGGAGCGGGAGCTCGTGACGCCTGCCCGGTTGGAAAATTATTCACATCCTCATCCCGTGAAAAATAATCCTGTCCGAAACGTGCCTGCACCCACCACCAGGGAAGAATATTGTATTTCGCAAACACATTACCGAAAACCCTGTCGCGTGTAATATTGTGAAATTGTTCCGCCAAAACCCAGTAAGGATTTGTGCGGTTCATAAATCTCGAATAGATATATTCATTACCCTGTGCATTGTATTTGTTATCTCTCATCACGCTCAGGGGCATCGTATTGGCAAGTGCCAGCAGCGTGGTGGGTATAGAATTATCCTGGTTTGCAATATTGGGTGGATTGTGATTTTCTTCCCTTGAATAATTGATATTTCCTCCAAAACTGAATTGATCGGTGACATTGCTGTTAAACCCGAGATTCAGCACCTTGCGGTTAAATTTATTATTCGGGGTAATACCAAGGTTGTCGGTGTTGTTCAACGATAAATGAATACCGGTTCTTTCGCCTGCACTTTCCATACTTACCGTGTTGGAAATATTCTGACCGTTTCTGTAAAACTCTTTGATACGACTGCCCTGTGCTTCATAGGGAACAGTGAGATTGTTGAATAAAATATTTGACATTCCCGGCGCTATCTTTTCGCCAAATGACCATTCTCCCGAAGTGGGGTTCGGGGTCGTGGGCCGCACACCATTCTCTCCCTGCCCGTATTGTTTTTGATAATCGGTGTAGTCAAGCGGTGTATCGTACATGTAATTGGAGTTCAGTGATACACCGATACCTTTCGTTTTGCCTTTCGTTTTTGTGGTGATCATGATCACGCCGTTTGTAGCGCGGTAACCGTATAAGGCTGCAGCCGGTGCCCCTTTTAAGACCGTCATACTTTCAATATCATCCGGGTTGATGCTGGCATAACTGTCACCCCCATCCGAAAAAACACCACCGCCGGTGACGCCGACAGTGCTGCTGTTGAAGTTGCCGCTGTTTATGGGAACACCGTTTACGACGATAAGCGGGTTGTCACCACCGGTAATGGCAGATTGACCACGTATACGGATCTTGGAAGAGCCGCCGGGTCCCGTACCGAGTGAAGTAATATTCACGCCGGCCACTTTACCTTCCAGTGCATTGATCGGGTTCGGCGTGCGGTTCACCGTTAGTTCTTCCGGTTTTACGTTTGTGGCAGAGTAACCTATTCCTCTCGCCCGTTTGCTGATCCCGAGGGCGGTCACCACAATTTCTTCCATACTTCGTGCGTCGGTGGTTAAGACCACATTCAACGTTTGCCTGCCGTCCAGGGCCAGTTCCTGTTGAACAAACCCGACGGAGCTGACAACCAGGGTATCACTGCCTGATGCATTGATACTAAACCGTCCCGCATCGTTTGATGTCGTGGCCCGGGTTGTATTTTTCACGAGTATTGTTGCTTTTCCGACGGGTTTCGTTCCGTCTGTAACAATTCCAGATACAGTTTGGGAAAAAGCAGTAGCGGTGCAAAATAAACAGCAGAAAAACGACAGCAGTTTGATTGAAGACGCAGCCATGCGCCTTGTTGTTCTTCTCATAATAGCAATAGTTTCGTTAGTTTAATGGAATCCGTTAACACATGGAGGCTTTACTTCACTATACAAAGTAGAGAAGGTTACAAGGAAAAAACTTCCAATAAAATCCGGTGAAGGATTTTATACACTGACTTACTTTTAATTTAGTAATATAGCTTGGGAATTTAAACGGAACCAACGATTGAATGCCGCATGCAGAATCAACTTCTTTTAAAAAAAGATTGCCGGGAACTTCAACCGTTTCCCCACATCATTGAATATGCATGTAAAAAGATCAATACCATACAATTTGACTCTTTAAAAAAAGAAACATCTGCTTTTTTACGGCTTTACTATGTTGCCGACGGCCGCTTTGACTGGCAGATCAATGAGCAGCAATATATACTTTACCCGGGCGATCTTGCCGTTATCCTGCCGGGTCAATCATTTGGTGCGGAAAAAAATTTTTTTGATATCGGTACGGTTTGCTGGGTACACTTGCAATTGCAGAAAAACGAGTATCCTGATAAATGGCTGATCGGTAAATGGAGCCGTCTGACCGATAGTGAATGTAAAACGATCGGCCGCATTCTTTCTATTAACAATTCCCCCGTTCTTCCAAGAATAAAAGAAGCGGGCAATACTTTTCAAAGCATGCAGCATGAATTCATTCACCAGGAGATCGGTTTTACAGCACGTATCAATCAATTGATCGATGAGCTTATTATTTTAATAACACGCCACCTGACAACACAAAGCAGTTCCCGGAGAGATTTTCCGCAGACATTTATGAAACTGGAACAAACGCTTCGCGAAAATCTCTCACATCAATGGACAGTCGAAGAAATGGCGTCGCTGGTTGGACTGGGTACGACTGCATTCTCCGAAAAAGTAAAAAGCTTTACCGGGTTTTCGCCCCTGAATTATCTGATCAATATCCGGATCTCCGAAGCAATAAAATTGCTGAAACGACCGGATATCAACGTAACGGATATCGCACTTGACACTGGTTTTTATTCGTCGCAGCATTTTGCCACGACATTTAAAAAACTTACCGGCTACACGCCGAGTGAGTTCAGAAAGAAAAATATACCGGATAACTAACTAAATAACTGACAAATGGATTGCATTATCACCGTTGAAATAGGAACAGGCGCAATAAGAGTTGTTGCATTTGACCTGAAAGGAAGTGTACTTGGCTCAGCAAAAGGCGCTTACCCGACCTTTCATGTAAAACCGGACTTCAGTGAACAAGATCCTGAGCAGATCTTTATTACTATGCTTTACATACTCAAGAATTTTCTGAATGAAAAAATACATCCCGGTAAATACAATGTGGTATGCATTTGCTTCAGTGCAGCCATGCACAGCGTGTTACCTATTGACAAGAATGGCGTGCCTCTTGGCAATGCCATGGTATGGTCTGACAACCGGGCAAAGAAAGAAGCCGGTGATTTACGGAATGCGGACCTGGGGAAAATGCTCTATAAAGCAACCGGTACACCGATACACCCTATGTCGCCCTTAAACAAGATTACCTGGCTGAAGAATAATGATAAAGACCGCTTTGCCGCTACGCGAAAATTTTTGTCTATCAAAACGTATATTTTACAACAACTCACAGGCGAATACATCATCGATCATAGTGTGGCTTCAGCTACCGGCCTGCTGAACATTCACTCGCTGAAATGGGAAACGAATGCATTAAAACATGCAGGCATAACCGAAGACAAACTCGCCGAGCTTGTTCCCGTGTTTTATTCTCCCTCAAAACTGAAGAATGAATACCAGCATTCACTGGGTTTACGGGATACAACAAGAATAATTATCGGATCGAGTGATGGCTGTATGGCTACGCTCGGTGCCGGTGTGTATGGCGATGGCAAAGCAACCGTGACGCTGGAAGAAAGCGGCGCCGTGAGAGTAATTGGCAAAGAAGTGTTGCAGGATGAAAAGCAGCGATTGTTTAATTACCTCGTTACAGAGGGAAATTATGTATCCGGCGGTCCAACGAACAATGCCGGCTCCGTGTTTGAATGGTATGCCATGCAGTTTGGTGATTTTAAAAAAGCATTTGACCTGGAAAGTTGTATAGATATGCTTATCGACGAAGCGGCAAAAATGCCGGTGGGCTCGGGTGGATTAATATTTCTTCCCTACCTGCAGGGAGAAAGAGCGCCTATCTGGAACGCCAATGCGAAGGGTGTTTATTTTGGTTTGAATATCAAACACGAGCAACGACATATGATCCGCGCAACGATTGAAGGTATATTGTATAACATTTACAGCATCGGCAAAACACTTGAAGAACATCGTCAAATCAAAAGTCTCTCTGCAAACGGTACCTATGCATCGTTTCCTTTCTGGACACAAATGATGGCCGATATATTTAATAAGCCGGTACATATAAAACAAGGTACCGGGTCAGACAGTGTGGCGTTTGGATCCTTTTTGTTAAGCGCTACAAAAATCGGTTTGTATAAAAACTTGGATGAAGCCGCAGAATCGGTGGAACTGCCCGATCGTTTTATGCCCGGCGAAACAAATCACGGCATATACATGAAACACTTTGAAATATTTGAACGGTTGATCGCAAAACTGGGTGATGAATATGACAGCATTGCGAAATTGCAGCAGGACAATTGATCCTCCTGCAGTGATGAGCAGGCAAACATTCTTTGTGTCAGCAATACATTCTTCTATTCAAAAAAACTCCCGTTCTTTTACAGGAGTTTTTTTTGAATACTTTAATCGCAACAGGCGTTGCTTATGCGATATTAATATTTTTCCACGCCATGCACATTCATCTTTAATGACGTTACACGGTCTGGCGTGCCGGTAATGAACAGGAGTTTATTATTATGACCGGCAAACACATTATTTGTGGCGCCGCCATCACCTGTAGGAACATTGAATATACTATTACCACCGGGATCAAATGCCGTTACACCAAGGCCATTGCTGATATAAATGTTTCCCCGGTTATCCATAGACATTCCGTCACCACCCATATCAATGAACTTTTTCATAGACGAAAGCGTTCCGTCTGCATTGATATCAAAAACCCATGTACCTCCCATATTGTCTCCCTTCCATTTATTGACATACAACTTTTTTCCATCGGGTGTGCCAACAATGCCATTGGGCCAGGAGTCAGCATCCCAATCTGCCTGCGTAGTTACTCTCACTAGTGTATGGCTGCCCGGTGCGAGATAATACACATGTCCGCCTTTGCCGGTTGCTGCCTGTTCTGAATGCGTCGGTTCCCAGGATTGTTTACGCGGATCCGCATCGTCCCAATAGTCTCTCGGGAATATTGGATCTGTAATGTAAATTCCACCATTAACCGGGTTAATCCATACATCATTAGGCCCATTCAAAAGTTTGCCACCATAATTATCTACAAGCACTTCGTGACTGCCATCCGGAAATATTTTCCAAAGCTCACCATGCATGTCAGCGCAGGCAATAAGATTGCCATCTTTATCAAAAGCCATTCCATTTGCACGACCTGTACCGGTTAAAAAGGTTGTAATTGCACCTGTAAAAGCGTCCCACCGGTAGATCTTATCATTTGGTTGATCCGTAAAGAAAACATTGCCGTGTTTATCTACTGCCGGACCTTCGGTAAAAGAAAAACCTTTTTTAATCGTATCCAGTTTTCCATGTTGGGAAGGAGAAACCAGGCCGGCAGGATCGGTGATATTTGAATCGTAGTGCGGATTACCATGCTGATTCCAGTCAAAAAATTTTTGACAGGAATAAAAACAAATGGAGCATAACAGTCCCCAAAAAAGAATTACTTTTTTCATAATGGAATTAATTTAAGAATTAATAGAAGCAACCTGTTAAATATGGCAGCAGTTGCCAGTGCGACACAGAGGTATCCATTCCCGCGAATAAAAACTTCCAATAAAACACGATGAAAAATATTATACAAACAATCGCTGCACTTTTGTTCATCGACTGCAGATGGTAGCAGTCCGATTTTTACTTACATCATTCTAACTTATCCGGGAATTAATTCAGGCCAGGCCTGCCTTAATAAGCGAAGACTGGTTGAAACCGTTTAAGAGATTAAACGTTGAAGATTGAAAAAAACGCACTGATGGATTCAACAGGTTTATAAACAGGCTGTATAAATTTAATGCCTGAACGAACTACTGCTTCATTTTTTTAATCACCCATTCGCCTACTTTTTTACCCTGTACAGCGCCGTTAGTAATAGCATCCATAAAATGAATACCTCCGTAAAATCGTGAAATGCCTGCTTCAGCGGCCGCTTGCTGAAATGACTCAAAACTACGCGGGCTTAATCCATAGTTTACTTCTACCG